>OLOV01002194.1_pt1 | contig 13633 bp, 10 predicted proteins | sample 1672931 | NCBI WGS metagenome assembly OLOV01 (sample SAMEA3136738, study PRJEB25190) | human gut metagenome | biome: human gut; feature: human-associated habitat; material: faeces | place: Austria | collected 2013
GGTGCGCACCGCGCCCATTCTGCGTATGCTCTATTCGGACGGCACGGGCGAGGCTGTTGTCCGTTTTGCCTGCAATCGCGCGCTGCTCGAGTATGACACATCGACCAAGAGTCTTTCCCCCGACCATATCGTTTATACCAAGACGAGCCAGCTCGTGCTCAATACCGTAACCGACCTCGCTACCGTTCGCGCCGAGTATCTCTGCTTCCGCGCAGAGCACGGCTATGCGCCCCGCGTCGTTATAGTTCCGGGACTCGGAATGTTCGCATGCGGTAAGGACGCAAAGCAGGCTGAGACGGTGCTCGAGGTATTTACCGACGCGGTGAAGATTTGCGTTTATGCAAAGCTCTTCGGCGGTGTTAAGCCGATGACCGACGAGATGATAGACTTTATCGCTAACTGGGAGGTCGAGAGCTACCGCAGCAAGGTCGCAGATGCGGGCGCACAGAAAAAGCGCCTTGACGGCATTGTCCCGGGCGATGGCCACCGCCTTGGGGTCGATATCCACCGCCGCCGCCCGGAAGTTCTTTATCATCAGATAGCTACCGTACTTCTCGTCAAAGCGTTTTCCCCCGACTAGCCGAACATGTTCCGCTGGTCAAAAGATAGGTAGTTGCCCAGTACCGTGTGACTCACCGCCTTTTCCGCGTATGTGCGGCCGGCGAGATCCCTGTCCACAATAATCTGCGCCATTCTCTCTTCTCCCTTTTGTGGTATATCGCCCAGCGTCTGGGGACACAGAGGGACTATTCCTTATAGTATTCCAAATACCCCTTCTCAATCAACTCTTCGCTTCTGGTATCTTCCTTATGATTCACAAAATAGAATCCATCTCGATACCCTGCATAAAACGCTTCACGCGCATTTTCAAATGACGCATTGTAATTTCTTCCCTCTGTATAGTAGTCGATGTACTTCATTCCTACTCCATCGTACCCATATCCAGAAAACCAGTATTCCCATCCTTTCCGATACGCTGCGGTATTCTCTGCTGAGTCATTACCCAGCATTCCCCCCGATTCAACACTCTTGCCCACGAAAAAACCCGCTACGCCAAAAATCGCAGCAATTGCCACTGCAACAATAGCATTTTTCGCTTTCATGTCCCAGCCTCTCTTTCTTTTAGTTCAGCAATTCATCCTCGTCACGGTCTCCGCCATCGTAATGATTAAATGCATGATACCCATCTTCCAGCGGTCTTCTACAGGCGCATCAGACTTCCCAATATTCAAATTCTTCATTCTCTGTTGTCACAACTTGTAGTTGCTCACACTGACAACAACCATCTTTGTCAATCAATTTTCCCTTAAAATGCGGTACATTTTCAACACATTAAGTTTTATGACTTCAAATATTATTCGCTACAAACAAGACCACCGTCTCCACGTTGGCTGTCCTCGGGAACATATCCACCGCCACAGCCCGGACGGCGCGGTAGCCCCGCTCCCCAAACCGCTTTACGTCCCGGGCCAGGGTGGCCGGGTCGCAGGAGACATACACGATCCTCCGGGGCGACATGGCCGCCGCCGCGTCCACCACCTCCGGGGCAAGGCCCTTGCGGGGCGGGTCGACGCAGATCACGTCGGGCCGCAGTCCCTTGGCGGCCAGGTCCGCCGCCACCGCCGATGCGTCGCCGCAGAAGAACTCCGCGTTCTCCACGCCGTTGCGCCGGGCGTTCTCCCTGGCGTCCGCGATGGCCTCCGGCACGATCTCCGCACCGATGACTCTCGCCGCCCGCCGGGCCATCACCTGGGAGATCGTCCCCGCGCCGCAATACAGATCCAGCACCAGCTCCCGGCCCGTCAGACCGGCAAAGTCCAGCGCTGTCTCGTACAGCACCTCCGCCATGGGCCGGTTCACCTGGAAAAAGGACGGCACGCTGAGTCGGAACGTCAGGCCGCACAGTTGGTCTGTCAGCACATTCTCGCCCCAAAGGGTGCGGTATTCCCGGCCCAGCACCGCGCCGGTTGGCTGGGTGTTCACCCCCAGCACCACGCCTACGGCGTCCGGTACGGCCTGCCGCAGCAGGGACACCAGCTCCGCCTCATGGGGCAGCTTCTTCCCGTTGACGATAATGCACACCAGCGATTGCCCTGCCCCGTTGGTGCGGATGTACAAATGCCGCAGCAGACCCTGCCGCGTTTTCTCGTCATAACAGGACACGCCGTAGGTCCGGATGTACTGCCGCAGCGCCTCCGCCGCATCGTCCGCCTGTTCCTTCTGCAGCAGGCAGTGCGGCACCTCCACTACCTGATGGCTGCGGGCCTTGTAAAAGCCCACCGTCCCGTCGGCAGAAATGGGATATTGGCTCTTGTTCCGATAGCGCAGGTACTGGCCGTCGGTGGAGATGCCCTCCACCGTCACGTCGCTGCCGCCGATACGCCGCAGCGCGTCCTGCACCCGCTGGCGCTTGGCATCCAGCTCCTCCTCCCGGTCCATGTGCCGGAAGTCACAGCCTCCGCACCGCCCGTAGTACGGGCAGTCCGGTTCGGTGCGGTGGGGCGACACCTCACGAAGTGTACTGAGCTTGCCGAAGGCGGCGTTTTTCAGCACCTTCAGCACCAGCACGTCGCCCTCTTCACCCTGCAGAGCCCGGTGGACGAACACCGCCTGCCCGTCGATGCGGGCTACACCCAGCCCCTCGGAGGTATACCCCTCGATGCGGGCGGGATAGTTCTTGTTCTTCTCCAGCACGGCTCAGAACTCGAACTTGCTGATGATCTTGCTGATAGCTTCGGCAAAGGCGGCCAGCGTCTTGTTGTCCCGGCCCTTGCTGCGGCGGATAAGCCCCGCCAGCATATCGCCCATCTGCACCAGCTTCAGATATGCGCCGGTGGTCTTGGGCGCACCGTCGTAGGCCCGTGTCTTGCGCTCCGGCAGGTAGCCGGGGGCGAGCTGCCGGTCGGCGATCAGGTCGTATTCCTCTGTATATTGGGGCGCATGGGCCGCAAAGCCCAGGTTTTTCACCGTGTCGGCGAACACCGGGGCGACCTCCCGGTCGCCATGCACCACGAACACGTGGGTGGTCTTGGTCGGGTCGAAGTGCTTCACCCAATCCACCAGATGGTCGTGGTCCGCGTGGGAGCTGAGGCCCTGGAAATTGACGATCTTGGCCCGGACGGCGATGTCCTCTCCGAACAGCTTCACGCCGGGGGCGCCGTCCAGCAGGTTGCGGCCCAGCGTACCGGGGGACTGGAAGCCCACGAATACCACGGCGCTGTCCGCCCGCCACAGGTTGTACTTCAGGTGGTGGCGAATGCGGCCCGCGTCGCACATACCGCTGGCGGAGATGATGACCTTGGGCGTCTTATCCATGTTCAGCAGCTTAGACTCCTCCACCGTCTCCGTCAGGTGCAGGCCGGAGAAGCTGAACATATGTGTACCATCCTGCACCAGCGCCAGGGCGTTGTCATCCAGATAGCCATGCAGATCGCCGCAGAAGATGGTAGTGGCCTTTTTGGCCAGTGGGCTGTCCACATACACCGGGAAGTCGGGCATGGACTTCACCAGCCCCTTGTCCTTGATCTCCCGGATGAAGTACAGAAGCTCCTGGGTACGGCCCACGGCGAAGGAGGGAATGACCACATTACCGCCCTTGGCGATGGTCTCATCGATGATCTGGGCCAGCTCGTCGGTGTAGCTCCACACCTCCGTGTGATTGCGGTCGCCGTAGGTTGACTCCATGAGAACATAGTCCGCCCTGTCGAAGAACTGAGGGTCGCGGATAATAGGCTGATCCACGTTGCCGATGTCCCCGGAGAACACGATGGTTCTCGTCTCATCACCCTCCCGGCACGTCAGGCGGATACTGGCAGAGCCCAGCAGGTGCCCTGCGTCGATAAATTCCGCCGTCACCCCATCGGTGATCTCCACCGTCTGGCCGTACTCACAGGTCTGCACGAATTCGCGCACCCGCATAGCGTCGGCCACGGTGTAGATGGGCTGGATCTCAGGCCGGCCGGCCCGCCTGTTCTTGCGGTTCTGATACTCCGCGTCCTGCTCCTGAATGTGGGCGGAGTCCTGAAGCATAATGTCCAGCAGGTCCGCCGTCAGCCGCGTGGTGATGATGCGGCCCTGAAAACCGTTCTTGATGAGCATGGGAATGCGGCCTGAGTGGTCGATATGGGCGTGGGTCACCAGCACCACGTCGATGCTGCCGGGATGGAAGGGCAGCACCGTGTTGTCCACCTCATCCCGTCCCTGCTGTAAACCGCAGTCCACCAGAATATTCTTTCCGTTGACCTCTAAACAGTGGCAGCTGCCGGTAACGCACCGGTCAGCGCCGTAAAAGCGCAGCTTCATGGCAGAAACTCCTTTTTACGTTAGTTTGGGTATTCGTTCCATTGAGTATACCACATTTACTTCCTTACAGCAACCATCAAACCCTTCGACCTGCGCTCTGCGTGGCCTGACGCAAAAAGGGAAGACGGCTGTGGCCGTCTTCCCTTTTTGCGTTTACTGTTCCTCCACCTCGTAGCCCTTGCGGCGGAGGGAGGTGAAGATCTCCTGGATATGGGCCTTGTCCCGGGTCTCCAGCGATACGTTCACCACACACGAGCCAATGGCCGCCCGTGTGTTGCGCCGCTCGTGGTTCACATCCAGCACGTTGGCACCCAGAGAGGACACCACCTCCAGAAACGACGCCAGGGCGTGGGGCTGGTCGGGCAGCACCGTGCCCAAACTCACCGTGCGGCCCTCCTTGGCAAGGCCACGGGTGAGGATGCGCTCCAGCATGGTCACATCCACATTGCCGCCGGACAGCAGGGCGCAGACCTTCCTGCCCTCGGTGTTCACCTTATGATACATGGCCGCCGCGATGCCCACCGCGCCGGCACCCTCGGCCACCAGCTTCTGCTTCTCCAGCACCGTCAGAATGGCGCTGGCGATCTCGCCCTCGCTGACCGTCACCACCTCGTCTACGTACTGACGGCACATCTCGAACGTCAGGTCGCCGGGGGTCTTGACCTTAATGCCGTCGGCCACGGTGTCCACGCTGCTCAGGGTGATGATCTTCCCCTCCCGCAGCGACTCCGCCATGCTGGGCGCGCCGGCGGCCTGTACGCCGATGACGCGGCAGTCCGGCTTCAGGCTCTTTACCGCGTAGGCAAGGCCCGCGATGAGCCCGCCGCCGCCGATGGGAACAAAGATCATGTCCACGTCCGGCAGCTGCTCCAATATCTCCAGTCCGATCGTCCCCTGGCCCGCCATGACCCGATAGTCGTTGAACGGATGGATGAACGTCAGTCCCTGCTCGTCCCGCAGGCGCACGGCCTCAGCGTAGGCATCGTCGTACACGCCGGGGACTAAGACCACGTTCGCGCCATAGCTGCGGGTGGCCTCGATCTTGGAAAGGGGCGCGCCCTCCGGGATGCAGATCGTGGCCCTGATGCCCATATCCCGGGCAGCGTAGGCCACGCCCTGGGCGTGGTTGCCGGCGGAGCAGGCGATGACGCCCCGCTCCTTCTCCTCGTCGCTGAGGGTGGCGATCTTATAGTATGCACCCCGCAGCTTGAATGCGCCTGTCTTCTGCAGGCAGTCGGCCTTCAGGTAAAAGTCACACCCCGGCACGATCCCCTTTGTCTGAATCACCGGTGTTCGGTTGATAACGGGCTTCAGTACCCGCTGTGCATCGTGCAGCATCGCCATGGAGATCATAAGCAAGCGCCTCCTTATACCGTATATTTTGATTGTATCACTTCCGCCCCCTCAGTGCAACGACAAATTTTCGGTGTTTGTCCACTGCATACGGACATTCCTCCTTCTCATACGCTGACACCAGCGGTAAAAAGAAAGGAGCGATGTCCTATGCTGTCCGCCGCACTGCTTCTGCTGTGCAACAGCCTGTTTCTGTCCCTGCACCTCACCGGCTCGCCAGGTTCATTTCCCAAGCCTCTCTCCCCTGCCCGGGAGCGGGAGTGTCTGGAACGGGCCGCCGCCGGCGATCTGGAGGCCCGCAACACGCTGGTGGAGCACAATCTCCGCCTGGTGGCCCATATCATCAAGAAATACTACACCCAGACCGCCGACCAGGAGGACCTGATTTCCATCGGCACGATCGGCCTCATCAAGGCCGTGAACACCTTCCGCCCCGACAAGAAGATCAAACTCACCACCTACGCCTCGCGATGCATTGAAAATGAGATCCTCATGTACTTTCGCTCCCAGCGGAAGCTCCAGGGCGAGGTCTCCCTCAACGAGGCCCTGGACACCGGCCCGGACGGCGATGCCCTGTGCCTCAGTGACGTGGTGGGTGAGGAGGACACCATGCTGGACCAACTGCAGGACAAGGAGAACCGCCTGCTGATTCGCCGTCTGGTGTCAGAGCTGCTGACGCCCCGGGAGGCCGACATCATCCGCCGGCGCTACGGTTTGGACGGCCGCGTGCCCCAGACCCAGCGTCAGGTGGCCGCCGCCTACCATATCTCCCGCTCCTATGTCTCCCGCCTGGAGAAGAAGGCCCTTCTCAAGCTGGAAGCTGCCCTCCGCAGCCATATCTAACGGTTCCTTGCCACCTTCGCACCACCTCGTATAAGAATTTTCTCTTCTAACGAGAATTTTTATGCTCTTCGCCATATTGTCTTTCTCCGTCCGGCTTGTTATACTTATTTTATATTACAAATTACCCGGAGGACCTTCACCCTATGAGAAATTTCAAGTGCTCCATCGCCGATATGCGCAAGCGCGTCTTTGCCGAGGTGGCCAAGCTGGCCTACGAGGGCGGCGATTACCGGCGCATGGAGCAGCTGCCCTATGAGATCGTACCCGGAGAGGTGGGCAACCACCGCGATTCCATCTTTTTGGAGCGCGCCATCGTGGGTGAGCGTATCCGCCTTGCCATGGGCCTGCCCCTGCGCTCCGTGGCGGAGCATTCCGTTCTGTCCGAAGGCGTGCAGGAAAGCGCTATCGCCGAGAAATACTACGACCCTCCTCTGGTCAACATCATCAAGTACGCCTGCAACGCCTGCACCCCCACCCACTACCAGATCACCGATGCCTGCCAGGGATGCTTGGCCCGCCACTGTCAAAACGCCTGCCCCAAGAGCGCCATCGACATAGACCGTACCGGCCGGGCCTGCATCGACCAGAGCAAGTGCATCAAGTGCGGCAAGTGCCGGGACGCCTGCTCCTATCACGCCATCATCAAGTTCACCCGCCCCTGTCAGGAGGCCTGCGGCATGAACGCCATCACCAGCGACGAGTATGGCCGGGCCTGCATCGACCAGGACAAATGCGTCAGCTGCGGTATGTGCCTGGTGAACTGCCCCTTCGGCGCGATCGTAGATAAGGGCCAGCTGTTCCAGCTCATCCACGCCCTGCGGCAGGGTGACAAGGTGGTGGCCGTCATCGCCCCGGCGTTTTGGGGACAGTTCGGCGACAGCGTCACCCCCGGTCAGATCAAGGCCGCCATGCAGCAGCTGGGGTTCGCCTCGTTGGAGGAGGTGGCCATCGGCGCAGACCTGTGCGCCGTGGAGGAGGCGGAGGAGTTCCTCCGGGTCGTCCCCGAAAAGCAGCCCTTTATGGCAACCTCCTGCTGCCCCGCCTGGTCGGTGATGGCCAAAAAGGAGTTCCCCGGCTTCGCACCCTATATCTCTATGACCATGACGCCCATGGTCCTCACCGCCCGCCTGCAGAAGCAGAAAGACCCTGACTGCCGCATAGCCTTTATCGGCCCTTGCGCCGCCAAAAAGCTGGAGGCCAGCCGCCGCAGCGTCCGCAGCGATGTAGACTTCGTCATCACCTTTGAAGAGCTGCGGGGTATGTTCGAGGCCAAGGCCATCGACTTCTCCCAGATCCCCGACCTGCCCTCCCACTACGAGGCCTCCGCCCCCGGCGTGGGCTTCGCCGCCGGCGGCGGCGTGGCCAAGGCCGTGGAGGACGTTATCCACCGTCTCCACCCGGAGATAGAGGTCAAGACCGTGGCCGCCGAGGGCCTGAACGAGTGCCGTCAGATGCTCCGCATCGCCCGTACCGGCAAGTATGACGGCTACCTGCTGGAGGGCATGGCCTGCCCCGGCGGGTGCATCGCAGGCGCAGGCACCGTGCAGCCCCCGGAGCGTTCCCGCCGCAATCTGGAGCGCTACAAGGCCGCCGCCCCCATGTCCAATCCCATGGAATCCCCCTATATGGAGGACATACGTCTGCTCTACGAAGACCCGGACGATTGGGATCGCGTGGGCCGTCACTGATGCCGAAAAAGGACGTTTCCGCAGTTTTCCTGTCGTTTGGCGCAGCCGCACCCCATTTTGACAAATTCATGTGGTAGAATAACACCATCACAATTCGTTTCATCTGCGCAGCCGTCAGGCATTGCCGCACGAGGAAAGGGGTAGATCCACATGACTAAGATGGGTAGACTGAAAAAGGGTGACATCTTCAACCGCATTGCTTACGAGCTGTTCGGCGTCAAGATCGGCGAGGATGAGGAGGTCGTTCCCTCCGCCGGTGTGTCCGCCAAGCCGGACAGCAAGCACCCCGCGCCCCAGCAGAAGTTCGCGCCTGCCGCGCCTGTGGCCGAGCCCGCCAAGCCCGTCCCCGCCGTGGCCACCACCTATATCGCTCCCGGCACGGAGTTGACCGGCACACTGAAGACCGACAGCAACGTGGAGATCTGCGGCAAGTTCGAGGGCGACATCATCAGCACCGGCACGGTGCTGCTCCGTGCGGATCATCACGGCAACGTCACCGCCAAGCAGCTGGAGCTGAACGGCAAGTCCATGCAGGGCGACGCCGCCGTCAGCGAGACCATGACCATCGGCGAGGGCTCTGTCATCACCGGCAATTTGGTGGTGGGCACGCTGATCTGCCGAGGCGTCATCAACGGCGACGTGCAGTGCTCCGGCGATGTCACGCTGGGCAAGACCGCCCGTGTCACCGGCAACATCCAGGCCGCCACCATCACCATGGAGAAGGGCTGTTCTGTCAAGGGCAACATCACTGTCAGCTGAAAGCAAATAGTATATACCAAGAGGGAGACGGCTTCGCCGCCTCCCTCCTATCGTCATTTCATACAGGTCATTCCAGTCCCAGCGCCACCCGGTAATAGTCCCGGGCGATGAGCAGCTGTGCGTAGTTATACTGCAGTGCCACCTTGTTGTTGATACGGCTCACGTAGTCCTCCTCCACCGTCACACCGGGGCGCGGGGTGAACGTCCGGGTGGACGCCTCGTATACGCCGGCCGCCGTGGCCCAGCTATTGCCGGAGGAGGTGGGCAGGATCACCAGCGGGATGCTCCCCGCCGCGCTGCCCGCGCTGTAGTCCTTGTCCAGCACATCCCGTCCCGACAGCAGCCGGGAGTCGTATTCCAGCCCGAACAGGTTGCTCAGCGTCGGCACGATGTCCACGGCGGAGCACGGCTCTGTCACCGTCACCGCCTCCTCCATGCCGCCGCACCACAGCACCAGCGCGTTGCGGTAGCGGTCAGTGTCCCGTTCAGAGTCCACCACGCCCCGCAGCTCGTTGTAATAGTCCGCCTCCGTCTCCGCCAGCAGGTACGGATAGTGGTCCGCGCTCATGCAGATCACCGTGTCCTCCGCGATGCCCGCCGCCTCCAGCTGCTCCAGCAGGTACGTCAGCGCGTTTTCCAGCTCCAGATTGGCCGCCACATAGGCCTGTACCTGGGTGGAGGCGTTGGGATAGGCTGCCTGGGCCTTGGACTGGTTCTTGGCCGCCATGGCGTGACCCCAGCCATAGCTGCCGTGGCCGCTGACGGTCATGTAATACACATGAAAAGGCGTACCGCCGTTCACATACCCATCGATATAGTTCCCAATGGTGTTCTCCACCATCTCCAGATCGGAGTAGGGCCACGAGCCGTCCTCCGTCACCTGCAGACCGTTGCCCACGCCCTGATAGTCATAGCCCAGGTTGGGGTGGGTCTTGTCCCGGTTGTAGTAGCTGTAGATGTTGTTGTGGTACGCGCCGGTGCTGTATCCCAGCGATCGGAACTGGTTGCCCAGCGCAAAGGGCATGGCGTCATTGACCGAGGCGTAGAAGCTGACGTTGCTCCCCACCCAGGTGGGCAGCAGGCCCGTCATCACCGCATACTCTCCGCCGGTGGTGGATTGTCCCCATCCCGGCTGGTAGTAGTTCTCGCACACGAACCCCTCGTGGGTCAGCTTATACAGGGTGGGCGTCAGCTCCTGGCTGATAAACCAGGGGGAGAACGCCTCCGCCGTGATGAGCACCAGGTTTTTCCCCTGGAACAGTCCGGTGTACCCGTTCTTTTTGGAGGGCGTCAGGCTGCCGAAATACTGGGCCATGTTCCGCATCGTCCCATCCCCGGCGCTGTCCGCCAGCGCCTGAAAATCGATGTCCATGGCGTTCTCACCGTATACCGCCGGCTGTGGCACCACCGACGTATCGTCCAGCGTATCCACCGGCTCTGCCGGCAGCACCAGCTTGGGCTGGGGCGTGCCGAACACCGCGTATTCCGCCTCCAGCCGCACCGCCGTGTGCAGGCCGAACTGAGACACAGCTGCGTCCGTCTGGAAGTTGTAGGTGTAGCTGTCACCGTATGTGCCCTGGTGGGCCAGCACCTCACCAATGGCCAGAAATACCACGCTCACCGCCGTTACAAACAGCAGCGACCACTTGCTCATCCGGTACTCCGTCACGATCCGCTTGCGCAGTAAAATACACAGCACCAACGGGAGAAGCGCCAAAATGATAAAGGGCAGACGCTGCAGGACAACACCGGGTATGGTGCTGCCGAAGCCGGTGACCACATTTCCGGCCATGGTGCAGATGAAGCCCACGGAGAAGTAGGACTTGAAATAGCTGCGGCAGCAATACTCCACGCACAGCAGCAGCGTCCACAGCACCGTGACCACCAGCGTCAGCACCCAGGCCAGCTTTCTGTTATGCAGCAGGTTCGCCAACAGGCTCAGCAGCAGCCCCGTGGCAAGGGAAAACAGCGTTACAAGTACCAAAGTTCCCCGGAAAAAGTCGTTTTGTGTGTCAAAAGCCCGGAGTAAAAGTTCGTGATACAGCAGTGCCAGCGGGAAAAAAATCCAGTTCAGCGGGCCGCGCGGCATGGTGGATGTGTCCAGCCGGGACGGCACTGTTCTCTGCGTCGTTTCGTTCATACCTTCGCCCTTTGCGGTCTTATATTTTCCCCCATTTTCCGGGAGAATTTCAGTATACCACGTTCCCGGCGTGTTTTCAACAGGTCTCGCCAAAGGTCTCTTTTTCCGTCTCAAACGACCATCCCCGTCGCCCATGATTTCCATTTTTGCTCCCGTTTTTTCCATCCGCACCTTTAATTTATCTTATAAGACATTGAAAAAGATACGGATATTTATATATGCTGATTTGAAATGATCTTGAAAAAGTGTAAAAGAGGCATCCCGGCGGGATGCCTCTTTCATCATATAGGGTTCATTCGATGGCCACGATGTAGTAGTACACCGGCTGACCGCCGGACAGGGCGGTGATCTCCGCGTCGGGGCAGCGGGCCCGGAAGATGTCGGACGCCTGCTGTGCCTGCTCATCGTCCACGCCCTCGCCGGTATAGACGGTGATGAACTCGGCATTCTTGTCCGCCGCCACCTGGGCCAGCTTTTCCAGCAGAACGTCCAGGCTGCGGTCCGTACCCAGCAGCTTGCCGTCGCACAGGGCCAAATAGTCGCCCTCGTTGATGGCGAAGCCGTCAAAATCGGAGTTGCGGGCTGCATAGGTGATTTGGGCGGTGGTGACGTTCTCCGCCGCCGCCGTCATAGCCGCCAGGACGGACTGGGGATCAGCATCCTCCGGGTCGACCGCCATCATGGCGGAGATGCCCTGGGGCACGGTGGCGGTGGGGACGACGATGACCTCTTTTTCAGACAGGCCCACGCACTGCTGGGCCGCCATGATGATGTTCTTATTGTTGGGCAGGACGAACACCACCTCGCTGGGGGTGCGGTTCACCTCCCGGAGGATGTCGTCGGTGGAGGGGTTCATGGTCTGACCGCCGGACACAATGCGGTCCACGCCCAGGTCGCAGAACACGTCCGCCAGCCCATCGCCGGCGCACACCGCCAAAAACCCGTAGCGCTTCTCCGGCGCGGCCACAGCGCAGGCGCCGTTCTCCAGCTCCTCCTCGATGGCATCCAAATCATCGGTGCTCTGCGCTTTTTTGCCCGCCGCCAGGTCGGCGGCCTGGGTGCGCATATTCTCGATCTTGGCCAGCTCCAGCGTGCCGTATTTCTGAGCTGCGTTCAGGGCGTCGCCGGGGGTGTCGGTATGGACGTGGACCTTGAAGGACTCGTCGTCCTCGCCGATGACCAGGCTGTCGCCGATGCTGCCCAGGTAGGCCCGCAGACCGTCCAGGGGCTTATCCGACGTTTTGCGGACGATGAACACGGTGTCAAAGGCAAAGGTGATGCCCTCGTCACCGATGGCGGCAAAATCGGCCTTCTCCTCCGTCGTCTCCTCCACCTCGGGGATAGGCTCACCCCGCAGGGCACGGAGCATACCCTCCAAAATGATGAGGTAGCCCTTGCCGCCGGCGTCCACCACGCCGGCCTTTTTCAGCACCGGGTTCATCTCGATGGTCTCCGCCAGGGTGGTATAGCCGGTCTTGATGGCCTCCTCCAGCACGTAGGCCGCGTCGTTCTGCTCGCCGGCAGCCTCCAAAGCGCGCTGGGCCGCCAAACGGGACACGGTGAGCACTGTGCCCTCGGCGGGCTTCATCACCGCGCCGTAGGCGGTGCTGACGCCCTCCTGCATGGCCGCCGCCAGCTGCGCGCCGTCGGCCTCGTTCAGGCCCTTGAACACCTTGCTCATGCCGCGGAACAGCAGGGAGAGGATGACGCCGGAGTTGCCGCGGGCACCCCGGAGCAGGCCGGAGGCCGTGACCTTGGCGGCTTCTTCCACGGTGGCGGGCTGCACACGGCGCAGCTCGGTGACGGCGGTCTGAATGGTGAGGGACATATTGGTGCCGGTGTCGCCATCCGGCACGGGGAACACGTTCAGGTCGTTGATAGCTTGCTTCTGCTGGGCGATGCAGGCGGCGCCGAAGGCGACCATATCCTTGAAGGCACCGCCGCTGATCCTATCTGTCATGTCTTTTCTCCTTCCGGGCGCGTCACACCGTGACGGAATCCACGCAGACGTTCACCGCCTTGACGGTGACGCCGGTGTTGAGGTTGACCACATATTTGACCTCGCCCATGATGGAGCGGCAGACTGTGGCGATATTGACGCCGTTTTCCACGACGATGTGCAGCTCGATGGACACCGTGCCATCGTCGTTATAGGTGACCTTCACGCCCTTGCTCATGGCCTCCGGGCGCAGGAGATGCACCAGGCCATCGGTCATGCTGCGCTGGGCCATGCCCTTTACGCCGAAGCAGTTGGTGGCCGCCGCGCCGGTGATGGTGGTGAACACCGCGTCGCTGATGGTGATCTCGCCATTTTCAGTGGGGACTTTTATCATATCGGACTTCCTTTCTGCGGAAATGGAACTGCAAAGCTGCGTCTGTGCATAGTAATATAGGGTATTGTATACCACTTTCGCCGGGAGTACAAGAGGAATTTGCGGGGAGGGATGTTCCGCGCCCCGGCGCGGGGAAGTTTCTTTATTTGTCTCCGACGGTCTCTTTTCTTTCAGCAGCGAAAGAAAAGAGGAAAAGAAACGCCGCCAAAAACTAC
>OLOV01002197.1_pt1 | contig 13605 bp, 10 predicted proteins | sample 1672931 | NCBI WGS metagenome assembly OLOV01 (sample SAMEA3136738, study PRJEB25190) | human gut metagenome | biome: human gut; feature: human-associated habitat; material: faeces | place: Austria | collected 2013
CTCAGGGTGGAGAGACTGTGTGCTATGGCAAAGGTGGTTCTGCCCTTTATAAGCCGTGCAAGCGCCTCCTGTATCTGATACTCCGTTTCGGTGTCCAGCGCGCTTGTAGCCTCATCCAAAATAAGTATTTTGGGGTCGTTGAGTATTGCGCGGGCTATGGCCACCCGCTGACGCTCGCCGCCGGAAAGATTGTGCCCGTTTTCTCCCACGCGGGTGTTGTAGCCGTCGGGGAAGCTGACTATAAAATCGTGAGCGTTTGCCAGCTTTGCCGCCCGCATGACCTCCTCAAGCGAGGCCTCCGGCTTGGAATAGCGTATGTTGTCCAGCACGCTTCCCGAAAAAAGGAACGGCTCCTGAAGCACCACGCCTATCTGACGGTGCAGAGAATTCTTATCAAAATCCCGTATATCCGTGCCGTCAATAAGAATACGCCCCTCGTCCACGTCGTACATGCGCATTATAAGGTTAATAAGAGTGCTCTTCCCCGCGCCCGATGCTCCGACAAGGCCTATCATTTCCCCCCTTTTAACCTCAAGGGAGAAATTCTCCAGCACCGGCTCATAGCTTTTGTAGCCAAAGCCCACATTTTCAAAAACCACCGCGCCCTCTATTTTTTTGCTTACCGGCCTTGCGCTTTGGGGCAGCTCCTCATTTTCCTCCAGCACATCAAATATGCGCTCAAGGCTTGTAAGCATCTGCACAAGCGTGCGGGGCAGGTTTCCCAGCCACAAAAGCTGACCGTAAAGCGAGGTGGCAAAGAAGGTGAACATGGATATCTCGCCCGCCGTAAAGGTACCGTTTAACATCCCCGCGCCGCCGTATACGGTTATGACCAGCGTGCCTATGGAGAAAAAGAAGGAAAACAGCGGGGTAATGGTGCTCCATGCCTTTTCGTTCTTTTCGCTTAAACGCGCTATTTCCTCATTGCCGCGGCGGAAGGCCTCGCTTTCCCGCTGCTCCATGCCGAAGCTTTTAACCACTCTTATACCCGAAAGCACATCCTGAAGCCGTCCGTCCACCGCGTCGCTTTTAATCCATTGCTTGCGGAATATCCTTCCGAAATACTTACGGCTTACCGTGGATATAACAAACACAAGCGGCACCAGCGCCACCGACATAAGGGTAAGCTTCCAGTCCATTACAAGCATTGCAATAACGGAAAAAAGCATTATTATAAGCTGGTTGAACATGGAGGCAAAGGTGTTTTGCATAAAGGCGCGCACCTGCGTCGTATCGTTCATCATACGGTTCATAAGCGCGCCGGGGGTCTTGCGCCCCAGATAGCTTATGGAAAGGCGCTGGATTTTTACATACATCCGCTCCCTTAAATCAAGGCTGATGCCCGACCCCAGCTTTACCGCCGTTTTTTCCCGCACAATATAGCCCGCCACCATGGCGGCGGTGGCCGCAGCCATAACGGCTATAACCTTAAGAGCGTCCGCCACCGTTGCGCCGGGAGAGAGCAGAACGCCGTCCACCAGCCTGCGGTTAATAAAGCCCAGGGAAATATTCAGCCCCGCAACGGCCAGCATCAGAAGCGTAAGCAGGATAAACTGCCCCTTATAGGGCTTTATCACGCTGCCTATCCTGCGCAGCATACGCCCCTTGCCCGAGCAGTGAGGGCAGACATTTGTTCCGGGCAGCGCGCGGCCGCATATGGGGCAGGTCTTTTCCGCCTCCGCGGATTCCATGCGCGCCGTCTTTCCCTGCGCAAGCATGCGTATGCCCCGCGCCACATAGGCGCAGCGCGCAACATGACGCATGGTCATGCAGCAAAACAGGCTTTCCTGCCCGTTTTTATCGGTAAGCACCAGCATGCCGCAGTCGTTGCCCGCCTCGCAGCGCGCATCCGTAAGCGTATTTATCATCACCTGACGGTCGATTTTTCCGCCGCGCAGAAGCAATACGCGCGTTTTTGTAACCGCGAGCCAGTCCTTTGCAATGCGGCCGTTTGATATATCGCAGGGAATGCAGTATACAGGCTCCTCCCCGCTGCTGCTCAGCACCGCGCTCTCGCACGGGGGCAGCTTATAAAGCAAATTCATAATATTCTCCGATTTTTTTGTTTTTGCGCGGATATTGCGCGTTTTTCATGTAAATTCCTTTGTTTTGCCCGCACCGTAAGCCCCGGCAAGCACGGCGCGGCGGGCAAAAAACGGACGGCACAAGAGGCATTACAGATACAGATCCAGCATTTTCAGCTCCCGTCCGCTCAGGCGCTCCGTATCCGGTATTTCAAAGCGGTTGCCGTCAAGGTCGGTAATTATCAGGCGCACATCACTCAGCTTTATTATGCTGTTGCCTCCCATGGTCACGGTAAAGCGTATCTCGCCTCTGTCGGTAACGGTATCCCAGTAGGAATAGCCGTATTCCTCCCGTATGCTCTTTATATGCTCGATTACCGGCATAAAATATATCATGTCCAGCTGTTCCTTAATGATTTTTGCCGTTTCCTCGCCCAATGAGTTTATGTATCTGAGCATTCCTATTTCCTTGCTCTGGTTTCCCGTGCCCTCGCGCAGAGATATGTATTCATCGGGGCTTGTAAAGGGGAAGCAGCGCGCCGGGTGTATGCGCGGGTAGTCCCTGCCGTTGATCCTCGCACGCAGCAGCCCGCCCTCCGTGCGCTCCACGGAGGCGTTTTCCGGCGTAAGGAAGCATATGCTGAACATCTGCTCCACCTTGGCGTTCTGCGCCGCTATTATGCTTTGATAATCGTCCTCCCGCTCCCCGGCGCCTTTCCGCGCCGCGGCATTTTCCGCCCGTGCAGGCGAAATGCCGGTATTTTCGGTGCCTGCATTTTCAGCGCCCGTGTTTTCCGTGCTTATATTATTCTGCTCCATAATAATTCATCCTTTCTTTTCAGCGGTTATCCCGTAATCCCCTTACGGAAAGCGCCTTGCTCTGCAGCTGAAGCAGACGGAAGTATACGCCCTTGGCGCGCGCCAGCTTCACATAGTCGTGCGTCATTTCGTCCACCATGTACCGCCTGAGCCACATGGCGTAATAGGCGATGTTGCCCAGCGCCATGGAGAACAGCGGCAGAATCCATGTGACGGGCAGGGTTTTGTCAAACAGCATTTTCGTGCCGAGCAGCTGCGTGCCGTACATCTGAATAAAGATATAATAAATCGCCGAAGGAACGGCGTTGATAAGCACGATAAAAACGGTGCCGAACCGATCCCAGACCTTGGAACGCGCCATCGCCGCGCCCAGCGGCACGCCGAGCACCAGCGCGATCAGCATGGAAACGAGCCCGAACTCGATGGAGATGGGGGCCTTCTGCCTGATAATGACCGCCACGGACTCGCCGACGCGGTACTTGGCGGAGGCGCCGAGGTCGCCGTGAAGCAGGTCGGCGAAAAAACGCTTAAGCTGCACGAAAAACGGATCATTCAGACCCATCTGGCGCAGCTTGGACTGGATGGCGGCCTCGCTCATCTTGTCGAAATTATCAAAATAGCCCTCGATGGGCATCTGCCGGAGCAGGAAAAACACGATGGTAAGAATAATCGCCAGCGTGAAGACGGCTGACAGCAGCCGCTTCAAAACATATTTCAGCAAAGGATTTCACAACCTTCCGGGCGTGTTTCCGGGCGCGCAGAACGCGCGAAAGCCCGGAGCGGCGCGACTGTGCGGCCGCCCCGGGCGCAAAAACGGAGTTTACTTCGTCTGAGACGCGCGATCCTCGATCCACTGATCGTAGGCGTCGAAGTATGCGTCGGTGTCCATCGGCTCGGACAGAATCTCGGAGCCCTTGTAGCGCTCGTTGGTGAAGCCGTAGGGCGCGAACTGAGAGGTGAACGGGTCGATGCGGGAGGCGACGTAGCCGCCGTTGCCGAAGCCGAAGGGAATCACGTAGGCGTGATCGATCAGGAACGCTTCCGCCTTGGCGAAGGTCTCATAGCGGACGGTGAGGTCAAACGCCTCGGCCTTCGCGGCTTCCACCAGACCATAGTAGTAGTCCAGCGCTTCCGTGTCGGCGCTCTTGTCGATGAAGCTGTAGTTGTTGCCCTTCCTGAACGGGTCGGTGAAGGTCTGCGGGTCGGCGTAATCCGGGCCCCAGTTGCACTTGAGCAGCGCGTAGTTGCCGCTGCGGCGCACCTCGGAGAGGAAGCCGTCCGCCGGGCCCGCCTCGACGATCACGTCGATGTAGTCCGTGCCGAGCAGGGCTTCCAGCTGCTGCTCAATGACCAGACATTCGCTGTCCCAGCCGCTCACGCGCGGGTTGTACTTGAGAAGGATCTTGACGGGGAACGTCGCGCCGGCGGCCGTCAGTTCTTCGATTGCCTGCGCCTTGAAGGCGAGCGCCTTTTCCGCGTCAAACGTGCCAGTTCCAAGCTCCGTGATGGGCTTCAGGTCGCCCACCAGCGTGTAGTCGATGCCATCCAGCGTTGCGTAGTTCGTGGGGACGATGGTGTTGAAGATGATGCTTTCGGGGTTGTCGGGCTCGGTGATCAGCATCGCCTTCACGCGGTCAAGACCGTGATACAGCGACTTGCGGAAGGCTTCGTTGTTGACGGCCTTCGTCCAGTTCTCCGGCTCGTAGGCCTCGTCGAAATTCGCGTCGAAGTTCAGGCAGTAGAAATAGCTGTAGAAACTGGTCTGCCGCACGGGGCGAATGAGCTTCTCCGTCTCGGGATCCTTCAGCCACGAGGCCGCCGTGGTCACGTCGATGGACGCGGAATCGATTTCGCCGCGCTTATACATCTCTGCGCCGATGGAGGAAGCTTCCTTATTAAAGGTGGAGCGGATGGTGTCGATCTTCACGTTGTCCTTGTCCCAGTACGCCGGGTTCTTGGACAGCACACGCACCTCCTGCGGCTTGAACTCGCTGAGGATATACGCGCCGCAATACAGGATGGAGTTCTCGTCGTCGGCCACGCCGAAGCGGTCGCCCTTTTCCTCTAAGAACGGGCCGTACACGGGCATGAAGCACACATAGGTCATCATGCTCTCGAAGTACGCGCACGGATACGCCAGCGTGTACTGAAGCGTGTAATCGTTCAGCGCCTTCACGCCGACGGTTTCGAAATCAACCGGCGTTTTGGCGGCCTCGCCCTCGGCGGCGGGCACGGTGCTCTTGTAGTAGTCCTCCGCGCCGGCAATGACGCTGTAGAACAGGTCGGCGGTGCTGGAAGCGTTTTTGTCGTCGAGCAGGTATTTCGCGGCGGAAACGAAGTCGTTCGCCGTCACGTTCGCCTGAACCTCGCCCTTCGCGTTGACCCACACTGCGTCCCTGCGCAGGTGGAACGTCCACGTGAGGCCGTCCTCGGACATTTCCCATTTCTCCGCCAGCGACGGCTGAATGTTGCCGTACCGGTCGTATTCCACCAGCGTGTCAATGACGTTGGCGGAAATCGCGAAGTCCTTGGTCGTGGAGGTCGTCAGGTAGTTCAGCGTGGAAATCTCGGACGAATACAGCGTGTTCAGCGCCTTTTCCTCCGCCATGCCCGCGCCCGCCATGCAAGCCGTCAGCATCAGCACGCACAGCGCGATCGAGAGAACCTTCTTCATCATTTTTCCTGCCTCCTTTTCCGGTTCGGTCGGCCGGGAATTTCCGCTTCCCGGTGCGGTTTGGAAACATGATAGCACAGCGCCCCAATAATTGCAATGCCAATCGCGTATTTCATGCAAATTTATCATTGACACCGTTTTTTTACGTAAAAAATGAATCTGCACCCACTGCATAAATGCAAAAATATGAAAATCCACTGAATTCAGGCAAGAAGTCTGCATCCGCGATTGAAATTCCACCGAAAATCAGGTATAATAAGTAGAGAATGCCGGGCCGCGGCAAACGGCGGACGGCGCGGGGAGGCGGCGCATGAACGCAGCCGGGCTTATGCCGCTGATCGACGCGCGGGCGCGCACCGGCGGCGCGGGGCTTGAAAATCCAATCACCTGCGGCCGCGTGTGCGACCTGCTGAGCCACGTTCTGGCGCGCGGTCAGAAGGGCGACGCGTGGATTACGGTGCAGACGCACATGAACGTCGTCGCCGTCGCCGTGCTGCGCGGAATCGCCTGCGTCATCGTGCCCGAGGACATTCCCGTGCCGGACGACGTGGCCGCGAAGGCCGCCGAGGAAGGCGTGGCCATCCTGTCCTCGCCGCTCACGGCATACGAAATCTGCGGCCGCCTGCGCGACGCGGGCGTCCCCGCGCGGTAAGCGCGCAGATACTTCACGTGCAGGCGCTCCCTTCGAGCGCGCCCCTTCAAGGATATTCGCGGCAGGCTCGGCCGATACGCCGGGCGCGCCGACGGGAAAGAGGAACGATTGCTATGCGGCACAATGACGACGCCTTTACCGCCATGCTCCTGACGCTGCCTTTGACGGCGAACAAGGACGAGCTGGTGCGCCCTTTGTCCAGCGCGGAGTTTTCCATCCTGCGGGCAAGGGTGGCCGCGTGCGGCGCGCGGCGCATCGGCGACCTGATCGGGCTGGACGTTTCCGGCATCATGAACCTTCTGAAGGTGCCCGAGGCGGAAGCCTACCGCCTGTGCATGCTGCTGTGCCGCACCATGCCGCTTTCCTATGCCATGGAGCGCTTTTATGAGCAGAATCTGGAGCTTCTGACGCTGTACGACTCCGCGTATCCGGAAAATCTGGCGACGCGGCTGGGCGATGACGCGCCGGCGGCAATGTATATATGCGGCGACGCGTCGATTCTGTCCATGCCGCTGGTGGGCATTCTGGGCATTTCGGGCGTGCGCATGTCCAAAAATGCCGAGGATGGTCTGCGCACGCTGGTGCGCGCGCTGGTGCGCGAGGGCTTCGGCATCGTGACGTCCAGCGAGCTGGGCGCGTGCCGTCTGGCGGAGGCAGAGGCGGTGCAGTGCGGCGGCAAGGTCGTGTGCGCGCTGGCGGGCGACCTGATGGCGAAGAAGGACGAGGAGGACAGCGCCGCGGCCATTGCCCGCAGGCAGATGCTGCTTCTGTCCCTCGTGCACCCGGACGCGCCGTATACCGGCGTGCACGCGCTGGCGCGCAACCGCGTCGTGTACGCGCTGTCACTGGCGTCGTTCGTGATCACCACCGACGGCAAGCGCGGCGAAACCGAAGCGCTGCGCCGCCGCCTGTGCGACTGGCTGTACGTGTTCGACGAACCCGAGCCCGCGGGCAACCGCGTGATCATCGCCCGCGGCGCCACGCCTGTGCACGACGTTTCGCAGATGGACATTCAGAAATACGCCCGCTCGTGGCGGCTCGCCAACGCGGAGCAGCTGAGCTTTCTGTGAACGCGCAGACGGGGATTTACGATTAATGAATGGCTAAAACGGAGAATACCATGAAGCAAACCAGGGACTATGACATACGATATTTGAAAACGGATGACGTGGAGCAGTACAATTCGCTTTTGCGCTACGCGTTTCAAATCACAGAGCAGGAGCTTGCCCTCAGCGGCTGGCGCGGGGATGAAATCAAGCAATCAAAATTCCCAATTCTGGAACGTGCGGATGTGCTGGGCTGTTTCGACCAGGATGCGCTCGTGTCTCAGATCGCGGTCTACCCGCTGAAAATGAATGTATATAACGCGGTCTATCACGTTGGGTTTGTCACCAGCGTGTGCACCTATCCGGAGTATTCAGGAAAGGGTCTGATGAAGCGGCTTATGCAAAAGAGCCTTGAGCATATGCGCCAGAAGCATCAGTCTCTCGCGCTGCTGTTTCCCTATTCCATTCCGCTGTATCGCAAAATGGGGTGGGAAATCGTTTCAAACAAAATCACCTATTCCGTGAAGGACAGTCAGATTCCGGTGAAGGCGTCCGCGCCGGGCTATGTGCGCCGCGTAGCCTGGGAAAATGAGGATTTCCGCAATCTGCATATGCAATTTGCAGCCATGACGCATGGCTGCCTGTTTCGAAACGCGCTGGCGTGGGACGAATATTGGCGCTGGGACGAGGACGATACGGTTGTGGCGATCTATTATGACACAAACGAGAAGCCCTGCGGATATATGGTTTATCTCATCAAAAACGATGTGATGCACATCAAGGAGATGATCTATCTTACCCGCGAAGCGCAGAATGGATTGTGGGAATTTATTCGAGCGCACGATTCGATGATCGATGAGGTTCGGGGCAGCTCGTATACCGGCGAGCCCATCGCGTTTGAGTTAGAGGACGGCGATATTCGAGAGACGATTCGCCCCTACATCATGGGACGCATTGTAGACGCGGAGCAGTTTTTTCAGAAATATCATTGCGACGCGGCGGCTGATAACGCCATGATCACGTTCGAAATGGAAGATTCCTTCCTGGCGTGGAATAATCGCGCAATCACGGTCTGTTTCAACAAGGGAGAATGTTCCGTTTCCGAAGCTCATACGCATAGCCGGGTAAAGCTATCGATTGCCACGCTGACGACTCTGCTGCTGGGCTATAAGACGGCGGCGCGGCTGTACCAGATGGGAAGAATCGAGGGCGACAGAGAAACGATTAATCGGCTGGACGATTGTATATTGCATGAGATGCCCTATATCTCGGATTATATCTGAGACGCGAAATTTCGCTGAGCCGCGTGCCCGCCGGCAACCTCGCCGCCGGACAGAAATAAAAATTGACAGGAATGTGCATGATGGATTTTCATGCACATTCTTGTATCTTTACAATCGGGCTTATATAATGTATGAATCAAATCCAAAGGGGTTCACGGCCATGAAGGAATACATTTTTCCCTACGGAGACGGCAGCGTACGCGCCGGGCTGGACGAAAAGCAGGTGCTTGGCGTGCTTCGCGGGCATGAAACGCCGCCGATTGCCGACATTCGCGCGGCGCTATGGCGTTCGCTGAACGAGCCGATTGACAGCGCGCCGCTGAAGGAACTGGCGCATGCGGGTGAAAAAATTACCATGATCATCAGCGACGTCACGCGCTTCTGGATGCGGCAGGATCTGGTGATTCCGCATCTGGTCGATTACCTGACGGACGAATGCGGCGTGCCCGCGGAGGCGCTGACCATTCTCGTCGCCAACGGCACGCACGCGCCCGGCGACGAAGCGACGCTGCGCAGGCTGGTGACGGACGGCGTGTACGACCGCGTGCGCGTGGTGAACCACGACTGCATGGCGGACGACCTTGTGTATCTGGGCGAAACGTCGTTTCACACGCCGGTGTGGGTGAACCGGATTGCCGCCGAGTCCGACCTTGTGGTGTGTCTGGGCGCGTGCACCCAGCACGTGATGGCCGGCTACGGCGGCGGGCGCAAGAGCATCGTGCCCGGCATTGCCGGCATGCAGACGATCTGCCGCAACCACGCGTATTCGCTGGATCCCGAAAGGCTGCGCAGCAATCCGCGCATCGGAAACGGCGTGCTGGAAGACAACCCGCTGAACGAGGACATGTGCGAGGCGGCGGGCATGATGAAGGCGCTGTTCATGGTGAATCTGGTGATGAACGCGCGGATGAAGCTTTCGTCGATCTTCTCCGGCCACTACCTCACCTCGTGGCTGCGCGCGTGCCGGGAGGTCGACCGCATCTACCGCGTGGACGTGCCCGAGCGCGCGGACGTGGTCATCGCCAGCTGCGGCGGCTATCCGAAGGATATGTCTTTGTATCAGGGCACCAAGACGATCGACAACGTGGAATCCGGCCTGAAGCCGGGCGGCACGCTGATTCTGCTGATTGAAGCGCGCGACGGCGGCGGGCATCCGGAGTACTTTGACTGGATTCGCGACCTGACCGCCGGAACGATCGAGGAGCGCCTGCGCACGCGCTTCACCGTGCCGGGATATATCTTCTTTTTGAACTGCGAGCAGGCGCGGCGCTACCGAGTGATGCTGCTCACGGGCATTGAGCCGGAAATCGTGAAGCCGATGGGGCTGGAAGCGTTTTCCGACATGGATGAGCTTCTGAAAAGCGCGAACCTCGCGGGCAAATCCATCTATGTGATTCCCAACGGCTCCACGGTGGTTCCGCACGTCATGGGAGAGGGGGGCGAAAAATGAGCTATGTGGCAAAGAGATTCCAGCATGCGCAGGCGGGACTGACGCTGGACGCGGACGCGCTTTCGCGCTATACCGACCTGATCGACCTGAGCATCGGCGACACCGATTTCATCACCGACAGCCGCATCATCGAGGCGGCGTACCGGGACGCGCTGGGCGGCGCGACGCGCTACGGCTTCCCGCAGGGAGACCCGGATCTGATTTATGCAATCCAGACCGCGTGGCGCGAGGACTTCGGGCAGGATGTGCCGAAGGACGAGGTGATCGTCACCGCGTCCAGCTGTCTGGGCATGTATCTGGCGCTCACGGCGATTCTCGATCCCGGCGACGAGGTGCTGGTGATTTCGCCGTACTTCGCGCTGTATAAGCAGCAGATTGAGATGAACGGCGGCGTGTGCGTGGAGGTTCCCACGTATGAAGCCGACGGCTGGAGCCTGCGCCTGGAAGCGCTGCGCGCCGCCGTCACGCCGCGCACGAAGGCCATCATTTTCAACAACCCCGCCAACCCGACCGGCAAGGCGTTCACCATGGACGACATGCGCCTGATTGCCGATGTGGCGAAGGAAAACGATCTTCTGGTGCTGGCGGACGAAATTTATACGCGCTACCTGTATAAGGGCGTGTTCGTTCCGATGCGCACGCTGCCCGGCATGGCGGCGCGCACGGTGACGCTGAACAGCTTCTCCAAGAACTTCATGATGACCGGCTGGCGCGTGGGCTTCATCATCGCGCCGAGGGAAATCGTGGACGCGATCGGCTACGCCAACGGCGCCATGATCTATACCGCGCCCTCCGTTTCCCAGCGCGCCGCCATCCGTGCGCTGTCCCTGCGGGAGGAGATACGGGAAACGTACATCACCCGGTATAAAAACCGCGTCTTTTATGCAACGGAACGCATAAATACAATTCCGTATATGACGCTCGTTCCGCCGATGGGCACGTTCTATCTGTTCCCGGGCATCAAAAAAACCGGGCTTTCGTCCGCGGAATTCGCGAAAACGGCGCTGGAAAAGGCGCATGTGCTGGTCAGTCCGGGCGGCGTTTTCGGCAAAACGGGCGAAGGACACGTGCGAATCGCCTGCACGGCGAAGACAGAACAGCTGAAAGAGGCGTTTGACCGGCTTTCCGCGCTGAAATTCGGCGTTTGACAGGCGCAAAAATTTCTTCGTTAATCTTTTGAAAAAGGGCTTTACAAGCTCCGAGTTTTGCGTATAATTATGCGCATCGGGTGAATGAATAAACGGTCACCGAAAACCATACAAAACGGAGGTACATCCCATGAAAAAGATTCTTGCTCTGATTCTTGCTCTCGTCCTGTGCGCGTCCATGGTGTGCGTGGCCAGCGCCGAAACCGCTCTTGAGAAGGTGCTCGCCGCCGGCAAGCTGGTCGTTGGCACCGAAGCGACCTATCCCCCCTACGAGTATCTGGACGACAACGCCAACTTCGCGGGCTGCGACATCTGGCTGGCTCAGCAGATCGCCGACGCGCTGGGCGTAAAGCTCGAGGTTGTCGATCAGGCGTTTGACGGCATCATCCCGGCCGTGCAGGCCGGCGGCGTGGACATCGGCATCGCGGCGTTCACCTGCACCCCCGAGCGCGCCGAGGTCATTGACTTCTCCGACCTGTATGAGACCAGCGCGCAGCTGCTGATCGTCAAGGCCGGCAACGGTGAGAAGTACGTGGACAAGGAGTCCCTGAAGGGTCTGAAGGTCGGCGCGCAGCTGGGCACCATCCAGAGCGGCCTTGTGGAAAGCGCTCTGCCGGACAGCGAGCTGTTTGAGCTCGACACCTATCCGAACCTGGCGCTCGAAACCGTCAACGGCAACATCGCGGGCTTCGTGGTGGACTACGCGGTCGGCATGTCCATGGTGAACAGCTCCGACGGCGCGCTGGAAGTCGCCAAGTTCGAGTTCAGCGCCGAGGAAGCCAGCTTCGGCAAGGCCTGCGTGCTCGCCAAGGGCTCTGACGACCTGCTCGCCAAGGTGAACGAGGTCATCGCGAAGGTCACCTCCGACGGCAGCTATCAGGCCGCCTACGACGCCGCCGTCGCCGCGACCGGCGAAACCGGTGAATAATCGAAAGAACCCCTTCCGCTGAACGGCAGAAATGCCGTGAGACCGGATTCTGCATTCGGTCTCACGGCTTTCCGTGCGATTATATACAAGGAGTCGATGGCCGAAATGAACTTATTGCTTAGCTTTGGACAGACGGTGCAGGGATACTGGAACACCATCGCGACCGCCATCCAGGATTTCTTTTCCCAAATGACCTTCTTTATAAATGTAGGGAAGACGCTGGAAAAGTATTACGGCTTCTTTCTGGAGGGCACGAAAAACACGCTGATCATCGCGTTTTTCACCGTGCTGCTGGGAACGATTCTGGGCGTTCTGATGGCTATGGCCAAGCTGAGCGGCTTCAAGCCCCTGAAATGGCTGGCCACCGCGTACATCGAGTTCTTCCGCGGCACGCCTCTGCTTGTGCAGCTGATGTTTATCTTCTATGGACTGCCCATGATCGGCGTCAAATTCCCGGACGTCTCCTTTATTCCCGATTTTCAGCGCTTCGCCGCGGGCATTGTGGCCATGAGCCTGAACAGCTGCGCCTATGTGGCCGAAATCATCCGCTCCGGCATTCAGGCCGTGGACGGCGGGCAGATGGAGGCCGCGCGCAGTCTGGGCTTCACCAGGGGACAGGCCATGCGCATGGTCGTTCTGCCGCAGGCGGTAAAGAACATCCTGCCGGCGCTGGGCAACGAGTTCGTTACCATCATCAAGGAATCGTCCATCGTTTCGGTCATCGGCATCGCGGATCTGATGTACCGCACCAACGGCGTCAAGGCGAAAAACTACAAGACGCTGGAATGCCTGTTCATCGCCGCAATGATCTATTTCATCATGACGTTCATCGGCGGCCGCCTGATCGCGCTCATGGAAAGGAGAATGAACCGTGGACGCAAATAATCGCGAAATCATCCGTGTGGAAGGCCTTACCAAGTGCTTCGGCAGGCTGAAGGTGCTGGACAACATCTCCATTTCCTTCCGCGAGCACGAGGTCGTCAGCGTGATCGGCCCGTCCGGCGGCGGAAAGAGCACGTTCCTGCGCTGCCTGAACCTGCTCGAAACGCCCACCTCCGGCAGCATTTTCTTTGACAGAACCGACATCTGCCAGAAAAAGGTGAACATCAACCGGTACCGGGAACGCATGGGCATGGTGTTCCAGCAGTTCAACCTGTTCAACAACATGAACGTGATGCAGAACCTGACCGCCGCGCCCATCAAAATCAAGCGCATGGAGCCCGCCAAGGCCGCCGCCAGGGCCGAGGAGCTTCTGAAGCGCGTGGGTCTGCTCGATAAGGCGACCGCCTACCCGGCGCAGCTCTCCGGCGGCCAGAAGCAGCGCATCGCCATCGTGCGCGCGCTGATGATGAACCCGGAGGTCATGCTGTTCGACGAGCCGACCAGCGCGCTCGACCCGGAAATGATCGGCGAGGTGCTCGAGGTCATGAAACGCCTTGCCGAGGAGGGCATGACGATGATCGTCGTAACCCACGAAATGCGCTTCGCCCGCGAGGTCTCCAGCCGTACCCTCTTCTTAGACGGCGGCCACGTCGAAGAAGACCGCCCCTCCCACGACCTGTTCAACTCCCCCCAAAGCCC
>OLOV01002204.1_pt1 | contig 13583 bp, 16 predicted proteins | sample 1672931 | NCBI WGS metagenome assembly OLOV01 (sample SAMEA3136738, study PRJEB25190) | human gut metagenome | biome: human gut; feature: human-associated habitat; material: faeces | place: Austria | collected 2013
AGGGCAAGGATAACGGGTAACGCCCGCCAGGGGTGACCCTCGGACAAGTGCAACAGAGATATACCGCTTCGGTCTGACCGGAGTAAGGGTGGAAAAGTGAGGTAAGAGCTCACTCGTCGCATGGAGACATGTGGACGCTGTAAACTCTATCCGGAGCAACACCGTGGGAGGACACATGGCCGGCCCGGCCGTCCTCAGGAGGTGGCTTGAAGCTGTCGGCAACGGCAGTTCTAGATAGATGGTCGTTTAAGACAGAACCCGGCTTACAGACCTGCTCAACGCAAAAATGCTTTATGGTGAAAACGGCATGGATATTCAGTCTGTAATAGTATTCTGCATGGAGATCATCGGCACGGTCGCATTTTCCGCCTCCGGCGCGATGGTCGGCATAAACAAAAGCATGGACGTTTTCGGCGTGTGCGTGCTCGGCGTGTTTACGGCCGTCGGCGGCGGCATGGCGCGGGATATGATCCTGTGCCGCGTGCCCAGCGCGCTTATAAATCCTGTTTATGTTGCTGTCGCCGCGGCGACGGCAATCGTTGTTTTTGCGGTGCTCTGGGTGAAGAAGGAGCATTTCCACGGCAGGTTCCGCATGGCATATGACAGCCTCATGCTCATCATGGACTCTCTCGGCCTCGGCATTTTCACTGTGGTCGGCGTGCTTACGGGCGTGAAGGCCGGATATCCCGGAAATACCTTTCTGCTCGTCTTTCTCGGCACGCTCACGGGCGTCGGCGGCGGGCTTATAAGAGACGTTATGGCGGGGGTGCCGCCGTACATATTTGTCAAGCATATCTACGCGCTCGCCTCTATTGCGGGCGCTGTCGCCTTTGTCATTCTGTACAGGCTTTTCGGCGAGATAATAGCGCTCATTGCGGCTTCGCTGCTCGTCGTCGCTATCCGGCTGCTGGCGGCACATTTTCACTGGAATCTCCGCGGCTTAAAATCAACGCATAGGAGGAACACGGAATGGACAGCTCCATCACGCTTCGCACTGCACGCCCGGATGACGCGGCAGCGCTGCTTGAAATATACGCGCCGTATGTGACCGGCACGGCAATAAGCTTTGAATATGACGTGCCCAGCGTGGAGGAATTCCGCGCAAGAATAGAACACACGCTGAAAAAATACCCGTACATCGTCGCGGAGAGCGGCGGTGAGATAGTCGGGTACGCGTACACCGGCGAATTCAAGGAGCGCGCGGCATACGGCTGGTCCGTGGAGACCTCGATATACGTCGCGCGCGGCAAAAAGCACTGCGGCATCGGGAAGCGGCTGTACCGTGCGCTTGAGGATATATCCCGGCTTCAGAACATTCTGAACCTGAACGCCTGCATCGCCTATCCCCATGAGGAGGACGAGTATCTGACGAAAAACAGCGTGCAGTTCCATGAACACCTCGGCTACAGCTACATTGGCGAATTCCACAACAGCGGCTATAAATTCGGCCGGTGGTACGGCATGGTGTGGATGGAAAAGCTTATCGGAGCGCATACTAACTCCCCCGCCGCCGTTATCCCGTTCGCAGCACTGGACGCGGACAAAGTCGCAGCGATACTCAGATAATCGTATAACAAGTCAAAAAGCATCCGCAGAGATCCCCCTTTCTCTGCGGATGCTTATATTTATATGATATGCTGGTGGCTCAGGCTCTGGGATGCGCCTTGTTGTACACATCCTTGAGCTGCTTTTTTATAAGGTGAGAATATACCTGCGTTGAGGATATGTCCGCATGACCGAGCATTTCCTGTATGGCGTGTATGTCCGCGCCGTTTTCCAGAAGGTGCGCGGCAAAGGAGTGGCGCAGCGTATGGGGCGTGATGTCCTTTTCGATGCCCGCCTTCTTCTGATAGAACTTTATTATCTTCCAGAAGCCCTGCCTCGACATCCTCTCGCCGCTCACGTTGACGAAGAGCGACTGCTCATCCGGCGTCGCTATCATCTGCGGCCTGACGAGCGTTATGTACTCGCTCACGGCCTTTACGGCCGCGGGATAGAGCGGGATGAAGCGCTCACGGTTGCGGCTCTGGCAACGCACGACGCCCGCGTTCAGGTTGACATCGCCGATGTTGAGGTCTATAAGCTCGGTCACTCTTATGCCGGTGGCGTACAGCAGCTCCAGCATGGCCTTGTCTCTGTAGCCCTTCGCGTCTATGCACTGGGGCTGGTCAAGCAGCAGCTCGACCTCCTTGCTCGTGAGTATCTGCGGCAGCTTCTGCGCGCCCTTATCGGGCACGAGCTTCATCGCCGGGTTGACCTTGACGATCTGCTTGATGCACAGATGCGTATACAGGCACTTCAAGGACGCGATGTTTCTTGAAACCGTGGCAATGGACTTGCCGGAAGCACGCAGATAATCTATGTACTCGTGCACATCGTCCTCTGACGCTGAAACTATCGTCTCTTCCGTGTGTATTTCGAGATAATCGCAGTATTTGCGTATATCCCGCATATATGAACTGAGAGTGTTGGCAGACGCCTTTTTGTCGTTCACAAGATATTTTTCAAATATTTCAATTACTTCTGCGTTCTGCATTATAACGCCCTCTCTGAAAAAGAATTGATATATCTAAAAGCGATTTTCCGCAACCATATTATGTTCAAGGTCTTACGTGCGAAAACGCTGTATTTGTCGAGGTTGATAGTTTTGCGGCGGCTTCGGAAATAAGAAATCAATTAACATAATTGTCTCTGGTAACAATATATTACGAAGCGGAGAAAAATGCAAGTCTTTTTTTACTTTTTTGAAAAATATTTTTTCTTTATGTTAACTGTTGCATCCAATCAGACACTTGATGTGGCATAATTCTAAACGCGATTGCTGCTCAGGCACAAAATATAGTAAAAAAATAATTTCAAAATTAAACTAAATTATTTTTGGCGTTATGTCGCCCGCATACGGCGGGGCGCATTTGCTTATTCGTGCGCTGTTCCGCGCAGTATGCGCCCCGCCGCGTTGACCGCATCAGCGCTTCATGACCCGCGCCTTTTTCGTGCCCTTTCCTCTGCCGGCAAAGAATACGCTTCCGACGAGCGCCCCGGAAAGCGTAAACGTGACCACGCTGAGAACGCCATCCGCCGCGATCTCCTGCCCGGCAATGATGAAGCCGAACGTCAGCGCCAGAGTTATTATGACGACGCCGGAAGTGAGGCCCGTATAAACCGCCCCGCGTCCGCGTACACGCGCCGCGCGCGCCCCTGCCGCCGCGGCCGTGATAAAGCTCAGCGCCGAGCTTATGTACCCCACAGTTCCCGCCGCGGCGTCGGATAGCTGCACGATCAGCGCGCACAGCAGCACGCACAGCAGTGAAGCCGTAAGCCATGTCACCACAGCGGTCAGCAGAAACCTTGCGTCAGGCAATTCAAGCTTTTTATTCAAATAGAAACAGCCCCTTCATTAATAAGATATAACCATCTTATTAACAAAAGGGCTGTTAAATTCAATATCGCGCCGCGTGAAGGAGCTTACTTCTTCTTGCTCTTCGCCGCTCTCGCCTCGGCTTCGGCGGCTTCCATCTTGGCGGTGGTGGAAATGGACCACTTCTTGGCCTGAATGCGGACTCTGTCCTCACCGGTCTCAAAGGTGATGGTGTCATCAGTCACCTGAACGATTTTGCCGGTCAGGCCGCCGATGGTGGTGATCTCATCGCCGACGGAGAGAGAATTACGCATCTCGTCGGTCTTTTTCTTTTTCTTATTCTCGGGACGGATTATAAGAAAATAAAAGATGGCAAACATCAGGACGAGCATGAGGATCATGGAAGATCCGCCTCCATTGGCGCTGGTGCTTGCACTGGTAAGAAACAACATTTAGGGTGTACCTCCAAAAAATAATGTGAGCTTATTATACATGCTAAATATAACAATTTCAAGATTTTATATGCGCTTATCTAAAATTTCTGTATACCTGTGTCTGAACTCCTCGAACGTGCCGCCGTCAAGGCTTTCTCTGATCCTTTTTGTAAGGCTGTTGTAGAAGTACAGGTTATGCGCGACCGCAAGCCGCATCGCCAGCATTTCCTCCGCCTTGAACAGATGCCTGACATACGCACGCGAATACCTCCGGCACACCGGGCAATCGCACTGCGGGTCTATAGGCTGTTCATCCCTGGCATACTTCTCGTTCTTGATGTTTATTACGCCATTCCATGTGAAAAGATGCCCGTGCCGCCCGTTGCGCGCCGGCATTACGCAGTCGAAGAAATCCACGCCGCGCGCCACACCCTCTATGATATTGCACGGAGTGCCGACGCCCATCAGATACCGCGGCTTGTCCTTGGGCATATGCTCCTCCACGGCCTCAATGGTATCGTACATTTCCTGATGGGTCTCCCCGACGGCCAGCCCGCCGATAGCGTAGCCCGGCAGATCAAGCTCCGCGATGCGCTTCATATGCTCAATACGTATATCGTGGAAAACAGCGCCTTGATTGATGCCGAAAAGCATTTGTCCGGGGTTCACGGCGTCATTCTGGCTGTTGTATTCGTTCAGCGCCGCCTTGCACCGCTCCAGCCAGCGGACTGTGCGCGCGCAGGAATTTTCGACGTAATTGCGCGGTGAGGGTATCTTTATGCATTCGTCAAAGGCCATCGCAATGTCCGAGCCGAGGTTTGACTGGATGCGCATGCTCTCCTCCGGCCCCATAAAAATGTGCCGTCCGTCAACGTGGGAGTTGAACTTCACGCCCTCCTCGTTTATCTTGCGCAGCTTCGCCAGCGAGAATATCTGAAATCCGCCGCTGTCGGTGAGTATCGGGCCATCCCATGTCATGAACTTATGCAGGCCGCCCATCTCCTTGATGAGCGTGTCCCCCGGCCTGACGTGGAGGTGGTAGGTGTTCGACAGCTCCACCTGACAGCCTATCTCCTTCAGATCCCGCGCCGACAGCGCACCCTTTATCGCGCCCTGCGTGCCGACATTCATGAATACCGGCGTCTGCACCGTGCCGTGCGGGGTCTCAAACTCGCCCCTGCGGGCATGGCCTTCCTGCTTCAAAAGCTTATACACTGTATTTCTCCATTCGATTATTTTATGAACATCGCATCGCCGAAGGAAAAGAAGCGGTATTTCTCCTCGACGGCGGTCCTGTATGCATTCAATATATGCTCTCTGCCAGCGAGGGCGGAAACGAGCATGATAAGTGTGCTCTCCGGGAGGTGGAAATTCGTCACGAGCGCGTCTATGCATTTGAAGCTGTAGCCGGGGTATATGAATATATCCGTCCAGCCGGAGCACGCCTCAAGCGTTCCGTCGTCCTTGGCAAAGCTCTCAAGCGTGCGGCACGAGGTCGTGCCGACGGCCACTATCCGTCCGCCGTTTTGCTTCGTTTCCGTCACTGTCCGGGCGGTATCCTCCGGGATAATGCAGAACTCCGAGTGCATTTCGTGGTTTTCTATTTCGTCCTCTTTCACGGGGCGGAACGTGCCCAGCCCCACGTGCAGCGTGACATAACAGACCTTTACGCCCATCGCCTGTATCTTTTCGAGCAGCTCATTGGTAAAATGCAGACCGGCCGTCGGCGCGGCGGCGCTGCCAAGCTCGCGCGAGTACACGGTCTGATACCGCTCCGGGTCCTGAAGCTCTTCCTTTATATATGGAGGCAGCGGCATTTTGCCCAGCCTCTCCAGAACCTCAAGGAATATCCCCTGATAGTCGAATTTTACTATCCGGTTTCCGCCCTCGGCCACGGCCTCGACAGTCGCTTTCAGCTCTCCGCTGCCGAAGGAAAGCTCCGTGCCGGGCTTGGTCTTGCGCCCCGGCCGGCTTAGGCATTCCCATCTCCCCTCGCCAAGGTCGCGCAGCAGCACAAGCTCGACCGCGCCGCCACCCGGTCTGGTTCCGATGAGACGCGCGGGAAGCACCCTTGAATTATTCAGCACGAGGCAGTCGCCCGCGCGCAGGTATTCCGGCAGGTCGTAAAAATGCCTGTGATCCATCGCGCCGCTCTCTTTATCCAGAACGAGCAGACGCGAACCGTCCCTCTTTTCAAGCGGCGTCTGGGCAATAAGCTCCTCCGGGAGATAGAAATCAAAATCGGATTTTTTCATTATGTACATGCTCCGCTACATCATATTGTTCCAAGCGCACAGAAAGCTGCACCCAAGGAGGATTATTATAACATATTCTCCGCCCAAGTAAAGGGTAATAATACGGCTTTGACGGGAATAATCTGTTGTTGCCGGAAAAAATCTGTTATCTAGGAGGAACATCATGGTAAAAACACCTGTGTTCAAAGGGGCCTGCACGGCCATCGTCACGCCTTTCACGGAGCATGGCATCGACTATGAAAGACTTGGCAAGAACATAAATTATCAGTATGAAAACGGCGTCAGCGCCATTGTGGTGTGCGGCACAACAGGGGAAAACGCGACCGTCAGCCGCAACGAATATGAGGAAATCGTGCGCTACGCGATACGTGAGACCAACGGGCGCATGAAGGTCATAGTCGGCGTGGGCAGCAACAACACCGACACGGCGCTGAAAAACGCGGAAAACGCGCGCTTTGCCGGTGCTGACGGCATCCTCATGGTCACGCCGTATTATAACAAATCCACGCAGAAGGGCCTCATAGAGCACTTTACATATGTCGCCGACAGAGTGGATATACCGATGATCCTTTACAATGTTCCCAGCCGCACAGGGATCGGCATAGCGGCGGAAACGTATAAAGAGCTTTCCAAGCACCCGAACATAATCGGGGTAAAGGAGGCGTCGGGCAGTCTCAGCCTCGTCGGCGAGATAGTGAGCCAGTGCGGGAACGACCTTTATATATGGAGTGGGAACGACGACAACACCGTACCGATGATGTCAATGGGCGCACTGGGCGTGATATCGGTGGCGTCAAACATAGTGCCGGGCGTTGTGGCGAAGCTGTGCGAGCTGTGCCTCGGCGGAAGCTTCAAGGAAGCGACGGAGCTATACGCAAAGTACGCAAAGCTTTTCTCCGCCCTCTTTGTTGAGACGAATCCTATCCCCGTGAAGGCCGCAATGAAAATGCTGGGGATGGACTCCGGTCTGCTGCGGCTTCCCCTCTCGCCGGTAAGCGAGGAGCATTTTGCGTATCTCAGAAACACCATGGCAGAGGCCGGACTGAACGTATAACATTGTGTAGTCGGCATATACAGAACGTATTATCGGATATACGTTCTGTATATGCCTGAAAGTAAAAAAACTTGAGCCGCCATCGACAGCTCAAGTTTTTTATAATTCTATTTTTTCAAATTTGTCCGGCGTCGCCTGCATCGCGGAAAGGCGGCACACTGCAATATGGTATCCGGGTATCTCGCTGTGCCATATCCACGGCATTTCCAGAACAGAAAACGACCCCAGCGGCGTGTGTATCCCCGTTCCGCCGGCTTTTACGAAGCTCTCCTTCCGGCACCATATCTCGGTGAAGGCAGCGTCTCTGTCCGCGCGCATATCAATATGGCGCTTTTCATCCGGCGTGAAGAAGCGCGCCGCAATGGCGGGCTTATACGGCACGTTTTCCTGTATGTCCAGCCCTATTTCCTCATCGCTCACGGCGACTGCGGCATATCCCCCGGAATGGGACAGGCTGAAATAAAGTTCCCCGCCGCGAAGGCGCGGCTTTCCGTACTCGCCGCAGACGATATCCAGCGGCGGCGTCAACCCCGGCGCGTGTCTGCAAACCGCATAATTCAAAAGCAGCTCAGCGCCAAGGCATTTTCTGCGCTGGCCGTCGGTTTTCTGACGGGAAAGCCTGTCCTGTCTGTAAGTTGAGATTTGGATATCGCGCGCAAGGTCAAGCGCGCTCACATCGGCATAAAAGACCTCCAGCATTACGCGCGCATTGCGTCTATCGTTTTTGCTATCAGCTCGTTGAGCTCAACGTCCATCATCTCAGCCCCGCGACGGATAACGTCTCTCGAGCAGCCGGCGGCAAACTTCTTATCCTTGAACTTCTTCATCACGGTTTTTACTTCCATCCCGTCAAGCCCGGTCGGACGCATAAGCGCGACTGCGCCTATAAGCCCCGTAAGCTCATCCGTGGCAAAAAGGACCTTCTCCATGTATTTCACAGGCTCAACATCTATGCATATGCCGTAGCCGTGGCTTATCACCGCATGTATCACATCTTCGTCGATGTCCAGCTCGTGCAGCATTTCATTTGCCTTTACGCAGTGCTGCTCGGGGTAAAGCTCAAAGTCTATGTCGTGCAGCATTCCGACCGTGCGCCAGAAGTCCACATTCTCCGGGTCATATTCTTTTGCGAATTCGCCCATGACCTTGGAGACGGTCTCCGCGTGCTGGATATGGAACGGCTCCTTATTATATTTCTTTACAAGCTCTTCGGCCTGTTCCGGCGTTGGAATATAGCTCATATTCATTCCTCCTTTTTTGCATATAATAGCGCCGCGGCCGCATTATTGCAAGAAAAAAATAGATAGCCCCGAATGATTTCAGGACTATCTGATTTTTACTGCTTTGCCGAAGCAGACGGCATCGTGCTGACGTTGGGGCTGGGCAGCTTTGCGGCGTCGTCGGTAACGGCAGGGCTCGCGGCAGCACCGTCAGTGTCGTCGATAACGCCGTCCTTATCCCCCACTATGCCGTTATCGACATTGGGCGTGACCATCGGCGTGACGGTGACGGTCGGCATGGGCGAAGCGGATACCGCCGCGTCGCCAACGGTGCCGTCAACAGTCCTGTCCGCACCGCAGCCGCAGAGCAGCGCGGAGAGCGCGAGCGTGAATGCAATATTAATTATAGATTTCTTCATTTCTATCCTCCTTATTATCTGACAAGGAGTATTATTTGATAATATCGCGTGAATATGTGAAGCGCCGCTTCCCTTTTCGCGCAAAAAATTTGCCAACGGATAAAGTATGTGCTATTATTTTTTATATGGAAAATATAAAGAATGAAATCAGAAAAAACGAAATATACGCCGTCCGTATTGACGGCTACTCCTCCGAAGCGTTCGGCGTATGCCGCATAGGCGGGCGCGCCGTGTTCGTTCCAAAAACTCTTGCTGGCGAAGAATGGGATATACGCATCGTGAAGGTGACGGCTGGCGCGGTATACGCGCGGCCGGAGAGGCTTATCACGGCCTCGCCCGAAAGACGTGATGTGCAGTGCCCGTACTTTGGCAAATGCGGCGGCTGTGACACATGGCATATGAGCTATGACGAGGAGCTGCGCTTCAAGCTGGGGCGCGTCAACGACGCGCTGACGCGTATCGGCGGGCAGACCGTTACAGCCGGACAGATAATCGGCGCGGACAGCTTCATGCACTACCGCAACAAGGGCATCCTCGCCGTCGCAGATATCGGCGGCAGGCCGCGCGCCGGATTCTACCGGGAGCGCAGTCATGAGCTTATCGCCGTGAATGACTGCCTGATACAGAACGAGCTTTGCCGCAGGGCGGCGGAGGCCGTGACGGAGTTCATGTCCGCGCACGGCATTCCGGCTTACGATGAGCAAAGCGGCAAGGGCGTTGTGCGGCACATCTTCTGCCGCAGGGCGTATCACACGGCCGACGCCATTGTCTGCATCGTCGCCGCGCGCGGCTTCGGCGCGCATACGGAGGCGCTGACTGCGGCGCTTCGGCGCGCGTGCCCGGAGCTGACGGGGATAGTGCTGAACGTGAACAAATCCAGCGGCAACACCGTGCTTTGCGGGAGCTTTTATACGCTGTGGGGGCGCGCCAGCATGTCGGACATTTTATGCGGCAGCCGTTTTGATATATCCCCGCAGGCGTTCTATCAGGTCAATCCGCCGCAGGCGGAAAGGCTGTACAGCAAGGCGCTGGAATACGCCGCCCCAGGCGGGGATTCGCTGGTTCTGGATCTTTACTGCGGGGCCGGCACGATAAGCCTGTGCCTTGCGGCGGCCGTCGGGCGCGTCATCGGGGCAGAGATTGTTCCGCAGGCGGTGGAAAACGCGCGGGAGAACGCGGCGCGGAACGGGTTTGACAACGTCGAGTTCATATGCGCCGACGCTGCGGAGGCGGCAGAACAGCTTGCCGGGCGCGCACTGCGGCCGGAGGTCATCGTCGTTGACCCGCCGCGCAAGGGCATGGCCGAGGATGCTGTGCGCGCCGTCGCCTCCATGCAGCCGGAGCGCATAGTCTACGTTTCGTGCGACCCCGCGACGCTCGCGCGCGATGTCCTCCGCTTCGCCGGGCTGGGATACGGCCTGAAAGCCGCCACAGCGTTGGACATGTTCCCGCGGACGTGCCATGTGGAGACGGTTGTCTTACTTTCCAAGGGTGAGGTCGACTCGAAAAAGATTCGGGTTGAGTTCTCTTTGGAAGATATGGACATGTCCGAATTTCAGGATGGGGCAACCTATCCGCAGATCAAAGACTATGTGTTGGAGTATAGCGGATTAAAGGTATCCAACCTGTATATCTCACAGATTAAGCGGAAATGTGGGATTGAGGTTGGCAAGAATTACAATCTGCCGAAATCTGAAGATTCCAGACAGCCCCAGTGTCCGCCGGAAAAAGAGAAAGCAATCCGAGAAGCATTCAAATATTTTGGGATGATCTAACATCCCGCAGTATGGAGGTTTCTTATGGATAGATTGATTTCTTGTGAGTTCAACATGGATACCGCTTGTGTTGAACTGAAATTCTTTGATGGCAGCATGATTGCCATTGATACCATCGCCATTGAGAATGAGGTTGCCGACAATATGTATCAGCGATCAGAGCTTGATTATCTGATTTACAATGACCCGGTAGCATACGCTGAGCTGATACTGAACGGCAATCCCGAAGCATATCTGAAAACTGTAACTGAATATAAATCTTTATACTAATATTGCAAGAGCCGCAGTCATGTGATTGGACTGCGGCTCTAATCTTTTATTCATATAGTCCGTTGTAACAAGGCAAGGGGTAATCAGTCTCAAAATCTCTGCACAAAGTAATAAATCGCTTAGCAGAAGTTGTTAAAAACTTATCTTTATGATGAATTATATGGAAATTTCGGCTGAAACTCAACCCCTCTACTTTGACAGTACAAATCAAGCCTTGTCGCAGAGCCGGAAGAATCATTCGATGCGGTAATACAGCAATTCCTAATCCATTGATTGCAGCATTGACCAGTGCTGTTGTGCTCATTGCTTCCCATGCTGGTGTAATGTGGAAGCCAGCCTGTTCAACTACACGGTTAAACACCTCTCGTGTGCCACTGCCTTTTTCTCGCAAGAGAAATCGCTGTCTTTGAAAATCTTCTATGGATATAACTTGCCCCTGTGTCCAGCCTTTATCCGTACCGCATATAACACTCAGATGATCTTCCATGTAGGCTTCCGAAACGATATTTGGATCATGTGCAATACCTTCGATCAACGCACAATCCAATTCATTTGCCAAAATTTTTTGTTCCAGACGTTCTGATTGATCAACGGTAACTCTGACATCAAGCCCTGGGCAGAGTTCAGAGAACGCCTTTACATAGTTCGGTAAAAACTGCGAGCCGATGGTGATGCTTGCACCAATACGGAGAACTCCTTTAGAATCCCAATCACGCAACCCTGTTTCCATATCTGAAAACAAGTCGGATATATTTATCGCATATTGAAGAAAATGCTGCCCTGCATCGGTGATTTGCAATCGTCTGCCGATTCTGTCAAACAGGTGTACTCCGTAATATTGCTCCAGTTCCTTAATGGCAAGGCTGACTGCTGGCTGTGTCATGTGTAAAACTTCCGCTGCTTTGGTAGAATTATATCCATTTTCGCATACGGTACGAAATATTATCATGTGTCGTATCGTCATAACAATCCCCTTATATAAAAATACTTATCCTTTCTGTAAAATTATATTATTTCCGTTATCAGAAATCAAGCGGTATAATGTTAATAAACATAGAAAGGACGGCATTTTTAGAAGTGAATAGCTTGCAAAAATACAAAAAATTGTTTTTCTCCACTTTTGAACTGAGTGCTTGCACTTTTGGCGGTGGATTTGTAATCATTCCGTTGATGCGAAAGAAATTCGTGGAGGAACTTGGTTGGATTGAAGAAGATGAGATGATGGATCTGACCGCAATCGCACAGTCTTCTCCGGGCGCAATAGCAGTTAATGCTTCCATTTTGGTAGGTTATCATGTGGCGGGGTTCCCCGGCGCAATGCTCACGGTATTGGGAACTATATTGCCGCCATTGATGATTATTTCTATCATTTCCATGTTTTATCAGGCATTTCGAGATAATGCCATTGTAAATATGGCAATGGCAGGAATGCTCTGCGGAGTGGCGGCAGTAATCTGTGATGTTGTGATCAATATGGCAAAAACCATTTTTCAGAAAAAACGACTATTGCCTGTTATTGTTATGCTGGGTTCTTTTGTAGCCGTTCGCTTTTTCTCTGTGAATATCATAGCCATTATTCTTGTCTGTGGCGTGATCGGAGCAGCGGATACGTGGCATCAAGGAAAAATGCGGAAAGTAGGTGGTAAACGGTGATATACCTTGAATTGTTCTGGAGCTTTTTTCAAATTGGGTTATTCAGCATTGGTGGTGGATATGCTGCCATGCCTTTGATTCAGAATCAAGTGGTGGATATTCACCCTTGGCTGACAATGACACAATTTGCGGATATTATGACCATCGCTGAAATGACACCCGGCCCCATAGCCATCAACTCAGCAACATTTGTTGGTATCCAAGTCGCAGGTCTTCCCGGTGCTGTCATCGCAACGGTTGGCTGTGTGTTTCCATCCTGTGTTATCGTAATGACCCTTGCCTATATCTATTATCGGTTCCGTGGATTGAATATGGTGCAGGGCATTCTTGCCGGACTTCGCCCTGCGGTCATTGCAATGATCGCATCAGCGGGTATCTCACTGTTGATTATGGCACTCTACGGACAGAGAACGCTTCCGAATGATTTGGCATCTTTGGACTTGATTGCTGCGATTATTTTTGTTATTGGCATTATTGTTTTAAGAAAGTGGAAACCGAATCCGCTTTGGGTTATGGCAGGTTCGGGATTTGCAGGAATCATCCTGTATTCACTTGTATAAGAGAGGAGGCGCAGTTATGAAATACACGATAAAGGCAGGAGTCCTTTATAAAAATGAATCTCAGCTTGCCTTGACAAGAATAAAAAGTGCGTTTCTCGGTCCGCAAAGAAAGATTATCAGCATCGCAGGTGAGCTGCTTTTGACGGCGGACGCCCGTTATCTCGATGAATCAAAAGCAAGTTCCGGTGATGTAAGAAATCGGGAATATTTACTGACCGACAACGAAAATCAGTTAGTCGGTTCTGCTCGCCCCGGATATGCAGATGGTGATGATCCCAATGTGGTGGGTTGGCCAATTTGCAGAATGCCAAGAGTTGACCATGCCAATATTGTTGTGAACGGCGAAGAATATCTTTTGACCATGCACAATAGCCAGAATTATTCTTTGATAAACGCCCACAATTCGGAGGTTCTTCGTATTATGCACAAGGGTATTGCAGGAGGATGGGCTGTGGAAGATATTTGCGGTTTCGTCCCGGAAATTATTTGCGGTATATTTATCTTTTGCAGATATATAGAACTAGAAAATGAATTTCTGATTGTGTAGAAAAGGTGTTGATATGAGTAAGTATTTGATTGAAAATC
>OLOV01002206.1_pt1 | contig 13573 bp, 10 predicted proteins | sample 1672931 | NCBI WGS metagenome assembly OLOV01 (sample SAMEA3136738, study PRJEB25190) | human gut metagenome | biome: human gut; feature: human-associated habitat; material: faeces | place: Austria | collected 2013
CCGTCTTGCGCAGGACTGTAGAGCAGCAAACTTAACCCGCCCCGGCCCCCGATGGCCCCAGACCGGCGGGATACACAGGTTCAGATGGGGCTTTGATGCATGGGTGGTCTGGTGGTGGGCAAATGGGTATCATATTGTGGTTACTGCATCGACTCTGTGATGCATGTTTGTACGTTCCCGGCGGTCGGTTTGCCAGAAGCGCCCCGTCGGTTGTTCCAGACCCGTTTCGAAGAAAGGAAACAACACTAACCTATGGCAGCTAAAAAATCATCTCCCTTGAAGATCATCCCGCTCGGCGGCCTTGACGGCATCGGCAAGAACATGACGGTCTTCGAGTGCGGCGACGACATGGTGCTCGTCGACGCCGGTCTCATGTTCCCGGATGACTCCCAGCCCGGTATCGACCTGGTGCTTCCTGACTACACCTACGTTCTTGAAAACGAGGAGAAGCTCCGCGGTATCGTCGTCACCCACGGCCACGAGGACCATACCGGTTCGCTTCCGTATCTGCTGCAGGACCTCAACAATAAGGTTCCCATCTTCTCGAGCAAGCTGACGCTTGGCTTTATCGAGGGCAAGCTCTCCGAGTTCCGCATTCGAGCACCCAAGTTCCGTGAGGTCAAGGGTGGCAGTCACGTCAATTTGGGTGGCATCTCGCTCGACTTCTTCTCGATGACGCACTCCATCCCGGGCGCTCTGGGCGTGTTTATCCGCACCAACCAGGGCACCGTTATGCACACCGGCGACTTTAAGCTCGACCAGACGCCCATCGACGGCGTCACGCCCGACTATGCCGCTATCAGCCGCTTTGCCAAGCAGGGCATCGACCTGTTGCTGTCCGACTCCACCAACGCCACGGTTCCTGGCTTTACCAAGTCCGAGGCCGAGGTTGGCCCCAATCTGCTGCATGCCATCAAGAATGCTCCGGGGCGCGTGTTCGTCGCGTCGTTCTCGAGCCACATCCATCGACTGCAGCAGATCTGCGACGCCGCCCGCAAGTGCGGCCGCAAGGTCGTCGTGACCGGCCGTTCCATGCTCACCAACACCCGCGTGGCGCGCGAGCTCGGTTATCTCAACATCGATGATGCCGATATCATCGATGCCTTCGATATTGACAACCTGCCCGACGACAAGATCGTCGTCATGTGCACCGGTTCGCAGGGCGAGCCCCTGTCGGCCCTTTCGCGCATGGCCAACGGCGAGCACAAGACGCTCTCCATCCACGAGGGCGATACCGTCATCCTCTCGGCAACGCCGGTCCCCGGTAACGAGAAGGCCGTTCAGCAGGTCGTCAACAGCCTCGCCAAGCTTGGCTGCGACGTGTGGGATAAGAACCGCGCCCTTGTTCACGTCTCGGGTCACGGTAGCCAGGAGGAGCTCAAGCTCCTGATGGCCATGGCCAAGCCTACGTACTTTATGCCGGTCCACGGCGAGGCCGTGCATCTGCGCGCCCATGCCCAGCTTGCCCGTAAGATGGGCATCAAGGATGATCATATCTTTATCCTCGACAACGGAGATACGCTCGAGATGCGTGGCGGTATCGTCAAGCGCGGTACGCCCGTCGAGTCTGGCGTCGTCTACGTCGACGGCCTGCGTATCGGCGATACCGACCCTATCGTTCTGCGCGATCGTCAGAAGCTTGCCAACGACGGTATGGTCACGGCTGTCGCTATCGTTTCGCTCAAGCACAAGAAGATCGAGGCCATCGAGTTCTCGGGCCGCGGTGTCTCCTTTGCCATCGACGACCAGTTTTCCGAGGACGCCTCGGCTTCCATCATGAAGACGATCGAGAAGGGCAAGTTCAGCTTTACGAGCAGCGGTTCCGATGCCATTCGCAAGGCCGTGCGTGACTCGCTCTCTAACTTTATCTGGAGCCGTACGCGCACTCGTCCGATGATCATCCCGGTCGTCATGGAGGTTTAGTTTGGCGCGCGGATCTGCACAAAACGCCAAAGGCAATAAAGCCAACAACCAACCGGCATCTGCTAAGGGTGCCGGTTCCCGTCTTCGTGCCAATAAGGGCCATGAGGCCGACTTCGACGATTTCGAGCCCCTGGTCGAGCCTTCGGCCAACCGCGATATCGCCGGCGTAGTCATTGCCGTTTTGGCGATTGCGTCCTTCATTGCCGTGATTTCGCCGGCGACCGCACCCGTTACGGCTGCGGTTGCCGGTTTCTACCACCTGGGCTTTGGTCTGGGAGCCTACGTGCTGCCGATTGTCATTTTGCTATTTGCCGCTACGCTCTTTTTAGGCGAGGACTCGCCGCTCAACGTGCGCTCCGTTGCGGGCGGCGCCGTTGTCTTTATCGCCGTCGTCTCCATTCTTTCGCTGATGGTGCCTGGTACGAGCGACTCGTGCGACCTTATGTTCATGCCGCAAAACCTGTCCGCCTCGGGTGGTTACATCGGTGCGTTTATTGCGAGTGCGCTGCAGAATGCCCTGGGTAAGCCTATCGCGATGGTGGTCCTGTTGGGTCTGGCCGTCGTTGGCTTTGTCATCATCGGCTTTTCGGTGGGCGGCGTTTTGCGCTCTGCCCGCGACCGTGCGGCCGATTTTGCCGAGCGCCGTCGTGCCGACGTCAACGCGAGTCCTTGGGGTGACGACGATGCCCTGTCTGTGCCCGGTGTTGCCCGTCCGCATCTGAGCATTCTTCGTCAAAAGGGCTCCGATATGGCCGTGACCGCGGTCATGGGCAACGATGCGGACCCGGTTTTGGACGATGGTGACGAGGACGAGGATCCGTTTGTCGACGTGTCCGATGCCGTGGAGGCCGAGCGCGCTAAGACGACGCTGCTGCCTCGCCGTCATGCCAAGAAAGGCAAGACGGCTCCCAAGCTCAATACGAGCGAGCCCGACCCGTCTTGGTCCGAGAGCGAGATTGAGCTTACCGAGGGTGATGACGAGGACGACGAGGCTCCGCTCGAGACTGCTAAAACCACCTTGCTGCCGCGCCGCCATGCCAAGCGCGGCCAAGTGACCGGTCAGCTTTCGATGGAGGACGATCCGGACAAGGTCGACGAGTCCGAGCCGCCGTTCGCCGTGAATCCCGTCTCGGCCGCCCCTCAAATCCCTGATTTCCTCAAGCATCCCAAGGTTGCCGATACGGCTGTGGCGGGCGCTGTCGAGGCGTCTACTTCGAGCGATGGGGGAGCGGTCAATGCCCCCGTGGATAACGAGGGCGAAGAAGAGGACGGCCTTAAGCTTCCGCCGCTCGAAATCCTGCATGCAAACCCTCAGTCCGCTTCTGCCGCGTCTTCGGACAAGGAGCTGGAGCAGACCGCCGAGTCGTTGCAATCAACGCTGCTTGAGTTTGGCCGTAGCGCTCGCGTCGTCGGCTGGATTGCCGGTCCCACGGTGACGACCTTTAAGCTGCAGCCCGGCGAGGGCGAGCGCGTGAGCAAGATTTCGAGCCTTGAGGACGACATTGCGCTTTCGCTTGCCGCCCAGTCCGTGCGTATCTTTGCGCCGATTCCCGGTACCTCGCTCGTGGGTATCGAGATTCCCAATCGTAAGCGTCAGAACGTCAACTTGGGCGACGTGCTGCCCTATGTTAAGGGCGGTCCGCTTGAGCTTGCCATTGGCCGCGACGCAGAGGGCACGCCGGTCGTCGCCGACCTCGCCAAGATGCCCCACCTGCTGATCGCCGGTACCACGGGTTCCGGTAAGTCGGTCATGATCAACTCCATCATCACGACCCTGCTCATGCGCGCCCTTCCCGAGGACGTTCGTCTGATCATGGTCGACCCCAAGCGCGTCGAGCTCGCAGGCTATAACGGCCTGCCGCATCTTTACGTGCCCGTAGTGACCGAGCCCAAGCAGGCCGCGAGTGCCTTGCAGTGGGCGGTGTCCGAGATGGAGCGCCGCCTGAAAGTCTTCGAGCGCCTTAACGTGCGCAAGATCTCGACCTATAACGAAAAGCAGGCCGCCGGCGAGTTTGAGCATTACGATAACCCGCCGCAAAAGATGCCCTACCTGGTCATCATCATCGACGAGCTTTCGGACCTGATGATGGTTGCCGGCAAGGACGTCGAGGCGTCGATTGTGCGTATCGCCCAGCTGGGCCGTGCCGCCGGTATCCACCTTATCGTGGCGACCCAGCGTCCGAGCTCTAACGTGGTGACGGGTCTCATCAAGGCTAACATTACCAACCGTATCGCCTTCAACGTCGCAACGGGCATCGACTCCCGCGTCATCATCGACCAGATGGGTGCCGAAAAGCTCACCGGCTTAGGTGACATGCTGTTCTCAAAGGTCGACTGGGGCAAGCCCCGCCGTATCCAGGGCTGCTTTGTTTCGGATGACGAGATCAACGAGATTGTCGAGTTTGTTAAGTCGCAAAGCGAGCCCGACTACCATGAGGAGATCCTGTCGGCTGTGGCACCTGCCTCCATGTCCATGGCAGGTGGCGGCGGGATCGTGCGCACCGGCGTTGCCGAGCCTCAGGACGACGATCCGCTTATCTGGGAAGCCGCTCATATTGTGGTGGAATCGCAGCTGGGCTCCACATCTGGCCTGCAGCGCCGCCTGAAGGTTGGCTATGCGCGCGCCGGGCGTATTATGGACATGCTGGAAGAAAAGGGTGTCGTCGGACCGCCCGACGGTTCCAAGCCGCGCGAGGTCCTGCTGGATGAAGAAGGCCTTGCCGCGCTGGAATCTGTCGACGCCGAGATGGCACGTGAAGATCGTGAGTTTGGAGGATTCTGATGGCTGCACGCTTTGGTGACATGCTGCTCGAGCAGCGTCGCCGAATGGGCCTTTCCATTCAGCAGGTCGCCAACACCATCAAAATCAGGCCGCAGATCATCGAGTTTTTCGAGAATGGCAATTTTGCATCGATGCCTCCGCGCGGCTATGCGCAGGGCATGATTTCGAGCTATGCGCGCTTTTTGGGCCTCAATCCGCGGGAGGTCGTCAACGCTTATTTTGACGATCTGATGGCATATGAGCGCGAGACGTCGCAGCAGGGCGGTCGTTTTCAGGACGCCGCCGGCTACGTCAATTCGCGTTCCTCGGTCGACAACGGCCGCTTCCTGATGGTTCAGGGTGGGCGTTCGACGCGTTATGGCCAGCGCCCTCAGCAGGCTGGCTATGTTACCGAGACGGGCTCGAGCGAGGAGATTCGTTCCCAGCGCGATCGCTTTCGCAGCACGCCGGCGCCCGAGGAGCGCGCACTCCCCGCTGTCCGCGGTGTCGCACGTGACCCTCGTGCCGGCTACGGCGATGGTGGTTATTCCGATCGCGGGTACCGTGGCGTTTCCTCCAGTCGTCCGCGCGGCGGCTATGCAGACGCCGATACTACGCAGGTGACCCCTCGCCTTCGATCTCAGTCGCAGACCTTTAGCCAGCGCTCCTCGGTGCCTCGTTCTGGCCAGCGCAACTACCAGGGTCGCGGCGAGCTCGCCCCCCGCTCGGGCCAGCGCAATATGCAGCGCCAGGGTAGCTATCGCGGACGTTCCGACAATAACCGCGGTCGTATGCCCCAAGGCACTGGTCGCGGTGGTTCCAATCGTGGACGCGGCGGTGGGCGCGCTCCCCAGAACAACGGCCTCGATCCTCGTATCGTTTACGCCGGTATCGGTGTCGTGGCGCTGCTGCTGATCGTGCTCATCGTGGTGATCCTGCGTGGCTGCGGTTCCTCGGCGCCCGAGTCGACGCCCGAGACGCCCGCTGCCACCAAGACAACGACTAAGAAGTCTTCCAAGAAGACCGAATCCGTCGATGAGGACACCGATGAGACGACGGACGAGTCCACCGATTCGGATGCCGCCAAGACGACGGCCAAGAAGGAGGAGAACGAGGTCACAAAGGTCAAGATCTCTGTTGCCAAGGGCAAGACTGCTTGGATTGAGGTCAAGGTTGATGGCAAGTCGGTCTATGGCGCCCAGGCGACCGGCCCCTTTGAGCAGGAATACACGCCTGAGTCCTCGATCGAGATCACCACGTCCAAGCCTTCCGATGTCACCGTTACCAAGAACGGCGAAAAGGTCCGCTATGACACCAAGACATCGGGCGTGGCACGCGTGACGATCACCGTTCCCAAGAAGGAGACGACCGACGCCGAGGACGGCGAGAGCACTGACGGTACCGATGATGCTAACAGTGCGGATGGAACTGACGCCCAGTCCTCGGACGGCACCGATACCGCCACCGACGGTCAAACGACGACCGATTCTACCGATTATTCGTACGACAGCTACTAGTCCGCCCGTAAGCGAAAGGATTAACCATGGCTAAAGATTCCAGCTTCGATGTCGTGTCTGAGGTCAATATGCAGGAGGTTGACAATGCCTTCCAGCAGACCACGCGCGAGATTTCCCAGCGCTATGACCTCAAGGACTCTGGCGCCACCATCGAGCTTTCGAAGGGCGACAAGCTCTTTACAATCAACGCCCCGGCCGACTTTGTCTCCAAGCAGATCATCGATGTCCTGAGCTCCAAGCTCATCAAGCGCGGTATCGATCTTAAGGCCGTGTCCTGGGATGCGCCTCAGGCTGCAACGGGCGGTACCGTGCGCGTGCTCGGTCACATCGTCGAGGGTATCGACCAGACGACTGCCAAGAAGATCAATAAGGACATTAAGGATCAGAAGCTCAAGGTCAAGGTGACGATTGAGGCCGACAAACTGCGTGTTTCCTCTGCTTCCAAGGATGCGCTGCAGACCGTGATCCAGTTCCTGCGCGACCAGGACTACGGTCAGCCGCTGCAGTTCACCAACTACCGTTAATTCATTCGAAAGGACCGCTCTCCAACATGGATACTCCGTTGGGCTCCGTACTCTATATCACCCTCGGGTGCGCCAAGAACGAGGTCGATACCGACCGTATGCGTTCGCTGCTGACCGCCGCGGGCTACGAGGAGGCATCCGATCCGCAGGATGCCGATATCGCCATTGTCAATACGTGCTCGTTCCTTGCCTCCGCAACGTCCGAGAGCATCGAGACCACACTCGAGCTTGCCAATGAGGTGCAGGACGGCGTTCGTTCCTGCCCGATCGTCATGTGCGGCTGCGTGCCGTCACGCTACGGCGACGACCTGCCCGACGAGCTGCCCGAGGTCGCGGCCTTTGTGAAGGCCGACGAGGAAGACGGCATCGTGGCGGTCATCGATGACGTGCTGGGTGTTGAGCGCGAGATTGCCGCCTATATTCCGCAGGTCAAGCGCACCGTCGAGGGCGCTGTCGCCTACGTCAAGATCTCTGATGGCTGCAACCGCTTCTGTAGCTTCTGCATGATCCCGTATATCCGCGGTCGTTATCACTCGCGCAATGCCGAGAGCATTATCTCCGAGGTGCGCGATCTGGTCGCCGGCGGTGTGCGCGAGATCGTACTGATCGGTCAGGACACGGGCATCTGGGGTACCGACTTTGCCGACGAGAACCTCGCCGAGGGCGCGCCGCGCAATCTGGCGCAGCTGCTGCAGGCCGTTGCTGAGGCGGTGCGTCCTCATAACGTTTGGGTCCGTGTACTCTACCTGCAGCCCGAGGGCATGACCGACGAGCTTATCGAGACCATTCGCGATACTCCCGAGGTGCTGCCCTATATCGATATCCCCGTGCAGCACTGCGACGCGCGCATTCTCAAGGCCATGCGTCGCTCCGGTTCGCGCCAGGAGCTCGAGGATCTGTTCCGCGACCTTCGCGAGCGCATCCCCGGCATCGTGATTCGTTCCACGGCCATGGTCGGCTTCCCGACCGAGACCGACGACGAGTTCCGCGACCTTATCGACTTTATTGACACCGTCGGCTTTGACTACACGAGTGTCTTTGCCTACTCGCGTGAGGAAGGCAGCCTGGCCGCCAAGATGGAGGGCCAGGTCGATGAGGAGGTCAAGCTCGAGCGCGCCCAGGAGGCCATGGACCTGGCCGAGTCGCTTGGTTTTGCCGCCACCGCCGCACATGTGGGCGAGCGCGCCCAGGTAATCGTCGACGGTATCGAGGAGACCGAGGACGGTGCCGAGCTCATCGGACATGCCTGGTTCCAGGCACCCGATTCCGATGGCGCGGTGCATCTGGATGCCAGCGAGGCATCTGTGGGCGATATTCTGACGGTCGAGTTTACCGATAGCTTCTGCTACGAGCTTATCGGTCATGTTGTGGAGTAGGAGAGCGTCGTGGCTAACGAGAGCAATAAGGAACTGACGAGTGTCTGGACGCCCGCCAACATCGTGACGTGCGTTCGCATCGTCTTTATCCCGGTGTTCATGATCGTGTCGGCGCTTTCTCACACGAGTGTTGCCGGTACGGATTGGAGCACCTTCGACGGCCCGCTCGCCGCCGCCGCCTTTATTCTGTACGTCATCCTGTCGTGCACAGATAAGGTCGACGGCTACCTGGCTCGTTCGCGCAACGAGATCACCGACTTCGGTAAGTTCCTGGATCCCATCGCCGATAAGTTGCTCGTGTTCTCGGCCCTGCTGCTGTTCTTGGATTTTGGCGCGGTGACCGTGTGGTCCGTGTTCATTATCCTGTTCCGTGAGCTTCTGGTGAGCGCCCTTCGCATGGTCGCGAGTGCGGCCGGTGTGGTCGTTGCCGCCGATAAGCTCGGCAAGTACAAGACGGCGACCACGATGGTCTCCATCTGCGGCTATCTGTGCGTCTTTGCGATGGCCGGCTTGCACCTTGGCCCGGTGGCGCTGACGCTCGGCATCTACTCGGTGTCGCGCTTCCTGTACGCCGTTGCCGTTGTCCTGACCGTCATCTCGGGCGCCCAGTACTTCTGGAACTGCCGCAAGATCGTCTTTTCGGTCTAGGTCCTGGTGGGTATGACGGACTCTTTTGAGCAGATTTCCGCACATAACGAGGAGCTGGCGCGTGATATTGTCGAGCACGCGAGCGCTCGGGGCGTGACGGTTTCGACGGCTGAGTCGCTGACGGGGGGTATGATCGCATCGACGATTGCCGATATCCCGGGTGCCTCGGCGGTGCTGCGTGGCGGTGCGGTGACCTATTGCGATGAGATTAAGCATCGCGTTCTTGGTGTTGAGCAGGAGACGCTCGACCGCTATACCGCGGTGTCGCATCAGACCGCGCGCGAGATGGCGGTGGGTTCGCTGGAGCTGTACCAGAGCGATATTGCCGTGAGCGCAACGGGTTATGCCGGCCCCGGCGGTGGCACTGAGGACGATCCGGCGGGCACTTTCTATATTGGCTGGGCGCATCGTTCCGCCGATGGGGGCGTGCCGGTCGTGGACTCTGTGCGCTGCCACTATGAGGGTGACCGTTCGTGTGTTCGTGCCCATGCGGTCACGGAGGCACTGGGTCGCATTGTCTGCGTGCTCGATTCTATGGAATAGACGTGTATTAAGGGGCCTCCGGGCCCCTTAATTGTGGAGATAGGGACCTTAGGCTCATTTGGCGTTTGTGCTGGTTGTAGACGTAATTTTGTCTGCCTTGTTCATATTTGGTCCTTTGTGGTCAAGTATTTGGTCAGTGTTTGGTCGGCGTTTGGTTGGGTTTTGGAAAGGTCGGCTGCATATGATTTATCTGAACGGTTGACCACGAACAGCCGTTCGTATATTATCGATACAGGTTGTTAAGAGGAGGGCTATTCATGGCCAAGAATTCAGGTCCCGTACGTACCGTTCATGCTCGCACGACGGGTAAAGAGCGCGATGAGATGATCGCCACCACCAAGGCCGAGATCGAGAAGAAATTCGGCCAGGGTTCCATCATGAGGTACGGCGACGGTGGTCCCGAGCTCGAGGTCGAGGCCATTCCCACGGGCGCCCTGGCCCTCGATGCCGCTCTGGGCATCGGCGGCGTGCCGCGCGGCCGTATCGTCGAGATTTACGGTCCTGAGTCCTCCGGTAAGACGACGCTTTCGCTCGAGATCCTGGCCGAGGCCCAGGCAATGGGTGGCGTTGTGGCATTTATCGATGCCGAGCACGCGCTTGATCCCACGTATGCCGCGCGCATCGGCGTGGATATCGACGAGGTGCTCATTTCCCAGCCCGATACGGGCGAGCAGGCGCTCGAGATTGTTGACATGCTCGTGCGTTCCGGCGCCATCGATGCCATCGTCGTCGACTCCGTCGCCGCGCTGACCCCGCGTGCCGAGATCGAGGGAGAAATCGGCGATACTACGGTCGGTCTTCAGGCTCGCCTGATGAGCCAGGCGCTTCGCAAGCTCGCCGGCTCGCTGTCCAAGTCCAACACGACGTGCATCTTCATTAACCAGCTGCGTGAGAAGATCGGCGTCATGTTCGGCAACCCCGAGACTACGACGGGCGGCCGCGCCCTTAAGTTCTTCTCTTCGGTGCGTATCGACATTCGCCGTATCGACAGCATTAAGCTTAAGGACGAGGTTATCGGTAACCGCGTGCGCGCCAAGGTCGTTAAGAACAAGGTGGCAGCTCCGTTCCGTTCTGCTGAGTTCGACATCATGTACGGTACGGGCATCTCTAAGGAGGGCTCAATTCTGGACATGGCTGTCGAGTGCGGCATCTGCAAGAAGATGGGCTCCTGGTTTGCCTATGGCGAGGACAAGCTCGGCAACGGTCGCGAGGCCGCCAAGGCTTTCCTGCGCGAACACCCCGATTGCGCCGATGAGATTGAGCATAAGGTCCGCCTTGCCTGCGGACTTGAGTTTGATGACGATGCTCCGTCCGAGGTCGAGCTGACCGATCAGCCTGCGCCTGAGGAGTTTGATGAGCTTTACGCCATCGATGGTTCCGCCATGCTCGATGATGACGACGAGTAGCGGTTACGCTCATGTCGTATACAGTGACCGAGGCCACGGTCGTCTTTCCCGATAAGAAGGCGGCCTCCTCGTTCTCGAGCGGGTATGCGTCCAAAAAGCCTTGCGCACATATCGATTGTGAGCTTGAGGGCGGTTTTGAGCGGTCCGTTTGGATCCCCGTGCGGGTCGCGCGGCTGTATGTCAAAAATCGCCCCGATCTTCCCTGTGATTGGGACAACTTTCGTGAGGCGGTGCAGCTCATCGAGCGTAAATGTGCACTTACCATGGTGACCGAGATGTTATCGCGCCGTGACCATGCGACGGGTGAGGTCCGTGACAAGCTGGCTCGCTACGGCTTTCACCAGCCTGCGATCGATTTCGCCGTCGAGCGCGCCACCGAGTATCGCTTTTTAGACGAGAGCCGCTTTTGCTCGTACTTTATCGAGGAGCGCAAACGGCGCGGTTGGGGGCAGCGCAAAATCGAGACCGAGCTTAAGCGCCGTCATGTCGTGCTCGATGACATTCCCGGTTATCCCGAGGATTATTTTGCCGTCGAAGACGATTTGGCGCGTGCGTCAGCCCTGCTCGCCAAGCGTCGTGTTCCAGAGACGCGCAGATTCGAAAAACTGGTTCGGTTTTTGATGGGCAAAGGCTTCTCGTATCACATCGCCGCCGATGCCGTTAAGGCACGTCTCGATGCCGAACGCGAGGAATGTGCAGTTTAGGCGTATGCGCTTTGTGGCCCTGCCGTTCACCGCGTTTTAGCCGCCGTGCCGGGGCCATTTATTTGACAGTTGTTGTGGTTCAACGTACGATAAACACTGTCATTTGCTTTGTGATATGTGCTCATCTTTGATGAGTTTGTTTATATGTTTATCTGTATCCGACCCGCATAAGCTGCGCCCATATTACTCAAATGTCGCGAGCCGTTCGTAAGGACGGTTCGCTTTGTTGTGTAACGAATCCATAAAAAGGAGTGAGCATGCCTATCATCGCAGCGCTCGTTGGCATCGTTTTGGGTGCCATCGCCGCCATTGCCTACATGCGCACCGCCAAGCAGGGTAGTCTTCACGAGGCCGACGAAAAGATTCAGTCGGCACACGCACAGGCTGAGTCCCTGATCGGTGATGCTAAGCGTCAGGCCGAGACCCTCAAAAAAGAGGCTCTGCTCGAGGCTAAAGAGGAGATCATCAAGAACAAGCAGGCCGCCGAGGCCGAGGACAAGCAGCGTAAGAGTGAGATTCGTACGCTCGAGAACCGCGTGATGCAGCGCGAGGAGTCCCTCGATCGCCGCAACGATGCCCTCGACAAGCGCGAGCATCAGCTGTCCAGCCAGGCTGGCCAGGTTGAGAAGCGCTCCCGCGAGCTTGAGGAGCTCTGCGCCAAGCAGACCTCCGAGCTCGAGCGCATCGCCGACCTGACCCGCGAGGACGCTCACAAGGAGCTCCTCGACAAGGTTCGCGGCGAGGTTACCCACGAGGCCGCCACGATCATCCGTGAGTCCGAGCAGCAGGTTCGCGCCGAGTGCCACAAGACCGCTCAGGAGATCTTGTCCCTGGCGATTCAGCGCTGCGCCGCCGACCACACCGCCGAGGTTACCGTTACCTCCGTGCACATTCCTTCCGATGACCTCAAGGGTCGCATCATCGGCCGCGAGGGACGCAACATCCGCACCTTCGAGCAGGTTTCCGGCGTCAACCTCGTGATCGACGACACGCCAGAGACCGTCGTTCTTTCGAGCTTCGACCCGGTCCGTCGCGAGACCGCCCGTGTCGCCCTCGAGAACCTCATCGCCGACGGCCGCATTCACCCTGCCCGCATCGAGGAGATGTATCACAAGGCTGCCGACCTGGTTCAACAGCGCGTGCGCGAGGCTGGCGAGCAGGCTGCCTTCGATACCGGCATTCACGACCTGCACCCCGAGATCGTCAAGACCCTTGGTGCCCTGCGCTACCGTACTTCGTTTGGTCAGAACGTGCTTCAGCACTCCCTCGAAGTCTCTGACCTGTGCGGCGTGATGGCTTCCGAGCTTGGCCTGGACGTTGTGACCGCCAAGCGCGCCGGCCTGCTGCACGACCTGGGCAAGGCAATCGACCATGACGTCGAGGGCCCGCATGCCGTCATCGGCGCCGAGCTTGCCCGCCGTTATGGCGAGAAGCCCGTTATCGTTCACGCTATCGAGGCTCACCATGCCGATGTCGACCCCAACACGGTGCTCGATGTCCTGGTACAGGCCGCCGATGCCGTCTCCGCCTCTCGCCCCGGTGCCCGTCGCGAGTCTGCCGAGAACTACATCAAGCGTCTTGAGAAGCTCGAGGAGATTGCCAACTCCCATGAAGGCGTCGAGCGTACCTATGCCATGCAGGCTGGTCGCGAGGTTCACGTCATGGTTCAGCCGGACAAGATTTCCGATGCTCAGTCCACGGTCTTGGCTCATGACATCGCCCATCAGATCGAGGAAGAGATGGAGTATCCCGGTCAGGTGCGCGTCGTCGTGATTCGCGAGAGCCGCGCTGTCGATATCGCTAAATAACATGAACGACGCGAACGAGCTCATCTCATTTATCGCGTCGATGTCGGGGGAGGGCAACCTTCGCGTCGAGGAGAACCTTGTCGAGGGGTATGTCCGCCTCCGCGTTTCGGAGGCCGAGCGGCGCCAGGCAAAGCACGACATTCAGCATGTCGAGGATATTGTCATCGAAATGCTGCGCAACGCCCGTGATGCCGGTGCCGACAAGGTCTATCTCGCCACGACCAAGGAAGATGGCGTCCGCACGCTTGTCTTTCTGGATAACGGTTCGGGCGTTCCGCAGGATATGCAAGAGCGAATCTTCGATGCCCGCGTTACCTCCAAGCTCGAGAGCATGAAGATGGATCGTTGGGGCGTTCACGGTCG
>OLOV01002211.1_pt1 | contig 13554 bp, 10 predicted proteins | sample 1672931 | NCBI WGS metagenome assembly OLOV01 (sample SAMEA3136738, study PRJEB25190) | human gut metagenome | biome: human gut; feature: human-associated habitat; material: faeces | place: Austria | collected 2013
GCGGCAGAACATAGACCATTTTGCCCCAAAAGGTTCATGGTTTTCCACCTCAACCGCCATTTGTTCCGCTGCGATAGTATAGTATTTTCTATGCATCTTGAAGTGTAAGTTGCAAGGCGGATGCCGCGGTCGGGCTTATATGTGTTTATTCCCTTTATCAGTCCTATTGTTCCTATGGATATCAGGTCTTCTATATCATTTGTCTGAGTATAGTATTTTTTGATGATGTGCGCTACGAGCCGTAGATTGTGCTCAACAAGCACATTTCTTGCCGCCATGTCCCCTCCCTGCCACAATACAAGATATCTCCGTTCCTCCTCCGCCGAAAGTGGGCTCGGAAACGAGCCGCCGGGTGAGAGTCTTAGCATAAGCAGCACGCCGCCAAGCAGCATAGCCAGCGACATTCCAAGCATAAAATCACCTCGTAGCATTATATTTAATCATTGCATGTACAAATTATATAAATTTTATCTTCATTCCGGCGTCCGTATTGACAAATACGCAAAAGGTGATATCCTTAACACATGGCTGTTTATACAAAATGTGCATTAAAGTAAAGGAAGGAGCAACACTATGGCATTCAGACCCAAAATACTTGCGCTTGCAAACAAGATAACTCTTGAAGCACGAACCGGCATACCCAACGTCCCCTCCGATCCCGAGTACCGCATACTGGCCGAGGTGGTAACGGACGAGCAGGCTGAGGTTGCGCTGGCATGTAAGGTGCGCCACAGCCTTACGCTTGAGGAAATATCAAAAAGATGCGGAAAGCCTCCCGAGGTGACGAGGAAGCTTCTGTGGGAGCTCGGCAACGAGGGCGTCGTCGTCATATATACCAGCCCCGACGACGGCATCGAGTACTACACGATGCCGTGCTGGGTACCGGGCATAATGGAAATGATGGTCGGCAATAAGGAGCAGGTCGAGGCTCACCCGGAGATAGCCCGCTGCTTTGACGAATACACGCTTAAAAACATGAAGCTCATGACTCCTAACCTGCCGCGCGGCATGGGCGTTATGCGCGTTATCCCCGTACAGCAGTCCATTGACCTCAACCGTCACGCTGTATCGTCCGATCAGCTGAGCAAATACATAGAGGGCGCGTGGAAGATCGCCGTTACCGACTGCTCATGCCGGCGCACGCGCAGAATCATGGGTGAGGGCTGCGGTCATCTTGAAGAAGATATGTGCATCATGCTCAATAAGGCGGCGGATTTCCACTTAAAGACCGGACACGGCCGTGAAATAACAAAGCAGGAGGCATATGAGATACTGCAAAGAGCAGAAGAAAACGGCCTTATACATGAGCTCTCCAATACCGACGGTACAGGTGAGGTCGGCGGCATATGCAACTGCTGCGAGTGCTCCTGTCTGTCGCTGCGCGGCGGTCGACTGTTCAACACCTCAACGATAATGAAATCCAACTACCGCGCTCAGGTCGATAAAGACAAGTGCGTCGCCTGCGGTCAGTGTGTTGAAAACTGTCAGATGAACGCTCTGCGTCTCGGTCAGAAGCTGTGCTCGACAGAGCCCTTGAAAATAAGTCATTCCGAAGCGCCCGATGATAAGATCTGGTCGAAGGAGCACTGGAATGAAAACTGGCGTGAAAACCGTGAAAACGTTGTTGAGACCGGCACCGCGCCGTGTAAGACCAATTGCCCGGCTCATATCGCCGTTCAGGGCTATATAAAGCTGGCAGCTCAGGGCAGATATCAGGAGGCTCTTGAGCTTATAAAGAAGGAGAATCCCTTCCCCGCTATCTGCGGCCGCGTATGTCCGAAATTCTGCGAGGACGCATGCACTCGCGGCGATATAGACGACCCCATCGCCATCGACGATATAAAGAAGTTTATAGCAGAGCAGGATATGAAGTCAGAGCACAGATTTGTTCCCAAGATGGTCAATCAGATCGGCAAGATGTATCCGCAGAAGATCGCCGTCATCGGCGCGGGCCCAGCAGGTCTTAGCTGCGCGTATTACCTCGCGGTAAAGGGTTACCCCGTTACCGTGTTCGAAAAGGAAGATACCCTGGGCGGCATGATGACCATGGGTATTCCCACGTTCAGACTTGAAAAGGACGTCGTTCTGTCCGAGATCGAAGTGCTACGGGAGCTGGGCGTTGAATTTAAGACAGGCATTGAGGTCGGTAAGGATGTAAGCCTTGATGAGCTCAGAGCTCAGGGCTATAAGGCGTTCTACATGGCCATCGGTGCACAGAAGAGCGCTCCGATAGGCATACCCGGCGAGGAGCTTGACGGAGTTTACGGCGGCATCGACTTTCTGCGCTCGACGCTTACCGGCAATGCAATTAAGCTCGGTGAGCGCGTCGCTGTCATCGGCGGCGGCAATGTCTCCGTCGACGTTGCGCGCAGTGCAATAAGGCTCGGCGCAAAGGAGGTTACGCTTATATACCGCCGCGGCAGAGATGAGCTGAAAGCCGACCCCGAGGAGATCGAGGATGCTCTGAGCGAGGGTATGAAGCTCAGGCTGCTCTCCTCCCCTGTTGAGATCATCGGCGAGGACGGACGGGTCAAGGCGCTCAAGCTTGAAAAGATGGAGCTTGGCGCACCCGACGCCTCCGGCAGACGCGCACCGGTTCCCACCGGCGAATTTGAGACTATTGAAGTCGACAACGTCATCGGTGCAATCGGTCAGGTAATCGACTGGGGCGGCATCGACAAGGGAGCTATGAAGCTCGACAAAAAGGGCTGCGTCAAGGTCGATGAGCTGTCTTATCAGACAGGCGAGCCCGACGTCTTCGCGGGTGGCGACGTTGTAACAGGGCCTGCGTTCGTCATCCACGCCATTGCAGCAGGCAAGGAGGGTGCCGTTTCGATACACCGCTACGTACACCCCGGCCAGACTCAGAATCTCGGCCGCGACAGACGCGTTTTTACCTCGCTGGATAAAACGAAGGCGGCACTCGCACTCGGCGGATACGACGCGACCCCACGGCAGAAGACCAACGACGCGAGCGCCGCGAAGGCAAAGAGAACCATGGACGATCTGCGCGGAACTTTCACCGAGGAGCAGATGAAGAGGGAGACCGAGCGCTGCCTCGGCTGCGGCGCGGTCGTGCTCGATGAGTTGCGCTGCGTTGGCTGCGGTATTTGTACCACAAAGTGTAAGTTCGACGCGATAAAGCTTGTTTGGGTCGATGAATTCGTATCGCCCAAGGTTGAGAAGATTGCCCCGCACCTAATAGCCGGTATGGCAAAGCGTGGCGGCAAGATAGCTATAAAGGCCATAAAAGAAGCTGTCGACAAGCTGTAAAAACGAATAATTCAAGCCGGGCGGGAATCCCGTCCGGCTGTTTTTGTTGCTTTTGGCGCTCAGTTGAAGTATTATAGTTAAAACGCAAAAATTTTGGAGGGGAAAAATGCACAGACCTGACGACGGGTTTTACCACGATCACGGCGACGGAATACTCCACTGCCACGAGGTAAAGCCCTGCGACGATATCTCGGAGCACGAGGCACACGAGCATCCGCACCACAACCATTCACACACGCATACGCAGAGCAAGGCCGTTATAAACAGGCTGTCACGCGCAATAGGGCATCTTGAGTCCGTAAAGCGCATGGTCGAGGACGAGCGCGACTGCACGGACGTTCTCATTCAGCTTGCGGCCGTAAGATCCGCCCTGAGCAGCACGGCTCGCGTTATACTCAAGGATCACCTTGAGCATTGCATCACCGACGCGGTTGAGACCGGCGACGATACCTTCATCGAAGAGCTCAACACCGCCATCGACAAGTACATCAACTGAGAAGAAACACCGCTCATCCGAGCGGTGTTTTTTAGTATCAGTTTCTCATCTCGCGGTTGCGCAGGAAATTCATCATACCGTCCTGCATTGTGTCGAGCTTTGTCAGGAGCTTGCCGGCGCCGTGAGCTGCGCAAGCAAGAGGATCGTCAACGATCATCGTTCTTATATGCGTGCTGTCTTCAAGCATGCGGTCGATGCCGTAGAGCATGCTGCCGCCGCCGGAGAGGATCATTCCGTTTACTCCGAGGTCACCGATGAGCTCGGGCGGAGTGCGCTCAAGCACGGCGTGGACGTTTTCAAGAATGAGCCGTGCAGGCTCGCGCAGAACGTCGACGAGCTCTTCCGCGGTCACGCTCACGGTCTTTGGCAGTCCCTTTATAAGATCGCGGCCCTTGACCTCCATACTCTCCGGTACATCAGAGCGCGGATACACGCCTCCGATATTTATCTTAACCTCTTCGGCAGTCATAGCGCCGATGAGCATATTGTGCTTTTTCTTGATGTAGCGGATTATTGCCTCGTCAAAGCTGCTGCCGGCTATTTTTATCGACTCGCACTCGGCAACGCCGCCCATGGATACGACCGCGATATCGGTCGTTCCGCCGCCGATATCGACGACCATGTGTCCGTCGGGCTTTTTAATATCGACGCCGGCTCCGATAGCCGTTGCAACGGCGGTCTCAACGAGATACACTCTGCGCGCTCCGGCCTCAATCGCGGCATCAATGACGGCTCGCTCCTCAACGCCGGTTATGCTGCTTGGCACACACATTAGTATCCTCGGCTTAAAAAGGCTGAAGGAGGTTATTCTGCTGACAAGCTCGCGCAGCATGAGAGCGGACATATCGTAATCGGATATAACGCCGGCTCGTATCGGGTGGATGGCGACAACGTTTGCCGGTGTACGACCGAGCGTCTTTTTAGCCTCCTCACCTATCTTGAGCATCTTATCCTTGACCTTATCGACCGCGACGACCGTAGGCTCGCGCAGAACAAGCCCCTTGCCCTGAGAGAAAACAAGGGTATTTGACGTTCCCATATCAACTGCTATATCTCTTTCGTATATGACCATACAACGCTCCGATCTGCCGCGAAAAGCATTTCACGGCGATGTTTATATATAATTCTATCCAATTATGCTAATCTTCATGCCGGGCAAGAGACGCACCGTAAACAGCCTTCGCTCCGGCCCTGCGCAGTACTCGTGCGGCTTCGCTCATTGTCGAGCCCGTCGTTACAACATCATCTACAAGCAATATGCGCATACCCGAAACGTCGGTTTTTTCGCACAGAGCGTACACCCCGGCGACATTATCGCGGCGCTGCTTTGCATCACGCGTTAACGACTGCGCACCGTTGTCCTTTATTTTTCTGAGAAGCTGTCTGCACGGCAGTCCGGTATTCTTCGCAATCTCCTCTGCGATGAGCCGCGCCTGATCGTAGCCCCTGTACCGCAGGCGCTTTCTGCTTAGCGGTATCCATGATATCACATCAACACCGCCGCAATCAAGATTATTTTCGACACAATCGGACACTATTAGTCCGTAACGTCTGCTGTAGGCCGCGCAGCCGCCGAATTTGTATCGGTGTATCGATTCGCGGACATTGTCCTTGTAATACAGCGGCGAAACACATTTATCCATAAACGCAAAGCGCTGCACTATGCTGTCGCCCTTTGTAAACGGAAGCTTTTGCGCACACTCGCGGCATATATCCGTATCCTTGAGCACGTTGTCACAGAAAACGCATTTCCACGGGTACAGCAGATGCGCTATATAATCAAGAACTTTCATCGGTAAGCCTTATCCGCAGCGCACTGTATCGGCGCGACTGCTTGTGATTGTCTATCATGCGATGAGCCACATTATCATCTCCCACCATTATGAGAAGCTCCTTTGCACGCGTCACGGCGGTATACAGCACACTGCGCGTCAATAGCAGCTGCGCAACCGGATTGAGCGAGAGTATGACTGCCCTGTACTCGCTGCCCTGTGATTTGTGGACCGTCAGTGCCCATGCATGTTCAAGCTCGTTGAGCATCTCAAAGCCGTAGAGGGCTGTCCTATCATCATAGTCAACCTTTAAATATTCAGATACCGTGTCTATCTCGACGATTGTTCCGATATCTCCGTTATAAATGCCCATGCCGCTCTTACCGAGCTTGTCCTTCCAAGCGATATCGTAGTTGTTCTTTATCTGAATGACCCTGTCTCCGACGCGAAAAACCGTTTCTCCGAAGAGCTTTTCCATTTTACCTTTATCGGGCGGGTTGAGTGCCGCCTGAAGGCATTTATTGAGGTTTACCGTGCCCGTTTCGCCCTTACGGCTGGGCGAAAGCACCTGTATCTGATTTGAGGGTATCTTCATGTTTTCCGGCAATCGCTTTTTGCACAGCTCAACTATCGTATCGACGCATGAGCCGCCCTGCATTCTGCGCAGTCGGAAAAAATCGCCGCTGTTTTCGTTAAAATCCGGGTGCTCTCCCCTGTCTATCATATGCGCGTTGCGCACTATGCGGCTATCGGCCTTCTGGCGGAAAATCTCCGTAAGATGCACTGTCGGCACAACGCCGCTGCGGATAATGTCCGAAAAAACATTGCCCGGCCCGACCGAAGGCAGCTGATCGGCGTCTCCCACGAGCAAAATGCGGCAGTCGGGCTTAAGCGCCTTGAGTATAGCGTGCATAAGTGTTATGTCAACCATCGAGCACTCGTCGATTATAAGTGCGTCACAGGCGAGCTTATCCTCCTCGTCCTTGCCGAACACGACAGTCTCGCCGTCCTCGGACATTTTCGCGCCGAGCATGCGGTGGATAGTCGATGCCTCCGTCCCGCACAGCTCACTCATGCGCTTGGCGGCGCGTCCCGTAGGTGCGGCAAGGTATGTTTCAAGCTCAAGCTCGTCGTACAGTGCAAGCACGGCCTTGAGTATCGTTGTTTTTCCTGTTCCGGGGCCGCCGGTTATGACAAGCATGCGGTTCTGCGCGGCGAGGGCTATCGCCTCGCGCTGCATGGGGGCATATTCAATATCGTTCGCGGCCTCAAGGCGCAAGACGATTGATGTTATGTCAATCTTTCTCTCAGCCTTTGCCCTGCACATGGATTTGATCCTGTTTGCAGTGTAGGTCTCGGCCTCATAAAGCGGAGCAAGATAGCAGGCATCGAGCCCGGCAACGGTACAGCATACGATCTCCCCCGTCTCGGCAAGCTTATCGACCGCATCCTCAACGAGCTCATGTGCAACACCTATGAGCTGCGAGGTAGCCATAGTGAGCTTTCCTCGCGGGATGAAGCAGTGACCGTTGCCGGAATTGTGCACAAGTTCAAATACCACAGCGGCACAAACTCGATTCAGGCTGTCGCCGTCAAGTCCGAGCGCCAATGCGAGCGAGTCCGCCTCGGCAAAGCTTGCTCCGATATGTGATGACGCAAGTATATATGGATTTTCGTGCACTACCTCTATAGCGGAATTGCCGTAGAACTTGAACATGCGCAGAGCGAAGACCGGCTGGATGCCGTACGAGCACAAGAACTCCGTCAGGCGGCGCACTCCGGCCTGTTTTTTGAAGCCTGCGCTTATGTCCTTTGCCTTTGAGCTGCTGATCCCCTTGATTTCGGCAAGCTTTTCCGGCTGCATCTCAAGGACGTCAAGCGACTTATCGCCGAAGCGGTCAACGATAAGCGCTGCCGTTGCCGGGCCTATGCCGCGCACCGTGCCTCCCGCGAGATACTCATATATGGCCTCAGCCGATGTCGGCAGCAAACGGCTGCACTGCTCGATCTTGAACTGTCTGCCGTGCTGGGCATGGGTCATCCACGCTCCCTCGGCCGAGAGCATCTCACCCGGAGCTATGTACGGCAGGCATCCGACAGCCGTGACTTTCTCGCCGCTGTCAAGCTCAAGCTTCACAACGCCGTAGCCGTTTTCGTCGTTTCTGAATATTACGGCCGAGACTGTTCCGTTAATTTCGCTTAATTCCTGCATCATCAAGTCATTCCTCTGTAAAGCTTATGCATCTGTATTGCGCGGCAAAGCGCCGCAGAACGCTTCGCGTTTCGTCGTCAATGCTCCTTGCATTAATGGAAATATCCGAACGGAGCGTGCCGTTTTCCCGCAGCCACATCAGACTGCGAAGTGTGTACTCAATCGTCGGCTCTGCGCCGCGTATATGCAGAACGATGTCCGCATCCGTATTTTTTCCGAGTCTCACCGGCGTGAGCAGCAGACCCTTCACCGACCATATGATGAGCCAAAGCACAGCCGCCGCAGAAAAGCCCACGGCAATATATAACGTCATCTGATCCCCTCCCGTATCATTTTACGGCAGAGAGAGCGCATTTGTTAAAGTATCTTTTTAAGAAACTGCCCCGTGTAGCTGTCCGCGCACGCAGCGCATTCCTCGGGAGTTCCGGCAAAGACGAGCGTTCCGCCGCCGTCGCCGCCCTCCGGGCCGAGATCTATTATATAGTCTGCGGTTTTTATGACATCGAGATTGTGCTCGATTATGACGACGGTGTTTCCAGCGTCGGCAAGCTTATCTATAATGCTCAGAAGCTTATGCACATCGGCCATGTGCAGGCCGGTCGTAGGCTCGTCGAGGATATACACCGTCGAGCCCGTGCTGCGGCGCGAAAGCTCGGCTGCGAGCTTCACTCGCTGCGCCTCACCGCCGGAGAGCGTCGTGCTCGACTGGCCGAGCCGGACGTAGCCGAGGCCGACATCATACAGCGTATCGAGCTTTGCCTTGAGCTTCGGGAGGTTTTCAAAGAATGTGCATGCCTCCTCGACCGTCATGTTGAGAACATCGCTGATGTTCTTGCCCTTGTAGCGCACCTCGAGTGTTTCGCGGTTATATCGTTTGCCCTTGCATACGTCGCAGGGAACATATACATCCGGCAGGAAGTGCATCTCGATTTTCTGCACACCGTCACCCTTACATGCCTCGCACCTGCCGCCCTTGACGTTAAAGGAAAACCTTCCCGAATTATAACCGCGCAGGCGCGCATCCTCGGTCGAGGCAAAGAGCTCGCGGATATCATTGAACAGACCCGTATATGTCGCCGGGTTTGAGCGCGGTGTTCTGCCGATGGGGCTCTGGTCTATATCTATGACCTTGTCGATATCGTCGATGCCGCTTATGCCGGCGCATTTGCCCGGCTTTACCTTGGCGCGGTTTTTCTTCAGCGCCAGGGTCTTATACAGTATTTCATTTACCAGGCTCGATTTCCCGCTGCCTGAGACGCCCGTGACACAGGTTATAACGCCCTTGGGTATATCAATATCGATGTTCTTCAGATTATGCTCGGCCGCTCCGTGTATGCGTATAAAGCCCTTGTCGGTTTTGCGCCGCCTGTCCGGCACGGGTATCCTTCGTCTGCCGCTGAGATACTGTCCCGTGAGGGACTCCGGGCAGGCGCAGATATCCTCAACAGAGCCTGCCGCCACGACAGTTCCGCCGTGAACTCCCGCTCCGGGGCCTATATCGACGATATAATCGGCTGCGCGCATCGTATCCTCGTCGTGCTCAACGACGATTAGCGTGTTGCCGAGATCGCGCAGATCCATGAGCGTTTTTAAGAGCTTTTCGTTATCGCGCTGATGAAGTCCGATGCTCGGCTCATCGAGAATATACAGTACACCAGTGAGCGATGCGCCTATCTGTGTTGCAAGGCGTATTCTCTGGCTCTCGCCGCCGGACAGGGTCGCCGCACCGCGGGAAAGGCTCAGATATTGCAGACCTACATTTTTAAGAAAGCCGAGACGGGCTTTGATCTCTTTTATTATCCTGTCGGCGATGATATGCTCTTTTTCGTTCAGCTCCAGTCCGTCAACAAAATTCATAGCCTCGATAACGGACATATCGCCCATACGTGCGATATTTATCCCTCCGACCGTGACCGCAAGCGCTTCCTTTCTCAAACGCTGACCATGGCACTCGGGGCATGTGACCTCTGACATGCATTCTTCTATCTCGGCGCGCATTGCAGGGCTCTGAGTCTCGAAATAACGGCGCTCGAGATTTTTACATATGCCCTCAAACGGGCGTGAAAATTTACCGGCAAAGGAGCTGTTTTTCCGCTCGCGCTCGTAGCTGAGGTCAAGCTTTTCGCCATTGCTGCCGTAAAGCAGAATATCCTTAACGCCGTCGGGCAGCTCTGCTATCGGAGTGTCAAGTGTGAAGCCGTATTTCTCCGCAAGGGCATTATAGTACATTGACGCAATGGAATCCGCACCAGAGCCCCAGCCGGTGGCCTTGATAGCTCCGCCGTTTATACTCATGCTGTCGTCGGGGATTATGAGATCGGGGTCAACGAGCAGCTGCATGCCCAGCCCGTCGCACTTGGGGCATGCGCCGTAGGGCGTGTTGAACGAGAACATGCGCGGGGTGAGCTCCTCGATGGATATGCCGCAGTCGGGGCAGGCATAGTTCTGCGAAAACAGGATCTGGCGGTTTTCGCTTACAATATCGGCAATGACAAGCCCTCCCGCGAGCGAGGCCGCCGTTTCGACGGAGTCGGAAAGGCGGCGCATGATGCCCTCCTTTATGACAACGCGGTCAACCACGACCTCGATAGTGTGCTTTTTGTTCTTATTGAGCTTTATCTCTTCGGAAAGCTCATACATACTGCCGTCAACGCGCACACGGACGTAGCCCGAGCGGCGGGCATCCTCAAACACCTTGACATACTCCCCCTTGCGGGCACGTACGACGGGCGCAAGTATCATGAGCTTTGTCCCCTCGGAAAGGAGCATGAGCTGGTCGATTATCTGATCTATTGTCTGCTGCTTTATCTCCCTGCCGCACTTCGGGCAGTGCGGCTTGCCTATGCGCGCCCACAGCAGGCGCATATAATCATATATCTCCGTTACCGTACCGACCGTAGAGCGTGGGTTGCGCGAGCCGGATTTCTGGTCAATGGATATCGCCGGGGAAAGGCCCTGGATATAATCAAGGTCGGGCTTGTCCATCTGGCCGAGAAACTGCCTTGCGTAGGATGAAAGGCTCTCTACATAGCGGCGCTGACCTTCGGCGTAGATAGTGTCGAACGCGAGGCTGGATTTGCCGCTGCCGGAGACACCGGTCATTACGACAAGCTTGTTTCTCGGTATTTCTATATCAATATTTTTGAGGTTATTGGCTCTTGCACCTTTTATTTTTATATAATCAGTCATTCTCACTTACCAGATCTGCGAATTTTGCGCGCACAAGTACGGCAAGGTCGTTCGGGTCGAGCTCGACCTGATAGCCTATCCTGCCGGCGCTGACCATGACTGTCGGCTTATCCTGCGCGCTTATGTCTATAAAGGTTTTATATTGCTTTTTCATTCCTATCGGTGAGCAGCCGCCGCGGACGTAGCCCGTCAGCGCGTTTATCTCGCTGACATGTATCATCGCTATCGACTTCTCCCCTGCCGCCCTTGCGGCCTTTTTAAGGTCGAGCTCACCCGTCACGGGGATATCAAAAACATATATGCTCTTGTTCGCGCCGCGAGCGACAAGGGTCTTGAACACCTGCGCGGGCTCCTGTCCGCATATCTCCGCGACGGTAACGCCGTCGACGGCCTCGTCACCGTGGGGATATTCGTGCGGCGTATATTTTATTTTCTTCTGCTCAAGAATACGCATGACATTGGTTTTCTGTTCTTTCATTCAGAACCACTCCTGACGCTGTGCATAATAGATTATTATAACTCGTAATTTACTGTCTTTCAACATAAAAAGGACTTCCGAACAAGTTCGGAAGCCCAAATTCTAAGCTTGTTTAATCCTTCTGGAATCTTGCCAGCAGGTTTTCCGTAGTACCGTCAAGAAGCTTAAGGTAGCGCTCTTTGTCATGATCATCGATCGACGGCATGCCCATGTCAAACCACTGGGATATCCAGCCGATGGCGGCATTGACATAGAACTCGCACACGAACTCAAGATCAGACCACTCGATATTCTTGCCCTCTGCGCAGATGACGGCAAAGCTGTGTACGCAGTAATGCAGGCGACCCTTGAAGTATCTAAGCAGATACGAGCGATTCTGCGAATTGAAGATGTTCAGGACAAACGTGCGGTTATCCATAAGATACTGGAACCACTCAATAACATTCTCACGCCATTTATCATAGAGTATCTCATGCGGGAGCGCCTTGTTCGTATCCTCCTCGAAAACCCATTCGAGGAGATCATAAACATCGTCAAAGTGATAATAGAAAGTCTGGCGATTTACGCCGCACTCTTCAACAAGGTCTTTTACTGTAATCTTATCAATAGGCTTCACCGACAGCATTTTCTTCAGAGCATTGCCCAGGGCTTCTTTTGTTGAGCTTGCCATTAGGATTCCCTCTTTCTGTATGTCATCTTGTATGGAATATTGCTTTATTTGCTAACACTATATCACATGTTCAGAAAAAAAGATAGATTAATATTTATTTTTTTGTTGAAATGTGCTTATATATTAATACTGTTATTTAGTCTGAGGTTTAGGTCAGTTTACAAGGAACTACACGCAGACCACGAAACGGGGGCTGCTGACAACAAATAAAGGCTGAGTATCAAGCACCGGGAAAGTGCGGGATATTCAGCCTGTTTTGTTGTCCGGGGTTTCCAAAGGGGCTTTCCCTTTGGCACACGACTTTGCTCGCAAAGTGTAGTGTGTTATACGCTCTGTCGGCGTTGCTGCGAAAATGCCGTTGCCGCCGGGGAGGGCAAGGGCATTTGAAATGGCAGGAAAACAGGGCTGTGATTGCGTGGCGTGGAGCCGCAAGCGCAGGACTGGTTTCATCAGCAGACAGGGCGGATATGAAAGCCCCCGTCCCTCGTCTTACGCTGGACTATGGGACAAAGTGTCCCAGACGGATAGCCACATTCACGAGAAAACAGACAGGGTTTCTTCTCAAAATTGAAATGGGCGGGAAGCCATTTTAGGGCTTCCCCGCCTTGATTGCTTATCAGCAAAGACAGGCGGGACTGTCAACGGCGGCGCATAAAATGCGCCGTTCATCTTGACCGTTGACTGGCTCGGCTGGCTTTGCTATCTTCTCGATAAAATGAAATTATCACACCGCTGTTAGTCCACAATATTCGATAGCCATTTATTCATTTTTTCTCTGGCTTCTTCCAGTCCAAGTTTTGTATAAACAGATTTCCCCTCTGGGTTAAAAGTAATTCCTTTCAGTTTTTTCTCTTCTGCCAATTCTTTAAATAGTTCTGAAACTATAATAAATGAATTGCATTCTTTCATTCGCACAATTAAATGGTTCGCCATATTGTCATTATAGTAAAATGGTTGAATAACATTTATCTTGCTTTTGTCCCATTTTGAGGGAAGATAAATGGAGCGTTTTCTATCTAATAGTGAAATAGAATTTAACACATTCATACAAAAGAATTGTTCGCATTTTTTCCATTTTCATCATAAATTATCACTGGAATATATTGAACATCTGTGCCTTCAATATTGCTAAAAGTCAGCTTGAATTTCGCAGAAACAAGTAAGCCGCCTATTGTGGGTAAAACATCATATTGAAATATATATTCATCAATTCTATCTGTTTGATATTTTAGTGGTCTGTTTATGAATGAAATCATTTTGCAATTTTGCACATCAGAAAATTGAATGCTGTTCTCTGATTCACACAAAGTAAAAGAAGTGTCTCTCTTATACATCTCAGATATTTCATATAGCACTGACTCATACCTCCTAATTATGTAAATTAGTCTATTCTGATTTATCGTTTCCTCATTTTCTCCCCCGCTGCGGGTTTGGATTTTTCAGCAAGTCCGACTTCTGTGCAAT
>OLOV01002216.1_pt1 | contig 13541 bp, 12 predicted proteins | sample 1672931 | NCBI WGS metagenome assembly OLOV01 (sample SAMEA3136738, study PRJEB25190) | human gut metagenome | biome: human gut; feature: human-associated habitat; material: faeces | place: Austria | collected 2013
CATCATCACAAGGTCATTCCAGAAGGTTTCAATCGCTTTAATCCGACCTTCCTCCTAGTCAGAACACATTCTTGCGGAAATATGCAGACTTCCAAGTCCTGTTGTCAGTCTGGCAGTTCCCTTACTGTCTGTTTTCTTCTCTGCAATCGGTGCATACTCTGAATAGTTCAGTACCTCAAAGGAAACCTCAGCTCCCTCTGCGGGTAACCCCTGCGTATCCTTTACTGTTACTGTAATTTCTTTGGTTACTGCATACCTCTTCAATTCATTCAGCATGGTCACCATACCATCTGTGCCGATCACCTCACCTTCCGGGATTTTGGTGTCAAACACACGTGAATGGATCATCATTGCTCTGGAAGAAGCGTTTGTAAACCATCCTTTATTCAGGATTTCTTCGGGCTCACAGGCTCCGAGGAAGTACCATTTACCGTCACACCAGATCTCTACCCAGGCGTGGTTGTCATCGCAATGAGCCCACAGCGGGGTGTAGATCTGACGAGCGGGGATGCCGTTTGCGCGCAGTGCAGTGACCAGATAGGTTGACTCTTCACCACAGCGGCCATTGCCGGAGGCCAGCATGCCCAGTGGTCCCAGGGTGCGCTCGTCGGCAGTCTGATAGGTTGCGGTCTCGCAGCACCAGTAGTTGGTCTCGAGCACGGCGTCGTGCGCGCTCATGCCCGCGATGCGTTCTGCAAGCTCTTTGCGCAGGATAGGCCACGAATCGACAAACGGCTCGTTGTTCACGCGCGGGGTAGCCACAAAGTGAATGAAGATGTCTTCGTCAACGTCGCGGCACCACGGCGAGGTGGCGCGAAGCTCGACGGCTTGGCGTGCGATGGATTCGAACACGGAGAAATCGGCGTCGAATACGTCGGTGAGCGGCAGGGTGCCATAGTAATTTTTAATGAGCGCAGCGACGTCGGCGTTGTCGACACGGGCAAGGCCTGCGGCAATGGTGCTCGCGAGCGGCTTGAGCAGCTCGGCACGCTCGTCAAATTTAGCTTGGGCAAAGGATGCGAAGGCGGGGGAGAGAATGCGCATGTGTTAGTTCTCCTTGATCTTGACGGCCAAGACGGTGTCAACGGGATCGGGCAGATAGGGCGAGGGACCCAGATCGGCGAAGGCGATGTCGGGATAGTCGCTGTGCGTCCAGCTGGTAGAGAGCTTGACCTCGCTGCCATCGCGCAGAAGGCGAATGGACTCGATGCGATCTTTGGGCACGCCCATGAGCGGCACGGGGCCCAGGGCGTTCTCATATAGATGGAAGTAGTACGTGTTGCCGTTGCGCGTGATGCGACCCCACTCGGGGCGCTCGGGCTCGATGGGGCCGCCTGCGGCCATGCCCGCGCCGTAGATGCTCTGGGAGTTGCGCGCCATCCAGGCACCGATCTCCTTCAGGATGGCGCAGGACTGCTCGGGGAAGCGACCCGTCGCGTCGGGGCCCACATTGAGAATAAGATTGCCGCCCTTGGAGACGCACTCCACCAGCTTGTGAATGAGCAGCGACGAGGGTTTGTAGTTGGTGTCGGTAGAGCAGTAGCCCCAGTTATCGTTCATGGTGATACAAGATTCCCAGGCAAGGGGGTTGCCCTCGGCGTCCAGGATGCCGGTCGGCGGGATGATGCGCTCGGGCGTTACGAAGTCGCCGTGATAGGGTGTGGGGTTGCACTCTGCGAGCGATCCGTAGCCCTCACCCGAGACCTCGAGGCGATTGTCGGTGATAACCTGCGGCTGCAGCTCGCGCACCATGCTCATGAGCTCGGTTGCGCGCCAGGTTTCGCCGCGCATCTTCATGCCGTTGACGGGCGAGTCGTAGGCAAAATCGAACCACAGCAGGTCGAGCTTGCCGTAATTGGTGCACAGCTCGCGCACCTGCTCGTGCATGTAGTCGAGGTAGCGGTTGAAATCGCGTTTATCGTTGCAGCCCGCTACGGGGTCGTTGCGCAGCGGGGCCTGGCGATCGCCGTACTGGGGGAAGTCGGGGTGGTGCCAGTCGATGATCGAGTAGTACAGGCCTACTTTTAGACCCTCGGCACGAAACGCCTCGAGGAACTCGGCAACGATGTCGCGCCCAAAGGGAGTCTTGGTTGATTTCCAGTCGGTGGTCTGGGTGTCGAAGAGGCAAAAGCCGTCGTGATGCTTTGCGGTGAGTACGGCATATTTCATACCGGCCTCACGTGCGGCGCGTGCCCAGGCGCAGGCATCGAAGGCATAGGGGTTGAACTCATCGAAGTAAGGCTGATATAGTTCCTCAGGCATCTCCTCATCGCTGCGAACCCATTCGCCGCGAGCGGGGATGGAGTACAAACCGAAATGAAGGAAAAGGCCAAAGCGATCGTGCAGGTACCATTTCATGCGTTCGTTATACCGAACGCGGTCAAACTGATAGGTCATGGCAATCTCCGTTCTGCTGCCGACGTTTTGTGTACAAATCACGTGTTGTGGGCCGTGAAAGGTAGTTATTTAGGTGTGAGCGGTAAGTCGACCCACCGTTTACCTGCTCGGATAGTCATGTTAAAGCATCGTAAACGGAGAAACAGGGCGAATTTAATACAATAAGATGTGATGCGTGGTTCTTCGCGGAGACGAAAGACTTCGAAGGCCGCGTAGAGGAAAAAAGGGTGCCCGCGATTCTGGATGGCTCGCAGGCGCGAAAGGAGAGTATTCATGGACTTGGAAAACAAGCTTACCCCCGCCGTTTCCCGCCGTGGTTTCGTCGGTGCCGCTGCTGCTGGCGCCGCCGCTCTCGGTCTTGCTGCTTGCGGCAACACCGGTTCCGACACCAAGGGCTCCGCAGCCGGCTCCAGCTCCAGCTCCGTCGAGGAGATCGTTGCTGACAAGGACGGTTTCGTCGTCAAGGCTGAGAAGACCGACGGCAAGGCCCCCAAGAACGAGTGCGTCATCGCGCTCGAGGGCGAGATCCAGAACATGCACCCCATGAACTGGTCCGACGGCAACTCCGGCAACGTCGTGTACTACATCTACGATTCCCTGTATGCGTTCGACGAGGACTACAACCTCATCCCGAAGGCTGCCGACTCCTATGAGGTTTCCGAGGACGCTTGCACCTACACCTTCCATCTTCATGAGGGCATCACTTTCGAGGATGGCACGCCGCTCGATGCAGACGCTATCGTCACCAACTATCAGGAGTGCATCAAGAAGGAGAACGGTTGGCGCCGCCGCCGCATGTTCATCCGCACCATCGATGACAACACCGAAGAGACCCGCATCGACAACGTGTACAAGGTTGACGACGATCCGTTGAAGGTCGCTTTCCACCTGCCGAAGCCCTACGCTCCGTTCATGAACTCCATCACGCAGTTCTACATCATTAATCCTAAGGTCGTCACCGATCCGGATTACGATTACGGCAAGAAGTCCGCTGGCTCTGGTCCTTACGTCCTTGAAGAGTATGCAAAGGGCGACCACTGCTCGCTCGTCAAGAACGACAAGTACTGGGGCGGCCAGAAGGACGAGGGCGAGGTCACGATCGACCGCGTCGACTTCAAGATCATTCCCGAGGCTGGTTCCCGTATCGCCGCTCTTCAGACCGGTGAGGCTACGGTCATTTACCCGATGCCGACCGACCAGGTCGCTACCGTCCGCAGCGCTGGCGATATCAACATGGTTTCCATGCCCTCCACCACCATGCGCTATGTGACTCTTAACACCAACGTCAAGGAGCTTTCCGACGTTCGCGTGCGTCAGGCCATGAACTACGCCTTCAACCAGGACGAGTACGTCAAGGTTATGTACGCTGGTGCTGCTACCCCGGCTACCTCCGTGCTCCCCGCTCTCGTTCCCGGTTACAAGGAGCAGGAGCCGTTTGCCTACGACCTCGACAAGGCCAAGTCCCTTCTCAAGGAGGCCGGCTACGAGGATGGCTTCGAGGTCGAGATCATCGGCGATAACTCCACGCAGGAGACCAAGGGCATGACCTTTGTCATGCAGCAGCTCAAGAAAGTTGGCATCGAGGTCAAGGTTGTCCCCAACGAGGCCGCTACCAACGCCGAGATCGCTGCCGAGCCCGAGGACACCACCAAGATTCAGATGTGGTACGTCAACTGGTCCCAGTCTGACGCTGACGGCTTCATGCGTTCGCTGCTTTCCACCGCTATGACTCCTCCGACCGGCTACAACACCGCCTTCTGGAAGAACGAAGAGTTCGACAACGAGCTCCAGCTTGGCAACGAGGGCAAGACCGAGGATGAGCAGAACCAGCACTACGGCAAGTGCCAGGACATCGTCTGGCCCGAGTGCCCGTGGCTGTACCTCGCTTCCGACAACACGCTTATGTCCTACAAGGCTTACCTCACCGGCATCAAGTATGTTGCTCAGGGCATCGACGTCACTCACGCTAAGCTCAACGCTTAAGGCTGCGCGTGTTTGATTCTGTAAGCTGACAAGCAAGCAGTTTTGGCTGCCGGCCTCCTGTCCGCGGAGGCCGGCAGCTTTGCGGTTTGATTGTCCTTGATTTGAAAGGGGAGGGAGCTAAATGGGGAAATACACCGTTAAGCGAATCATCAACATGATTCCGCTGCTATTCGTTATCTCCATCATCATCTTCTTGTTCATCCACCTTATCCCCGGTGACCCCGCCCGCCAGATTGCCGGTCCTACCGCGACCATCGGCGAAGTGGACGAGATTCGTAACCAGCTTGGTTTGAATCAGCCTTTGGTACCGCAGTACATCAAGTGGATTACCGGTATTTTCACGGGTAATTTCGGTGTCTCTTATGCCAATAAGACCACCGTCATCGCGCTCCTTGCGCCCCGCCTGCCCATCACCATCTACCTGACCATTTGCTCCATTACTTGGTCTGCGATCATGGGCATCATCATCGGCGTTCTGGCCGCTGTGAACCGCGGTCGTGCGTTCGATCTTATCGGCATGGTTATCGCCATCGCCGGCATCTCGCTGCCTAACTTCTGGCTGGGTCTGCAGCTCATGCAGATCTTCGCTGTGAACCTGAGGATCCTGCCTACGGGTGGCCTTGAGTCGTGGAAGGGCTACATCCTGCCTTCCATTGCCATGGGCGCGGGCATCATGTGTATTCTGGCGCGCGTGACGCGCTCTTCGATGATTGAGAACCTGGGCAAGGATTACATTCGCACGGCACGTGCCAAGGGTCTGCCCGAGCATCGCGTGATTATGCGCCATGCGTTCAAGAACTCCTCCATCGACGTCATCACCGTCACCGCGCTTCAGATCGGCGCATTGATCGCCGGTTCCGTCGTGGTCGAGTCGGTTTTCTCGATTCCGGGCCTCGGCCGTCTGCTCGTCGATTCCATCGGCTTCCGCGACTACGAGGTTGTGCAGGCGCTCATTTTGTTCTTCTCGCTGGAGTACATGGTGATCAACCTGCTTGCGGACATCCTGTACGGCATCATTAACCCGCGCGTGCGCTACGAATAGGAGGTTGCCATGTCTGATACCACTGCTAATGCTGCCTCCGCAACGCGTGAGGCTGAGGAGCTGCCGAAGGCGCAAAGCCCCGTTAGGCAGTTTGTCAAAAAGTTCTTGCGCCGCAAGACCGCCGTTATCGGCTTTCTGTTTATCGTCTTCATTCTGATTCTTGCCGTGATCGGACCCAACATCACGCCGTACGATCCCAACGCGTACGACTACAGCGCGATTTTGGCTGGCCCTTCCGCCAGGCATCTGTGGGGTACCGACGAGTTTGGCCGAGATGTCTTTAGCCGCATCCTTGCCGGCACGCAGCTGTCGCTTGGCACGGCGCTTACCGCTTCAATCATCGGTACCGCCGCGGGCGTCGTCTTTGGTCTTATCGCCGGCTTCTTTGGCGGCATTGTCGACTCCCTTATCATGCGCGTTTGTGACGTTATGTTCGCGTTCCCGGGTATCCTGCTCGCCATCGCCATCGTGGCTATCATCGGTCCGGGCATCACCAACATCATGATCGGTGTTGCCGTTTTCACGGTGCCGTCGTTTGCGCGTATTATTCGCGGCGCGGTGCTCGAGGTGCGTGGTGAGTTGTACGTCGAAGTGGCGCAGTCCATTGGCTGCTCGTCCGCTCGTACCATGTTCGTGCACATCTTCCCGGGTACCATGCAGGCCCTCATCGTCAACTTCACGATGAATATCGGTGGCGCCATCCTTTCGGCATCGTCCCTGTCCTTCCTGGGCTTCGGCGCATCCGTGACGCAAGCCGAGTGGGGCGCGATCCTGTCTCAGGGCCGCAACTACCTGGCTATTGCCCCGCACCTGGTCCTTTTCCCCGGCTTGGTGATTTTCTTGACCGTGCTTGCCTTCAACCTGTTCGGTGACGGTCTGCGCGACACGCTCGACCCGCGACTGAACTAAGGAGGCCCTGATGTCTGAAACTCTTTTGGAGGTCAAGGACCTCAGAACGCAATTTAAGCGTGGCAAGAAGGATTGGATTACGGCGGTAAACGGCGTGTCCTTTAATGTCAACGCTGGCGAGATCGTGGGCTTGGTTGGCGAGTCCGGCTGCGGCAAATCCGTAACCTTGCTTTCTGTCATGCGCTTGCATAACGAGCGCCTGACCAAGATTTCCGGCTCCATCAAGTTTGGCGGCAAAGAGGTTCTCGACCTCACTACGAGCGAGATGCAGTCCATGCGCGGTAACGAGATGTCCATGATCTTCCAGGAGCCCATGAGCGCTCTTGACCCGATCATGCGCATCGAGGACCAGCTTGCCGAGGCCATCAGCCTGCACAACAGCAGCATGAGCAAGGCCGAGATTCACGAGCGTTGCGTTAACGCCCTCAAGCTCGTGGGCATCCCCGAGCCCGAGATGACGCTTCGCAACTATCCGCACGAGCTTTCGGGCGGTATGTGCCAGCGTGTCATGATCGCTATGGCTATGTCTTGCGAGCCCAAGCTTCTGATTGCCGACGAGCCCACCACGGCTCTCGACGTGACCATCCAGGCGCAGATCTTGGCGCTGATGGAGGACATCCGCAACCGTCGCAACACCGGCATCCTGCTCATCACGCATGACTTGGGTGTTGTTGCCGAGACCTGCAGCCGCGTCATCGTTATGTACGCTGGCAATATTGTCGAGGAAGCACCGGTCAAAGAGCTGTTCGCTAACCCGCAGCACCCCTACACCGAGGGCCTGATCGCTTCGGTGCCGCGTTTGGGCAAGCGCCTGCATCGCCTGCCGTCCATCCCCGGCTCCGTTCCCGATCTGTCCGTCATGCCCGAGGGCTGCCGTTTCGCTCCGCGCTGCAAGTATGCACAGGATTCCTGCAAGCAGAAGCTGCCTGAGCTCCAGACGGTTGCCGAGGGCCATCGTTGCGCGTGTCCGTTCTATCGCAATGCTCGAGAGGGGGCTCAGCAATAATGAGTGCAACTGAGACCAAGCCGTTGCTGTCCGTTCGTCACCTGAGCAAGAAGTTCCCTGTGGGCAAAGACTTCTTCGGTCGTGCCAACAAGTTTGTGCACGCGGTGAACGACGTGTCCTTTGACATCATGCCCGGCGAGACGTTCTCGCTCGTAGGCGAGTCCGGCTGTGGTAAGTCCACTACCAGCCGTCTGATCAACCACCTCATCAAGCCCAACGAGGGAGAGATTCTCTTTGAGGGCAAAGACGTGGCGAAGCTCTCCGAGAAGGAGGTTCGTCCGCTGCGTGCCGAGATGCAGATGGTGTTCCAGGACCCGTACGGATCGCTCAATCCTCGCATGAAGGTGCAGGACATTATTAGCGAGCCGCTGCTTGTTCACACCAAGATGAGCAAGGGCGAGCGTCTGAAGAAGGCACAAGAGCTGCTCGAGGTCGTTGGCCTTTCGGCCACTCATGGCGAGCGCTATCCGCACGAGTTCTCTGGTGGTCAGCGTCAGCGTATCGGCATCGCCCGTGCGCTTTCGGTTAGCCCCAAGCTCATCATGGCCGACGAGCCCGTTTCGGCACTTGATGTGTCCATCCAGGCTCAGGTTCTGAATCTTCTTCGTGATGTTCAGGAGCAGTACAACCTGACGTACCTCTTCATCTCCCACGACCTTGCTGTTGTTGAGATGATTTCCGATCGCATTGGTGTCATGTACTTGGGTTCGCTGATGGAGGTCGCTCCCAACGAGGATCTTTACAGCAACCCGCTGCATCCGTATACGCAGGCCCTGCTTTCCGCTGTGCCCATCCCCGATCCTTCGATTGAGAAGAAGCACGTGCTTATTGAGGGCGACCTGCCGAGCCCCACGAACATTCCTTCGGGCTGCCCGTTCCACACGCGCTGCCCGCATGCTACCGAGAAGTGCAAGACCGAGGTTCCGCAGATGAAGGAGCACACCCCGGGCCACTTTGTGAAGTGCCACTTCCCGGGCGTGAAGATCTAACAGATCGTTCGGCATATATATGCATCCAGGGGGGGAGACGTCCAAGAACGCCTCCCCTCCTTCTTTTGTGACAGCAAAACGACAGGTTTATTTTGTCACATTTTCACATGTCCTTCATATCGTGTGCTGGGTGACGAGTCCCCTCGCGAGATGTGACGAATAAACCCGGGGCGTGTCGTATGGCGGGCACACCTTGAGTTCGTGCTACCATTTATTCGTTTGAGTACACCTGTGCAAATGGAGGAAAATCCATGGCTAACGTTCTTGTTTTTGGCCACCAGAACCCCGATAACGATGCCATCATGTCGGCTGTCGTGCTGTCCCAGCTTCTCAATCAGGTAGAGTATGCCGGCAACACCTACGAGGCATGCGCTCTGGGCGCTCTGCCTGCCGAGTCTGCGAAGCTTCTCGCCGACGCTGGCGTGGCGGAGCCGCGTCAGATTGCTTCGGTTGAGGAAGGCCAGCTCGTAGTTCTCACCGATCACAACGAGAGCGCTCAGTCCGTTGAGGGTCTAAAGTCTGCAACCGTCTTTGGCGTGGTCGACCATCACCGCATTGGCGACTTCGAGACCGCTGGCCCCCTGCACTACCTTGCTTTCCCGTGGGGTTCCAGCTGCACGATTGTGACCAAGGTTGCCCAGATGCTGGGCATCGAGCTTTCCGATGTCCAGGCCAAGCTACTGCTTTCCGCCATGATGACCGATACGCTCATGCTCAAGAGCCCCACCACTACCGATGTTGACCGCACTGTGGCCGCCCAGCTGGGCGAGCAGGTGGGCGTCGATCCCGTTACGTTTGGCATGGAGGTCTTCCTTACCCGTCCGTCCGGTTCCTTCACTGCTGCCGAGATGGTGGGCAACGACATCAAGATGTTCGAGCCTGCTGGCAAGAAGCTCCTCATCGGTCAGTATGAGACGGTCGATAAGTCTCGCGCTCTGGGCATGATTGACGAGATTCGCGAGGCCATGCGTGCTTATGCTGCCGAGAAGGGTGCCGACGGCATCGTCTTGTGCATTACCGATATCATGGAGGAGGGCTCACAGGTGCTTCTCGAGGGCGACACGGAGTTCGCTCAGAAGGGCCTGTCCATTTCTGACGAGCATGATGGCGTGTGGATGCCCGGCGTGCTTTCCCGCAAAAAGCAGGTTGCTGCCCCCATTATCGCTGCTGCTGAGTGATTTCGGTTGCATATGTCACGTAACTCTGCCTAAAACGGTGTAGATTTACGCCCGCTGGGTAGGATAATTCCAGACGCAAGGTTTAGCGCGACTCGCATAACAGCGGGCCGCGCTTCTTTTAAGCTTCAAACAAGGAGGCCGCCTATGGAATCATGCGACCAGCTCTTCGACGCCGCCCAGAGAAAGCGCCTTGAGCGCCATGATCTATGGGATCGGGTCACGTCAAACGGTACGATATCGGCTGCGGTGATGGTGCTCGCTGCAATCGCCGCCGTCGTGTGTGCCAACACGGCCGCGTACGAACCCATCCATCATTTCCTGGAACAAGAGCTCTTTGTGGGCTTGGGCTCGCTAACGGCGGGGCTTACCGTTGAGGTCTTCGTAAACGATTTCCTCATGGCGATTTTCTTCCTGTTGGTTTCGAGCTTAAATACGAGATGACCGTGGGCGAGCTCACCAACCCGCGCCAGGCGATGCTGCCGATGCTTGCCGCCGTGGGCGGCGTGGTGGTGCCCGCCTGCATTTACGCGTTTCTGAACAAGGGCGGTGCCATTCATGGTTGGGCAATCCCGATGGCGACCGACATCGCGTTCGCACTGGGCGTTATGTCGCTGTTGGGCAATCGCGTGCCCAACGGCGTGCGCGTGTTCTTCTCCACGTTGGCTATCGCCGACGACCTTATCTCGATTCTCGCCATTGCCATCTTCTATGGCCAGAGCCCCAATCTGCTGTGGCTGGCCGCCGCTGCGGTGGTAACAGTGCTTCTGATTGTGCTCAATCGCACGCGTCATTTTAGGCTTGCGCCCTACATTATTCTGGGTTTGCTGCTGTGGTTCTGCATGTTCAGATCGGGCGTTCACGCTACGCTCGCCGGCGTGATCTTGGCCTTTACCGTGCCTGCCAAGTGCGGTGTCAAACTTTCGAATCTTACCGACTGGCTTGGCGAGATTATGCCCGAGCTGGACGATCATTTTGACGAGGACGCGCATGTGCTGGGCCAGCACGACTTCACGCATGCAGCTACGCGCGTGGAACGCGTGATGCACCGCGTGACTCCGCCGCTGCAGCGCTTGGAGCACTACATCAGCACGCCGGTGAACTTCTTGATCCTGCCCATCTTTGCTTTTGTGAACGCGCAGGTGCGCCTGGTGGGCGTGGACATGGGTGCTTTGCTCGTCGATCCCGTGACGCTTGGCACGTACCTTGGCATGCTGCTGGGCAAGCCTGTTGGTATCTTTGGAGTGACGTTTGTCCTGGTGAAGCTTGGTTTGGCCGAGCTTCCGCGTCGTGTGAACTGGAAGCATATCGTGGGCGTTGGCATCTTGGGCGGCATTGGCTTTACCATGTCGATTCTTATTGCCGGCCTGGCGTTCCCGGCTGCCGAGTTCGAGGTCTTGGCGGCCAAGGCCGCCATCTTGGGCGCTTCGGTTACAGCGGCTGTCGTGGGCATGATTTATATGAGTCGTGCTTGCCCGCGTCGTTAGCGCCCGCCCTCAATAAAACAAGATAAGAACGAGTCCGCCGCCGTGTCTGATTTGATGCGCGGCGGGCTTTTTGACGGTGAACGGTGTGATTTCGCCCCCAAACTGCAAAATGTGACAAATTAAACCTGTCGACTTTTTGTCACATCTAGGGGAGAGGGGGGGATTATTCTACGGTGCCGTAGAGGGAGCCCCAGCCGTGGGCGGCGAGGGAGGAGTTGAGCTGGTCGCAGAGGCGCGAGCGCTCGTATATGCCAGGCGGCAACAGGGTCACGATCTCCATGAGGTCGGCGGGTAGGTCGAGGATCTCGGCTTGCACTACAAGGTCCAGCCGGTCGATTTCATGCTTGTTGGAATACAGACTGTCGACTAGACGCTGAAGTTCTCCGTACTCATCTGCTTGAAAGGAGCCAATGCGCATGTTTCCTCCTCGCGCTCTTTTGCGCCCACGCATAAAGCGAGGCGTCGGTAAAGCTATACTTTAGCGGAGTGTATCAACGCCGGCGAGTGAAAGGCCGATTATGCAGACGATATATCAGCAGATGGATTCAGGTGAGCTTGCACAGACGATTGCCTCGCTCAAAGACGAGGTTGCCGCTGTCAAGGCTCGTGGCCTGGCGCTCGACATGGCCCGCGGCAAGCCCTCTCCGTCGCAAGTGAACATCTCGCGCCCCATGCTCGATATCTTGGGCGCCGATTCCGATCTGCATGATGGCAGCGTGGACTGCAGCAACTACGGTTGTTTTGAGGGCATCCCTTCTGCGCGCAAGCTTGCTGGCGAATTTTTGGGTTGCCCTGCCGAGCAGACACTCGTGTTGGGTTCTTCGAGCTTGCTGATCGAGCACGATATCGTGGGCACTTTCTGGCGCTGCGGAACATGCGGGTTTGAACCCTGGTCGGCCTATGCCGCCGCCCACGAGAACAAGCCGGTCAAGTTTTTGTGCCCCGTGCCCGGCTACGATCGTCACTTCGGTATCACGGAGGACCTGGGCATCGTCAACATCCCGGTTGCCATGACCGAGGATGGTCCGGATATGGATGAGATCGAGCGTCTGGTCGCGTCGGATGATTCCATCAAGGGTATCTGGTGCGTTCCCAAGTACTCCAACCCCACGGGCATCACCTTTAGCGAGGATACGGTGCGTCGACTGGCTACTATGACTTGCGCTGCCCCCGACTTCCGTATCCTGTGGGATAACGCCTACTGCGTCCATGACCTCTATGATGAGAGCGACGAGCTCGCAAACATTTTTGACATTGCCCGCGAGGCGGGAACCGAGGACCGCGTGGTCGCATTTGCCTCGACTTCCAAGATCACCTTCCCGGGTGCGGGCATCGGATTTGTGGGCGCTTCGCCTGCGGTGCTTGCCGAGTTTGCGCATCACCTCAAGGAAGGCCTTATCAGCGCAGATAAGCTCAACCAGATCGATCTGCGCAAAGTGTGGAAGTTTGCCACCATCGGCCCCGATAAGCTCAACCAGCTGCGCCACGTGCGTTTTTTGCCCACGCTCGATGCGGTGCGCCAGCACATGAAGAAGCATGCCGAGTTCTTGCGTCCGCGCTTTGAGTGCGTGGAGGAAAAGCTTGCCGAGGGGCTGGGCGGCACCGGTTGCGCCACCTGGACGCATCCGCGCGGTGGCTACTTTGTTTCTTTCGACGGCCCCGAGGGCTCTGCCAAGCGTGTGGGGGCGCTCTGCGCCGAGATGGGCGTCAAGCTCACCACGGTGGGCGCCACTTGGCCGTATGGAGAAGATCCGCACGACACCAATATCCGTATCGCCCCAAGCTATCCCACGGTGGAGGAGCTCTCTGCCGCCCTTGACGTTCTCGTACTTGCCGTCAAACTCGTGTCCGCCGAGCTCGCCGCCGAGGCGCTCGAGTAGCTCGAATAGCACATACCGTTCGAGCGCCCGAGCCTGCGACTGCATGCGGGGCGCACCCATGTATTCAGGGGGATTGTCATGATCTTAACCGCTCGATATGTCTTGCCCGTTGTGGGGCGTGCCATCGAAAACGGCGCCGTTGTGGTGCAAAACGGTCGCATTGCTGCTGTAAGTACCCTTGATGAGCTGCGCTATTGGTATCCGGATGACGAGGTGCGCGACTTTGGCACCGCAGCGCTCATTCCCGGTTTTGTGGACGCACACAGCCATTTGGAGTACTCCACCATGGGCGGCATTTTTGAGGATGTGCCGTATGCGCCCTGGAAGGCTCGCATCGTGGAGAAGAGCCGTCTGCTCACTCCGCAGGATTGGGAGGACGCAGCGCTGTTGGGAGCCGTGCAGGCTCTGTCTGCGGGCATCACCGCTATTGCCGATGTAACGCAGACGGGAGCGCCCCTGCGCGCCATCGCCGCTACCGGCCAGCACGGCGTGATCTATCGCGAGGTCATCACTCCAAAGAAATGCGACGTCGAGGCCGATATGGCCGCTGCCGATCGCGACATTCAGGACTGGCGCGCCTTTGCCGCAGATCGCGACATGCTCGTGCGCGTGGGCATCGGACCGGGTTCGATCTATGCCGTGCACCCCGAGGTATTGCGTGCCATTGGCGAAT
>OLOV01002217.1_pt1 | contig 13538 bp, 11 predicted proteins | sample 1672931 | NCBI WGS metagenome assembly OLOV01 (sample SAMEA3136738, study PRJEB25190) | human gut metagenome | biome: human gut; feature: human-associated habitat; material: faeces | place: Austria | collected 2013
GACGTCCCGCGGGCTGCCGCAGGAAAAGATAAACTCAATGTACATCGTTGCCGACTCAAAAAGTACGCGCCTAAGTACAATATTTTGTTGAAAGACGACAAACAATATCCTTTCATCAAGATTAACGTCAAAGAAAAATTTCCGTCGGTGCAGGTCGTAAGGAAACTTGTCGACGACGGCAGCAAATACTTTGGACCTTATATGGTCGGCGTGAACACGAAAGATATTCTGGAACTTATCGGCAGCGCGTTCCCCGTGAGAAGTTGCAATAAGGATTTGTCGCACCTTCCTTCGTCGCACAGACCGTGTCTGATGAGTCATATCGGACGGTGTCTTGCGCCGTGTTCGGGAAACGTGAGTCGCGAAGAATACGGCAAGGTAATTTCCGACGTAATATCGTTCTTAAAGGGAAACGACGAGGAGATAAAAAAAGTCATTGAAAAGAAAATGTACGACGCGTCGGCAAGGGAAGATTTTGAAAGCGCACTTTATTTCAAAAACCGCCTGCACACGCTCGATAAACTTATCCGTCAGCAAATCGCCGCACTTCCGAAAGACTACAATATGGACGTGTTTTCGGTTTTGGACAACGGCGTATATACCGCCGTATCGGTGCTTATGGTGCGCGGCGGAAAGCTTGTCGGCGGCGACAATTATCCCGTCGAAAGCATAAATTCGGGCTTAGTAAAACCTGTCGAAAATGCGGAAAACAAAGCCAAAGACGAACTTGAACTTAACAGGAATCTTCTGGAACAATTTGTCCTGCAATACTATGACAATATGCCGGACGCGCCCGACGAAATCGTCGTAAACACGACTTTACCGTCGGAAAACGCATTGTTAAGCGTGTTATCCGATAAATTCGACAAAAAACTTAATATCATCGTTCCGCAGCGCGGCATAAGAAAACAACTTGTCGAAATGGCGGAAAACAACGCGAAAAACTATCTTGACACCTTTGTCGTAAAACAACTGAAAAAATATAACCTTACCGAAGGAGCGGCGTTGAAACTGCAAGAGATTTTACGTCTTCCGTCGCCGCCCGCTCGTATGGAGTGTTTTGACATTTCGCATTTCAGCGGGACGGACGTCGTTGCGAGCATGACGGTGTTTCAGAATGGGGAGCCGAAAAAAAGCGCGTATCGCCGTTTCAAGGTGAAAGTCCAGCAGAACAACGACTTTGAAAGCATGCACGAAACGTTGCTGCGCCGCCTTTCGAAAATCGGAAATTCCGAGGACGAAAGTTTCAACGCGCACCCGGATCTTATCGTCATCGACGGCGGAAAAGGTCAACTTTCACGCGCGCAGGACGCAATGCGGGAAGCGGGAGTTTACGTCAATATGATTTCCCTTGCCGAAAGCGACGAAATAATATATTTTCCCGATAAGTCGGAAGGGCTTTATTTGTCGCGCCGTTCGCCCGCGCTTGCGCTTTTGATGAGACTCCGCGACGAGGCGCATCGTTTTGCGGTGGATTACGCCACTCGCCTGCACACAAACCGCTTAAAGGTGTCGAGCCTGAAAGACATCGAAGGTATCGGCGACAAAAAAACGGATATTTTATACAATCATTTCAAAACCATTGACAGAATCAAAGCCGCTTCCGTCGATACGCTTGCGTCCGTCAAGGGCATTTCGAGAGCCGACGCGGAAAAAATCCGCGCATTCTTCGACGGCAAAAATCAAAAATAATTTTTAAGCCTAAAAATCGTTGTTGAAATCGTATGGATAATATATAATAGTATTTACTTAATTTGAGGTAACGCTTATGAAATATAAGTTTATCGCTTGCGACTACGACGACACGTTGCTTCCGAAAAGCGGCGTGATAAGCGATTTCACGAACCTTGCCGTCGATGACGGCAGCTTTTGCATATTCCATTGCCAAATGAGCTATATCGTTACGACAGAAAAGATTATCACAGTTTATACGGGCGATGTCGGCATAGACACGGCTCCGCGCCTCGGAGATATTACGCCCCTCGGAGACAACCATCAGGACACGGCCTCCGGCGGTGACGAGCCTGCCGTCCTTGACGGCGGTACCGGCGTGGTAGACGGTCACATCGGCGGCGTCCAGCTGGCCGTTGTCAAGGCCGGTGATCTCCTTGCCCTTCTCATAGGCAAGGGGATAGCCGCCGCTTGCCAGAATCACACAGGCGGCCGCGCCATCGCGGAAACGAACCTCCGCCTTGTCGAGCGTGCCGTTTGTGGTGGCCTCCATGATGGTCAGCAGATCGCTCTCCAGCAGGGGCAGCACGACCTGCGTCTCAGGGTCGCCAAAGCGGCAGTTGTACTCGATGACCTTGGGGCCGTCGGGCGTCAGCATCAGGCCGAAGTAGAGACAACCCTTGAAGGGGCAGCCCTCGGCCTGCATGGCGGCCACCGTGGGCAGGAAAATCTCCTTCATGCAGCGGTCGGCCATCTCGGGCGTGTAGTAGGGGTTCGGGGCCACAGTGCCCATGCCGCCGGTGTTCAGACCCTCGTCATGATCCAGTGCGCGCTTGTGGTCCATGCTGGAAACCATCGGCTTGACGGTCTTGCCATCGCAGAAGGACAGCACACTGACCTCGGGGCCGGTCAAAAACTCCTCGACGACCACATGGTTGCCGGAGGCACCGAACTTTTTGTCCAGCATGATCTCCTTGACGCCGTCAGCAGCCTCCTGCTCGCTCTGGCAGATCAGCACGCCCTTGCCGAGCGCCAGACCGTCTGCCTTGATGACCACGGGGTACTTGCCCTCGGCCCTGATGTAATCCATGACCTTTGCAGGATCATCGAATGTCTCATATTTGGCGGTGGGGATGCCGTACTTCTTCATTAAATCCTTGCTGAATACCTTGCTGGCCTCGATGCGCGCCGCAGCCTTGTCCGGGCCGAACGCGGGAATGCCGACAGCGGCCAGCGCGTCCACCATGCCCAGCGCCAGCGGGTCGTCCTGTGCAACGACCACATAGTCAAAGGCTTCATCCTTGGCAAACTGCACCATGGCGTCCACATCGGTGGCGGGGATAGCCTTGCAGCGGGCATCATAGCTGATGCCGCCGTTGCCGGGTGCGCACCAGATCTCGGTGCAGCGGGGGCTTTTTTTCAGCGCGCGGATGATGGCGTGCTCACGCCCGCCGCCGCCTACAACCAGAATTTTCATGATGTGACCTCCTAACATAAGGCTTCCCCCCTGGGGGGAAGCTGTCACCGAAGGTGACTGATGAGGGGCGGTCTTGCCGCAATATCCCATGTGCGGGTGGCTGCGATACTGCTGCCCCTCATCCGGCCTCGGTCGGAGCCTCGGCCACCTTCCCCCACAGGGGAAGGCACACCTCTTACAAACATCAACAGCCCGCGACGACAAAACGACGCAGGCGCGTTGAAAAAGGCTTAGTGGTGGAACAAGCGGATGCCGCAGAACGCCATCGCAATGCCGTACTTGTTGCAGGTGTCAATTACCTGCTGGTCGCGGATGGAGCCGCCCGGCTGCACAATGGCAGTCACGCCGCTGCGGCGTGCGCGCTCAATGTTGTCGCCGAACGGGAAAAAGGCATCGCTGCCAAGGCTGACACCGGTCACGGCATCCAGCCATGCGCGCTTCTCCTCAGCAGTCAGCGGAGCGGGCTGCTCGGTAAAGGTCTCGGCCCACACATCATCACCGATGACATCCTCCGGCGTTTCGCCGATATAGACATCAATGGCGTTGTCGCGGTTGGGCTTGGCAATATCCTCGCGGAAGGGCAGGCCCAGCACCTTCGGCATGTGGCGCAGCTGCCAGTTGTCGGCCTTCTGGCCTGCCAGACGGGTGCAGTGTACGCGGCTCTGCTGGCCGGCGCCCACACCGATGGTCTGGCCGTCCTGCACATAGCAGACGCTGTTGGACTGGGTGTATTTCAGCACGATCAGGCTGATGATAAGATCGCGGCGCTGCTCGGCGCTCAGGGTCTTGTTCTCGGTGACGAGATTCTGCAGCATCGTGGCATCGGAGATTTCCAGATCCTGACGGCCCTGCTCAAAGGTCACGCCAAAGACGGTGCGGGTCTCAAGAGGCTGCGGCTCATAGCCGGGGTCGATGGCAACGATGTTGTAGTTGCCCTTCTTCTTGCCCTTGAGGACCTCGAGGGCATCGGCATCGTAGCCGGGGGCAATGATGCCGTCGGAAACCTCATGCTGGATGAGCTTGGCGGTGGCCAGATCGCAGACATCGGAAAGTGCGATCCAGTCGCCGAAGCTGGACATCCGGTCAGCACCGCGGGCGCGGGCATAGGCGCAGGCCAGCGGGGAAAGCTCGGTCTCGGGCGCAATGTGGTACATGGCGCGCAGCGTGTCATCCAGAGGCAGGCCGATGGCCGCACCGGCGGGGGAGACATGCTTGAAGCTGGCAGCGGCGGGCAGGCCCAGCGCCTTCTTCAGGTCGCGCACCAGCTGCCAGGAGTTGAAGGCATCCAGAAAGTTGATGTAGCCGGGGCGGCCGTTCAAAATCTGAACCGGCAGCTCGGAGCCGTCAGCCATATAGATGCGGGCAGGCTTCTGGTTGGGGTTGGTGCCGTATTTCAGCTGAAATTCGTTCATATTAGCCCTCCACAGCGGTGTATTTGTTCAGAATAATATCCTCATAGCTGCCGGTCTCCAGTGCAATGCTGCGCACAAAGAGGCTGACCTTGTTGTCATCGTTCAGGCTGGCCCACAGCTGCTTGGCAAACTGGTCGGCATCGTTCGTGTCGATGGCAACGCGCAGCGGCTCCCCCGCAAAGCTGGGGATGGGCGCACCGTTCTTGACATAGGTGCTGATGAAATGTCCCTCACCGGCCACAGGCTGGGGGTAGTCGAAGGTCTGGCGCTGGACGCTGGCGGCGTTGCCCTCGTTGGATTTGACAATGGAGAGCTTGTAGCCGCCGCGGCGCATATCCACCACGCCGGAGATGCGCGGCGTAAAATTGGGGGCATCATCCTCATAGGTGCGGGTGGCCAGCGCTGCCTCAAAGCTGTAGCCGGGGAAGAGATTGCCGTTCATGAACTGTGCAATCGTGTCGGTCTGGTCGCCGTTGGTCACAACGGTGGTCTCCCGCAGGGTCAGCACCGCATTGTAGATGATCAGATGCGGGTCCTCCAGCTTGGCGGGATCGGCGGCTACCGTGCGGATGCCGCCCTCGATCGGCTCAAACACGCGGTTGCGGCTGTTGGCGCTGCGGCCCATGATCCAATAGGCAACAAATGCTTTCTGGCCATCGGGGCTCTGCCCCAGCACAATGCCGCGGCCGGGGTAGTCGTTCCCGGCAAGATATTTATAGATGTTCTTTTTCATGGTTTATACCTCGTCACTGCACACCATGGCCAGCGCCTTGGGCAATAGCTGCCACTCGGCCTCGACCATGACGCGCTTCTGCAAAGTCTCGGGGGTGTCGCCGGGCTGTACAGCCACAGCCTTCTGCAGCAGGATCGGCCCGCCGTCGCATTCCTCGTTGACAAGATGGACGGTGGCACCGGTCAGCTTGACGCCGCGGGCCAGCGCAGCCTCATGCACTTTCAGCCCGTAGAAGCCCGGCCCGCAGAAGCTGGGGATCAGGCTCGGGTGGACATTCAGGATCCGGTTGCGGTAGGCCGCAATGACCTTTTCGCCCAGCACGCTCAGGAAGCCTGCCAGCACGACTACATCAATGTCATGGGCCTGCAAAACGCCCAGCAGGGCAGCATCAAAGGCAGCGCTGTCTGCATACTCCTTGCGGCTGACAACAGCGCACTCCACGCCGAAATTGGCGGCTCGTTCCAGCGCGTATACGCCGGGCTTGCTGGCAATGACCAGCGTGATTTTTCCGTCAGGGTTCTCGCCTCGGCGCTCACTTTCCAGCAGGGCCTGCAGGTTGGTGCCGCCGCCCGATACCAGTACCGCTACACGCTTCATACCAGCTCGACCCCGTCACCCTCAACGATGGTGCCCAGACGGTAGGCGTCCTGACCGTTGGCCTGCAGGATCTCGATGGTCTTGTCTGCATCCTCGGCGGCTACGGTCAGCACCATGCCGACACCCATGTTGAAGGTGTTGAACATATCGCGCTCGCCGATGCCGCCGACCTTTGCTATAAGGTCGAATATCGGAAGCAGACGGACGCTTTTGCGTTCGATGACCGCACCGAGACCGTCCGGAATGCTGCGCGGGATGTTTTCATAAAAACCGCCTCCCGTGATGTGCGAAATACCCTTCACTTTAACCTTTTCAAGCAGTGCAAGAACGGGTTTTACGTATATTTTTGTGGGCGTGAGAAGCGTTTCGCCGAGGCTTTTGTTCCCAAGATCGGGAAGAGGAGTTTTCAGATCGGCGTTTTCGACATCGAACACCTTTCTGACAAGAGAAAAGCCGTTTGAATGTACGCCGCTTGACGGAAGCGCGATGATAACATCACCCGCACGCATGGTCTTGTTGTCAACGATGCGCGCCTTGTCGACGATGCCGGTGCAGTAACCGGCAAGGTCATATTCGTCGACGGGATAAAACCCCGGCATTTCAGCCGTTTCGCCGCCGATGAGCGCCGCTCCCGCCTGTACACAGCCGTCGCATACGCCCTTGACGATGTCGGCGATACGCTCCGGTACATTTTTGCCGCAGGCGATGTAATCGAGGAAGAGCTGCGGCTTTGCGCCGACGCAGAGCACGTCGTTGGCGCACATGGCCACGCAGTCGATGCCGATGGTGTCGTGGCGGTCCGCCTCAAACGCCAATTTGAGCTTGGTGCCCACGCCGTCCGTGCCGCTGACCAGCACGGGGCGCTCGATGCCGGTCAGATCCAGCTCGTACAGGCCGCCGAATCCGCCGATGCCGTCGATGACGCGCTCGCTCATCGTGCGGCGGATGTGCTCCTTCATCAGTTCGACCGCGCGGTAGCCTGCGGTGATGTCAACGCCCGCCGCTTTATAGCTTTCGGAAAAACTTTTCTCGTTCATGTTTTTCACTCCTTTGGAAAAGAAGGCAACCTATTCTTCGTATTTGTCGAGATATTTGTCGCGCGCCTGCGGCTTGGGAGGTTCGACGGGATATTCGCCCGTGAAGCACCCGACGCAGAACTCGCATCCGCAGCCCACGGCGATCTTGCGCGTGTCATCCACGTCGAGGAAGCCGAGGGAATCGACGTTGAACTCCTTTGCCATGGCCTGTACGTCGTGGTTCAGGCGGCAGGCGACCAATTTGTCCTTGCTGGGCACATCGGTGCCGAAATAGCAGGGATGGACGAACATCGGGGAGGAGATGCGCAGGTGAACTTCCTTCGCGCCCGCCTGACGCAGGATGCGCACCGTGCGCGCACAGGTCGTGCCGCGGACGATGGAATCGTCCACCAGAATCAGCCGCTTGCCGCGAACGTTGCGGGTCAGCGCGTTGAGCTTGGTGCGCACGCCCAGTTCGCGCATGCCCTGCTCCGGCTGGATGAACGTGCGGCCGACGTAGCGGTTTTTGGCCAGCCCGTCGCCGTAGGGAATCCCGCTCTGCTGGGCGTAGCCCATCGCCGCCGCCAGCGCGCTGTCCGGCACGCCGATGACCATATCCGCCTCCACGTCGTCGTCGATGGCCAGCCGCTTGCCCGCCTCCACGCGGGATTGGTAGACGTTGATGCCGTCGATGACCGAATCCGGTCTGGCGAAGTAGACAAATTCAAACAGGCACAGGCGGCTGCGCATCGGCGTTTTGACGTGCATGGAGTGAATGCCTTCCGCGTCGATCACGACGATTTCGCCCGGCTGAACGTCGCGGACAAACTCCGCGCCCACCGCGTCGAGCGCGCAGCTCTCGCTCGCCAGCACAAAGCTGCTGCCGACCCGCCCCAGACAGAGCGGGCGAATGCCATACGGATCGCGAATGCCCATGAGCTTGTCCTTGGCCAGCAGCACCAGCGCGTAGCTGCCGCGCACCTTCTCCATCATGGAGCGGACGGCCTCGATCAGCCCCTTGCTGCTTTCCCGCGCAATCAGGTTCAGGATGACCTCGGTATCCACCGACGTCTGGAAAATCGCGCCGTCGTCCTCCATCTGCGCCCGGAGCGCATCCGCGTTGACCAGATTGCCGTTGTGTGCCAGCGCCAGCATGCCGATCTTGCACCGCGCCACCAGCGGCTGGGCGTTGATTACATCCTTGCTGCCGAAGGTCGAATAGCGCACGTGGCCGATGGAGATGCGCCCCGTCAGCCCGTGCAGAATTTCCTCGTCAAACACCTCCGGCACAAGCCCGAGGTTGCGGTAATGCTTGATTCCCTTGCCGTCCGCCACCGCGATACCGGCGCTTTCCTGCCCGCGGTGCTGCAAAGCAAACAGACCGTAATACGCGGCCTCCGCCACGTTGATGGATTCGTCCTGCGCGTAAATGCCGAATACGCCGCAGGCCTCCTCCATCTGATCTCCGCGTTCCTTAATATCCGTCATGCTGCCTCCGCTTTACAGTTCTTCCTGAATCTGTCTGTCGTCCGCCTCGATCGCCGCCGCCATCCGCTCGCGATGCGCAAGCAGCTTTTCGGCGAGAATCGGGTATTTGATGGAGAGCATCTGCGCCGCCAGATACGCCGCGTTGTCGCCGCCGCCGACGGCCACCGTCGCCACCGGGATGCCCGTGGGCATCTGCACGGTGGAGAGCAGGGAATCCAGCCCGTCCATAAACGAGGATTTGACCGGAATCCCGATCACCGGCAGCGTCGTGTGGCCTGCAATCACGCCCGCCAGATGCGCCGCCTTGCCGGCCGCCGCGATGATCGCTTCAAAGCCGTTTTCGCGCGCGTTCGCCGCGAAGGCCGCAACGGTCTCGGGCGTTCTGTGTGCGCTGGCTACGTGCACCTCAACCTCAATTTCAAACCCCTTGAGCACATCGACGCAGCCCCTGAGGGACGGCCAATCGCTCTTCGAACCCATAATCAGCGCAACCTTTGGCATAATGCTCGACCTCCAAATTCCAAAATCGTCTTTAGTATAGCAAGAGACGCGCCCGTTTTCAATAAGATTCCAGAACTTATTTTTCTGTTTTTTAATTATCGTTCGTGTTTTCAGCCCGTTTTGTATTTCTTCACCAGTTTACCCCCTGTTTTTTGCCGTTTTTCCCGTACTTTGATGACATGCTTTGGAAACGCGCGTTTGAAGACGAAAAAAATCCCGCCGAAGCGGGCGCGCAGCCTGCCTCGGCGGAATCGGATCGGATTCTGTTTTTTGATTTATTGAAATGTCTCTTTTCCGACCGGCGTCGGCGTCTGGTCGTAAAACACGCGCTGAACGGCGGGCGTCGTCTCCAAAATGCGTTCCACGGTGCGCTCCACCAGATCGTAGGGCAGTCTCGCCGGAACGAGCATCGCGCCGGAGACCGTCACCGCGCGCAGGATGATCGTACAGCTTCCCTTCAGTTCGTCCGCGTCCACCAGCACCGGGAAGTATTTGTAGAGCTTCCTGTGCAGGCCGGCCTCGCGGATTTCCTCGCTGAAAATCGCGTCGGCCGTGCGCAGCGCGGAAAGCCTCTGCGGCGTCACCTCGCCCAAAATCCGCGCGGCCAATCCCATCAGCGGGAAGGGCTTGCGCAGCAGGAGCTCGCCGTCCAGCCCCAGCATTCCGGCGATTTCTTTCACCTCGTCGCGGAAGAGCAGCGCCAGCGGTTCGAGCACCGCCATACCGCAATCCTTCCACGCCGCGTTGTTCGTGCCGCCCAAAAAATCGCTGTAATTCGTGCCCATCACCAGCGTCTTCGCGCCGGGGATGGCCTCCGTCTGCCGGATCATCTCTTCATGCAGGCAGGAAACGACCATCGCGCGCTTTTCGCCCATCGTCTGCCTGCCGCGAAGGGTGGCCAGCACGTCCTCCGCGCGGTCGATCACGCGCAGCGGAATCCCAAGCTGCTCGTAAATCGCCCGTACAGCTGCGCCATCACCCGCGCGCATCAGCCCCGTTTCAACGTAAATCGCCGTCATCCGCTCGCCGAACGCCTGATGCGCCAGCACCGCGGCCACCATGGAATCCACGCCGCCGCTCACGCCGCAAACCGCGAATCCGCCTTCAATCGAGGCCTCCGTCAACGCGCGCCGCGCTTCGGCCAGCGCCGCGTCCATCGTGAACCACGGCGTGCAGCCGCAGATGTCGCGCGCAAAGTTTTTGAGGATGGTCGAGCCGTCCGGGTCGTTGCGCTCCAGCTCAAACTGAACGCCGAAAAGCGACCGTTTGCTGTCCTCAAAGGCGACGGTGCAGCCACCCGCGCTCGCCGTCACCTGCACGTCGGCCGGCAGCATCAGCGTCACGGCCTCCTGAATGTAGCGTTCGCCGCCCTCCACGCCGTTAAACAGCTTGCAGTCCACGTATTGAACGTTCGCTTTTTTTTCGCTGATGGCCGCGCCTGCACACGCGCCGCCCATCGCCGCAATCAGCATGTGCGCGGCGTGCCCCAGCGCCAGCACGGGGATATCCAGCTTCAAAATCTCCGCGTCGAACACGCCCGCCGCGCTCTTCGGTTCGCCGCAGAGCACGAGCCCGCGCGGCGCGATTTCCGCAACCTGCGCCGCCGTCGTCGTGCCGCTGATGATTTTGCAGAAAACCCGCTCGCCGCGAAGCCTTTTCGCCGCCTCGACGGCAAACTCATCCGAGTAATTGAGAATGAGGATCATGTCGTTCATGCTTCGTTCCCTCCCACAGGGCGGGCGCTCATATGCCCGATTCCAAAAGAAGCTGCTCCGCGTCTCGGCGAAACAGCTTCTTCGGTAACAAAGGGGATTAGATCAGCTCGAGAATGACCATCTCGGCGGCGTCGCCGCGGCGCGGACCCTTCTTGAGAATACGGGTGTAGCCGCCGGCGCAGTTCTTCTCGGCGTTGCGCGCCTTGTACTTCGGCGCGATCTCGCGGAAGAGCTTCTCCACGCAGGGATACTTCACGTCCTTGGTGCGCTCGGCATACGCCTTCTTGGACTCGTCATCCAGCTTCGGCTCCTTCACGTCGTACAGATACGCCATGATCTGACGGCGGGCATGCAGCTTGCTCGGGGCGTCGTTCTGCACGGTAACGGTCACGGACTGACCCTTATCGTTGTTGAAGGTCTTCTCGACCGAGACCGTGTTGTCGCACTCGCGGATGGCGAGGGTGATCAGGTGCTCGGCGGCGCTGCGAACTTCCTTGGCGCGGGCCAGAGTGGTCTCGATGCGGCCATACCAAATGAGGTTGGTCACCTGATTGCGCAGAAGCGCCTTGCGCTGAGCGGCCGTACGGCCAAGTTTACGCTGATAAGCCATTTTGTTTATCCTCCTATTACAGCCCGCCTCCTGCAAATACGGTTCTTCACGCGGCACACAAGAAGCCTGCTCCGCCTTTTCGGCGGATCAGGCCTTGCCTGCCGCGCCCATATTTCCCTTAGGCGCGACCTTGATAGCCCCTTTGGGGCAATGTATCGCTGTAAACCGGTTTTGCCGGATTACTCGTCGTTGGCACGCAGGGCCAGACCCAGAGCGGCGAGCTTCTGCTCGACCTCCTCAAGGGATTTCTTGCCCAGATTGCGAACCTTCATCATGTCTTCCTGATTGCGCTGCACAAGCTCGGCGACGGTGTTGATGCCGGCGCGCTTGAGGCAGTTGTAGGCACGGACGGAGAGATCGAGCTCTTCGATCGTCATCTCCAGCACCTTTTCGCGGTGATCGTCTTCCTTCTCGTTGAAGCCGATGGTCACCACCTGATCGGTCAGATCCATGAACAGCTTCAGGTGGCCGTTGAGGATCTTCGCGGCGGTGCTGATGGCCTCATCCGGCTGGATGCTGCCGTCGGTCCACACCTCGAGGGTCAGGCGATCGTAATCGGTCTCCTGGCCGACGCGGGTGTTCTCGACGGTGTAATTCACCTTGCGGATCGGCGTAAAGATCGAATCCGTCGGGATGACGCCGATGGGCGTATTGGGATTTTTGTTGTTCGCTGCGCTCACATAGCCGCGACCCTTTTCCAGAGTCAGGTGCATGATGAGGTCGGCGTCCTCGTTGAGCGTGGCGATGTGCAGATCGCGGTTGACCACCTCGATCTGATCGTCCACGGCGAGGGCGGCCGCAGTCAGCTCACAAGGACCCTTGACGTTGATGGACACCGTCTTGGGGCCGTCGCAATACAGCTTCGCGGAAAGCTCTTTCAGGTTGAGGATGATCTCTGCAACGTCCTCTTTCACGCCGGGAACGGCGGAAAACTCATGCTGGATGCCCTCAATGCGGATGCTGGAAACAGCAACGCCCGGCAAAGAGCTGAGCAGCACACGGCGCAGGGAATTTCCCAGCGTCTGGCCAAAGCCATGCTCAAGCGGCTCTACGACAAACTTGCCGTAGCTGTCGCTGGCTTCCACACGTTCGATGCGGGGCTTTTCGATTTCGATCATTGGGCAGATTCCTCCTCACAGTTACCGTGAACAGCCATGGATTAACGAGAATAGAGCTCGACGATGAGGTGCTCTTCGATCGGGCAATCAATGTCCTCGCGGGCAGGCATCGCAGCCACGGTGCCGGTGAGATTCTGCGCGTCAAAGGTGAGCCACTTCGGGGTCACAACGCCGGTGCCCTCGCGCAGCGCCTTGAAGGCGGCCTGCTCGCGGGAACGCTCGCGCAGGGTGATCACGTCGCCGACCTTCACGGAGTAGGAGGGGATGTCCACCTTCTTGCCGTTGACCAGGATGTGGCCGTGCACGATGATCTGGCGCGCCATGCGGCGGGTCTTGGCAAGGCCAAGACGATAGATCACGTTGTCAAGGCGCAGTTCGAGGAGCTGCAGCAGGTTTTCACCCGTGATGCCCTTCATGTTGGCCGCCTTGAGGTAGTAACGGTGGAACTGCTTCTCCAGCACACCGTAAACAAACTTGACCTTCTGCTTTTCCTTGAGCTGCGTGCCGTACTCGGAAACCTTCTTGCGCTTGTTGCCGCCCGGGTTGCGAGTAGACTTCTTGTTGCCGTAGCCCATGACGGCCGGAGAGATATCCAGGCTCCGGCACTTCTTGGCGATCGGCTCTTTATTGTTAGCCATGTACTTTCGTCCTCCTTACCAATACCTTACACGCGACGGCGCTTCGGCGGACGGCAGCCGTTGTGGGGGATCGGCGTCACGTCCTTGATCATGTTGACCTCCAGGCCGGCAGCCTGCAGGGAACGGATGGCGGCCTCACGTCCGGAGCCCGGGCCCTTGACGTAGACCTCAACGGTCTTCAGGCCGTACTCCATAGCAGCCTTCGCGGCGGTCTCCGCAGCGGTCTGCGCGGCGAACGGCGTGGACTTCTTGCTGCCGCGGAAACCGAGTCCGCCGGCGGAAGCCCAGCTCAGCGCGTTGCCCTGGGTATCGGTCAGGGTCACGATGGTGTTGTTAAAGGAGGAGCGGATATGCGCCGCACCGCGCTCCACGACCTTGCGCTCGCGGCGCTTGCGGACGACTTTCTTCAGCTTCTGCTTAGGTGCCATTGTCAATCACTCCTCTTTTATCTGGTTGCCTTCTTCTTGCCGGCGATGGTCTTCTTCGGGCCCTTGCGGGTACGAGCGTTCTGCTTGGTGTTCTGACCGCGAACGGGCAGACCCTTGCGGTGACGCACACCGCG
>OLOV01002226.1_pt1 | contig 13505 bp, 12 predicted proteins | sample 1672931 | NCBI WGS metagenome assembly OLOV01 (sample SAMEA3136738, study PRJEB25190) | human gut metagenome | biome: human gut; feature: human-associated habitat; material: faeces | place: Austria | collected 2013
GCGAGTTCGAATCTCGTCTTCCGCTCCATTTTTTAAGCCCAGATAGCTCAGTAGGTAGAGCAGGGGACTGAAAATCCCCGTGTCCTTGGTTCAATTCCGAGTCTGGGCACCATATTACTATTAAGGCAGCTTCTCGCCGACAGATTAAGTCCGAGGGGTTGTTTTTTTATGACCTAACCCCATTTGTTTCGCAAATGGTCTTTCTGTCTCAAGCTTTGCTTGGTTGGGCAGAAAGGACAGCAAAGTGAATTCTTCCCTTCATGTGAGATTTTTCTATTAAGCAAGATAATCATAATATGAAGGGCATTTTTTACCCTCACGATAATTTAGGACGCCATATTAATAGAGCGGCCTTGCAGCCGCTCTTAGTCTTTTTTGAGCATATCTATTGCAGGATTTACATTGTAGAATTCTTTTAGCCTGCTGTATTCATCGGCAGCTTTCTGCTGCAGTTTTTTGTAAGGCATACCCTTTACAGCCTTAATCATTATATTCTTGGAGGTATGCTCAAGCGGTGTGAATTCTATCATTGACACCTTGTAGCCCATTTCCTCCAGCTTGAGTCCTCTCAGGGCGTCGGTTAGAAGCTCCGTAAACTTATCTTTGATAATTCCGTATTTGAGCATAGGCTGATGCAGCTCGTTTTTTATCTGTGAAAACAGCTCGTGCTGGCAGCACGGAACAGAAAGTATTACCCTGGTGTTCCAGTTTACGGCGTTGATAAGCGCGTAATCCGTAGCTGTATCACAGGCGTGAAGTGTAACCACCATATCAGCATTGTCACCGGTGTAATCTGCAATATCTCCCATGAGGAATGTCAGATCGGTATAGCCCAGCTCGCAGGCGGTTCTGCTACAGAAATCTATTACGTCTTTTTTGAGGTCAAGTCCCACAATGCTGACATTGCGCTCTTTAATTATATGCAGGTAGTAGTAAAGCGCAAATGTGAGATAGGATTTGCCGCAGCCGAAATCTATAATTCTGATGGTTCTGTCTGTGGGAAGCGCAGGGTACACGTCCTCGACTATCTCAAGAAATCTGTTTATCTGACGGAATTTGTGATAGTGCTTCGGCTTGACGGTTCCGTCTTTGTTCATAACTCCCAGCTTCACCAGAAAGTCGCATGGAGTGCCCTCTGCAATCAGGTAGTTTTTATCTCTGTTGTGGGAAAGTTCCGCGGACTTTGCTTCTGTCTTTCTGACCGTTACTCTCGGATTGTCTGCCTTTGATGCCAGCACCTGCACCTCACTTGAGGTTGTAAATATGTTAAGCTGTTTGAAGTCATCAAGCAGCGACAGTGCGAAGCTTAATATTTCATCGGCGGGAATGTTAAGGTGTGTAACCTTTTTGTCATAGCTGTATTCTGCCTGATACTGATATTCGTTTTTTATAACTACAGGCTTGAGGGTCACCTTTGTGTATTCAAGGGATTTTTTGCGCCTGTTTCCTGCAATCATTTTTACAAGAGTTCTGTTTTCAAATATTTCATTAAGTGTTTTTTCAAGTGTCATCTGTTACCTCGCGTCTTTGGGATAGTATAAGTATATCACGACGGCTCAACAAATGGAATTCCAAAATATTCGGTGACGGAAAGCACGAGGTTTCTTGCTATGAGATTAATGTTGTTTATTATCCAGTTTGCGTCCTCAAGATTGTCGTGATAGGCGATTTCCACAAGTACGGCGGTGGCTCTGGTTCTCCGAAGCTCTGCAAGGGTGGTGTTGGGTATGACGGCTACAAGATTGGGATTAGGATATATATCCTTTAAATTCAGCGCGATTAGGTTTGCGGCTCTCTGACCCTCGCTGCTTGTCGCATAGTAGTATACGTCAGGACCCTGCAGCATTCCCGCCATATTTTCAGGGGCGGCATTTGAGTGAAGAGCCAGATGCAGTCCGTAATCTCCGGCGTTTGACTGGGCTATGACCTGTGAAAGAGTATCGTTTGGATTGTTTCTCGTAAAGGTTATGCCGCTTGCCCGAAGATACGGAACCATAGCGTCGGCAATGAGGTTCATATAGTATTCCTCGCTGCCTCCTGTTATGTATTCGTTGTATTCCTGAACAGACGGACTTAAATATATGCTTGGCATAATAATTCCTCCCGGTAATTTATTCTACCTGATATATTATGAAATTTTACTTATTGTGTGAATGAAAAGCGAGGATTTGAATATCACTGTTGTAAATACTGCCGGCAATATGTTAAAATTTACAGAGGTTATTTTGGAGAACAACGGAAGGAGCAGTACAGATGGATTTAAATAAACTCACTACAGAGCAGATTAACGGCTATTCGGCGGCGGAGGGCGTGAAGGCGCTGGAAACTCTGAGGCAGGAGAGTCTCAATCCCATGCAGATAAACGAAGCGCTTCTTATGAAAATCCTTGAGGACAATAAGGATACGGAAATAGGGCGCAAATATGATTTTGCTTCCATTAAATCAATAGAGGAATACCAGAAGCGTGTGCCGGTTTCCATCTATGATGATTATGCAGGATACATTCTCCGTATGGTAAACAACGATGAGGATAATCTCATAACAGCATATGATATAGATATTTACTGTGAAACCTCCGGGTCACTGGGAAATCCCAAGATTATTCCAATGACCAAGAACACTATGCAGGTGCATACCTTTTACAATTCCGGTATCTGCAACGGTATCAAAGAGGAAACTCTGAGGCCCGAATGGAAAAAGGGCCGCGCCATGATGCTTATGGAATGTAAGACGGTGGAGATGAAAAAAGGCAAGGAGTACGGCTCGCTTTCGGCTCTGTTTATGAGAGAGATGAAGCCGGTGGTTGATAAGATATCCTCCACTCCGTTTGAGGCCATATTCCCCGAAAAAAATACGGATACCCGGTATCTTCAGGCAAGATTTGCTCTTGCGGAGCCGGGACTTACGCAGATTTCCTGTACTTTCCTCAGCTTTGCGGCAGAGATACTTCGTTACATAGAAAATCACTGGCAAATACTCGTGGACGATATTGAGGCAGGAATTATTAACAGTGACATTCAGATGCCGCAGGAGGTAAGGGAGTCACTTATGAAGAAGATTACTCCTATGCCGGAACGCGCGGCAGAGCTTCGCAGCATATTTGAGCAGGGCTTTGATACTCCGTTTGCAACAAGGGTATGGAAAGACCTGCAGATTATAAGCGGGGTGGGTACGGGAGCCTTTGAAATATATGAACAGAAAATAAAGGAGCGCTATGTGGATGACAGCGTGCAGTTTTATTTTTCGGGATTAAACGCTACGGAAGGGTGCTTCTCAGTGCCGGTTGCCATGGGCAGCAAGGACAGCGCGCTTCTGCCAAACAGTATGTTTTATGAGTTTCTGCCTATAGATGCGAAAGATGATTTTTCAAAGATAGTGACTATGGATAAGCTTGAGGTGGGCAGAGACTACGAAATTATAATGACTAATCTCAACGGTCTTTACCGCTATCGTATGCGTGACTGTATCAGGATAATGGATAAATACAACGAGCTGCCGCTGATATGCTTCCAGTACAGAATAGATCAGGTTGCAGAGATTATAGACGACCATACCACAGAGCAGTCCTTTACCAAGGCGGCGACAGATACGGCAGAGCAGCTGGGACTGGATTTAGTGGACTATTCGGTATATCCGGACAGAGACGCCGCGCTTCCAAGATACATATATCTGTTTGAGCTGGGCAAGGCTTCTGCAGAGGTCAAAAAAGAGGAGATACGAAAGACGCTTCACAAAAACCTCGAAAAGTACTCGCCGGATATTGAGAGCTACATCGAAAAGGGAATAGGGGGACAGACGAAGCTTGAGATACTGCAGCCGGAAACATATATGTTCTATTATGACCTGATGGTTATGAAGGGGAGAAACCCTGCGCAGCTCAAGCCGGTGCATATTATAAATAATGAATTTCACAGACGCTTCTTCTTCAAGCTGACTGAAGAGGACTGGGGGAAATAATATGAACAGCAACCTTATAGCAAAATCCTTCCGGTCTATGATGTATATGATGATTTTTGCAGGGATAGTTGCAATGTGCGGCTCGGTGATAGACGGAGTTGTAGTCGGCAACTGTCTTGGAGCGGACAATATGACAGCTTTCGGATATGCTGCGCCGGTATTTATGATTATAGCTTCTGTAGGCGGTATATTTTCAAGCGGCGGCAAGGCTGAATGTGCAGTTATGACGGGAGAGGGCCGATACGATGAGGCCAGAGAAAACTTTACCCGGGCCATTGTTCTTACGATTATATCGGGAATAATTATGATGGCGATTCTGCTTGCGGCGGCTGAGCCGATTGCGGCGTTTCTGGGCGCTTCCGGAGATTACATAGAGCTTACGGCAGGCTACATCAGAGGTCTTGGCATCGGGGTTATCCCTATTATGCTGCTGCAGGTGGTGACAGCCTACTACAGCCTTGACGGAGCGGAAATTCTCGGGTTTGTCTGCGCCGTGGTAATGTCTGCTGTCAATATTACTCTTGACCTGATTGTAGGACTTGTGCTTCACGGCAGCCTGTTTGGGATAGGGCTTGCGACCTCTGTAAGCTATCTGCTTGCGCTGATGTCGCTGGGACTTTATTTCAGAAAAAAAGACAGACTGTTTCGTTTTGTAAGGATAAAAAATGGAGCTGCCAAAACACTTTCAATGATTTATACGGGGCTTCCAAGCGCTGTTAATCGTGTGTGCTTCTGCAGTACGTCAGTTATTCTTAATCACATGCTTACCGCTGCCGCAGGTGAAATGGCGGTCGCCGCTTTTTCCGTTCAGAATACGGTGGGAACCTTTGCCGATGCGGTGCTTATGGGAGTTACCTCTACCATTGCGGTGTTCAGCGGCATGTTTTACGGAGAGCGCGATAAAACAGCTCTCAGGGCATCATTTAAAGTTGCTTTCAGGTACGGTATGATTTTAGCCTGCGGCATGGGCCTCATTATATTCATATTTGCGCCTGCAATTTCTGCGGGTATACTCAGTGCCGATGCGGCAACGCTTGAATGTACTGTTGTGAGCCTGAGGTTTTATGCTGTTGCGCTTCCGGGAGATATATTTTCGCTGCTTCTGATGTATCACTATCTTTCAACGAGAAAGGTAATGCTCTCAAATGCGGTATGTGTATTCTACAGTTTTGCAACATGGGTTTTAAGCGCGCTTGTGCTGGGAAATCTGTTTGGACTTAACGGAATATGGCTTGGCAAGTTTGCCGCGGGAATTTTGTTTTTTGCTGCGACTATGCCGTTTCTTCACAAATACAGAGGCGGCGGTATTCTGGATTATGTTATGGCGACAGAAAAAGACTTCGAGCAGGAAAGCAGGAGAGTGTGCCAGATATCTGTTTCAGATGATATGGGACAGGTGGCAGAAGCCTGTGATAAGCTGAGGGACTTTTGTGCGGAGTCGGGCTTTGAACGCAACAAGGTGTTCAGAATCTGTCTGGCGCTGGAGGAGCTTGCGGGCAATATTGTGCAGCATGGCTACAAGGACAGCAGGAAAAACCACTTTATAGATATAAGGCTTGTGCTAAATGACGACAACAGCGGCTGCCTGTCAGTCAGAGATAACGGCAGGAAGTTTAATCCGCTGGAGTACAAGTACAGCGACAGTCAGTACGGAATAAGGATTATACGAGGGATTACTGACAGGATTGACTATCACTATGTTGCGTCGATGAACTGTTTGAATATGTATATTAAGTAGAGCTGATTGGAATTAAATTTCATAATGTAACGGTAAAATCCACAGTAAAAGGTGTCATTTTGGCAAATGGCATAACTGCTGTGGATTTTGCGGTATTATATGAGCAAAAAAGACTTTAATACGTTTTAATGTAGATGCAAGAATTTGAAAGCATAGATCTAATAATACCGATTATCAGAAAATAAATTTGATATAGTGAAATGGCAATTGTAAATGTAAAACGCTGGGTTTGTTTTGCAATAGAAGAAACAAAGCGGAAATACACAATATTCGACAGAAATATATTTTTTCAGGCTACTTCATAAAAGGATAAGTGTTGAATATAGACAATTTAAAAAGAGTCTGATATTATTCTAATATATAGTTAAATTACAGACTTTACTATATATTAAAATTGAAAGGGTATATATTTTTTTATGAAATATTCTTTTAGTAAAGAAATCTATTCGAAGGAGTCACTTATTAAGTCAGCATATACATATATAGATGAGTATTATGTGCATTTGGATGCTGATGATTTATATTATTATGTGACTTTGAAACGTAAAGATGGACAAGCATCTCCTGAAATATCAGAAGAAGAATTTAAAAATGAAATGCTCATACAGCAAACACGTTGTGAGATATGGGAAAAAACAAAAGACATTAGAAAATTAGTTTATGCCAGGGCACTTGCATCAACAATTGTTGACATACCTAATGACAATGATATTGAATCGGAAGTTTCATATGATGAAAGCAGCATATTAAAGGATTGGTTTGATGAATATGAGTAATATATTGCTTTTGAATGCTAGCATATTTGATATTGACACAATAACGGAAGCAAAAAAAGCATACTTTGAGCTTGCAAAAATAGAAGTTATAGGACCGGAAGGCTGTTACTATAAATGTTTCTTTTATGAACCAGTATATCCTTTAAATATTACTATTAATGAATTTGAAAACTATGTCATAGGGTTAATGGGAAAAAATGATTATTAGAAATTTTATAATTGCTTTGATAATTTTTCTGTGCTGTATTAGTTCGGTTACTGATATCAGCAAAGGCAAGGTTAGAAATGTATTCTTAACTATTATCGGGCTTCCTGCTGTTGTACTTAATTTTATTTATTTATTTAATGAACCCGTTTTAGATATCAAACTGCTGGCTATATCCGTAGTAGTTCCGCTGCTTGCCGCAACATTGTTATATGTATTTAAGATATGGGCAGGAGGCGATTATAAGCTTTTTTTAATTTTGATTTTTGCAATACCATATGAAATAATTTGTCAGCAGTATAACGGTTTGCCTGCAGGGATACTTATAATTGGAATATCATTTTCAATAGGGTATGTGTATCTTATTTTTGAATCACTATTTGGTTTAATTAAACATAAAACCGGTAAAAACAACGTTATAAAAAAATCATTCAAAGATTTTGCAAAGTATATACCATTGTATTTTTTCATTGGTATTTTACAGAAATTTATTATAGCTGTATCCGGAATGATTGGAATAAATCTAAGTGACTGGGCAGTGCTGTTAATAGTTATAGCAGGTGTGTTTATAGTTAAAAGATTTAGAATTTTTGATAGTATTGTTGTATCATGTGCAATAAGTGCATTGTATGTGGGTTTGGCAATATTTAACACAGTTCGCCTGTTTGATATAAAGTTGCTTATATTATGGGCTTTAATCTTAATGACTTATTTGATCAGAAACTTTGTAAACCAGTTCAATTATCAGTCTATAACTTATAATGAACTAAAACCTGGTATGATATTATCGTTTGAAACATCATGCATAATTGCAAATTTTTCAGACTGTGGGTATGATAAAATCTCCAAAGAAAATTTAGAATCCAGACTATCAAAACAAGATGTTAACGAAATAGTACGTTTCTATAAAAATCAAAAGGATGTGAATAAATTGCTTATAATAAAGAAAGTTCCTTTTGCTTTCTTTATATCAATTGCAACTGTATTGCTGATTATAGGATGTTTATATTATGCTAATTAAACTAAAAGAGTATAGAGGCGGAGAACGAATTGTTTCTTTAGCCAAGAATGAAGATACTGAATATAGAATGAGGGGATATGGCTATGACATTGTAAGGTTAGAAGGAAACAGGCTAGTCTTTTTGTCAGATGGATACCTATATAATCTTAGCGAACAGGAACTCATGGAGTTTGATGCACTCTCTGAATATTCAGTGATTGGATTCTATAGTAATGCATATGTATACTTCAATTCAGGGTCAAAAGATAATGTGATTTTTGTTACAAATAAATGCAATTCAAGCTGCATTATGTGTCCTTCAAGTTGGAAAGAGCGCAAAAATTCGGGGATAGAGCCTATTGATAAACTAATAAAAATCTGTTCCCAGATTCCTTCTGATGTTGAACACCTTACAATAACAGGAGGGGAGCCTTTTATGCTAAAAGACGACATCTTTTATTTGTTTGAATTCCTTAAAACTAAATTTACAAGGACATATTTTCAGCTGCTGACGAATGGTCGATGTTTCGCTATAAGTTCGTATTTAAGCCGCTTTGTACAGACAAAACCAAATCATATAATAGTTGGGATACCTATTCATGGCCATACTGCCAAGCTTCATGATAAAATTACACAAGTACAGGGGAGCTTTGAGCAGACCTGTGTGGGAATAAAAGAACTTTTGCAAAATGGTATAATGATAGAGTTAAGAATTGTTGTCAGTAAGTTAAATATGAATTTCCTAAATGATATAGCAGAATTTATTGTAAAAGAGTTTAAAGGCATTTTAAATGTAAAATTTATAGGTCTTGAAATGCTTGGTGATGCTCGTTTGAATGCTGATGATGTTTGGATTGAATATGATAAATCTGCGATATATATGGAAAATGCCATTGAAAAGCTTATTATAAACCAATTTGATGTGGGCATATTTAATTATCCGTTGTGTTGTGTAGACAGACGATTTTGGGCCATATGTGAAAACAGTATTACAGACTATAAAATATGTTACTTAGAAGAATGTGAAAATTGTAGAGTTAATAATATATGCGGTGGTATGTTCAGGGGAACGTATAATCTGCTAAAAGACGTAATTAAGGCGGTTTAAGTGGTGGTAGGTGCATTTAATTTTAAAAAACTGGACAAAGATATAATTCTCCTTACAAATGATATTGGAAGGCATTGCTTCTTAAATGAACAAGAGTTTAATTTGTTTTTAGCAGAAGAACTTGAAAAGGATAGCCGGACATATAAGTACTTGGAAGAAAATTACTTCATTATATCGGAGGATAGGTATAAGTATATAGGTGAAGTAGCCCACAGTTTAAGGAGTGCTAAATCTTATTTGTTCAGCGCTACTGAATTACATATATTTGTTGTAACTAATTATTGTAATTCCGGATGTATATATTGTCAGGCACAAAGTAATAGTTTGAATACCAGTAAGGCGATGGATTTAGAAACCGCCCGAAAATCTGTGGAAATTGCGCTGCAGTCACCTTATGGTAGGTTATCTTTTGAATTTCAAGGAGGAGAACCATTAAGCAACTTTGAGATAATAAAGTATATTGTTGAATATACAGAAATGAGAAAAAATGAGAAGATTATTGAGTACAATGTTGTTTCGAATCTGGCATTGTTAACAGAGGAAATGGCTGATTTTTTCAAAGAATATAATGTTTCGATATCAACCTCGCTAGATGGTAATCGGGACATTCAATGTAAAAATAGACCATTAATTTCTGGACAGGACAGTTTTAAAATATTGGAAGAAAAGGCTGCTTTGCTATCATGTAGAAGTATGAAATTCGGTGCCATACAGACCACTACCAAATATTCGATTAATAAACATAGGGAAATTATAGATGCATATATTTTAATGGATTTAAATGAAGTATTCATTAGACCTTTGACTCCACTTGGTGTTGCACTTAAAAAGTGGGATGAAATTGGATATACGACAGACGAGTTTATCGAGTTCTATTCACTATGTTTGGAATATATTCTCAAATTAAACAAAGAAGGAATTGAAGTAAGAGAGGGACATGCAAAGATTTTTCTGAATAAAATTATAAATGGGTTTGGCATGAACTATATGGAACTTAGATCACCTTGTGGTGCCTCAATAGGTCAAATTGCTTATTACTATGATGGGAAGATATTTACGTGTGATGAGGGACGAATGGTATATGAGATGGGAGATGACGCATTCTGCTTAGGTAATGTATTTACGGATAACTATGATAAACTGATGAACTCTAAAATTTGCAGGCTCGCATGTAAGTACAGTATACTTGAAAGCTTGCCAAAGTGTTTTGAATGTGTTTATCAAAGTTTTTGCGGTGTATGCCCTGTAATAAATTATGCATTGGAAAAAGACGTTGTTACAAAAAAATATAATAATTACAGGTGCAGAATTTATGCGGGAATGTTAGATAAAATGTTTATATTATTAAAAGATGAAGATAATAGAGAAGTTTTTGAAAGGTGGCTTAAATGAGTATCAAGAAAGGTAAAATCTTAGAAAAGAAAAATGCAATAGTATTAATTATAATTATTGCGATGGTTTCAGTTCTGTTCTTGTATAAGTCCCCGATGGATGTTGAGGCATTTGCAAATCCTGTAGAAATAGAAACTGATACGGGAGTATTTGCACCGGCAGAGATCGAAGATGGAATCAATAAGGGATACTTTTACTTTTATACAGGTGATGGATATGATGGTGAATGGTATGAAAAGGATTTTTCTGGAAAAGGCAAGTATGACTTCTCTGATTTGGGTCAGTATGATGGCGAGTTTAAAGAAGGCTTGCGTTCCGGACATGGTGTATTTAAGTGGGATAGTGGTGAAATATATGAAGGTGAATGGTATAATGACAAGTTAAATGGAACCGGAACATATACATCCGGTAAACAGATTAAAGCCACAGGTACTTTTAAAGACAATAGATTATATAGCGGAAAAGTTATATATACGAAGAATAACAGTGTGTATACGTTCTCTGTATCATATGGAAATCTACTATCAAAAGCGGTAGTAAAATATAAAAATGGCGATAAATATACAGGCGGATTTGATGCAGGAAAACGTTCCGGTACAGGAACATATACATGGGAAAACGGAGCTTATTATAAGGGCAAATGGAAGAATGATAAACTGAACGGTCAAGGCACGTATTATTATAAGAAAACGTCCAAAGGAAAGTATTTAAAAGGAAAGTTCACCGCTAATAAACCTACGGGAACCCTGATTTATAAAACGAGAGCAGGTAAAACTTATAAAACTACTTGGAGCAATGGCAAATGCAAAAAAGTGAAAAAAGGTTAAGGTGCTAACAAAATGAAATTTCCAGAAATCAAAAAATCAATAACAGATTTAATTGCTGATGAAGAAGGCAATATTCCAAGAACTCGATTGGTGGCGATTGGTTCTACTATTTTACTTATGGGTATTATTATGGCGAGCGATGTTTTTGCGGCGCATTCGTCTCACAGGTCGCATTCGTCTCACATTTCACACTCGTCTCATGCGTCACATTATTCTAATGGACATGTATCCCATTCATCACATGTATCTCATTCATCGCATGTATCGGGTAGCAGTCACTATTCCGGTGGACACAGTTCACACAGTTCGCACAATTCCGGTGGGCACAGTTCACATAGTTCACATAATTCCGGTGGACATAACTCATCCAATACATCTGCAGGGCATTTTAATAATGGAAGTACTAATCTTCCGGGGACATCGCAGATTCCGGTTCCACAAAAACCAGTGGCAGATAGCATTTTGAATGAAAAAGTTATATCTGCAACAGGAGTCCTTGATACAGGTATAACAGGTAATCCAAAACTTAAATAAAAAGGACAGGTAATATACATGACTAGTAAAATAATTAAGAAATCCTTTGAAATGCTGATTATTCTTTTAGGACTAGCTGTATTGCTTTTTATTTGTACAGAAAATGCAGTTCACGCTGATTCAATAGGAATTGATAGAGCTTCAATAACTGGATATAGTAATACATATACCTATGAAGGAAAAGCTATAATACCGGATGTTACAGTTAAAATTGGAGGCACTAAATTAGAAGAAAACGTAGATTATCAAATCAGTTATATTAATAACATCAATGTGGGAAAAGCCACTATAAATATTATGGGTATTGGTGAATATGCAGGTGAAAAAAGTGTTTCATTTAATATAGTTAAAGCCAGTTTTTATAATGCTGTTAAAGGTACAATACCTGACCAGTATTACACGAGCAAAGAAATTATGCCTACTAATATCCCCTTATATAATGATAAATCAAATGTTAGGTTAGTGTTAGATCAGGACTTTACGATAGAGAGCTATATCCACAATATAAATGTGGGAGAAACAGCCTATGTGCGTATTGTGTCAAAAAATATTAATTACTCCAGTGGTGAACTCACTATGTATTTTAATATAGTTCCACAAAAAATGGAAAATTGTACAATTGATTATATTGCGCCAGTGCTCCATGATGGAAAAGCAAAAGAACCTGCTGTTATTGTTCGCAGTCAAGGCGTTATACTGCCTTTAAAAGACTATGAAGTTACATATTCAAATAATGTGAATGTGGGAGAAGCTACGGTAACTGTAAAGGGCGGGGCAAACTGTCCGGGTGTTAAAACTACAACATTTAAAATCAAGGCAGAAATACAGCCATCTGATGTTTTTATTTCTAAAGCAGGGTATCTTCTTGGAAAACCTGTGAAACCAGATGTTATTATTAAAAGCGGTAATAGTGTATTACAGGAAGGAAAGGACTATAAAATTGTTTTTTCAAATAATACACAGCCGGGTAAGGGCCTTGCTGAAATATCCGGAATCGGAAACTACATAGGAACAGTACAAAAGGAGTTTAGACTTTCAGAAAGGAATATAAGGCAGCTTCAATTTAGCAAAATTGAGGAATATACCTATAATGGAGAGTCAATCTGCCCTTTAATATCAATATCATTTATTAATACAATTCTTGTTGAAGGCATTGATTATACAGTGTCATATTCAAGCAATAAACTGCCGGGATATGGATATATTGTTGTAAAAGGTAAGGGGTGCTATAGGGGGACAGCTCGGATACCATTTGTTATAAAACCTACGCCAACAACAATTTCTAAGTGTTATGCAAAAAAAGAACGTTGTATTAATATGAAGTGGAAGAAGAGTGCAAGCAATTGTAAATATGAAGTATATAGAAATGGAAAAAGAATTGCAACAACAACAAAAACCACATATAAAGACACTAAAAAATTAGTTAAAGGTAAGAAATACGAATATACTGTAAAAGTCATTAGGACATTTGAATATAAAGGTAAAAAAGTAAAAATGATTAGTGAAAGTTCAAATGTAAAAACTGTTAAGAGTCTATAATTTAAAAATTACTACACGCTAATTAAATTAAGATTAAAGATAAGTATTACTAATTTTTGCACGGTGAAATATATGCAGATAATAATGCTGAACAAGACTTGTATCTTAATTTCTGAATGTATTTTATTGCATAGTTATATGAATATGAGAGAAATGAAGTTATGATAAAAATACTATTCATCTGCCACGGCAGGATTTGCTGTTCAGAATAAAAAGTCTCAAATCGCCTTAAATATTTCTATAAATGGCAGTTCTTATGTCTCATTCTCAATTTTATCAATGATTTACCAATATTTCTGGAAAGCCAGACTTGCAAAAAAATGAGCCAGAATGAGGAGATTAAAAACATGAGCGAATTGAAACCAAGAATAACAGAAAACGGAATTGATTATATCCTTGTCGGAGATTACTACATCCCGGACTTGAAAC
>OLOV01002227.1_pt1 | contig 13504 bp, 10 predicted proteins | sample 1672931 | NCBI WGS metagenome assembly OLOV01 (sample SAMEA3136738, study PRJEB25190) | human gut metagenome | biome: human gut; feature: human-associated habitat; material: faeces | place: Austria | collected 2013
AAACTTACATCAATTGATGCAGAAATCGGTGCAAGCAAGAAAAAATCGCATAATTGGCAGAATGAATGGGCAGTCCTGAAATCGGGATTGCCCATTTTTAGAAGAAAGACGAAAAACTCTTGACCTGCACGCAGCGTATACGCTTATACTATCAACATAAATCATAAGGAGGTGCATCGGATGTTATTAAATGAAATTATAAATGAGGTTGGAATGACAAAGCGTGCAGTTAAGTATTATGAAGAAAAAGGATTGCTGTCAGTGGATAAAGATAACAATGGTTATCGTAACTATACTGCACAAGATGTTGAAACTTTAAAAAAGATTTCAGTATATAGAAAACTCGGTATTAGTATTAAAGACATACAGAGCCTTTTGGAAACTGGCGACAAAAGTATTCTTCTTCGTATTTATCAAGAAAAAGTGCAGGAAAAAGTTTTAAAAGACTCAGAACTTGAAGCTTTGAAGCAATTTATAGATGATGGTGACGCAGACAAAGCAAATGAGGCACTTGATTATCAAACCGTTGAAAATGCAATTGAGTCTTTGCTACCGGGAAAAGAATGGGGAGATTATTTTAAAAGTCATTTCAAACCATTTCTTAATGTAAGGTTGAAGACTCTGGAACAGAAGCAGGCACTACAGAATATATTAGAATATTGCGATGAAACGACATTGAAAGTTCCTTTTATTATGGGAATAGGTGCGAAGATTATAGGTGGGATTGCACAAGAAACCAGAACCGCAGATGAGATGATAGCCTATTATCGTGATATGAGTGAAAGTGAATATGAAAGACTAAAAGAAAAAGTATGGAAAGGTGCTAAAATGAAAAACGGTATAATGAAATACCATCCAGCATTTATTGCACAGAGAAAAATGCAGAAAGAGTTACAAAATAAAGGATATAACGATATATTCATTCCTAATTTAATGGTTCTGTCTCCAACGTATGCAGAATATAAGAAAGCGTTAGATAATTTGAACGATAGAATGTGTAGAGAACTTGGACTGTATTATGATAGCAATTATAACTTAGTTATTAAAAAAGATAATTCTAAGTAAAAGTTAAACTACCCTTTGGGAGAGGAGAAATCCTTTTCTCAAAGGGCTTTTTCTATTTATACGGATATTCGCAAACTACAAGATAAAGCCAAAACTTCATATACTCTAAGCACAAGGAGGTTGAGGTTTGGCTATGAATAACAGTTTAGCAGAAGTACACCCGGAGCTTGTTTCGGAGTGGTCGGAAAAGAATTTAACGCTTACGCCTGATGACATTACTTTCGGTTCAAATAAAAAAGTATGGTGGAGAGGTGCTTGCGGTCACGAATGGCAGACAAGCGTTAAGGCTCGTTCTAATGGAGAAAAATGCCCGATATGTTCCGGTGCGAGAGTGATTGCAGGTATTAACGATTTGGCGACATTAGAGCCGTTACTGGCAAAGCAGTGGTCAAAAAAGAATAAGATAAAACCGACAGAGGTTTCTATTGGTTCTCATAAGAAAGTGATATGGAGATGTAAAAAAGGTCACGAGTGGGAAGCTGCCGTTAAGAGCAGGACAATAAATAAAACGGGTTGCCCGTATTGCTCTCATAATAAAGTGTTGGCAGGATTTAATGACCTTGCAACGCTTCTGCCGGATATAGCTGCCGAGTGGTCGGACAGAAATTATCCGTTACTTCCAACTCAGGTTACGGTCTTTGCCAATCGTAAGGCTTGGTGGAAGTGTAAGGATTGCGGCAGAGAGTGGAACACCCTTATTTCTACCCGTTCCGGTGGGAGTAAATGCCCGTATTGCAGTGGGTACATATTCTCGAAAGGGTTTAACGATTTGCAGACAACACACCCTGAAATTGCTTCGGAGTGGTCGGAGAAGAACTTGCCTTTGAAACCTGATGAAGTAAATGCAAAGTCGAGGAAAAACGTCTGGTGGAAGTGCAGAAAATGCGGTAATGAGTGGAAATCCGTTGTCAATGCCCGTGTGAAAGGTACGGTATGCCCCGTTTGTGCAGAGAGAGAAGTCCTTGCCGGATATAATGATTTGGCGACAACGGACAGTCAGCTTCTCAGTGAATGGGATTATGAACAGAATAAATGGAAGCCGACAGAGGTATCACGAACTTCAGCAAAGAGAGCGTGGTGGAAATGCAGGCACGGTCATTCATGGAGTATGAAGATAAATGAAAGGACGATATTGAATAAAGGCTGCCGAATTTGTGAGCAAGAATATTTATCTCTATTTCCTGCTTTGGCTGTCAGCTATTATTCTAATAAGAAAGGCTTGAAAGCAGAACTTGGTTCTGACCGATTGCTTGGAGTTCCGCTTGAAACATACATACCTTCAGAAAAGTTGGCTATTGAGTCAGGAAGTGCTGACGAGAATATAGAAATAATGAAAGCATATATGTGTGAGCAACGAGGAATAAGACTGATTAAACTGCCGATGAAAGGCACTGAACTGGATTATGCCGACAGCTTAAAAAGAGCTTTTCAGAACGTACATATATTTATTTCTTCTGATACAGAGGAAGATGTGGAGATAATCAAAAATACATTTGAAAGATGGAGGGACAGCCAATGAGAGAGAAAACCTATCATCTATACTTAAATGAAGAAGAACGAAGCCGAGTGATACAATCGCTCATTGAACTGAAGAACAATTTAGCAGCTCAGGGACGATACACCGATGCAGTAGATGATGTCCTCTGCAAAGTGCTTGAAGCAAAGAAAAAGAAATTGAAAATTGAATACATTTAGAACGTGTTTTGCCGTCTGTTTCCTAACCGGAGCAGGCGGCTTTTTTAATTTCCAAAAATTTTTTTGAAATATTTTTGGAAAAGCGGAGATTTTGGGTGTGCATTTCATACCCCTTTGTCCAAATGAGTGAAGGGGTTCATTCCGGATAGCAAAAACGGAAGCCTTTTCGCTTGAAAATTGAATAAGTCATTCACTAAGACTTTATTTCTGATGATAGCCACTTTAGCAGGTACGCCGTGATTTCTGTATTTCAGAATAGCGAGAACTCCGGTTATGAGTATCAGGTTGCTCCTGATATGGCGATGACAGTCAGAATGATAATGATACTTCTCTACGGAGCTGGCGGAGTACCCGGCAGAGGTTAGAATCCTATGATACAGATAAGCAGTCTGTTCCTTAGTGACTTCCCATAAGCATTTTGCTTGGCAAGGGGTGTTGAGAACAAATATTGCTATGACCGATTAGGAAATGAGTCGGTCAGGTACATAGCCATAATGCGGTGGCTATGAATTTTCAGAAAGGAGGGCAAAAAGAAGTGTCAAACTGCAAAACGATTTCCGTATGTAACCAGAAAGGCGGAGTCGGAAAAACCACCACAACAGTTAATCTTGGAGTCGGGCTTGCAATGCAGGGCAAGAAAGTATTGCTCATAGACGCAGACCCGCAGGGCGATTTAACGACTTGTCTTGGTTGGCAGGATACAGACGGCTTGGGTATCACGCTTGCAACGAAACTCACAGATGTAATCAATGAAACGATGACAGACCCTATGGTTGGTATCCTGCACCACGAAGAAGGTGTTGACCTTGTTCCGGCAAACCTTGAGCTTTCAGCAATGGAATTTAACCTTGTAAACGCAATGAGCAGAGAAACTACACTCAAGAATTATCTGAGTCAAGTGAAGAACAGATATGATTATGTAATTATAGACTGTATGCCTTCACTTGGTATGGTTACGCTCAATGCTTTATCGGCGGCAGACAGTGTTATCATTCCGGTTCAGGCTCAGTATTTGCCTGCAAAGGGTATGACACAGCTTGTGCAGACCATTTCAAAAGTAAAGAAGTATATCAATCCGGATATTAAGATAGACGGTATGCTGCTTACTTTGGTGGATAGCCGAACAAACCTTGCAAAGAGTACGGTGGAAGCACTCAGGGCAAACTTCGGTAATCAGATAAGGATGTATCGAACACAAATCCCGATTGCCGTAAAAGCCGCTGAAACTTCTTCCAAAGGCAAGAGCATTTATGCTTATGAGCCAAACAGCACAGTGTCTAAGGCATACGCTGAATTTACAAAGGAGGTGTTAGCCGATGGCAGGAAGAAAGAGCGACTTCACTCTCACGAAGCTCGATGATTTATTTACCACGCAGGCACAGAGAGATGAAGAACAGCTTTCAAAAATCCGAGATATTCCGTTAGAGCTGATTGATGATTTCCCCGACCACCCGTTTAAGGTCAGGGACGATGAAGATATGATGCAGCTTGTGGAGAGTGTCAAGGAAAGAGGAGTGATTACTCCGGCAACGGTAAGGCAGAAAGAGGACGGCAGATACGAACTTGTTTCAGGACACAGACGAAAGCGAGCTTGTGAACTGGCAGGATTTGAAACCCTGAGAAGTGAGATTGTAGACCTGAACAGAGATGAAGCGACCATTTTAATGGTTGAAAGTAATTTCCAGAGGTCAGAGATATTGCCGAGTGAAAAAGCCTTTGCCTATAAAATGCGTTTGGAAGCAATGAAAAGGCAAGCAGGCAGACCGAGCAAAGAAAATGGAGTCCCAGTGGGACACAATTCTATTGTGGGTAAATCAAGAGAGATTTTAGCTTCTGAGAGTCAGGACAGTAACACACAAATACAGCGTTATGTCCGCCTGACAAACCTTGTTCCCGAACTGCTTGAATTTGTTGACGAGGGGCGTATTAAAATGTGTCCTGCCGTAGAACTTTCCTATCTTGATGAAGATTGCCAGCGTGATGTGGTTGATGAAATCGACCTGAATGACGCTACCCCGTCACACGACCAGACAATCCGTATGCGAAAGTTATTCAACGAGGGCAACCTTACAACAGAAGCAATCCACGCTGTTATGTCTGAGGAAAAGCCGAACCAAAAGGAAAAAATCGTGTTGAGGGGCGACAGAGTAAGACAGCTTATCCCGAAAAACATTCCCGTCAGTCAGACGGAGGATTTTGTCTGCAAGGCATTGGAGCATTACAACAAGTTCTTGCGTAATCGTGCAGAGCGTGACAGCAGATAGCCTGTTTTACAGTTCCCCTTTCTCACACTCTAACCCCTTAGTTATATTTTTACCTACCGAAAATGATATATACTATCTCACTTGAATATAACTATCTCAAAGTATATGTCTATCTCTAAGGGGCAATCGCACAGTATGAACGGACTGGAGGTGTATGGTAAAATGAAAAATTAACGAAAAATCCGCATTTGTTTTTCGGCAGGTAAATCTTGTCGTAAGAGAAAATCCACAAAGGCACATCATAGAGATACGGTGTGCTTTTCAATTTTTACAGGAGGAAACGCAATGATAAAGTCAAAATTCAAAAGAGTCACGTCGCTTTTCTTGGCGACCCTTATGTGTGTGACCACTTTTGCAGGCATTGGCTCGACAACAGCATATGCTGCTTCGGGAGAAAAAGCCGATGTTTATATGGTCGATTTCCCGCGTGATGGCGATGCTAATTACGATGGGGTATGGGGACACAGCAATTTGACCTTGAAAAATGGTTGGCATACCGGACGTTCCAATTTTACCAATCTTAAGGCTATTGGCTCATACTCAGGCAATGTTGCTTATTGTATTGAGCCGGGAATTTCGCTCAAGGTCGGTCAGACAATGAATAAGTATGACGAAAATTATTTTAATAACCTTGCAGCCAATGGGGTTATTTCCGGAGATGAAATCCGTCTTTTCGTTGGTCGTATTTTACAGTATGGCTATCGTGGGACAATCTCGACATCTTGGAGGTCACAGAATGAAGCAGCAGCAAACAGCATTGCACAGGCTTATGCTACACAGCTTCTTATCTGGGAAACTGTTATCGGAGAGCGTGATGCGAACTTCCATCATGTAGCAGCCAGTGGTTGCAGCAATGTGAAAGATGTCATCAATGCAAAGCATCCGCTCCGCAATAAGATTTTCAGTTATTACAACAGTATGGTGCAGAGTGTACAGAACCATGCAACCATACCGAGCTTTTGTAATAAATCATCCGGTTCGGCAAAGACAATAGAACTTGAGTGGAACGGAAGCAAGTACACAACTACTCTGACAGACTCCAATAATGTGCTGTCCAAATATAATTTCAAGGCAAGCATCAGTGGAGTGAGCTTTTCAGTGAATGGTAACAAACTTACTGTTTCTATGGATACTGCACCGAGTAAGGAATTTACGATTACCGCAGCCAAGAAAAATGCAGTACGAAGAGGTGTGGTTGTATGGTCAGAGGGTAAACACGGTCAGAACTCCAGTGTGCAGGATGTTGTCAGCTATGCTCAGGAAGTAAGCGACAGTATCAACGGTTTTGTGAAGATGAAAGTCAGCTATGGTTCTTGTCAGATTGTAAAGACCAGTGAGGACGGCAAGGTTGACGGTATCAACTTCACGATTACCGGAAACGGTATCAATCAGACGGTTACAACAGCCAATGGCGGTAAGTTCCAGATTGATAATCTTATGCCGGGTATCTATACTGTAACCGAGCAGGCATACGATAAGTACGAGCCGCAGGAAACACATAGAGTTACTGTTGTAGCAGGACAGGTTGCAAAGGTCACTTTCAATAACAAATTGAAGCGTGGCGACCTTCAGGTAGTGAAGTCCTCAGAAGATAACCTTGTTGAAGGTGTGAAGTTCCATCTTTACGGTACTTCTCTTTCCGGTGATGCTGTTGACCAGTATGCAGTTACAGACAAAAACGGTGTGGCAACTTTCAAAGATGTGCTTATCAGTGGTTCTGAACCATATACCCTTGAAGAAGTAGACACAGCTATCCGTTATGTCGTACCAAAAAATCAGACTGCACCAGTGAAGTGGAAAGAAGTAACCACAAGAAACTTCAATAACATTTTGAAGAAGTTTACTGTAACAGTCACAAAGAGCGACGCTGAGAAGGGCGAAGCACAGGGCAATGCCAAACTTTCGGGAGCAGTTTACGGTATCTATAAGGGCGAAACGCTTGTAGATAAGTATGTTACTGATGAAAACGGTCAGTTCACTACTAAAGAATATGTTTGTGATACCGACTGGACAATCCGAGAAATTACACCGTCAGAGGGATATTTGCTTGATAAGACTATCCATGAAGTAGGTGCAGACCCGAAACTTTATGAGGTGGAACACAACCTTACTTCCAATGATGTAACCGAGCAGGTAATCAAAGGCAATGTGGCTATCATTAAACACACTGATGATGGAGAAACAAAGATTGAAACACCTGAAAAGGGTGCTTCCTTTGAGATTTATCTGAAATCTGCCGGAAGCTATGACGCAGCCAATAAAGACGAGAGAGATACCATTGTTTGCGATGAAAATGGCTTCGGTCAGACAAAAGATATGCCGTATGGTATTTATACCGTACACCAGACTTCCGGTTGGGAAGGCAGAGAGATGATGGACGATTTTGATGTGTTCATTTCACAGAACGCACAGACCTACCGTTATCTTATCAATAACCGTAACTTTGAGAGCTTTGTCAATGTAGTCAAGGTGGACGCAGAAAGCGGAAAGAGTATTCCGTATGCAGGAGCAGGATTTAAGATTTACGACCCACAGGGCAATCAGGTCAAAATGACCTTTACTTATCCGACACCGACCACGATTGATGTGTTCTATACCGACGCAAATGGTTCTCTTGTAACACCTGAGAAATTAGATTACGGCAAGGGATATTCCATCGTAGAGGTACAAGCTCCATACGGATATGTACTTGATGATACTCCGGTATATTTTGATATTACCGAAGAAAATTCCACAGAGGAAGGCGGCGTAACTGTTGTGAAAGTCAATAAGCCGAATATGGCACAGAAAGGTACTATCACGGTTGAAAAGACCGGAGAAGTATTTAGTGGTGTCAATGTAAGTGGTTCTGAGGACAGTGATGTTATCTATCAGCCTGTTTATGAAGTGGCAGGACTTGAGGGTGCAGTTTATGAAGTCCGTGCTGCGGAAGATATTAGTACACCGGACGGTACACTCCGCTATTCAAAGGGCGAAGTGGTAGATACTATCACAACAAGCTCCGATGGATTTGTTAAGAGCAAAGAACTTTATCTCGGAAAATACGAGGTTAAGGAAATTACCGCACCTGATGGAATGGTAGTGAGTGGCGAAACACATACGGTTGAGCTTACTTATGCAGGTCAGAATATCTCTGTTACCGAAACTTCCACATCGTTCTATAACGAAAGACAGAAAGTGCAGGTAAGCCTTGCAAAAGCCATTGAAAAGGATAAGACATTTGGTATTGGCGACAACGGAGAAATCAAAAACATCAGCTTTGGTCTTTATGCCGCAGAAGATATTGTATCTGCAAGCGGTACAGTTATTCCGGCTGATGGACTGATTGAGATTGTCAGCGTAAATGAAAATGGAACTGCTGTTATGAAGTCAGACCTTCCGTTTGGCAAATACTATGTCAAAGAGATTGCAACCGATGAGCATTATATTCTCTCTGATACGAAGTATCCGGTTGTATTTGAATACGCAGGTCAGGATACCGCAACAGTTGAAATCAAAGTGAATGATGGAAAAGAAATCAAGAATGAACTTATCTATGGTTCTGTATCAGGTAAGAAGATTGACGAGAATGGAGAAGCACTTGAGGGTGCTGTTATCGGTATCTTCAAAGCCGAAGAAACAGAATTTACAAAGGATACTGCACTTATGACGACTACCTCTGCAAAAGACGGTAGTTTTTCTTTTGCAAAAGTTCCTTATGGCAAATGGATTGTAAGAGAAATCGAGCAGCCAAAGGGATTTGTTCTTGATGAAAAGGCGTATGAGGTCAATATCAGCAAAGCCGAGCAGGTAGTTGAAATTGAGATTGTCAATGAGTATGTTCACGGCAATATCAGACTCACGAAGGTGGACGCTGAATATCCAGATAACAAACTTACGGGTGCAACCTTTGAGATATATAAGGACACCAATGAGAACGGAAAGATTGATGATGGCGATGAACTTATCGGAAATCTTGAAGAAACCGAAACCGGAATTTATGAGATGAAAGAGCTGCTTTACGGAAAATATATTGTCCGTGAAACAAAAGCACCAGAGGGCTTCCTGCTTGATAAGGGAGAATACTCTGTTTTCATTGAGAAAGACGAAACAACTTATTCCGTTGAGAATAAGGCTGGTGTTGGATTTATCAATGAAGCTATGCGTGGAACACTGAAAATCGTCAAGACATCTTCAGATGGTAAGGTTAAAGGTTTTGCGTTCAGAGTAACCGGAGCAAACGGTTATGATATGACATTTGAAACAGATAAGAACGGCGAAATTGTGATTGAGGGACTTCGTATTGGCGAATATACCGTATCCGAAGTGGCAAACAATGCCTCTGCCGCATATATCACACCTGCCGACCAGAATGTTACTATCAAACTTGATGAAACAGCCGTTGTAAAAATGCACAATGAGTTGAGGGATACTCCGAAAACAGGAGATGATACCAATATGAAACTTTGGTATGTCCTTGCCGGACTTTCTGCTGTCGGTATCGCCGTAACTTCTGTTGTTGCATACAAAAAGAAGAAAAAGGAGGGTAACGAGTAATGGAAGCAAAGACAATTATCGCTATCGCATTAGTCGCCGTTATTGTCGGCGGCTTTATCTTTCTTCAGGTTAAAAACCGTAAGAAGTAAGTAACAAGCGAACATTAACCAGTCGGGGCAGAGCGTAAAAAACTCTGTCCCTTTAATTTTTGGAGGAACATTATGAAACAACAGAAAACGGTGGAGAGCCGAGTGCTTGAAATCTTAAAGGAATGCCCGATGTCGAGGTATGATGATATGCTTCTCATTCTGCATTATTACAATCGGTACGGATATATACCTGCCGGAAATCTTCCGCTTGAGGATATTGTATTTAATTACCGAGCATACGGACTTCCTTGTTTTGAAACCATACGCAGGGCAAGGCAGAGAGTACAGTCCCTTTTTCCTGAGTATTCACGTAATCCGCAGAAAGAAGAACAGAGCGGCAGTATTTCTATTGTAATCAACATTAGCTAAGGAGGTATTTTCGTGAAAGACAAAGCAACTTTTCAGAATAAGGTCAAGGTGCTGAATAAACTCTTTGACTCCGGTTGTGATACGGAGAAAAAGTTGCAGCAGCTTGATATGGAAGCAATCCTGAAAATCCCGAATATCACGATTCCTGATATGGGTGTGATTATGGAGCTTCAGAAGAATACAAAGTCCGGTAAACTCTTTTCGTATTTGGGCGGCGGTTCTGATGAAGCAACAAAAATGAGAGGTAAGGAAAATGAAGCAACAGGAGAATAGAGCAGAGCCGCAGGAAAAGCAAATTCGATTTATAGACAGTCATTACAATTTGAAATTCTATATTCCCGATGGTGGAAAAATCAGGATTACTTTTCGTGATGGACACACAGCAGACAGAGTGTGCAAGTATATTGATGACTACCATTTGTATGTCGGAAATTGCTGCTATCATATATGCGAGTTTGCTGAAAAAATGGAGCTTAGTGGAAGTAAAGTTGAACCTGTCAATCAATCCGAACCGTCAAAAAACAAGACCAGAAACAGAGAAAAACAGCGATAAGGAGGTGCAAGAGTAATGGCACGAAAATATGACCTTATTTCTGAGCTTTACAACCGCACCTGCAAAACGGTTGTGTCAAATCCTCAGAACTGGCAGGCATTCTTGGCTTCGGCTTGCCGAAATTATAAGTTACGTTATGACGAACAGCTACTTGTATATGCACAGCGACCTGATGCAACAGCGGTTCTTGAGATAGAGCAGTGGAACAAAATTTTTGGCAGATGGGTCAACCGAGGTGCAAGAGGTATTGCTGTTTTTGCTGATGAAAACCGTTCACGGCAAAGACTGACACATTACTTTGATATTTCAGATACTCACGAAAGCAGATATTCAAGAACAGTCCCGATTTGGGATATGCGTCAGGAATACGAAGCTGATGTGATTGAAACATTGGAAAGCACTTTCGGAGAGATTGAGAATAAGAGCAGTCTTGCCGAAGCAATTATGGGAGCAGCAAGAAATGCGGCAGAGGATAATATCCCTGATTATCTGCAAGACCTTTACTATGCAACCGAGGGCAGTTCCTTTGAGGAAGTGGAAGAGGATATTGTGGCTTTCATTTATAAAAATGTCGTGACAAATAGTGTGGCATATATGATGATGTCAAGGCTTGGCGTTGATACGGACGGTTATTTTGAACTTGATGATTTCAGAGATGTTACTAACTTCAATACGCAGGAAACACTCAATGCACTTGGATTTGCTACCAGTGATATTGCTGAAATGGGATTGACGGAAATATCTAAAACAATTACTGCACTCAACCGTCAAAATCGCATAATTGTCGGTCAGGACAGAAATGAATACAATAAGGTTGAAAATAACGACGAAAGGAGTTTGGACAATGAACGAACTGACCTACACGATGGTGGGCGATTACAGCCTTCCGAACCTGAAACTTCCACAGCAGCCGGAAGTGACGTTGGGCAGATACGCTCAGATGAGGAGAGAGTTTCTGAAGGAACATCACAGAGTCCTTTACTACAATCTCCTGACGAGGGGCGAACTGACACAGCACTTGGCGGAAGTGGAACAGAGAGCCAGCAAGATGGAGGAAACAATCCTGAGCCAGATGGCACAGAAAGAGGGAGTGACCGAACAGATGAAAGCGGAGGATATGATGAAATGGGTTCGTCTGATGAACTCTCTTCGCAGCTCGGCACAGGAAATCGTGAAAGCGGAAGTGATATTCGCTTAGAGTATTACGACAGAACGCACGAGGATAAAAGCCTTCCGTTCTTTGGGCGTGATGAAGTAATCAATGAAATTCTCAGAACGACACCACATTTGTCAGCAAGTCTGGAAGAAATCAAAGATTATTATGAACGTAATCCTGATAACAAAGACCGCACAGAGTATATAAAGAGTATTTTCAATAATGATTATACCGAACTTACTTTAGAGGACGGCAGGACAGTAGGGTACAAGACCTTTGAAAACGTTCTGCATTTGTGGGAGGGCAAATACGACAGCAGAACCGCACAGAGCTATTATGATTGGGCTGTTATTGCCCGTCATTTTGAAGCTATGCGATTACTGGGAGAATTAAGTGACAGCATAAAACCATTACCGTCAATGGACGGTCAGATGACATTCATATTAGACGGTCGGGCAGAGGAAAAGAAAACCTCTGCCTTTACTTTTTCTCAGGAGATTATCGACGCTGTTCTTGCGAACGGAAGTGGATTTTCTGAGGGAAAAATGCGTATTTATGAGCAGTTTGAAAAAAGTCTTTCTGCAAAAGAAAATGCCGACTTCTTGAAAAATGAATACGGTTGGGGCGGTTCTTATCCCGTTATAATCGGGGCAGGCATTGATGAGAGCCACGATGGAAAAGGTATTACGATTACGAAAGGTATCGGTAAAGAAAATCCACATATTACACTTTCGTGGTCGCAGGTGGAGAAGCGTATCGGGGAACTTATCCGAATGGACAGATACTTAAATCCAAAGGAAAAAGAACGCTATCCTCAGTGGCTTGAAAGTCAAGAGGAACGCAGAGCCAAAATCGAGGAAACGAAAAGAAATCGTGAGATACTCTCTAATGCACCGCCGGAGCAGGAGGTCGAACCAGCCGAAAAAGAACCTGAAGAAGCAGAACAGCTACAAGATGTGCAGTATGAATATCATCTTGGCGATAAGGTGTATATCGGTGCTTCTGAGTACGAAATCTTATCTGTTGATGATGAGAGAGTAATGCTCTATGACTATGATATGCCACTGTTCAATAAGGAATTTTCACGCACAGAGTTTGACAGAAAAGTGCGAGAGAATCCGATGAATGAGCATTTGATTGTAAAGGAAGAACCTGCCGAAGAAAGAAATGAAACGGAAGAAGTTCAGACCAATATGGGCAGTATGCCGATTGAAGATTATCGAGAGATAGTAGCTTCGCAGTCAGGTTTTGACAGCTATGATGAGATGTATCATCAGGGGTATCGCATAGGAAACGGTTATGATAAAGAGCCTGAGCCGGTAGTTCCCGCTTGGGAGCAGAAGAAAAAAGTCAAAGGCTTTGACTTGCACCCTGATGTGCCTATGGCAGACCGTCATACCTTTAATCTCAGAGAAAATGAGGTTGAAACGGTAGGTAAAAAGGAACGCTTCCGCAGAAATATTATGGCGATACAGCTTCTTAAAAAATGTCAGGAAGAAAACAGATTTGCCACTCCTGAAGAACAGATTATCTTATCAAAGTATGTTGGTTGGGGTGGGCTTTCAGAAGCCTTTGATGAAAATAATTCAGCGTGGGCAACTGAATATCTGGAACTTTCTTCGGTATTAACACCAGAGGAATACGCTTCGGCAAGAGAAAGCACATTGACTGCGTTCTACACGCCGCCCGAAGTTATCACAGCCATTTATAAGGCAATGGAGCAGATGGGCTTTAAGGAGGGCAATTTGTTAGAGCCGTCCTGCGGTATTGGTAATTT
>OLOV01002229.1_pt1 | contig 13486 bp, 12 predicted proteins | sample 1672931 | NCBI WGS metagenome assembly OLOV01 (sample SAMEA3136738, study PRJEB25190) | human gut metagenome | biome: human gut; feature: human-associated habitat; material: faeces | place: Austria | collected 2013
TCGCTTAGAAGTCGGAGCTTCCTGCTTCAACCACTACTGCCCGGCTGATACCTTATGGTATCGCCAGGTCTGATGCAGTGTCCACAGGCGTTGGGTTTGGCCGGTTCCTGACCTACCATATATTATTTACGCTACAGAAAACCCGGATTTCAGTATTCTCAGGCCTTCACGCCTTATATTTATAGCAGCGTTCCGGTCGCGACTGATTGTCAGACCGCAATCACATACCATTGTACGGTTTGCGAGGTTTTTCATTTCAGGGTGAAGCGCCCCGCAGGAGTGACATATCTGACTTGACGGAAACCACCTGTCTATTTTAACAAGATATTTACCTCTGTCAGAAAGTTTATACTCCAGCATCTTCAGAAATAATCCGTATCCGTTATCCATAGTGGCTTTACCGTTACCAAAGCCCTTATTGGACATAGCTTTCATATCCAGACTTTCAACACATACAACATCATACTGATTGGCTATCTCAGCAGATATTTTATGCAGATTATCCAGCCTCTGATTTGATATATGTCTATGGATTTTATTCACTTTACGAAGCTGTTTAATATAGTTACCGGATTTTGTTTCACCTTTTTCAGAGCCTTTCATACGTGAAAGCCTGCGCTGCTCTTTTGCAAGTTTTTTATGGCTTTCACGATAATATTTATGGTTGGTGCCTGTATTGCCATTACTGTCAACATACAGACCGTCAGAGGCATAATCAAGACCGACAGCGTTATCAGATATCGGAACAGGCGTAATATTTCTTGCAAATTCAAAAAGCACGGATACATAATATTTGCCATCGCCGTCCTGAGATACAGTTGCAGACCTGATAATCCAGTCAGCATCAGGCCGGCGATGAATTACAGCTTTAACCTTACCGATTTTAGGCAGCTTTACAGCATTACCAATAATAGCAACAGTGCCTTTCTGATTATTGGTGGTATAGGCTTTTCGGCTGTGTTTGGCAGACTTGAATTTAGGAAATCCATTCTGCCTTTTGCGGGATTTGTCGAAACAGCTTCTGAAAGCGCCCTGCAGATTTAACTGCACATTGGCAAGAGCAAGACTGTCTGCTTCCTTCAGGAACGGATATTCCTTTTTATACATGGCAGGTGTCACGGATGCAAATCTGCCGGTTTTTTTGTAGCTTTCAATCTTATCATTAAGCATAAGATTATAGACCTTGCGGCAGCATCCGAAGGTCTTTGCAAACATGGTTTTCTGTTCAGTTGTCGGATACAGTCTGTACTTAATTGCTTTGTTTGCCATCTTGCCTACCTTTTGTAATCAGATTATATGGGGTTGAGTTCAAAAGGTTTTTTACATAATCCCGGAGTACAATATACAGCAGATATCGGACCGATATTATACTGTATATTAGTTCGATATGACTTGCGATATTTCTTTTGAACCTGCTATCGTTATATTACTATGCAATACAAGGGTCAAGAAGCGCCGTGTTTATCGCAATTCATCCCACTACCTGTAGAGGAGGGGGATTTCCTGCTCACGGCGTGTTAAATACCTTAATCAATGTACTTTACTATAACTTCTCTATTTCCTCTACTGATAAACCTGTCAGCTCTGATATCTCAGCAATGGAATAATCTTTATCCTTCATGATCCTGGCCATCTCAATCTTCTCTGCAACTCTGCCGGAAGCTTCGCCCTCTGCAATGCCTTCGGTTCTGCCTTGTTCAATACCTTCCTCTCTTGCCTGATATATCTCGCTGGCACGGGTATGCTCTGCCAGCTCTCTTGACCGCTTTTCAACCCAAGCCCTTTCATCAAGGGTAACATCTCTGAATATATTCTCTGCCATATCTATAAGCCCCTCTCCATATTCAAGGAGTTCACTGGTATACCCTGCCTTATCCTCATTTCCGGCATATTTAAGATATGCCGCAACAAGCTCCAAAGGACTAAGCTCAGACACAGGCTTTGTTTCGTCTACAAAGCCCAGCTGTATGCAGTGAAATTCAAGTCTGTCCGTCATAGGCACACCGGTTTCTCTCTCCCTGATATCAAATACACAATGCAGTTTATCAGCGGCCATATAAGGCCTGCCGTCTGCTATTGTTACAACTATGCTTTTCTCCATCTTACCATAGTCTTCACCGCGCTTCGATGATTTTTCCAGCAGCGCATTGGCATAGCGAAGCGCTCTGTTGGAGTACTCCTTGAATTTACCTGACTGCGCTTCGATATCAAGTATGAGGCCGTTCTGGGTTTCCGCCATGATGTCCATTATAGATCCCTTGCTCTCATCACTTTGACCTATGATTATAGGGTTAAGTATTCTGATACGGGTTATAGGATCATCTTTTCTGTCAAGTATTGTATTGAGAAGCAATATCAGCGCCTGTTTTGATCTGTCATTATCCTGCCCGAATACTGCCTTAAATACATAGTCGTCAGTAAAACTAAAGTATTTTCTTCTTGTTGTTGTAAACTGTTCTGCAATATATGCTTTTATATCCTTTGCTATACTCATTATCCTGTTCTCTCTAATTCCTTGATAAATGTATTTATTCAATAATTTGGTTTCATAACCTGTATCAATATATTACCAGCAGAAACATAGTATGTCAATATATATTTACTATTTTTGGCACTATTATTTCATTTTACCAATTTACTGTAAAAATGCAGTAATTCTGCCTCTTTTTCACGTTTTTTCTCAAACAAAAAATCAATAAAAAAGCAGCCCTGAAGCTGCTGCGTAACCAAACTTAATCGGGGTCACATATTTTCGGGGGCTATTTCGGGGTTTTCCATATATTAGTATCCTTGTTCGGGGTCTTCAAAAAATTTTAAAGGCAATATCGTCATCTTCGGTATTGCCTTTTTATGTCCACTTTTCTATCATATTTCTGCCGGAAAATGTAGAAAGGAACAACTATGTTATATGATGATTTTATCACACAGCTTCTTAATATGGAAGATTCTCTTGTCAAAGTAGACAATATCGAAACAGACCTGACTGAAAAAGTAAAGTATGTCCACATATCTACAAAGCCTGTTCCTGCATTCTGTGAAAAATGCGGCTCAAGAATGCATTCTAAAGGACATGATATCCGAAAACCCGTCCACTCTATGCTTCAGGATGGTTTCAAACTTGTCCTCGTATACAAACAGCGCCGCTGGAAATGCACCAATCCCGACTGTGCTTTCTCATGTTATGAAAAAATCAGTTTCCTTAAAAAGAACCGCAGATGCACAGACCTTGTCGATATGATGATTGTAGACAGTTTTAGAGATATCCGCCTTACAGCAAGCCAGATCGCTCAGAAATTCCATGTTTCTGATACTGCTGCAATATACACATTTATGCGATATGTGGATATGAAAAGGCTTCCTCTTACAAAGGCCATATGTATAGATGAAGTCCACATAGGCTCTCAGGACTGTCGATATGCTGTAATCATTCAGGATTTCATTACCGGGGAGCCCATCGATATGAAACAAAGCAGAAAGGATTCTGTAATGCAGCCATACCTGCTGTCAATACCTAAAAAAGAACGTCTTAAAGTGGAATTTCTTGTTTCTGATATGTTCAATGCTTACATCTCCTATGCAGGCAAATACTTTCCAAATGCGGTTTCCGTCGTGGATTCTTTTCATGTCGTTCAGATGATCAACAGCAAACTGAAAACATATATGATATCAAAGGAAAAGGAATTCAAGGCAAGGGATAAAGAACGTGAGCGGGTACTTCAGCTGGAAAAAGGCAATCCCGGACTTCATCTGCCTATGTCGGATGAAGTATATCTTTATGGAAGGTGCAGGTGGGTAATTCTCAAGAACCGTGATACTCTTACCTGTCAGATTCCACATAAACCGGACAGACATTTCCGCTATTTCATGGATATATATGATTATGAAGAAAAGTTCAGAAAAACAGATCCTCAGCTTATGCTGATGCGTGACCTCAAAGAAGAATATATACAGTTCAACTCACGCAATTCCGGAAACAGAGATAATGCAGAAAAAGAACTTCCTCTTCTGATAGACAAATACCTTTCTTCAGGTGTCGATGAATTTGCTGATATTGCACGTTCATTAAAGAAATATTATGAACCGATACTTAATTCATTCATCACTCTTGAACGTACCGGCTCCAAAGGTCCATACCACAGCAGACTTTCAAATGGTCCTATGGAAGGATTGAACAGGAAGCCGAAAGACATGAAACGTATTTGCAGAGGATTTGACAATTTTGAGCATTTAAGAAACAGGTTCCTTTTTGCTGAAAGAAAAAACGCTCCTGTACTTGCCTCTCCACGCAGCATTTCCCAAGTCAGAGATGACTCGTTTACCGGAGCAAAAAGAGGAAGCTATACAAAATCGAAAAACACTCTGTTTAAAGATTCTGAGCCATAGGCTTAAATCAAGCCACCACCGAAGGTGGCTGTGCCATTGACGGTGAATTTAATGAAGAGTTACAATATCTGATATTCTGATGGGAAGTTCCCGCATATCTGTTTACGAGTTCTTCACCATCGGCATTATGCTTCAAAACTCTTCATAAAGAGCTGTCAATGGTGGCGAACCCAGTTAATTATTTTAAATCTTTTCCGGCAAAAAGAGGTGACAAATCGCTGCCACCTCTTGCATTTTTTTAATTGTCAGCCCCCGAAGTCAGACCCCCAATCAAGTTTGGAATTTCTGTACATACCCCGAAGTCAGACCCCTAATTAAGTTTGGAGTTTTTGCTCAAACCCCGATTAAGTTTGGTTACCCAAGCTGCTTTAGTCTAATATTCAATATCCTCCGGCACCGCTATGCCAAGATGTCTGTATGCCTGTTCCGACACCACTCTGCCTTTCTGGGTTCTGTGGAGAAACCCTGCCTGTATCAGATAAGGTTCATACACATCCTCAATTGTAACTCTCTCCTCGCCTATTGAGGCTGCTATAGTATCAATGCCTACAGGGCCGCCGTTAAATCTGGTGATTATAGTATCGAGAAGCTCTCTGTCAAGAGCCTCAAGGCCATATTCATCAACTCCGAGTGCCGCAAGAGCCTGCTGCGTTATCTCCGGAGTAATGCTGCCGTCACCTTTTACCTGTGAGAAATCTCTGACTCTCTTGAGTATCCTGTTTGCAACTCTTGGAGTTCCTCTTGAACGCTTTGCCATCTCCTCAAGCGAAGCCTCATCAGCATCCACTCCGAGTATACCTGCTGATCTGCGTATGATTTTTTTGAGGTCATCAGTATCATATAATGTGAATTTGCTCAGCACCCCGAATCTGTCCCTGAGAGGCGCCGAAAGGCTTCCTGCTCTGGTGGTTGCTCCTATCAGCGTAAACTTTGCAAGGTCAAGACGTATGGACCTTGCCGACGGACCTTTGCCTATAATTATATCCAGCGCATAGTCTTCCATTGCAGAGTAAAGCACCTCCTCAACAGAACGGTTCAGTCTGTGTATCTCATCTATAAAGAGGACATCGTTCTCATTAAGGTTTGTAAGTATTGCCGCAAGATCCCCTGCTCTGTCAATAGCGGGCCCCGATGTGATCTTAATCTCTACTCCCAGCTCGTTTGCAATTATACCCGCCAGAGTAGTCTTGCCAAGCCCCGGAGGACCATAAAACAGCACATGGTCAAGAGGCTCGCCTCTGAGCTTAGCTGCCTCTATAAATATTTTGAGATTGTCTGTCGCTGTTTTCTGACCTATATAATCCTCAAGCGTCTGCGGCCTTAAACCTATTTCGGATTTCTCCTCGTTGAAGCCCGCAGATGTCGCTGTTATTCTTTCTTCGTCCATATCTATACCCTTCTAAAACAGATTTTTAAGTGCTTTTTTGATGTATTCCTCAACGGTTGCAGCCTCCGCGCCGGCAAGTGCATTGAATGCCTCCGCCCTGCTGTAGCCAAGAGCCACAAGTCCGTTTACGGCCTCAGTCCTTGCGTCATCTGATACTGCTGAAACCGTCTGCTGCTCAGGAACTGAAACGTCGTCTGCCGAAACCTTGTCCTTAAGCTCAAGCACGATTCTCTGTGCTGTTTTTTTGCCTACGCCGTTGGCCGTGGCAATAGCCTTGTCATCTTCAAATGCGATAGCCTGTCTGAGCTGTGATGAGGTCAGAGCCGAAAGTACCGCCATTGCGGCCTTCGCACCTACTCCGCTTACAGTTATAAGGATTCTGAAAAGCTCAAGACTCTCTCTGTCCGCAAAGCCGTAAAGGCTCACATCGTCCTCTCTGACAATCATAGCCGTATAACATATAACCTCGTCTCCCTCACTGCGAAGATAAAGCGATGAGTTACCCGGAACTGATATATCATAGCCTATGCCTCCGGTCTCAACTACTATCCCTGTATCAAGCTTCATTGCAAGTGTACCTTTAATATAATGTATCATTTGATAATCTTCTCCATTCGTTTTCGTGATGAGGCTGTATTGCCGTGACATATGGCCGCCGCCAGCGCATCCGCAGTGTCATCGGGCTTTGGAACCTGTTTAAGATTAAGCATAATCTTTACCATCTGCTGTATCTGCTTCTTGTCTGCCCTGCCGTATCCCACAAGCCCCTGTTTAATCTGAAGCGGCGTATATTCAAATATCTCAAGTCCTGAATTGGCGCAGGCAAGTATGGCAACGCCTCTGGCTTGTCCCACAAGTATGGCGGTCTTATTGTTGGTGTTAAAAAACAGTTCCTCTATTGAAGCCTGCTGGGGATTGTATTTATCTATAATCTCCATAAGGCCGTTGTAAAGCACCTTGAGTCTGTCGGGCATATCCATACCAGCCTCGGTGGTGACTGCGCCGTATTCAATGGCTTTGAAATGATTGCCCTCAACATCTATAATTCCGTATCCGAGTATCGCATACCCCGGGTCTATTCCTAATATCCTCATAGTTCTCCTCTAAAACTTATGTTCGTCATTATTTTATCACACAAACAGATGTTTGTCTATTGTTATCTGCCCTTAAATTGTCACACACATTACATTTTGTACTGACTGCCATTAATAAATTTAGGTTTACCGCTGTTCTTTCATATATTATTATATACTCACAAATCAAGAATAGCGAGGTATTACCGATGAAAGTACTTTTTGCCGCAATTATATCAGTCATCATCTTATTTATCATAATATTTTTTAAAGATGTGCTTAAAAACAAAGAAAAAATGTCTTCAGAAAACGGCTCTGCATTATACTACATTATTGCCGAATTTATAGTATGGTTTGCAGCCACCTTCGGCATATCAGACTCCGCTCTGAATACAATTGCTCTAAGACACAAGGCATATGTACCTCTGGATATTCTGCCCGAAACATTTGTTGTCGGCTCTACAGTCCCTATTTCCATAATAGGCCTTGGCTATATGAACACATATCCCGCAAATCGGAGTAATCCTCTACAGCAGCATCAGCCTTATTGCAGACAGAAGAAATTAGTATGTTTTAAGTAAAAAATGTTATTTTTATTTATCATTTTTACATAAAAACTCCTCATATTATGTATTTTTAATGTTTTTTATTCATTTTGTGCATATTTATACTTCCTTATTCAATAATTTTGTGATATAATGTCTTTCACAGTGACTGGTCGTTAGAACAGAACTGATGAAAGACACATGCCTTTTGAGTTTATCATTATGGTGTACTGTCTGTAGAAATAAGACTTGGGGGAAATATAACTATGCGTTATGCAAGACAAAATAAAATACTGGAGCTCATCAAGGAAAACGATATCGACACACAGGAAATGCTGGTTGCACTTCTGAAAGAGAGCGGCTTTAATGTCACTCAGGCAACCATATCCAGAGATATCAAGGAGCTTCATCTGGTAAAAAATCTTTCTGCCAGCGGCAAGTACAAATATTCTGTGGCAGCCTCAACCGAAAGCAATATGTCAAACAGGTATCTGAGCATACTTCGTGACATAGTCAAAAATGTTGATGCCGCAGGAAACATCATTGTTGTCAAGACGCTTCCCGGCTGTGCAAATGCAGCAGCAGAGCCTATAGACTGCCTTGACCTTCCTCATGTGATAGGCACTATTGCAGGGGACAACACTTTAATGATGGTAATAGATTCAGACGAAAACGTACCGGCGCTTGTGGCAAGATTTAATGAACTGCTTTCATAAGGAGTAAAAAATGATATCACACATCAGCATTAAGGATTTTGCAATAATCGAAGATGTACAGATTGATTTTCATGAAGGGCTCAACCTGATTACAGGTGAAACCGGAGCCGGCAAATCAATAATTATCGAAGCCGTAAGCCTTGCTCTCGGAGCAAGAGCCGATACGGCTTTTGTTCGCTCGGGAAAGGACAAGGCTGTTGTACAGCTTGCAGCAGACCTTGACGATGAGGAATATGTAATAACAAGAGAGGTTTCATCTTCCGGCAGGAACCTCTGCAAAATAAACGGTGAAATTGTAACACTGGGACAGGTAAGCGCTCTTTGCAGCCGCATCGCAGACATTCACGGTCAGTACGACCACCAGTCGCTGCTTGATACAGAGCATCATATTGACCTTGTGGATCTTTATTCAAAGGATACAATCAGCCCTCTTAAAGCTCAGGTTGCAGAAAGCTATGCAGCCTTTCGCAAAGCTGCCTCGGAGCTTTCTTCCCTGCTTTCAGGCTTTGCCGAAAAGCAGCGCAAAAAAGATTTTATGGCATTTGAGCTTGCTGAAATAGACGACGCCGATTTAAAGCCCGGTGAAGATACCGAACTTGAAAACAGAATTTCACTTCTCCAAAACAGCGAGAAAATATATACGGCGCTTGAGTCCGCCTACGATATTTCCTATAATTCAGAGCAGAGCGCATCTTATGCTTTATCTAAAGTGCTTGCGCTCATTCAGGATATATCACAGTACTCACCAGAGCTCAAGTCCCTCGATGATAGGATATCCGACATATATTACAGTCTTGAAGATGTATGCTCGGATATAAGGAGTATCAGGGACAAATCGGAGTTTTCACCGGAGGAGCTTGATATTGCCATAAGCAGGCTTGATGAAATAAGCAGGCTCAAGATGAAATACGGAAATTCAATTGAGGAGATAATCGCATACAGGGATAATCTTGAAAAGAGCATATCCGAGGTTGACAATATAGATGAGCTCAAAGAAAAGCTCACCGCAGAGAAAAAGCAGGCGGAAGCAGAGCTTCAGAAGCTTTCGGCGCAGCTTTCGGAGGCCAGAAAAAAAGCAGCCCTGTCATTGCAGGAAAAAATACTGTATGAGCTTAAAGATCTGAATTTCAAGGATGCCGATATGGTTATTGATTTCAGACAGGCAGACCAGTATTCCGCGACAGGTACCGATATTGTCGAGTTTATGATTACAACCAACAGAGGCGAGGCTTTAAAGCCACTTGCAAAGGTTGCCTCCGGCGGTGAAATGTCAAGAATTATGCTGGCATTCAAAAAAATAGTCGGAGATTACGACCATATCCCTACTATGATTTTTGATGAGATAGATACAGGTATAAGCGGTATAACCGCAAGCATAGTCGGCAAAAAAATGTGCCAGATTGCGCAGAGCCATCAGATTATCTGTATTACTCACCTGCCTCAGATTGCAGCCTGCAGGGGTCACAATTTCAAAATTGTAAAGGAGACCCGCGACGACGCCACATTTACAAATGTAATTCCTTTAAACTCCGAGGAGAAGGCCGAAGAAATTGCAAGGCTTCTCGGGGGCATAAATATAACGGAAACCACAATACAATCCGCAAAAGAGCTTATAAAGGCTTCTGAATAATAACCTGATTATATATCAGAGAGTTTCAAGGCAAATCAGCTCTATTTGTCTTTTAGACTAATAACAAGGCAGCCGGAACAACTGTCAAAAGTATGTCCGGCTGCTTATTCATTTAATATATTTTCAATCCGCAATTTCTACAGGTTTCTTCCTTGCCGGAAGCTGGGCGATTATAACTGCCGCCATCATCAGCGCGCAGCCTATAAGCTCTCTTCCGTTCATGGTTTCATTCAGGAAAAGAAAGCCCGATACAGCCCCAAACAGCGACTCTGTGCTGAGTATAATTGATGCTGTTGTAGGATTTGCGTATTTCTGCCCCATAACCTGCAAAGTAAACGCCACAGCAGATGACATAATACCGGTATAAAGCAGACTCGGCGCACAGTCTACAGCCGCCGCAAGAGTGCTGTCCTCTGTTACAAGAGAAACTATAAGACTTATAAAGCCTGCCACCGCAAACTGCACACATGTAAGCTTGGCCGCATCAACCTTAGGCGCAAAATGGTCTACTATGAGTATGTGAGCCGCCCAGCCGAACGCCCCTATAAATACTATTACGTCACCCTTTGCTATAGTGAATTCAGTAGTAATACAGAGGAAATACAGCCCTGCGACACCTATCACCGCTCCTATCCAGTTGTTTATATTTGTCCTGTGCTTTAAAAACATTCCGATTATAGGCACCAGCAGTATGTAAAGAGCTGTAATAAATGCCGTCTTGCCCGCATTTGTATAAACAAGACCCACCTGCTGGAGATTTGCTGCAAAGAAAATCACAACTCCCGCCGCAATACCGCCTTTAAACAGCACTTTCCTGCCGTTTCTTTTTTCTTCGATGCTCCGGTGATACTCTGCGTCTGCATTTTTACTTTTAATTCTGTCGCCCACAATAAATACAGGTATTAAAGCCAGCGAACCTATAAACATTCGTATGGCGCTGTACATAAACGGCCCTATGGTATCCATACTGTCCCTCTGCGCCACAAAGGCAAAGCCCCATATTACTGCCGTTCCCAAAAGACATATGTTAGATTTAAATGTTTTGTTCATAATTTCCTCTTTTCCGATATAACTTGCGTGAACTTAACTATATATTTTACTTCAAAACCTCCGCCTGCGCCATCAGTTTTTTTCTTGCCGGAAGCTGCGCAATTATAATGGCTGTCATCATCAGGCCGCAGCCTAAAAACTCTCTTCCGCTCATTACTTCATTCAGAAAAACAAAGCCTGCCAGCGCGCCAAACAGCGACTCTGTGCTGAGTATTATAGATGCAGTCGTAGGCTTTGCATATTTCTGTCCTACAGTCTGCAATGTATAACCAATTCCCGATGACATAATACCGGTATAAAGCAGGCTCGGTATTGACGATATTACAGCCTCAATAGTATTGGTTTCAGTTATCAGCGCAACTGTAAGGCTCAAAAGCCCCGCAATAAAAAACTGCACGCTTATAAGCTTGGCCGCATTTACCTTAGGCGCAAAATAATCGATTATAAATATGTGCACAGCCCAGCCGAGGGAGCCTGCCAGGAGCAGTATATCCCCTGTCGCAACTGTAAAATCAGATTTTACACACAGGAAAAAAAGCCCTGCCGCGCCGATGCCTGCGCCAATCCAGTTATTGATATTAGTTCGGTGTTTTAAAAATATGCCAAGTATCGGTACCAGCACTATATATAAGGCCGTAATAAAAGCTGTTTTGCCCGCATCAGTTGAAACAAGAGCAACCTGCTGCAAATTCATAGATAAAAATATCACAACGCCTGCAATAATACCGCCCTTCAACAGAGTGCGCCCTGCGGCTTTCGTCTGCTCCAACGCTTTGTCTGCCTCGCTGCTTCTGCGTTTTATTCTGTCACTTATAATAAATACCGGCACAAGAGCTGCCGATCCTAAAAGCATACGGATTGCATTATACATAAACGGTCCCATCACCGACATACTATCTCTCTGCGCAACAAGGGCAAAACCCCATATCAAAGCCGTTCCAAGAAGGCATAAGTTTGATTTAAAAGTTCTGTTCATATTCCGTCCTCCTCTGCTGTCATTTCATATTACAGATTTTATCATTTTACCGTATCAATTTGTTTTGTAATTTCTTTAGATTTTTTACAATTTTATTTTGATATTCTACAAATAATTTGCTAATATATACAATAAAGACAGATAAAAAAAGAAATGAGGACTATTATGGCTTTAACAGTAAGAGATATACCCGCACTGCCCGGTCTTGAAAGTCTCAGGCTGCTGTCAGGCAGCGGCGGTCTTGACAGAAAGGTTGTAACCGCAGGTATTGCAGACTATGAATTTGCTCCTGACGTGGAATTTCGGGACAGCGCCGATTTTGTAAAGGATAGCTTCGTTATAACCAGCCTGCTGTTTGCTTACAATAACCCCGACATTATAATTGATGCAGTAAAATCACTGCACGCCTGCGGAGTATCCGCCATTGCCTACAAGGACGTAATATTTGACAAAGTTCCCGATGAGGTGCTGCAGTTTTCGGATGAACACAATCTGCCCATATATTCCTTTGGCAAAGAGCTGTATTTTGAAAACATAATATTTGAGGTAATGGCGGCGCTTCATACAGATGATGACGCTTCGCTTAACCCAGACAACATACAGGATATGATAAACTCCTATCTGTCCGCTCAGGAGGTTACAGCAATCTGCTACGGCATATCACTGGAGCTCAAGCGGTATATTACCGTAGCCTATATTAAATATACAGATGACGCCCCGATGAATGCAGACCGCATATATATGTCGCTTTCAAGAAGCAGGAGCCTCAAGGATAAAATTCTCACCTGCGGCTTTGACAACGGCCTCTTCATAATTATAACCTCATCAAAGGATGACATATTAAGCCATGAGATAATACTTAAAGAAGCTCTCGAAAGCCTGCCGGTTGATACCGGCAGACTGGCGGTTTCTCTAAGCGATGTGCATATTGCATTTGAGCATCTGGATCTGGGCTTTAAGGAAAGCTACTACTGCCACTGCGCCTCCGAAGCCGAAAAAAAGGATTTCAGATATTACAGCGATATCGGTATATACAAGCTGATTACCCCGCTTATCAAAAGCCCTTATGTGCTTAAATTCTCCGAGGATTACCTGAGAGGCATCAAGGACAGACCCGAATATTATTCAACAGTCCTTTCGTATTCCAGAAACCACGGTGATTTTTCAGCCGTATCAGCTGAAATGAACTGTCACACAAACACCATAAGGTACAGAATATCAAAGGCCAAGGCTCTTTCCGGCCAGCCCGACATAGCCGATACTGAATTTTACAGAAATGTTTCTGTTGCCATAGCCATAGACAACATTAAAAAATTCTTTGTATAAACAGTACAAAGAATTTTTTATTGCTGTATCAGAACTTCACCGGGTATTTTCTGTAAAGTATCCAGCTTATAGCCGCGGTAATCACCTCTGCGGCTATAAAGGCATACCATATGCCGTCCATTCCGAAAATCCCTGAAAGTATCCACATAAACGGCAGCAGAAGTCCAAGCTGCCTAAGAACGTTTATAAGGAGGCTGAAGCCCACTCTCTTAGTCGACTGCATCAGCGATGCCACCATAGTCGCTATAGACGCAAACACATAGCTTATGCACATAATGCGAAGCGCCGGCACCCCGAATGACAGCATTGCAGGCGATGCGTTGAATATGGTAAGCACCTGTGACGGAAACAGCCACAGCACTGCTATACTGACGCCTGTAAGTATAATGCCTATGATATT
>OLOV01002230.1_pt1 | contig 13478 bp, 12 predicted proteins | sample 1672931 | NCBI WGS metagenome assembly OLOV01 (sample SAMEA3136738, study PRJEB25190) | human gut metagenome | biome: human gut; feature: human-associated habitat; material: faeces | place: Austria | collected 2013
AAGTGCTTGGATTTTTGACATTTCCTGTAACAATATCTTGTATAATAATTGGATTTATAGGAACTGATCCATTGTCAAAATCATCACTAGTATTAATCTTTTTATTATATTTAGTTCAATATGCATTTAAAGGGCCATATAATGCGTTAATGACACGATACTTAAATAATTTCACAAATAAAACAATTAGACCTAAAATTACAGCATTAAGTAAATTAACACTTAATTTATTTACAGCTTGTATATCATTAACATGTGCATTTTTATTGAAATTTACAACAACGGCAAATACATTTATAATTATAGGCTGTATAATGACAATTGCGGCAGTGTTAATATTAGATAAAATGAAAGATAGAGTAGGGTTAAAACCTGATCAATACTCAAAAGAAGATTTGAAATATAGTACATATCAACCAGTTAAATATAGAAAAGAAAAATAAGATTTATAGACATAAAAGAACTAAAATTATTGATTGTTATAATTTTAGTTCTTTTTACATTTATATTAAAAAATTACTGATAAAAAACTTTAGCATGTTTAGAATAAATATCTGGAGTTACCTCAAATTTAATTTCAAAACACTTAAAATCAAATAATTGATTTTCTTCTAAGCAATCTAAGTATATATCTAGTTCATCAAGATTTCTACAAGCTGCAATTATAATGGGATTTAATTTATAATTGAACATTAATTCAATTCCTAAGTCTAAAGCCTTAATTAAAGACAATTTTTCTTTGTTCTTTACAAGATTAAGTGTTTCCCTAAATCTGGATATAGGAGCATTTTTAAAACGGGATAATGGAAGAATGTAAAATTTTTTTATTACATCCTGAATAGAAGAAAATTCTTTATCATAAGTTTTATATATGTATTCTATATCTTCATATTTATATGGCAAATAAGCTTTTTGATCTTGTTCAGAAACCAATAAAATATTACGATCCATTAAAGTCCTCCTATAAATAACTTTATAATTTATTATATATATAAATAGTGTATAAGTAAATAATAATGTGTGAAAAAAATATTACATTTTGTTGTTGTGTCAATGATGTGAAACAAGAATATATAAAATCACCATATAATTAAATTGCATAATTAATCATTTCAAATACTTCTAGTTCACTACGCTTTTCTTTGGGTGTTAAATATCCTAATACTGCCATTGGAATATTGTTTGATCTTTTTAAATATCTTTTCCCTTGTTCTCTTAAATCTTCTAAATTATAAAATTTTAAATAACTATAAAATCTTTCATTATCATTTCTATGACTTCTTTCTACTTTTCCATTATGTTGTGGTGTTCTGGGTTGTATCTTATGATGTTTTATTCCTAATTCTCTTAAGATTTTCTCTACTGGATGCGTTCTTTTTATATTTGCTTTATTATAAGTAAATTCAGTTCCATTATCTGTTTGTATTTCTTTTGGTTTGTACCCTAGATATTTTATTACTCTATATATAAAATCTACTGTATTTGCTGGGGTGTGTTCTTCGTACCAGTACAAGTATCTTTCTCTTGTTGCTTCATCTATATATGTGTATTGATAGAATTTTTTGTCCTCTGGTATTTGACTACTCTTACATTCATTTGGCACATATTTGACGTCCATTTGTCCTTTTTCTCCTATATTCTTTGGTGTATTATATTTTTTGTTGTGTTTTTTCTTTGATGTGTTTTTTATATTCATTCCTTTATAAAATTTTATATTTAGTCTTCTCATTACTCTATATAATGCTGTTATTGTTCTTGTATATCCTTTTTCTCGTTTTAATTTAGCCCATAGTTCGCATAACGTTATTCTAGGATTTCTTCTTACGTAATTTCTTATCCAGCGTATTTCTTGATTTGTATGTGAATTTGGGTGTTTGCTATTTGGTCTATGAGATTTATCTGTTAAGCTTTCTTTTGTTCCATTATATTTTTTATTCCATCTCCATAATGAGACCCTTGAAATATGGTATTTTCTGCATACATATTCTATGTCTCCACAATTCCTATACATCTCTACTGCATATTTTCTTGTATTAACATCATGTGGAAGGTATCTTTTTTTATTTTTTTCTGCTATAATATTATTCATAAGTGATTTAAATCTCCTTTATATAATTTTTGTTTAGCAACTCAATTATATACGATTTAAATCACTTATTCAATTTTATTTATTTTGTTTCACATCAATTGTAATACAACAGTTAATAAAAAAAGTGATAGAACCGGAATTAGAGGCAATTTTGAATGAAAATCCGGATATGGATCTGCTTTTTATTGATTTTGAAAAAAGAGGCGAAGGGTACTTATTAAAGAATGGAATTAGGAACAAAAAGGTTTCTGGTAAAATTTTAAGAGCAGTTACAGAGATATCTGCCCAATATGGAATACAGGTTTCTGTTACAGGAAGCTATAGTAAACCAATTAAATTTACCTTTTTTAAAGAAATATCTACATCAACGTTATCAAAAGCTTTTTTTATTGCAATAGCTATCTTAGTTCCGTTAAAAGAAACTCTCTGACCGCTTCTTTTTACAACAACTAAATCAGATAAAACTTGTTCTTCGCAAATATCATTCATACTATCCCGCCTATATTCTATTGGTAAGAATATCATACCAAAACGAACATATTATGTCAATGTTTTTTTTAACTTTTTTTACTTTTATTTTAATATTTACATTTTTTAATTTTATTTTTTCCGAAGAAAAAAATATTTTTATCCAACATTACATTAAGAAACAGAAAAATGCTTGCAAATGCCCGTATTAAAAGAGAAAAATAAAACACCAATATAAAATTGATGTTTAAATAGCCAAGCATTTTATAAATGTTTTTTTTAAGAAAAAATATTTTATTTTTCCAAAAAAGATAATTGGACCTTACCTTTTTCCAAATTAATATCCTTAACATAACAATCCACAATATCACCAACAGAAACAACATCCAAAGGGTGCTTTATATAGTCATTAGACATCTGTGAAATATGAACAAGACCATCATTTTTTAATCCAATATCAACAAACGCACCAAAATCAACAACGTTTCTTACTGTCCCTTGTAATTTCATCCCATTTTTCAAATTTTCTATTTTAAGAATATCACTTCTTAAAATAGGAGCAGCAAAATCATCACGATAATCTCTAGTAGGTTGTTTTAGTGCTTGAACAATATCTTCCAAAGTATATTCATCTATTGCTAGCTTAGAAGACCAAAAAGGAATATCTAAATTATCTAATTTCTCTAACATCTTATCAGTGCCAATATCATCAGTAGAACATCCTAAACCATCGATAAGTTCTAAAGCTTTATCGTAACTTTCCGGATGTATCGGTGTAACATCTAACACATTATTACCATTAATTATCCTAATAAAACCGACAGACTGTTCATAAACTTTATCGCTAATCCCTTTGATTTTTCTATATTCCTCTCTAGAATTGATTTTTCCATTTTCTTCTCTATAAGCAAGTATTTTATCAATAACACTTTTAGTAAGACCAGAAACATATTTTAAAATCGAAAAAGAAGCTGTATTGATATTAACACCAACATTATTAACAGCTTTAGAAACAACAAAGTCTAAAGATTCATCTAATTTCTTTTCATTTACATCATGTTGATACAAGCCGACACCGATGCTCTTAGAATCTATTTTAGTAAGCTCCGCCAAAGGATCTTGTAATCTTCTAGCTATACTAATAGCACTCCTTTGTTCAACTTGTAAAGAAGGAAATTCCGAAATAGCTAATTTAGAAGCAGAATATACAGAAGCCCCCGCTTCATTAACAATAGCATATTTTACTTCTCTATTTTTAATCTCACCAATCGTCTCAGCTACCAAAGCCTCACTTTCTCTAGAAGCCGTTCCATTACCTATAGCAATTATTGAAACGTTATATTTTTCTACCAAACCCTTTATCTTTTGTTTGCTTTCTTCCCACATATTTTTAGGCTCATGAGGATATATAACCGAAATATCTAAAACCTTAGAATTGCTATTTACAACCGCTAATTTACAACCAGTCCTATATGCTGGATCTAATCCTAAAACTGTTTTTTCCTTCATTGGTGGTTGAAGCAATAATTTCTCTAAATTTTTAGAAAAAACATCTATTGCTTGCTGTTCACCTATCAAAGTTAACTCACTTCTTATTTCTCTTTCGATACTAGGTTTAATTAACCTTTTATAACTATCCTTAATCGCATCTTTGACATAATTCAAAACAACAGATTTATCATTTTTAATTATCTTACTTTCTAAATAAGAAATTATTTTATCATCATCCGCTAATAAAGAAACCGATAAAATGCCTTCCTTTTCGCCTCTATTTAAGGCTAAAATTCTATGGGGTTTTAAAGATTTAATTTTATCACTATAATCATAATATATCTCATAAATCTTAGTATCATCAGTAGCTTTTTTCTTCTTCTCGCTAACTATAGTTCCATTATTATAAATAAAATTTCTTATCCATCTTCTATAATAAGCATTATCGCTTATCCATTCGCTAATAATATATTTAGCTCCCATAATAGCATCGTCATAAGTTTTTACTTTATCATTAATAAACTTATTAACAATAGCATCGGTTAAATCAAGAGGAAAACTCATAATTATCTTAGCTAAAGGCTCAAGTCCATTATTAATAGCCTCCGTAGCTTTAGTTTTCTTTTTTTCTTTATAAGGTCTATATAAATCTTCTACTTCTACTAATTTTTCACATTTCATAATATTATTTTTAATTTCATCGGTTAAAAGACCTTTTTCATCGATAAGTCTAATTACATCTTCTTTCCTTTTTAATAAGTTTACTTGATATTCATAAACCTCATTAATTTTTCTAATTTGTTCTTCATCTAAATTACCGGTTGCTTCTTTTCTATACCTAGCAATAAAAGGAACAGTATTTCCATCATTTAAAAGTTTTAAAACGCTTGAAACTTGATTATTTTTTATATTTAATGCTATCGCAATTTCCTTAATTATATTCTCGTTCATTAATCTCACTCTTTCTAACAATTAATATTATATCATTTTTTTCTTATCATATCAGCATAAATAATTTTATCATTACCAAATTTTTCCCTTAAGCTATCAACAATATTTTGTACATCATTTTCTTTTTCTATTTTTATATTATTTTCAAACAAAGATAACTGTAACTCTCCAGTATTTTTGAAATTACTAACTCCAACGCATATATTTCTAACCGGTTCAAGATTCCAAAGACTATTGAAAAGCTTAACAAAATGATTGTATAAATCATTATCAGAATTAATTTCTCTATCTAGTTTTAATTGTTTACTATTCTTGCTAAAATCAGTATACTTTATTGATATATACACACAAGAAGCAGACTTGGATTGTTTCCTAAGTCTCTTACCAACATCTATTGACAAGCTTCTCACTACCTTTAAAAGTTCTTCTTTATTATCGCAATCATAAGGAAGTACCGATGAAGAACTAATGCTTTTAGGTCCGGCATATTCATACTCAACTAAAGAGTTATCTATCCCATTTGCATATTCATGCATCATTTTACCCATACTTTTAAAAATCTTTACTAGCATATCTTCATCCGTATTTGCTAAATCATATATTGTCTTTATACCTAAATTAATTAATTTTTCGCTTGTCTTTTTACCTATCATAAAAAGATCAGTTACTGGTAATGGCCACATTTTTTGTTCTATTTCATCAGAAAATAAAGTGTGAACCTTATCAGGCTTAGAAAAATCCGAAGCCATCTTCGCACATAATTTATTATTGCCTACACCTACATTAACTGTAAAACCTAAAATTTCCTTAATATCATTTTTTATTTTATAAGCAATATCCAAAGGATCGCCAAATAGTTTAACAGAATCAGTATAATCAATAAAACATTCATCGATAGAATATCTCTCAATTTTATCAGAATATTTTTGCAAATAATCAAACATTTTATTAGAAAAATAACTATAAATTTTAAAATTTGGTGGAAAAACTTCTAAATTAGGGCATTTTTTCTTAGCTAAATATAAGCTTTCACCGGTAACGACACCCATTTGTTTGGCTGGAATGCTCTTAGCCAAAACAACACCTCTTCGCTTTTTCTCATCACCGCCTATGACCGCAAATCTATTTCTTATATCTACTTTATAACCATTTTTCAAAAGCCATACTGCACTCCATGATAAAAAAGCATTATTAACATCGACATGTAATATTACCCTATCTTTCATATTTACCACCACCATTATAATAACATATGTTCGTGTTTAATGCAAGAAAAAAACTTAAAATTGCTTTAAGTTTTAGTCTCTATCTCTAGTCATTAAAAATAGTCTTAAAATTTGTAACAATGTTGTTAGTAAAGAGGCAACATACGTAAATGCCGCTGATTTCAACATATTGTCGCACGAATCAACCTCATCTGAATTAACGATATGAAGTTCTGCTAACTGCTCTTTTGCACGCTTAGAAGCATTAAATTCAACAGGTAATGTAACTAGTTGAAATATCAACGTAGCACAAAGCAAAGCAATACCGACATAAGCTAATTGAAGTTCTCCAAAAATCCAACCTATAAGCAATACAATGTATCCGATCTTAGAGCAAAAATTAACAGTAGGGACAATTTTAGAACGGATACGCATAAAAGTATATCCTTCTTTATCCTGAATCGCATGTCCCACTTCGTGAGCAGCCACGGCTACCGCCGCTACTGTACTACCATCAAAAACTTCTTTAGAAAGTCTAACTACCCTTCTAGTAGGATCGTAATGATCAGATAAACTGCCATTAATTGAAACAACGTGGACGTCTTTTAACCCATTTTTATCGAGAATTTTTCTAGCAACTTCAAATCCTGTTATTTCCTTTGTAATTTTAACCTTTTTATATTTACTATAACTACTACTTATATATACTTGAGCGATCAAAGTAATAGCAATAGAAATAATAAATAAATAATCAAATCCATAAAAATACAACTTTATCACCTACCTAATTATTTCATATACAGTTCCATCTCTAGTATCTCTAATAATTACATTTTTATCCTTTAATTCGTCCCTAATTTTATCCGCTTTAGCATAATCTTTATTTTGTTTTGCTAAATTTCTCTCCTCAATCTTATTTTGGATATAACAAGCTAATTCTTCATCTTTTAACTCTTCATTAAAAACACATAAATCTAATGATAAAACTTTATCAAAATCATTGATTAGATATAACTTAGTATCATCATTCATATCATTATCTTTTAAAACATCATATAAAACAGTAATTGCCATAGACGTATTTAAATCATTACTAAGAGCTTGAATAAACTTATTTTTATAATATTCAACCTTATTGTTATCAATATTATTACCAGGAACCAATTTTTTTATTTTATTTTTTAATTTATTGTAAGTACCACTAGCACCATCTAAAACATCATAACTAAAAAGCAATTGTTTTCTATAATGGCTTTGCAAACATAAAAGACGATAACTAAGAGGATTATATCCTTTTTTTTCTAATGAGTTGACAGTCAAAAAATCGCCACTTGACTTGCTCATTTTACCAAGACTATTGTTTAAATGTTCAACATGAAACCAATAATTGCACCATTTATGACCGATATAACTTTCGGTTTGAGCAATTTCATTAGTATGATGTGGAAAAATATTATCAACGCCACCACAGTGAATATCTAAATATTCGCCTAAATATTTAAGCGATATACAAGAGCATTCAATATGCCATCCGGGATACCCTAATCCCCAAGGACTATCCCACTTTAACTCTTGATCTTGGAATTTAGATTTAGTAAACCACAAAACAAAATCTGTCTTGTTTTTTTTATTATTATCCTCTGAAACATCATCTCTTACAGCAATCGCTAAATCTTTCTCATTATGATTAGATAAAACATAATAAGAAGAAAGTTTAGAAGTATCAAAATAGATATTACCACCGCTATGATAAGCATATCCTTTTGAAATTAGCCCCTCTATCATTTTGATATAATATGCTATCATCGAAGTAGCAGGAACAACAGTATCTGGCTTTTTAATATTAAGTTTTCGGCAATCATCAAAGAAAGCATTAGTATAAAACTTAGCAATTTCTAAAACTGTTTTATTTTCCCTTATTGCTCCTTTAACCATTTTATCATCGCCCGTATCAGCATCGCTAGAAAGATGGCCAACATCTGTAATATTCATAACTCTATCTACATTATAACCAATATAGTTAAGAGTCTTTTCTAGTACATCTTCCATTATATAAGAACGCAAATTTCCAATATGAGCATAATGATAAACCGTAGGTCCACAAGTATACATTGTAACCCTATTTTTATCATGAGGAATAAATTCATCCATTTTTCTACTTAGTGTGTTATATAGTTTCATCATCACACCTCCAATTAATTATATTATAAAATTATGTTATTTTTGTGTTTAAACTATGTTATTTTTCTAATCTATTAATTATTTTTTCGTAACCAAACAAATATATAGTTTTAGCAAGTTCTGGACCATGCATAAAACCTGTTGTCTTAATTCTAATAGGCATATAAAGCATCTTACCCTTAAAACCTGTTTTTTCTTTAACGTTATTAATAGCTTGTGTAATATTGTCGATAGACCAATCACCAATTAATTCAATTTCCTTCTTAAAACTAGAAATTACTTCATCAGTACCTTCTTGTTTCATAAACTCTATACATTCCTCATCAAGACAATACTCTTCTTCAAAAAACATTTTAGCAAGTTCTACGATTTCTTTACCATATCTTAATTCATCTTTATATAGATTTATTAAAGTCATAATCCACGTATTATCCTTGTTTGAAACATCATAATATCGTTTCAAATGAGGAAATGTGATATTAAATAGTTCCTCATCAGAAAGTTTTTTTATGTAATGACTATTAACCCATCCAAGTTTTTTAACGTCATATATTGATGGACTTTTACTAATTCTAGCAGGATCAAAATCTTTAATTAGTTCTTCCATAGTAAATATTTCCTTATTGTCTTTAGGACTCCAACCCAACAATACCAAATAATTAACTATAGCCTCAGGTAAATATCCATCATTATATAAATCCATAAATGATGCATCGCCATTTCTCTTAGAAAGTTTATTACCATCTTCACCTAATACCATTGGAACGTGAATATAAGTAGGAGCTTCCCAACCAAAAGCTTTATATAATAAATTATATTTAGGTGTTTGGCTCAAATATTCATTGCCTCTAATAACATGAGTAATCCCCATTAGATGATCATCTATAACATTAGCAAAATTATAAGTAGGAAATCCATCGCTTTTCAACAATATTTGATCTTCTAATATATCATTACTAACCTTTATTTCACCATATACAACATCATTAAATGAAGAAATTCCACTAGTAGGCATTTTTTGTCTAATAACATAAGGAACATTATTTTTTAAATTATTTTCTATCTCTTCCTTAGACAAGTTCAAACAATTTCTATCGTACTTGAAAGCTTGCTTTTTCTCATCATACATTTTTCTTAAAGTATCAAGTCTATCCTCTGTACAAAAGCAATAATATGCTTCTCCTAATTCGACTAATTTAAGTGCATATTCTTTATATATATCCTTCCTATCGCTTTGTACATAAGGTCCAACATCGCCAGGATTTTCAGGGCCTTCATCGATCTTAATGTCACATAGCTTTAAAGTATCATAAATAAATTTTGTTGCACCCTCTACCTTTCTTACTTGATCAGTATCTTCTATTCTTAATATAAATTTCCCATTATTATGCTTTGCTACCAAATATTCAAATATTGCCGTCCTTAAATTACCAATGTGCATAAATCCAGTTGGACTAGGTGCAAACCTTGTTCTTGTATTTGACATATAAATCACCTCAAAAACATTATAACATTTCTAAGAGCAAAAGTAAATTAAACAAAAAAAATAGATACTATAAGTACCTATTAATAATCCACATAACTTCTATCTAGCCTCTGTTTGAACTAGCACTTCAACATTTACAGCTTGCAATCCCTTAGGCGTTTCTACTAAATCAAAACTTACCATTTGACCTTCAGTTAAAGTTCTATAACCATTAGCCTTTATCGCAGAATAATGAACAAAAATATCTTCGCCATTTGTATAATCAATAAAACCATAACCTTTGTCGTTGTTAAACCACTTAACTTTTCCACTCATAATTAGCACCTCACATTCTAGTAATTCCTTACAATAAAATTATAAAATATATATCGGTCTTTTTGCTCATTAAAAAACATACAAATTACGACATAATCAGCAAACAAAATACCGAGTAACAGTGGACTACTCAAATATATCATAGCAACACTTTAACAACCCAAAACAAATCTAACTGTCTTTGTAAAAACATTAAACGCAAAAATATAAACATCCTATATTATTAATTAAATTAAAAAAAACAAACGTAGTTTGCTTTAATTAATCTTTATATTCATAATATCTAAAATTCTATCCAGATCAGCATTGTTTTCAAAGAAAATCTGAATCTTATTATTATTAATTTTTACCTTAGTTCCAAGGACTTCTTTTAATTCTCTTTCAACATAATCATAGTCATTAGAAATATTTTTCCTATTAATAGTCACTTTCCTCTTAAAATCAGTTTTATTGACCATCTCTTCTAAATCATGAACACTGACATTTTCATTGACAATTTTTCTAGATAGCAATAATATTTCATCAATATTTTCTAATTTGCTAAGAACCCTAGCATGACCCATAGAAATTTTATTTTCTAACACCATATTTTGCACTTCTTCAGGCAATCTTAATAAGCCTAAAGTATTAGTTATATGACTTCTACTTTTACCGAGTCTAAGGGCCAAATCTTCTTGTCTAATATGTAGGCTATCAATAATTCCTTTATAAGCCCAAGCCAGTTCAATTGCCGTTAAATTCTCCCTTTGAACATTTTCCAAAAGAGCAATCTCACGCATCTCCTCATCGGTAAATTCCTTAATTATTGCTGGTATAGTTTTTTTTCCAGCTAATTTTGATGCTCTAAGTCTTCTTTCACCCGCAACCAAATAATAACCCTTTATTGTCTTTTTAATGATAATTGGCTGAAAAACTCCATAGTTTTTAATCGATGTAGCTAGCTCATCAAGCGCCTCTTGATTAAATGTTTTTCGCGGTTGATAAGGATTAACCTTAATATCATCAACATTAACCTCTACAATATCACTTTCTTTTGCAGACTCTACAATATTACTTTCAAATGCATCAAAATCTAAAACTTCATTGTTAAATAATTGTTCTAACCCCCTACCAAGTGCCTTCTTTTTTTGTTCCATTTCTTTCAATAACCTCCTTTGCTAAGTTAAGGTACGCCAAAGTCCCCTTGCTTGTTGGGTCATACGCCGCGATTGGTTTTCCATGGCTAGGAGCCTCCGACAATCTAACCAACCTAGGTATAATCGTATTATAAACTCTTTCTTTAAAAAATTCTCTAATATTTTCAACAACTTCCAATCCTAAATTGGTTCTAGAATAAAGCATTGTTAAAAGAACACCTTCTATCTCCAAATTAGGATTAATTTTTTTCTTAGCAAGCATAATTGTATTCATAAGTTGCATAATACCCTCTAAAGCAAAAAATTCACATTGTACAGGAATAATAACCGAATCTGCCGCTGCTAGTGCATTGGTAGTTAAAATACCCAAAGATGGTGGACAATCCAAAATTACATAATCATATTTATCCTTTACCAAAGCGATATTTTTCTTTAACTGAGCGGTTTTATCAAAAGTAAGACCAAGCTCTACTGCTTTTCTTTCCTTATTCATAAGTTCAATATCAATTCCCGCTAAATTTATATAAGCTGGAACAATACTCAAGTTTTTATACTTAGTTTTAATAATCGCCTTAAAAACCTCAGCTTTATCCACTAAAACTTCATATATACTATCCTTAACATCTCCTTTATTAATTCCGACCCCGGTAGTTGCATTACCTTGTGGATCCAAATCAATAAGTAAAACTTTTTTATTTAAAATACCTAAAGAAGCCGCTAAATTTATACTAGTAGTAGTTTTACCAACGCCTCCTTTTTGATTAACCATTGCAATTACTTTTCCCATTGTCACACCTTCAATTCTCGTATATACAATATTGTACCAAAAAACCAAAAAAAAAGAAACACCTTTTATAAATTTATTTTATTCTATAATTTTTTGATATTCATGATATAATGATTAAGAGGTAAAATATGGAACTTAAAAAAGACAATTGGACTAATAAAGATTATCAACAATTTTTAAAATATCTAGAAACAAAACAAGATATAAATTATAAAAAATTTCATAGTGCTATTATAAAAAAAGACATAAAACTAATAGGTATTAAAACACCTATTTTAAGAAATATTGCTAAAGAAATATTTAAAGGAAACTATCAAAGTTTTTTAAAACTAGTTACACATACTTATTATGAAGAAACCATAATCTACGGTTTTATTATTGCTAATATAAAAAAATTAGATAACTCTTTAATAAATTATATTAATATCTACAAAACCAAAATAAATAATTGGGCTACCTGTGATCTTTTTTGTAGCAGTCTAAAAATAGTAACTAAAAATAAAGAATTTTTTTATAACTATATAAAAGAAAATATTAAAAGCAAAGAAGAATATATTCAAAGAATGTGTTTTGTTTTATTACTAAATTATTATATTGAACCTAAATACTTAGAAGATATATTTTTATACTGTGATAAATACTGTAAAAATACCTACTACGTCAATATGGCTATAGCTTGGCTTCTTAGTTGTTGTTATATTAAATATAAAGAAATCACCCTAAATTACTTAAAAAAAACCCAATTAGATACCTTTACATATAATAAAACAATATCTAAGATAATAGATTCATATAGAGTTAGTAAAGAAGAAAAAGAAATTCTAAGAAAAATGAAAAGAGACTAATTTTTAGCCTCTTTTTTATTACTTAATAAATTTTTTTATTAATACTAAAGCACCTAAAACAATAATACTCATATAAGGATACTGTTCATTAGAAACACCAGTATGTGGTGGATTATCAGTACCCATACCATCTTCATCATATACATAGGTAACTATAATAGTACCATCTACATATTTACCCGTTGCACTATCAGGTGTTTCAACCAAATGATAACCTTCAATAGCAATTGCCTTAGTAATATAATCATTACCAACCAAATCAGTCATTTTAACAGATTCAGCTAATTCATTGTTTTCAGAATCAACATATTTAACAATAACTTCGCCATTTAAAACTTCTGTAACAAACTCATCTTCGCAATTCGTAGTATTATCACCATATACTAAAGTACTTATAACTTTATTATTAATACTACTTTCTAATATTTCAGAATAAAAAACTAAAATATTTTGTTCAAATGAAATTGCTCTATCGTTTTCACTAATAGTTTTATTAACAACATATGTAATTGTATTATTCTCAC
>OLOV01002242.1_pt1 | contig 13417 bp, 10 predicted proteins | sample 1672931 | NCBI WGS metagenome assembly OLOV01 (sample SAMEA3136738, study PRJEB25190) | human gut metagenome | biome: human gut; feature: human-associated habitat; material: faeces | place: Austria | collected 2013
TGTTTCCGGGGAGGGAGTACAGCAGGCTCTTTTGAAGATCCTGGAGGGTACCGTTGCCAGCGTACCGCCTCAAGGCGGGCGGAAGCATCCACATCAGGAGTTCATCCAAATTGATACCAGTAATATCCTGTTTATTTGCGGCGGAGCGTTCGTAGGACTTGACAAAATCATCGGCAAACGCACCGACAATTCGTCGCTTGGGTTCAACTCCGTGCTGAATGAAGACAAGGACAAAAAGTATAGCGAAATCATCAGGGAAATTCAACCCGACGACCTTATCAAATTCGGTCTTATTCCGGAATTCGTCGGCAGGCTTCCCATTGTCGTCTCGATTGACGAGCTGGACGAAACCGCGCTCATCAAAATCCTGACCGAGCCGAAAAACGCGCTGATCAAGCAGTACCGTAAACTGTTCGCCGTCGACGGCGTCGATCTGCAATTCACAGAACAGGCCATTCGGGCGATTGCTGATATCGCTATCAAGCAGGGGACCGGCGCACGCGGTTTGCGTTCGATTATCGAACGTACGTTGCAGGACACGATGTTCCAGTTGCCGAGTTTGGATGATGTGAGGCAGGTGATTGTGGACAAGGCGTCCGTAGAGGGTTCCAGCACGCCCAAACTCCTGCGCGAAGCCGTGGATGTGCCGCAGGGACGTCTCAAAGTTGCGCAGTCGGTTTTGCTTGACCGAGTCCGTACACACGAGGCGTGAGGCCAGTAAATACGCCGTTGCGGTAGTGGTCGGGATGGTGCGACTCGCCGCAACACGCCGAGTTGCATTCAGCTGAACGGCGTGTATTATATATCGAGTTGTCTGAAAGACAACATGCGCCAGTAGCCCAGCGGATTAGAGCAGCTGACTACGGATCAGCAGGTCGCAGGTTCGAATCCTGTCTCGCGCACATGAACCTCCCTCGCGAAATGCGGGGGAGGCTTTCGTTTTCTTACGGGTCTATGGTCTCGTTGAATTTATTAAAAGCTCCTATGTTGTATACCATTTCGTATTGGGCATAGACGCTATGCGTTTACAAAGAACGCCAAGACCTTTCGGTATACTGGAGGGCGTTTTCATGCATGTTTTCTCATGCGTCGTTTACCATGTGGCTGAACGATATCGGCCGCAAGACAAGGAGCATAATGACCGCATCGAAGAGGGGAACCTGGGCAACTATTCGGCGTATCGCCGCTTCCGATCGCATATCGGGTTTGATTATGCTCGGTTTCGCACTCGCCGGTCTGCTGCTCGCGAACCTGCCATTCACGGCACATACGTTCGAAGAGCTGGAGAACTTCCGCATCGCCATTCCACACACCAATATCGACATGGGACTGGGCCACTGGGTGCAGGATGGTTTGCTGACGGTGTTCTTCCTGACCGTTGGACTGGAATTGAAGCAGGAACTTACTACCGGCTCGCTGTCGAATCCCAAGGCGGCTGCGGTGCCGATGCTGTGCGCGGTCGGTGGCATGATGGCCCCGCCGGTGCTATTCCTATTAACGCTGTTCCTATTCTCTGGTTTCGGTTCCAATCCGCTGGTCATCGCTTCCGGAACGAGTTTCACATTTGGCGAGATGTCCCACGGTTGGGCGGTTCCTACAGCTACGGATATCGCGTTCTCGCTGGCTGTGCTTGCCTTGTTCGCCAAGGCGTTGCCAGGCTCCATTCGCGCGTTCCTGATGACATTGGCTACGGTGGACGATCTGCTTGCCATCATTTTGATCGCGGTGTTCTTCTCTTCGGTGAACGCATGGTACTGGTTCGTCGGCATCGCCGTGTGCGCGGTCGTATGGTATTTCCTCGTGCGTATGCGCAAAGTGCCATGGTTTGCCGTGGCCATCGTCGGTATTCTGGCTTGGGTGATGATGTTTGAAGCTGGTGTGCATCCCACTCTGGCTGGCGTGTTGGTAGGTCTGCTTACTCCCGCGCATGAATGCTACGGCGAAAAGACTCCACGCGCCGAACGCTATGCGGACAAACTGCAACCGTTTTCCGCGTTGCTGGCCTTGCCGATTTTCGCGCTGTTCGCCACAGGCGTGCATTTTGAATCGTTGACTTTGGCGCTGTTCGTTTCGCCAGTCGTTGTCGCCGTCATGGTGGCGTTGGTGGTCGGCAAGCCTTTAGGCATCATGATCACGGCCTGGCTTTCCACGCATGTGGCTGGATTGAAGATGGCCAAGGGGCTGCGTGTGCGTGACATGTTCCCCGCAGCCTGCGCTTGCGGCATTGGTTTCACCGTGTCGTTCCTGATCTCCTCGCTCGCATATAAGGATGCCGAATTGTCTGCGGAGGCACGCTTTGGCGTGCTTGTTGGCTCCATGGTCGCAGCGGTGATTTCTGGTATTTTGTTGAGCCGTCAATCCAAGAAGTTCGAACTGACCGCTGCCGCATCGTCGAAACATAAGCATCATACTGCCGACGAGGACGCTGCTGGGGAAGTGGAATCTGTGCTTGAAGATGGCACCGTTGTGGTCAGCCAGATGATCAACACACATCCAAAGGTCAAATAACGCCGTTCCGGCTATGGCATTCCGCGCCATATGCCAGACACTCAAAAAGCCGACGCTTATCACATATCGTGAGCGTCGGCTTTTGTTGTGTAAGGAAACGGCAGATCGATGGGAACGGCCATACTAGCGTTTGACCGCTACGAGTAGACCTGTACCGGTCGGAGTGAGCGCGGTGATGAAACGTTCATCGGATTCCACGGTTTCCAGTAGGGTACGCATGGCAATGGATTTGGCGTCGCGGTTGGCGGGATTCAATACGCCACCTGCGGAAGTCGCAGCGTCGAAAGCGAGCACGTCCGTGAATACGATCACACCATGCTTCTTCAGCAGGCGGGGAGCCTGTTCAAAAGAGGCAGCATAATTTTCGGCGTCGCCAGCAACAACGATCAAATCGTATGTTTCGGCGTTCAAACGCGGCAGAAACACGTTGACAGGAGCATTCACCGCACGAAGCGTGGTCTGCGTCTCGTCGGAAAGACGATTGAACAACGTGCGAATCAGCGCAATGCCTTGGGAAGAGGAATCGACCGCGGTAAGCTGCCCCTTGCTATCCAAACCATTGACAAGTTGCAACGTTTCCACTACGGAACCGGTACCGACGGCAATCACTGACGACGCATCCACCATATGCACCAGCATGCGCAACAACTCCGCCTGTGCCGCGGAACCCTGCGGAATGCCCGCTTCTTCGGCGTGGGTACGAATGGCGTTCAGATTGGTTGACTGGCGTGAGAACGCATGATCTTCAACGTATTCCCAAGACTTGGCGAGATTGGTGTACGACGTTCTATCCATGGGTTCAGCGTTCCTTGACTTGGGCGATCAGTTGCCAAATTTCCTCGCCGACGTCGATGCCACGTGGACATTCGCGGGTGCAGGCGCGAACCGACTGACATGCTGCGATACCGTCCGCGGAATCAATGGCATCCATACGAGCATTCGCCTGACCATCTCGCGAATCATTGATGAAGCGGGACGCGGTAATCAACGCCGCTGGACCGATGAACGCCTCGCCTCCAGCGTACACTGGGCAGCTTCCTTCGCAAGTGCCGCAAGCAATGCAATTGGTGAGCAGCTCATATTTGGCAAGCTGCTGAGGATTCTGCAGATATTCGAAAGCGTTGATTTTTCCGTCTTTGGTGGTGGCTAATTCGTTATTGGCCTGCAAATACGGCTTAAGCTTCCTGATTTGATCGAGCATCTGATCGATATCAGCAATCAGATCACGCTGCACGGGGAAACCCGGCAGGGGAGCGAGCTCGATCACGCCAAGATCGCCTGAAGAAACGGGAACGGCGTCATCTGCAAGCGACGCATCTGCGTCTCCGGTATGGCGGAATCCCTCATTGTCCACGAATACGGTATTCGGCTGCTTGGCCCAATCCTTGATGGAAGCGGTGCACAGCAGCGTCGGCGTGCCATTGATGGACACTGCATCGGAGCCACACATGCCATGACCGCAGGAATAGCGGAACGCCAAAGTCGGATCGACGGTTCGCTTGATTTTCAACAGGCAATCAAGCACCGTGTCTTCCGGGCGCACATGCAGCGTGTAATCCTGCACCCACTGCTTGCCGCGGGGACGGCGGCGCGCCGACGCGCCGGAATCTCCGAACGGAGAGCTTTTCTTGGCGAACGGGGAGCCCCCGCGTTCGCGGTCGCGGGCACGTTCAGGGCGCGGGGTGAACCTATTGACCCGCAACGTCACCGTGTTCATGCCGTTTTCTGTACCGCTCATCTACTCGCCTTTCCAATAAAAACCGACAACAAGTCTGCCATACACCGTGCCCAGAGGGCTCAGTACTCACGGGCTTTTGGCGGCATGTTCACAATATGCACTGGCTGCCAGGAGATCTGTCCAGAAGCATTCACCATGGAATGCGCGAGGAACTGCTCATCATCACGTTCCGGGAAGTCGAGACGTTTCAGTGAGCCGCGGGACTCATGACGAGCGCCGGATGCCGCAAGCATGGTCGAACCAAGCCCAAGCAGATGTCGCACCTCCCAAATGGCGGTGATCTCCTGATTGAACGTGGCGGAATCGGAATGCGCATGCAAAACCTGGGCGCGGGCTTCCAGATCGCTACGCAATACGGATTGCGCCTGCTCGATGCTGTTCGCATCGCAGCGCACGGCGACCGCTTTTTCCATAACGGATCCCAAATCGGCCATAAGTTGGTATGGGTTATCTGAAGCGTGCTCGTCGTCTTCGGGAAGCTGCGTCAGAAGATCTTTCAATTCAGAGGAACGCGCATCGGCGGCCTGCTGCACATCGTCTGTTCCATCTTCGGCATCTTCAACGGCTTCGGCCATCGGATCATTCACCGGAGCGGCGGCGATACGTTCCGCAAGCGCCTTGCCGGAACGAGTGCCGAACAGGCAGGCATCCAGCAGGGAGTTGCCGCCAAGGCGGTTCGCGCCGTGCACGGATACACACGAGCATTCGCCGGCTGCGAACAGGCCGCCAACGATGGCGCGTTCGCCGTCAATCCAACGGTACACTTCGCCGTTGGTGGTGATCGGAATGCCGCCCATGGTGTAGTGTGCGGTCGGTTTGACCGGCACATAATCCTTGGTCGGGTCAAGATCGGCGTACTTTTCGATTGTTTCCACCACCTGGGGTAGCACTTCATGCATATGGTCGGCATCAATGCCGGTCATATCGAGCCATACGCAATCCTTCGGGCCATCTGGATCCTTCGGATCCGCCACGCCACGTCCGGCGTCGATTTCAGCGGTGATGGAGCGGCTGACCACGTCTCGCGCGGCCAGATCGGCGTGCCCGGGAGCATACTTTTCCATGAAGGCCTCACCATCGGCATTACGGAGCACGCCACCTTCTGCGCGGGCCGCTTCCGACAGCAGAATGCCGGTATGTGCCAAACCGGTCGGGTGGAATTGCACGAATTCGCTGTCTTCCAGCTGCAGTCCGGCATGTAGTGCGAGCGCCATGCCGTCGCCGGTCAGATCCCACGAATTGGATGTGGTGTGGAACAGGCGGCCTGCGCCTCCGGTGGCCAGAAGCACGTTGTGCGCATGAATGGCGTGCACTTGACCCTTATGGGTGTCGAACGCCACCACGCCTTCGGCTTTGGTGCCATCCTCGGAGACCACCAGATCGGTCACATACCATTCTTCTGCGAATTCGACGCCTTCCGCCACACACTGCTGCCACAGCGAGAAGAGGATCTGATGGCCGATGCGGTCTGCGGCGTATGCGGCTCGGCGAATCGGTTCCTTGCCGAAATCCTTGGTATGCCCGCCGAAACGACGCTGTGCGATGTGTCCGTCTTCGGTGCGGGAGAACGCCACGCCGGCATGTTCCAGTTCGATGACCGTTGCCGGAGCCTCTTGCGCGAACAGTTCGGCCGCATCCTGATCGACCAGCCAATCGCCGCCCTTGACAGTGTCGTAGTAGTGCCAATGCCAATCGTCGTGTTCGACATTGCCGAGGCTGGCCGCGATGCCGCCTTCTGCGGAACCGGTGTGCGAACGTAACGGCTGGAGCTTGGAAATCACCAGAATATTCGGTTCGATGCCGGCTTCCTTCAGCTCTTGGATCTGTTCGCTTCGCAACATTCCTAACGCTGCGGAAAGACCTGCCGCTCCTGCGCCGACGATTACTGCATCATACATATCTTCAACATGCTTCGGACTCATACCAACGATTTTCGCACAAGGTGTGACCTCGCTGCGGTTCGTTGGATGACGGGCATGTTGTCGTATGCGTGTTTTCACATGTTCTTGCGTGTTTGTTCGTCGGTGGCTGTGACGATTGGCGGTGTCAGTTGCGCTGTTGAGTGGTGTTTGCGTTGACGATGGTGATGTTGCCGTGTTGCGTGCTGATGAGCCCGTTGAGTTCCAGTACACCGAGTTCCAATACGATTCGTGAGATCGGATATTCTTCGGGATTGGTCTCTGCCAGTATGGCGAGCAGCCCGTCAGTGGAGACATGGCCATATTTCGCGTCGCATTTTCGTATGGCTTTCAATATGATTCTGGTGGTGTCGTCTGATTCCGGCAGGACGTCGTCGGCTGGTTTTTCCGTCTGTTCGCCGTCTATGACGACTGGTTGCGGGCGGTGTGAAGCATGGCAGAATTCATCGATGTCGGTCAGTGAGCAGATGATGTTTGCTCGTCCTTCTTGAATGAGCCGGTTGCAGCCCGTGTTGTGTGGCATGGTCACGTCTCCTGGCACTGCGAATACGCGGCGGTTGAGTTCGCCGGCCCATCCCGCGGTGTTGAGCGCGCCTGAACGTGCGCGCGCTTGGGCGACGATGAGGCTGGACGACAAGGCCGCTATCAGACGGTTTCTAATGAGGAATCGTCTGGCTTCCGGAGTGGTTCCTGGGCATAGTTCCGAAATCAGTGCGCCGGAATGGCTGATGATGGTTTCAAAAAGACGTTCGTTGCTTTTCGGCCCGATATGGTTGAGGCCTCCGGCGAATACCGCGACGGTGCGGCCTGCGAGGGGAGCCCCGATTTCGTCCATGGCTTGGATGACACCCCAGTGGGCTGCCGCATCGGTGCCCAATGCGCCCCCAGATACTATGAGGTGCCCGGCACGGGCTGCCTGTTTGGCGAGCTCGTGTGCACTTTGCCTTCCGTATTCGCTCACTCCGCGTGACCCGACGACGCCGATCGGTTCCGGACATGATACCAATGCTTGCGGGTTGCCTTGCCCCCAGAGACATAATGGGGCGGCCCAGTCCGTATACATGGTGAGGTCGGCGAGCTGCGAAGGCCAGCAGGGATGGTGTGGTGCGACGATCCACTGTGTGCCCCCTACTGTGAACCAGTCCTTGAGCTCATCGGGATCGGTGCTGGGCAGCGTGGTCAAACGATGCTGCCAGGAGACCATCGCACCGTGGAATGAGGCCATACCTCTGGAGTTGATGCTGCGTCCCCAACGCGTGATGCCGTTGATGAACGCCGCATCCAGGGTTTTGCAAGCGGCTGTGGCCACGTTTTCATGATTGCCTGGACCGCTGTCGGCGAGTAGTTGCAAGGTGTGCGTGGCTGATCCGATGCCTTTGATCAGCGCGTACATCATTGCGTCGGCGCTGTCCAGACAGTAGGTGAGCACCGCACGTGCCAGGGTCTCGTCGTCGATGGCGGTTGTGTTGCCGTTCGTATTCGTATTTTCGTTCATGTCAACTTCGTTCTCATGGAGATTCCCTGCATCATCTCTTCCGGTCCCGGAGAGGTTTTGCCTGATAGGTCGGCCAGGGTCCATGCGAGCCGCATGGCACGGTCCGCCCCTCTGAGGCTGAGCCGCTCACTGGCCAACGCATGGTTCACCAGTTCGATGGCTTTTGTGGACGTGTTGGCGCGAAGCCATGTTCCGGTGGCCTGCGCATTACAGACCCACCCGAATTCACGAAAACGCTCCTGCGCGGTTTGCCTGGCCACGATGACCCGCAGGCGAATGGCATGGCTGGATTCGCCGGAAGGTGTCATTCCCGGATTGATTCGTTCCACGGGAGGCACTTCGATTTGAATGTCGATGCGGTCGAGGATCGGCCCGGACAGTCGGCTGAAGTATTTGATACGGTCTTTTTCCTTGCATGTGCAGCGCTCTCCATTGCCGTAGGCGTAACCGCAGGGGCAGGGATTGGCCGCCATGATCAGTTGGAATCTCGCTGGATAGTAGGTTGTGCCTTTTGCGCGCGATATTGCCACGTACCCGGATTCCAAGGGTTCGCGCAATGTTTGCAGGGTGCGTGCCGAGAATTCGGGTGCCTCGTCCATGAACAGAATGCCTCGGTGCGCTCGTGTGATCGCGCCTGGCTGCGCTAACCCTGCGCCACCGCCGACCAGGGACGCGGTGGATGCGGTATGGTGCGGCGCTTCGAATGGTGGAATGTCGCTGATGCCATAGCTGGGCAATGTGCCGCATAGGGAGCGGATCGATGCGACTTCCAGCTGTTCCGATTCGCTTAACGGGCTCATAATGCCGGGAATGCGAGAGGCAAGCATGGTTTTGCCGGTGCCGGGAGGGCCGGTCATCATCAGATGGTGCCCGCCTGCGGACGCCACCTCCAACGCCCATTTGGCCGTTTCCTGCCCCATGACCTCATTCATGTCTCCCGGAGGAGGGCATATCGACATGGTGCCGTCGTTGGGGTTCACGTCCCTGATCAGATCGGGAATCTCGTACTTTGTGGCACCTCCCATCAGTTCGATCAATTCGCCCACGTGGCGCACGCCGATGGCGTTGACGTCGGGCACGAGGGTGGCTTCATCCAGATTGGCATGCGGCACGATCACCTTGCAGACGCCTTGATCGCGTGCATGCAACAGAATCGGCAGTAGGCCGTTGATGGGAAGTACCGTGCCGTCGAGATTCACTTCCCCGAGCACGACGGTGTCGTTCAGGCAATCGTGGGGTATCGTTCCAGATGCGCTGAGTACGCTCGCTGCGATCGCCAGATCATGAGAGGAACCGCGTTTGGGCATGGATGCCGGCGAAAGATTGACCGTAACTCGTGTCTCCGGCCATTTTGCGCCGCTAGCTTGGCATGCGGATTTGACACGTTCCCTCGCTTCGGAAAGCGAGGTGTCGGGAAGCCCGATGATGGAGAAGTAAGGAAGTCCGGGGGAGACGAACGCCTGGATTTGGATGATGAAGGCTTTCAGTCCGATCAGTCCCACGGAAAGTGCGCTTCCGATAGCCATCAGAACGCTCCTTCGATATGGTGCATAAGCGGCTTGCCGCTACGTACGATGACGGTGATGACGTCGAAGCGTACGCCGTTATGTGGTGTGCGATGGTCGCTGTCCGACAGCCATTGCACGGCCGCGTGGCGCAGGTTGATCTGTTTGGATGACGTTACGGCTTCCTGCGGAGTGCCGTAGCGGAGCGTCCGCCTGGTTTTGACTTCGACGAAGACGATGATTCCCGCATCGTCGCGTGAGACGATGTCGAGTTCGCCATACCGGCAGTGCCAATTGCGGTCGAGCGTCTGCCAGCCTTGGCTTTCCAGCCATGCGGCCGCATATTGCTCGCCGAGTTCTCCGAGCTGCCGTGCGCACAGAGTGCCATCATGCAATCGCTGTGCGATGGAATCAAGAAGCTGTTCCGAACGCTGCATTGCGGTCGGAACGTCATGTGTTGTATTACCGTTCATGGTTCAAGTCCAGCAGAAAGAACCGGCGTGAAGCAAGCATGAACGGCAAATGTGGATAAAGGATGCGGTTTCGGGCGTGTTTGGGATAGTCGGTGGATAACTTGCCGTTATTCACATTGCTCCACGGGGCCAATGGCTATGGAACGTCCGAAACCGTATGCGATCGGAATGCTCAGTGACGGACCAGCTGCGTCAGCTCGTCAAGATTCAGTTCAAAGCTTACGCCACGTTCATCATGATGCGGCTGATACTGCGTGTTTTTCATGGCATGACGCACAAACTCGCCTGCGATATGCGCCGATTCGGCTAACGGCCTGCCCGCCATCAGTGCACCACAGAGTGCGGAAGCGAACGCGTCGCCGGTACCATGCGTCATGAACGGCAGCTTGATGTGCGCAAGCTCCTGCTTGCCGGAAGCCCCCGAATCAGCTGAGGCAACATAATTGCGAATCGTACCATCGTCATGATCGATGCCTTTCAAAACCACGTTTTTCGCACCCAAATCAAGCAATGCGTCAATCATGTCATCTACTTCGGCATCGCTCAGATCACGCCCTGGATATGTGCGTTTCGTCAATATGGATGCTTCCGTCAAATTCGGCATCAGCACGTCGGCGCCATCCACCAGCGTGCCCATAGCTTCGCAGAGTTCCGGCGTGTATGTGGCGTAGATTTCGCCTCCATCTCCCATTACCGGATCCACTAAACGCAAGGCATGCGGATATTGCGAATACAGGCGTTTGATGATCGCAACCTGTTCGGCGGAGCCAAGGAAACCGGAATACACGCCGTCCAAATCGACGTTTTCCTTGCGCCATGCGTCCAGATAGCCGTCCAAAATCTCGGTCGTATCGTGGAAGGTGAATACGCTGTAGCGCGTGTGTGCCGAAAATAGCGCGGTCGGCACCGGACATACGTCGCATCCGGCCGCCGACAGGATCGGAATGGCCGCCGTCAGCGAGCAATTGCCGTATCCGCACATGTCATGCACCGCCGCAACGCGCGGAACATAATGCGGATCACGGTCATACAGAATCACGTCATCCATGTTGAAGCCCTCTCTTGCGATTGTCTGACCACGACTTTAGCCGCCCGTCTGACTTCGGAGCCACGATGCTTCGTACGGTGTATCACCGCAGTGCCGTTTGCCGGCGTGTCGCAGATTTTCAGACGGTTATCAGAACGGTTTTATAGAGCATGAATGGCAATGATTCCAACGGTTTATAAAGGGATATAGGCAAGTGCGATAACGTTTGGCTTGCATTGCGGAGCGCGGCCGGATTATTGTCGCTACCAACACCTGACCAGCCGCCACACACGGCAAGGCGGGTGGCCAGCAAGACAGGCAACGAACCATTCCACACAAGGAGCAGAAACCATGGCAGATTCCAAGAACTACCGCTTCGAAACCCTGCAGCTTCACGTCGGCCAGGAGCAGGCCGATCCGGCAACCGATTCCCGCGCGGTGCCGATCTACCAGACCACCAGCTACGTGTTCCATAATTTTGACCACGCCGAGGCCCGTTTCGGACTGGCGGATCCAGGCAACATCTACGGCCGCCTGACCAACTCCACCCAAAGCGTGTTCGAAGACCGCATTGCAGCCCTCGAAGGCGGCACCGCAGGTCTGGCCGTCGCATCCGGCGCAGCCGCGGTCGAATACGCGGTGCGCAACATCACCCAGTCCGGCGATCACATCGTCGCCGCCAAGAACATCTACGGTGGCACCTTCAACCTGCTGCGTCACACCCTGCCGCGTGACGGCATCACCACCACCTTCGTCTCCGCCGAGAATCCGCAGGAGTTCGAGGACGCCATCCAGGAGAACACCAAGCTCGTCTACTTCGAGACCTTCGGCAATCCGAACGCCGACCTGCCGGACTTCGAAGCCATCACCGCCATCGCCCACAAGCATCATCTGCCGGTGATCGTCGACAACACCTTCGCCACCCCGTACCTGTTCCGCCCGCTGGAGCACGGCGCTGATGTCGTGGTCGAATCCGCAACCAAGTTCATCGGCGGCCACGGCACCTCGCTGGGCGGTGTGATCGTCGACGGCGGTAACTTCGATTGGAAGGCGAGCGGCAAGTACGCCCAGATCGCTGAGCCCAACTCCTCCTACCACGGCGTCTCGTTTGCCGAGGCTGCCGGCCCTGCCGCCTTCGCAACCTATGTCCGCGCTATCCTGCTGCGTGACGAGGGCGCCTGCATCAGCCCGTTCAACGCCTGGGTCCTGCTCCAGGGCACCGAGACTCTGTCGCTGCGCGTTGACCGTCATGTCGAGAACACCAAGAAGGTCGTTGAGTTCCTGGCTGGTGACAGCCATGTTGCCAAGGTGAATCACCCGAGCCTGCCTGAGCACCCCGATCACGAGCTCTATCAGAAGTACTTCTCCAACGGCGGTGCCTCGATCTTTACCTTTGAGATTAAGGGTGGCCAGGAGGCCGCCTGGAAGTTCATCGATCATCTGCAGGTGTTCTCGCTGCTCGCCAACGTGGCCGACGTCAAGTCGCTCGTCGTGCACCCGGCTACCACCACGCACTCCCAGCTCTCTGCCGAGGAGCTCGCCGAGCAGAACATCACGCCCTCCACGATCCGTCTTTCCATCGGTACCGAGAATGCCGAGGATATCATTTGGGATCTGAAGCAGGCCTTCGCCGCGCTGGACGAGTAAGGCGACTTGTGCAAGGACCCCTTGCGACTCGATAGGTATAACTGCATAAAATGCCTGCTCAAGGCGCCTGTGCGAACAATAGTTGCACAGGCGCCTTTTTTGCATAGAGAGGGCGCAAAAACAGGGTTTTTGACACGCTTTATGCATTCGAGTTGTGGAAAACTCCTGTTGAGAGGATGTGAGTTTTACGCAATTGACGTGCGCCTTTTAAGTAAAACCGCAGGTCGCGATTTGCTCGGGGTACTATGCAGCGCGATCGAATCACACGCAGCTCAAACGCAGCAAAAACGCACTACGGAGGTTTCCAGCTACATGAGGATTGATTCACGAAAACCGAAAGCCGCCGCCCTTTCCGCCGCTCTGACCGTGGCACTTTTGGCGGGCGCCGGTGCAACTGATGCCCACGCCGCAACACTGTCCGATACGGTTGGATCTACGCCGTCCGAGACGACGCTGGTGCAGCCCGTTGACTATCGCGGCGATGGTTATGGTTCCATGCAGGAGTGGAACGCCTCGATGGGGGCCAAGCGCGATTCCCTGGAGATGCGCGCTCAGATCATTATGAATATGTATGGCGACTATGCTACCGATGACGAGCGCGCTGTGTTGCAGGGCTGCATCGACGGCGCGAGTAGCCTGTTGACGATGGGGGAGGTCGACGCCAAGTCGACCGAGCTCGACGAGCTTCGCTCTACGCTAGAGGATGCCAAGCGCGAGGCGCTCGAGGCTGCCGCAGCCGAAGCCGAGGCCGCTGAGGCCGTTCAGGCTTCGTATTACAACGCCGGCTCCGGCTCGTCTTACGCGTCTGCTGCGTATTACGCGAACGGCTCGGGCCTGACGCGCTCGAGCGGCGTCAATAACTATAACGGCCGCCGCGAGACTTATTACAGCAGCAACGTGTTGTATCACCACCGCACGGGCGAATGGACGCAGGACGCCGAGGGCTTTTGGCGCGATTCCGATGGCTACTACGTCGTTGCCGCGGGCGATAAGGCCCAGGGCTCCACGTTTACCGGGTCCAAGGGCGAGTGCAAGGTCTATGACTCCGGCTGCGCTGCCGGAACCACCGATTACTACACTGGCTGGTAATTTTTCTGCATCACGG
>OLOV01002245.1_pt1 | contig 13397 bp, 11 predicted proteins | sample 1672931 | NCBI WGS metagenome assembly OLOV01 (sample SAMEA3136738, study PRJEB25190) | human gut metagenome | biome: human gut; feature: human-associated habitat; material: faeces | place: Austria | collected 2013
CCGAAAGACGGCTGCCGCGCTCGCCCACCACGGTGTCGTAGCCCTGCGGAAGCGACTCGATAAAGGCATCGATGTTGGCGCGACGGGCGGCCTCGGCGATCTCTTCTGCCGTAACGCCCGGCTTGCCGTAGGCGATGTTCTCGCCAATCGTACCGTCAAACAGATAGACATCCTGCTGCACCAGGCCGATGGCGCGGCGCAGGCTCTGCTGCGTCACATCGCGCACGTCCTGACCGTCGATGCTAATGGATCCGGTAGCCACGTCATAAAAACGCGGCAGCAGCGAACACGTCGTGGACTTGCCACCGCCCGAGGGGCCAACCAGGGCAATGGTCTGTCCGGGCTTGATGGACAGATTCATATGGTCGATCACGGGACGAGCCTCTTCGCCTGCGCCGAGCTCAACGTCCTCGTAGCTAAAGCACACGTCGCGATATTCAACCGTGCCAGCCTTCACCTGCAGGTCCGTGGCATCCGGCTTATCCTGGATATCCGGAGCGGTCGAAAGCACCTCGTCCATGCGTTTAAAGCCGGCGATGGCCTTCTGATACGTTTCAGCCGAGTTCACAAGCGTCTCGAGCGGGGTGCAGAACAGCGAAATGTAGAGTGCAAAGGTTGCCATATCGACTGCCTGCAGCTGACCCTGGGCAACGAGCCAACCACCCAGCAGCACCACGATCACGTACAGCACGCCCGAGAGCAGGCCATACGTCGCAGTGTAGACGCCCATGGCGTGATACATATTCTCCTTGGACGAAAGATAGCGGTCGTTAGAGGCGCGGAACTTGGAGCGTTCGGTCTCCTCGTTGGCAAAGCTCTTGACCTCGCGCATGCCGGCCAGCGAATCCTGCAGCTGGGCATTAATACCGCTGATCTTTTTGCGGTTGTCGCTAAAGACCTCGCGCATGCGCATGTTCTGCCAAAACATGATGACCGCAAACACCGCTGTCACCACGACCATGGCAAGCGCCAGCACCGGAGCGATGGTAAAGAGGATCACAAACGAGCCGATAATCTCGATACCGCAGATGATTATCCACTCGGGTACGTGATGCGCTGCCTCACAGATATCAAATAGGTCGTTGACCACGCGGCTCATCATGTCACCCGAGCTGTTGCGATCGAAGTACGCAAAGCTAAAGCGCTCGTACTGATCGAACAGGTCCTCGCGCATCTTGGACTCCATGCGCGCGCCCATCACGTGGCCCCAATAGCTCACAAAGTAGCGGCAGGCGCAACGGACGGCGTACATCAGCACCAAGCCGACCGCGATCATACCGAGCGCCTGCATAATAGCAGCCTGACCCTGGGTAAAGAGCCCGCCGGTCAGATTGCGCAGGATAATGGGAAACGCCAGGTCAATGGCGGCAAGCACCAGGGCGCAAACAGTATCGGCAACAAAAAGCCCCATCTGGGGCTTGTAATAAGACAAAAACCTTCTAAACATGCAGTCCTCGGGGGTAAATAAATAGCGTGAGAAATCCGGCTGAACCGGTCAGGCTGAAAACAAAGCGTTCCAACAAGCATAACGCCAATGATCTGGCAGCGTCAGCGAAAACGTCCCTAAGCGAGCAAGGTGCCTTGAAAGAGGAGCGACGCGTACTTCGGTACGCGAGCGACGATTGAAAGGCAGATTGCCGCTTAGGGGCGTTTGCAGCGTCGACTCGTTACGCGGTTTGGTAAAACCGCGTAACCTAGAGCTCTGCCCCGCCTAGTCGGTGCGCAATGCTGTCGCAGGCAAGCGCGCCCACGACGGTCTTGGCATCTTCGATCTTGCCGTCGAGCACGGCGTCGATCAGCTCGTGCAGCGGTACCAGGTCGACGTTGACAAACTCGTCATCGTCGGGGTCGGGTGCATCAAACTCGAGCTTGGTAGCCAGGTAGATGTGAATGATCTCGTCGCAAAAACCGCAGGACGTGACAATCGACGTCAAAAAGCGAATGCGACCAGCCCTAAAGCCCGTCTCCTCATGCAGCTCGCGCTTGGCGCAATCGAGCGGGTCCTCGCCTGGGTCGAGCTTGCCGGCGGGAACCTCGACCGTCACGCGGTCGATGGCGGTGCGGTACTGACGCACCAGTACGATCTTGCCGCTCTCGGTCAGTGCCACAACGGCCGCCGCACCCGGATGGCGAACGATATCGCGGGCGCTGCGGTGACCGTTGGGCAGCTCAACCTCAAGACGGTGGACGTCGAGGATCTTGCCCTTCCAGGCGCACTCCTCCGAAAGAATCTTCTCGTGCAGCAGGGCGTCATGCGGGTCTTCGTCCCCCAGCACCAGCGCCGGCTCGTCAGCGACCTCGCCACCAGGCTCGCCCTCGGCGTGCCCATACATGCGTCCGTCCTCTTCGACGATCTGCGCGTCCACGAGCTCTTCGTTCTTCTCGTCCATCCATCTCATTCCTCTCGGATTTTAGGCATCCCAGGCATCGCGGCCGCGCAGTGCGCGCAGGCCAATGTCGTGACGCAGGGTCTTGCCCTCAAAGTTGATCTTCTCGCAGGCCTCGTAGGCAAGGTCGCGAGCGTTCTCGAACGTATCGCCCAGTGCGGTCACGGCGAGTACACGACCGCCGTTGGTCACGAGCTTGCCGTCCACCACAGCGGTGCCGGCGTGGTACACCGTCACGTTCTCCATGGCCTCGGCATCCTCGATACCGGTAATGACCTTGCCCTTCTCGTAGCTGCCGGGATAGCCCGCGCTCGTCAGAACAACAGCCACGGCCCACTCGTCACGCCAGTCGAGCTCAATCTGATCAAGCTCGCAGTTGGCGCAGGCGAGCATAACCTCGACCAGGTCGTTCTTGAGGCGCGGCAGCACGACCTGCGTCTCGGGGTCGCCAAAGCGGGCGTTGAACTCCAGCACCTTGGGGCCGGCGGGGGTGAGCATAAAGCCGCCGTACAGGCAGCCGCGGTAGTCGATGCCCTCGGCAGCGAGCTCTGCCACGGTCTGCTCCATGACCTTCACCATGGTGGCGTGCTCCTCGTCGGTCACGATAGGCACCGGGCTGTAGACGCCCATGCCACCCGTATTGGGACCAAGATCGCCCTCGAGCGCGCGCTTGTGGTCCTGCGAGGTGGCCATGGGACGAACGGTCTTGCCGTCGGTAAAGGCCAGCAGCGAGCACTCGGGGCCGGTCAGCATCTCCTCAATGACAACGGTGCTGCCGGCATCGCCAAAGGCTCCGCCAAAGCACTCACGCACGGCCTCCTCAGCCTGCTCGAGCTCAGTCGCCACGATAACGCCCTTGCCTGCGGCCAGGCCGTCAGCCTTGACGACCAGCGGAGCGCCCTGCTCGCGCACATAGGCAAGAGCCGAAGCCTCGTCGGTAAATGAACCATAGGCTGCCGTCGGGATACCGGCGCGCTCCATGAGCTGCTTGGAGAACAGCTTAGAGCCCTCCATCTGGGCGCCCTCGGCACCCGGGCCAAAGCACGGGATGCCCGCCGCGCGGACGGCGTCGGCAACGCCCGCCACGAGCGGAGCCTCGGGGCCAATCACCACGAGTCCGCATCCATGGCTCTGGGCAAACGCCGCCACGGCCGCAGGATCGCAATCGTCGAGAACCACGTTCTCGCCGCAGCTCGCGGTGCCGCCGTTACCCGGCGCAATGTAGAGCTTGCCGGCGCGCGGTGATGCTGCGAGCTTGGCTGCCAGAGCATGCTCGCGGCCGCCGCTGCCCAACAACAGGATGTCGATGGTTTGAGTGTCCGCCTTCAAGGGTGCCTCCTCTATGGATGAACGGCCCGCTCCGCGCGAGCCCTTTGCAAGCAAATATACCCCTCGGCCGCCCATCTGGACTGCAAAGGGGTATATCGCAATAACCAAATAGTCCCGATTACTTCCAGAATCGGTTGATGATCTGCTCGCGACCGGCGCCGACGCCGATAAACGTCACGCGGGTGTGTGCCAGATCCTCGATAAACGCCACGTAGTCCTGAGCCTCCTGCGGCAGCTCATCAAAGCTGCGGCAGCCGGTGATGTCGCACTTCCAGCCAGGGAGCTCCTCGTAGATGGGCTTGGCATGCTCAAAACGCACCTGGTGCTCGGGCACGCTCGTGTAGCGCTCGCCGTCGACGTCATAGGCAACGCACACCTTAATGGTGTCGAAGGCCGAAAGCACGTCGAGCTTGGTCACGGCGATATCGGTGAGACCGTTGACGCGCGAGGCATAGTTGGCGATAGGGCCGTCAAACCAGCCGCAACGACGACGGCGACCGGTGGTCACGCCGTACTCGTAGCCCTCCTCGGTCAGCGTGTGGCCGGCCTCGGTCTCATAGGAAAGCTCGGTGGGCATGGGGCCCGAACCGACGCGGGTGATATAGGCCTTCATGACGCCTAGCACGCGGTCGACGTTCTTCATGCCGACACCGGAACCGGTAATGGCGCCGCCAGCGGTGCAGTTAGAAGACGTCACGTACGGATAGGTGCCATGATCGATGTCGAGCAGCGTCGCCTGGGCGCCTTCGAACAGCAAGTCTTTGCCCTCATCGATCATGTTGTTGAGCAGCAGGCTCGTCTCGGTGATGTAGGGGCGCAGGCGCTCGGCCATGGGCAGGTACTCGTCGCAAATCTGGTCCACAGTGTAGGTGGGCAGGTTGTAGATGAGCTCCAGCTCGGGGTTCACGCGGACAAGAGCGGTCTCCAGCTTATCGCGGAACAGTGCCTCGTCCAGCATGTCCTGCATACGCAGGCCGATGCGGGCCATCTTGTCCTGGTAGCACGGACCGATGCCGCGCTTGGTGGTACCGATGTTCTTCTTGCCGAGCTTCTGCTCAAAGGCGCCATCCAGATCGATGTGGTACGGCATGATGACGTGCGCGTTGCCGCTGATCTTGAGATTCTTGGTGGTGATGCCGTCGGCCTCGAACATGTCGATCTCCTCAAGGACGACCTTGGGGTTGACGACGCAGCCGTTACCGATCACCGACACGTGGTCGGAATACATGATGCCGGAGGGCACCTGGTGCAGGCCGTACTTCTTGCCGTTGACGACGATGGTGTGGCCGGCGTTGTTGCCGCCCGAATAGCGCACGACGGCATCAAAGTCGCCGGCGACCAAGTCGCAGATCTTACCCTTGCCCTCATCGCCCCACTGGGCACCGACCAAAACGGTTGACGGCATGTTTACTCCTCACATTCATGGACTGTCCGCACACCGCAAGTGCGCAGAAGCACAAAACATTCCCAGTATACCCGTGCAACGGGCGCCTGTCCTACTCCTCGGTATGCGCCCCATCAAGCTCATAGAACTTGGTGGATGCCGGCAGGAACATCAGGTCGACGTCACCGATCGGGCCTGAACGGTTCTTGGCCACGACGATACGCGTAACGCCCTCGTCGGGTCGATCGTCACGCGAGGCCTCGGCCTCATCAGCGGAGCGGTCCAAGAACATAACGATGTCGGCGTCCTGCTCGATGGAGCCCGATTCACGCAGGTCGGACAGCTGCGGGCGCTTGCCGGTACGGGACTCGACCTGACGCGACAGCTGCGACAGCGCGATCAGTGGGATCTTGAGCTCCTTGGCCATAATCTTCAGACCACGCGACATCTCAGAGACCTCGACGGTGCGGCTCTCGGAACGACGTCCAGGCGGGGGACTCACCAGCTGCAAATAGTCCAGGATGATGATGGCCTTCTCCTTGTTATGGAGCATGCGGCGGCTCTTGGCGCGAATCTCGGTCACCGTGGTGCCGGGCGTATCGTCAATCAGAATATCGAGCTTGGACAGCGTCTGCGTGGCCTCATTGATGTTGGCCCACTGCTCGGGACTAATGCGGCCCGTACGGAAGTCGCTGATCGAGATCATGGCATAGGCGCAAATCAGACGCTGGGCAATTTCCTTGCCCGACATCTCCAGCGAGAAGAAGCCGACGGTATAGCCCGCTGCGGCGGCATTGAGCGCCAGGTTCAGAGCGAACGACGTCTTACCTACAGCAGGACGGGCGCCGATGATGATGAGCTGACCCTCGCGGAAGCCCATGAGCATGCGGTCGAGCGACGGGAAGCCCGTGGGCACGCCCGCAGCCTGGCCACCGGCCTGGCACACTTCCTCGGCCTCGTTATAGGCCTCGACCATAAACTCGGTCAGCGTCTTGTAGCTCGACTTAACCTCACGCGCCGTGACCTTGAGCAGCTTGCTCTCGGCCAGCTCCACGACCTCTTTGGTGTCGGTAGGGGCGTTATAGGCCAGCGCGTTGATCTCGTTGGTAGCACCGATCAGCTCGCGCAGCATCGAGTCGCGGCGGACAATGGCGGCATGGTGCTGCCAGTTCACGAGCGACAGGGTCTGACCCATCAACTCCAAAATGTACGCTTCGCCACCCACGGCATCGAGCTTGTTGATGCTTCGCAGGTAATCGATCAGCGAGATGGAGTCGATGGGAATGCGGCTGTTGTACATATCGACCATCGCGGTATAGATGGTCTTATGAATGGGCCGGTAGAAGTCATCGGGCTGCAGCTCGACCTGGGCCTCCTCGACCACCTCGGGCGACAGCAGCATGGCGGCCAGTACATTGGCCTCTGCATCTTGGTTTTGGGGAAGACCCAACTTTGAGCCGCGGTCCTCAACCGTCAGCCCGGTCTCCCTATCGTCATATGCCATGAGCATCCTCATTCATATCGCTTGCGAGCATCCATAGTATCAGCCACGGTCCCAAAACGCGCCGCACGCGGCCAATCATCACCGAACCAAACGGATGAACGGTCCTGTACACAGGACTTCGACGCGACGTTCACTATGACACTCACTCAGCGCAAAAAACAAAAGGGCGCCCTGGTTTCCCAGAGCGCCCTTCTTAGAACAAGATTGTTGCGTTGCAGCAAATGCTACTCGGCAGCAGCCTCAGTCTCGACCTCGGCGGTCTCGGCCTCGGCGACCTCAGCGGCCTCCTCGACCTCAGCCTCGGCAGCGAGCTCCTCGGCGGTAACGCCGACGAGAACGACAACCTCGGCCTTGATCTCGCGGTACAGCGAGATGGCAACGGTGTGGGCACCGGCAACCTTGATGGGCTTACCGAGCTCGACGCGCTTGCGGTCGATGTCCATACCGAGCTGAGCCTTGATGGCGTCAGCGATCATAGCGGCGGTAACGGAGCCAAAGAGGATGCCCTCGTCGCCGACCTTGACGTCAACGGTGACCGTCTTGCCCTCGAAGGCAGCCTTGGTCTCGTTGGCGGTAGCCAGACGGACGGCCTCGCGCTTGGCGATGTTGTTGCGACGCTCGTCAAGCTGCTTGAGGTTGCCCTTGGTGGCGGCAACAGCGAGCTTCTTGGGGAACAGGAAGTTCTCAGCGTAACCCTGAGCGACCTCTACGACGTCACCCTCGCCGCCCTTGCCCTTGATCTCATCGAGAAGAATAACCTTCATGATGCGTCTCCCTTCTTAGCCGCGGTCGCGGTTGCCACGAGAGGAAACCACGGGGACGGTGTACGGCAGGAGAGCCATCTCGCGGGCGCGCTTGATGGCGTTGGCGATGTCATGCTGATGCTGCGTGCAAGCGCCAGTGACGCGACGGGGCTTGATCTTGCCACGGTCGGTCATGTACTTACGGAGAAGCTGAGTGTCCTTATAGTCGATGAACTCAGTGTTCTCCTTGCAGAACTGGCAGTACTTACGACGCGGCTGACGTGCAGAAAAATCATTAGCCATGTCAAAATACCTTTCATTTGGCAACTTCGGCGAACCGAAGCCGCCTCTCACTCAAAAATAGGTGAACAACCCTTAGAACGGGATGTCCTCATCGTAGACGTCGACCGCAGGCGGCGTGGCCACCGGTGCGGCAGGACGTGCTGCGGGCGCTGCGGGGGCGTAACCGCCCTGATCGTAGCCACCCTGGCCACCACGGGAGCTCATAAACTCGATCTCATCGACGATGACCTCAAGCTTGCTCCGGCGCTGGCCGTCGCGCTCCCAAGAGCTGTAGCGCAGCTTGCCCTCGATCGCGACCTTGTTTCCCTTTGCCAGGAAACGGCTCACGGCCTCGGCGCGCGTGCCGAACATAGTGCAGTCGACAAAGTTGGGATAGTCCTCCCACTCGCCAGTCTGCGCGTTGCGGCGACGATCGTTCACGGCGACGCCAAAGGACAGAACCTGGGTTCCGCCGGCGGTGGCGCGCAGCTCGGGATCACGCGTGAGGTTACCGGTGATGTTCACTCGATTGATGCTCATAACTCACTACTTCCTCTTGGGGCACAAGCCCAGTCCAAAACGACAGTCTTACTCCTGGTCGTCGCGACGGACGATCATGTGGCGGACCACAGCGTCGGTGATGCGCAGGACGCGATCAAGCTCGGCGATCTGGGTAGGATCTGCGTGGAAGTTGATGAGGGTGTAGTCACCATCGGTGAGGTCGTTGATCTCGTAGGCGAGCTTGCGCTTGCCCCACTCGTCAACGGAGTCGACCTTGCCAGCGCCCTCAGCGATCGTGGTATCGATACGCTTCATAACAGCGAGACGAGTCTCGGGGTCGAGCGACGGGTCAACAAAGAACAGCAGTTCATAAGCCTTCATATTGTCACCTCCTCTGGGCAAATGTGGCTTCAGGTCGTGAAGGTGCGCCTGAAGCAGGAAAAGACTTGGTAATAATATCTTTCAACCTCCTAGGCTGCAAGAATATGCAGCTACAACCTCATGACCTCCACATATGCCCATACTCGCACGACGTTTCATGCGCATTCCAACCAAATGCTGACCAAAAGCTTGACGGATCTGTGGACAAGATACGGTGCCGTGAGGACAAGCTGAGCCAAGTCGCAGGTCAACGGGCGCATGGTTGTGGTCACAAAATGCATACCAGTGGCCCACAGCACCACCCAAAGATTTTTAAATTCATTGCCAAATCGCTTATAAATACCCCTTTTGAACAATTGAGTTGATCAACTACGCTGGTCGGAAGCCGTTTTTTGGCATCTCAAACCCCGCTGCAACGCCAAACGCGGCCAAGCGTTTTAAAAAATGCCAACTTTTCTGTTTGCACTTTGCGATTCCTCGTGTATACTGACTTTCGCATTTAACGGAGAGTTGTCCGAGTGGCCGAAGGAGCACGATTGGAAATCGTGTAGGCGTCAAAAGCGTCTCCAGGGTTCAAATCCCTGACTCTCCGCCAGTTAATTCCAAAGCAGGCCTTCGAGCCTGCTTTGTTTTTACCCCACGCGGAGGGGTGGCAGAGTGGTTGAATGCGGCGGTCTCGAAAACCGTTTGGCCTGTATAAGGTCACGAGGGTTCGAATCCCTCCTCCTCCGCCATTTTGGTTGAGAAAGCTCCCGGGAATGGGAGCTTTTTTGTTATCGGATCCCCTCTCGGCCGCACATCCCAACCAAACATGTACATCACCCTCCAAAAACGACATTTTTCGACATCTTTGGAGGCTGATGTACATGTTTGCATATCGCACTCGGCGCACGATCGGCCGTTTTGCCAGCATTCGGTATATTTCCTCACTTCAACGGACATAAGGACTGCATATCGGCATAAAGCGAGAGGTCCCCAATGGATACTCCTGTTCTCATTTCGCATAAAACGGCGTGGCTCGTCCATCATGCGCCACAAGACCTGGTTCAAGCGATCGCGCAACACGACTACCAGATAGGCGCAAGAGGCCTCTCCACCCAGCAGCGTATCACGCGCATTCGACAGGCTCTTACCGACTGCGGTATTCCCACTAGCATGCTTGAGACTATCGATATCTCCGTTGTATTTGCCTTCGAGCGAATCCGCGCCAACGGTGTAAATTGCCACGTTCTTGGCCAAAATCTACCCTACGACCATATCGACGAGCTGTCCCCTGGTATTTTTATCACCGACGAAGCCCTTACCTTCGTATTCGCTGCCGAGTGGATGGACAGAATCGAATACCTCGAATACGGCTACGAAGTTTACGGTGACTATCGCATGGGGCTCAATCCCGATGACCCTTACACCGATCAACCGGCTACCGCTTCCAAGAACGAAATTGTCGATCTGCTCGATCGGCATCCCGGCAAACCCTGTGCCACACGCGCCCGACTCGCGCTCAGGCATATCTACGACCACTCAGCCTCACCCATGGAGACCGCATCCGCTATCGCCCTTTCACTCCCGACGAGCGAAGGCGGCGTTGGCATCCGAGGTGTCGAACTCAACAAGCCGCTCGAAATCCCTAAACGACTTTGGCATTGCACCAAAGTTCGAACGCTCAAAATCGATGCCCTCATTACCTATAAACGCAGAGAGCTCGGCATCGAATATAAGGGCGGCTTTCACGACGAGGCCGAACGCAAGGGAGCAGATGCGGAGCGAGAGGCCGTACTCGCCCAAATGGGCTATCGCATCGTCACGCTCACCTCAACGCAATTTGCCAGCCAACTCGCTTTCCACCGTGCCATGAACAATATCCGCGAAGCACTCGGCATGCCTCGTTGCGTAGATGCCGAGTATCAGCGAAAGCAAAACGAACTGCGCAAGGTGCTTATCCGCAACTGGAAGAGCAATCAAGCCGAAGAGTCGCCTTCTGAGTAACGACGAACCCACTCACCCCGCGCTTCCCCCAAACATGTACGTCACCCTCCAAAAACGACATTTTTTGACATCTTTGGAGTGTGATGTACACGTTTTGAACCTATGACCGTACCCAGTCCCGACCGTTTGCCGAGCAATAGGGTCGCAATCGGCGCCGAACATGTACTATGTACGGGCATTGTCTAAACCCGTAACTCAAAGGACCCCATCTTGCCCGTCGTCGCCGCTATAACCGTTACCTCACATGCCTCGGACGCCATGGTCGCTATCCCCTTTTGGCTCGAGATGTTCGCCGTTGTCGCTGCATCGATCTCGGGTGTGCTGGTTGCTCGCGAACACAAGCTCGACCTGGTGGGCGCGGTCGCGCTCGCGGTGGTCTGCGGTCTGGGCGGCGGTCTTTTGCGCGATATGACGCTGCAGGTAGGCAACGTCTACATCCTCAACCAGCCAATGGCGCTGCCGCTCTCCATCGCCACAGCGGCCATCATCTACATCTTCCCGGCAATCGTCGATAAACCCGAGAAACTCATCCCATTGCTCGACATCGTCTCGGTCGGCATCTACGCTGCCACCGGAGCGGACAAGGCACTGGTTTATGGCTTTGCGCCGGCCGTATGCATCATGATGGGCTTTTTCACCGCGGTGGGCGGCGGCATGTTGCGCGACGGCTTTATGGGCGTGGTTCCGGGCATTTTCCAACGTACTAACTTTTATGCCATCGCCGCCATCGCCGGATCGACAAGCTATGTGTGTCTCGTTATGAGCGGCATCATGAGCAATGTCGCCGCGCTGGTCGTATGCGTTGTCGTGACCATGGGTCTGCGCTGGCTCTCGCTGCGCTTTGACATCAAAAGCCCCACCGAAGAAGACATCGCACGCTTTTTGCACCGCAAAAAATAGGTGGCGCGGGCCCATCCTTCGAAATGCAACCGAGAGGTTCTTTTAGAGCGCCCGCGCGTTGGGTACCCTGTTAGATACATGTTGAACACCTAACGAAGGACCACCTATGCCTTGCAATCAATTCCCGCCGACGCAACGTCGCAAAACGCGAGGTCGCCTCTTTTTCGCACTCGCCCTCATCGCGTTGGCGCTCGTTGCCCTTCCCGCCGGAGCCTTTGCCGGCACGGATACCGCCGGAAACGTTCTCGCGACCGACGAAGACTCCACCCCATCTGGCGTCGAAGGCGACCTGTACTGGGCCGGTCAGAGCCTCAACCTGGACGACACCTCCATCGGCCGCGATATTATCGCGGCAGGCGAGAGCTTGTCGATTCGCGACTGCACCGTAGGCGGAGCCGTTCGCCTGGCGGCGCGCACCATCGATATCTCCAAAACCGCAATCGATGGCAGCGTGACGGTAGCCGGTCAGCATGTCGTGCTCAACACTGGTAGCACCGCCAACTGTTTTTACGCGATGGGCGAGACAGTTGCCCTACGCGGCTCCGCCAAGTCGGCAGCGCTCGCAGGCGACACCGTGACCATCGATGGCACCGTCGACGGCGATGTCGAGGTTTGGGCCGATAAGCTCGTCTTGGGCAAGAACGCCCGCATTACCGGCACCGTGAACGCGCACGTCTCCGAGGACCCCGAGCGTGCCGCAGGAGCCGAGGTAGGCGCGCTCAAGATCGACCGCACCGAGAACGAGGATACTTCCACCGTTAACGATGTCATCGGCGGTATCGTCGCCGCGGCACTCTCGACCTGCTTTGTCGCTCTGCTGCTCGAGCTCGTCTTTCCGCGCGCGACCGCCAGCGCCGCCGGCATGCTCCACCAGCGCCCCATACCCCTGTGGGTGAGCGGTCTTCTGGGCACGATTGCTATCGTCCCCGCCGTCCTACTGCTAATTATCTCTATCGCTGGTCTGTCGCTTGCCGGAGCCCTCTTGTGCGGCGTTATCGGCATCGCGTTGGTGTCGAGTGCCTTTGCGGGGTGCGCGATCTCCCGCATGGTCGGACACAACCAAAACCGCTACGCCATGGCAGCCGTGGGCGGCGTAATCGCAGGCGCCCTCACGGGGCTTCCCCTCGTAGGTGACTTCATCAGCGGCGTAGCCTTCGTCTTTACACTCGGCTACATCATCCAAATCATTTGGCGCAACGCCCACCTCAAACCGCAGCAGCCAGCTAACACGCCAGGACTCCCCACCGCTTAGCCGCCAACCACCATAAAGGGGCCAGGCACCTTTGTGGTGGTGCAGACCAGCTCAGTCCCTGTGCACAAAAAAGGGCGCCGACCATCGCGGTCGACGCCCTTTCTCGTTAGACGCTATAAAGCCCAGCGCTTATTTGTTGACCTGGCCGGCGCGGACGGCAGCCTTCTTGCGGTCGGTGGCGGAAAGCAGGCGCTTGCGCAGGCGATTATGCTCAAGCGGCAGAAGATTCAGGCGGATGCTATTTCCGCACTGGATGAGCGGACGAACGAAATGCTGCTGAAGAACGCCCGCAACACGGTGGAGCAGGCGAAAATCACCACGCGCCTTGCCTCTGGCAGTTCTATCAAGGCGGATACGCTGGAAACCACTTGGCGCACCATTATGACGGGGCTGGACGAAACGAAGAAGATTCAGGAGAGCGCCCGCACGCAGCGCGCGCAGGATCAGGCGAAGCTGGAAGCCATCAAGAAGGACTTCATGTCCCGCTATAACATGCCCAACAGGTAAGGGATAAAGGCACTACCGCACAATTCGTTGGCAGCGCTGGCGATGCCTTTTCTGCCATCTGCTTCTTGCAGAAATCTCGATTTACCTCCAGTAAACCTTCGATTTCTGCAATCGCATCTGACAAAAAATGCATTCGCCATCGCACCAACTCATTTGTGCGGTATTGCCTTAAATCAAATAAAACCACACACAACGAAGTAAGGAGGAACTAACGCATGTACAAACTCTACTACCAATTTCC
>OLOV01002246.1_pt1 | contig 13397 bp, 14 predicted proteins | sample 1672931 | NCBI WGS metagenome assembly OLOV01 (sample SAMEA3136738, study PRJEB25190) | human gut metagenome | biome: human gut; feature: human-associated habitat; material: faeces | place: Austria | collected 2013
TGGCGGCGCTGATTGTCATTTTTTCCGGCACACGGATTCAGGTGGTGCTTTGGCCCGTAACGGCATATTTGCAGAAATTCAGTATCCCCATCACGCTTGTCTGGATTGTCGGCGTGACGAACGCGGTAAATCTGATTGACGGTTTGGATGGTCTGGCGGCAGGGGTTACCTCCATTGCGGCAATGAGCCTGATGGTGCTCTGCATTATGACAGGCAGCACAACGGCGGTTGGCTTAACGGCGGCACTGGCAGGGGCTTGTCTGGGCTTCCTTCCCAGAAACTTCAACCCTGCGGAAATCTTTATGGGTGATACAGGCTCTACGTTCCTTGGCTTTGTGCTTGCGGTAACGAGTATCCTCGGTGTATTCAAGGGCTATGCCCTGCTTGCGCTGATTGTGAGCGTGCTTTGTGTTGGACTGCCTGTGTTTGATACGATTTGTGCAATGCTGCGCCGTATGGCGAAAAATCAGCCCATCATGCAGGCGGACAGAGGACATCTGCATCATAAGCTGATTGACCATGGCTTCAGCCAGAGACAGGCGGTATTGATTATGTATACCATCAGCCTGCTGTTGGGGCTTCTGGCAATCTTTATCAGCTTTAAAGATTCCGGTACGATTGTGGTTATGGCACTGACGGTGATTGTGCTGTGCTTCATCATTTATTATTTCAATGCCCATATCAGAAATAAGCAAGACCATGATGATAAATAATGGCTCAGACGATTTTCTCCCTGTTTCCAAAACAGGGAGATTTTTTCTGCCCGCGTATCTGTTTTTTTAAAAGGAAATATAGTATAATAAAGGTTCAGAAAATAACAGATTCCGATAGGAAAGGAGGAAAGCCGCATGGCGGAAGAAATTCGTTTAAGTAAAAGCTTCATAGAAACCGAGCTGCCGCAGGCACCTCCCTTATATGTGTCGGTTTATCTGATGACATTAGCCGTTGGGCAGGATGCGAAGAAGGTGGCTGAACGGCTGAAAGCCACAGAAACAGATGTCCTCTATGCCTGGGGCTATTGGAAGGGCAAGGGCTATTTGCAGGAGGAGAAAAAGCAGGAAACAGAAAGACCTGCATTGGTTTCCTCTGTACGCCCCGATTATTCTCCGAGAGAATTGGCACTTTACATAAAAAATGATAAGGTCAGAAAATTATTTGATTCCGCGCAGAAAAAGCTGGGAAAAATGCTTTCGCAGCAGGATATGAGCCTGCTGTTCAGCTTTTATGATTGGCTTGGTCTGCCGATGGAGGTCATCGAGCTGCTGCTTTCCTATTGCACCGCAAGCGGGCATACCGGTATGCGCTATATCGAAAAGGTCGCTATCGGCTGGGCAGAGGAAGGCGTGAATACTGTGGAAAAGGCAGCGGAATATATTGAGCTGCGGAAAACCGGCTACCGCGCCATTTTGCAGGCGTTTGGGCAGAATCGTATGCCTGTGGCGGCAGAGGAAGTCTATATGAAAAAATGGCTGCAGGAATATAAGCTGCCGTTGGATGTGGTGAAGCTTGCCTGTGAAAGAACGGTTATGCAGACGGGAAAGGCATCCTTTGCATACGCCGACCGTATTCTGGAAAATTGGAAAAAGGCAGGCGTGTCCGCTGTCGCGGATGTGCAGGCGCAGGATGCTGCCTTTGCGGCGAAAAAGGCGCAGAATACATCGACCGCACAGACCGCAGAAAAGCCACAGCGCGCACAGAAGCAGAATCGTTTCATCAATTATACGCAGAGCGAATGGGATTTTGCGGAGCTGGAGAGACTGGAACGGGAACAGAGAGAAAAATGGTAAAAACAGATAAAATAGATTGGGGGGAGAAAATTGGCAACGAAAACACAGATTTACAAGGAAGTCCTGCGGGAATATGATGCCCTGCGGACGCGTAAGGCGGCGGAGCTGCGAGAACGGAAGGAAAGCCTGTATGCGCGCTTTCCGCGTCTGGCAGAAATAGAGGAGACGCTTTCTATGGTTGGTGTTTCTACGGCAAAGCTGGTGCTGCTACATCCGGAGGAACGGGAAAAAGCAATGACGGAAATGAAACAGAAGCAGCAGACCTTGCAGGACGAGCGGATGGCACTTCTGGCGAAAAACTGCCTTTCTCCCTCTCTGCTGAAGCTGGAATACGCATGTGAGAAATGCAGGGATACAGGCTATATCGAAGGTACGCCCTGCAACTGCATGCGGCGCAGGCTGATGGACAGGCTGTATGACCAGTCCAATGTACGCGATGTGATTAAGCTGGAAAATTTCGATACCTTCGATTTGCGTCTCTTTGATACAGAGGTTGTGCCTGCGGAGGGCATTTCGCCCAAGGAAAATGCACAGCGCAATCTGAAAAAGGCGATGGAATTTGCGGAACATCCGGAGGGGGAAAATCTCCTGCTTTACGGCGGCGCAGGCAGAGGGAAAACCTTTCTGTGCAACTGTATTGCAAAGGAGGTGCTGGAGCATGGAAAAACGGTGCTTTATCTGACGGCAGGGCAGCTTTTCAAGCAGCTGGAGGATATGCGCTTTCGCAACAAGGAGGAGGAAGAGCCCTTCGATTGGGACAGTGAAATTCTGGATGCGGATCTGCTGATTATCGATGACCTTGGGACGGAATTTGCAACGATGTTTACCGCCTCGGAGCTGTTCCGCATTGTCAATGACAGAAAGCTGAGAAAACGCCCTGTTGTGATTTCTACCAATCTGGATTATCGTGCGCTGATGGAGCAGTATTCCGATCGCGTGATGAGCCGTCTGATTGGGGAATATACTACACTGAAATTCTTCGGGGATGATATTCGGATGAAGAAAAAATACAGATAAGACAAAACAGGGTTTTGCTTTATATTCAGACAGAGGAATAAACAGAGGAGCTTCGATGGTGGCAAGTGCCTTGAAGCCCTCTGTTTTTCTTTTTCCCTGTAAATAGTAAGAACTTTTTTGCAAAAAAGACGATTTTTTTCAGCCTGTCCGTTGAAATCCTGCGTTGCGTTTCTCCGGAAAGTATGCTAGAATTATATCTTGATATGGTCTCTGTATTTGGAACAGAAAAACGGAGATGGAGAAAGAAACGAGAATAAGGAGGAACGCTCTTGAACAAATATCTTAAACCAATCGGAATTTATGTGCTGATTTTTGTGGTTATTTTAGCGGCACTGGCGTATACAGGCCCACAGATTCTTCCGCAGCGCAATGATACGGCGCAGGAGGAATATGTCTACAGCGACCTGTTGAAGGAACTGGATGAAAATAACGTGGCTTCTGTGGAGGTTTCCAGAAGAACAGAGGTCGGAGACTACGGTACAGCGGAGGCAACGCTGAAGGACGGCAGTGTCATCCGTGTGGATGTGCCGAGTATATCCGTATTGCAGCAGGTGCTGGATGAAAAAGCCCTGACAAATGACGTAAAGATTGACGTTGGGGATTTGCAGAGAGAAAGCATGCTTTCTCAGGTGGTACCCTCTCTCATCATGATGATTGTGATGATTATTATCTTTATTCTGCTGTTCAACCGTATGCAGGGCGGCGGCGGAAAGATGAACAACTTCGGCAAGAGCAAGGCAAAAATGAGCGTTGACGGGGAAAGCAATGTTACCTTTGACAACGTGGCAGGCTGTGACGAGGAAAAGGGCGAGCTGGAGGAATTGGTAGAATTCCTGAAGGCACCCAAGAAATTTACGGAGTTAGGTGCGCGCATCCCGAAGGGTGTGCTGCTGGTGGGCCCTCCGGGTACCGGTAAAACATTGCTGGCAAAGGCAGTTGCCGGCGAGGCAGGCGTACCCTTTTTCAGCATTTCCGGTTCCGACTTCGTGGAAATGTTTGTCGGTGTCGGTGCATCCCGTGTAAGGGATTTGTTTGAACAGGCGAAGAAAAACGCCCCCAGTATTGTATTTATCGACGAAATTGATGCTGTCGGCAGACGCAGAGGTGCAGGTCTTGGCGGCGGACACGATGAACGCGAGCAGACATTGAACCAGCTGTTGGTTGAGATGGACGGCTTCGGCATCAACGAAAGCGTTATTATCATTGCGGCAACCAACCGTGCAGATATCCTTGACCCGGCACTGCTCAGACCCGGTCGTTTTGACAGACAGGTTTATGTCGGCAGACCCGATGTAAAGGGCAGAGAGGCCATCCTGCGCGTGCATGCAAAGGGCAAGCCTATGGCATCTGAGGTGGATTTGAAGGTGGTTGCGCAGACAACTGCAGGCTTCACCGGTGCGGATCTGGCAAACCTTTTGAATGAAGCGGCGCTGCTGACCGCCAGAGACGGCAAGAAGAAAATTGATATGGAAGAAATCCAGAAGGCACTGATTAAAATCGGTGTCGGGACGGAAAAGAAAACAAGAGTCATTTCCGAAAAGGAAAAATACATCACAGCATACCATGAGGGCGGTCATGCCATCCTCTTTGAGGCTGAGCGAGCTTGACCCTGTCCATAGCATTTCCATCATTCCTACGGGGATGGCGGGCGGCTATACTATGCCACTGCCCGGTGAGGACAGAATGTATATGACAAAAATGATGATGGAACAGGAAATCATCAGCCTTCTGGGCGGTCGTGCGGCAGAAGAACTTGTAATCAAGGATATCACCACCGGTGCATCCAATGATATTGAACGTGCGACATCCATGGCAAGAGATATGGTAACAAAATACGGCATGAGCGAGCTGCTTGGGCCCATCCAGTTCGGCGGCGATAATGATGAGGTCTTTATCGGCAGAGACTGGGGACATGCAAGAAATTACGGCGAAGGCGTAGCGGCAACCATCGATCAGGAGGTTAACCGTATTGTGACAGACGCTTATCGGGAGGCAAAGCGCCTCTTGCAGGAGAATATGGAAATGCTCCATGCAACCGCAAAGCTCTTAGTAGAAAAGGAAAAGGTAACAGGGGACGAATTCCGCTCTTTGTTTGACCAGAAGGTACGCAACGAGGTTCTGGGCATTGCAAATGAGGCGGAGCAGCCCACAGAAACAGCGGAAAACAGAGAGGAGAACTAAGGATTATGGAATTCAAAAACATCGTACCCGGTATGACATTTGAAAAGGAATTTATCGTAGAGGAAGGCGATACCGCATCTCATTTCGGCAATGATAAGGTGCCTGTATTCGCATCCCCCAGACTGATTTCCTGGATTGAAGGCACAGCAATCGGCACAGTTGCTCCTTTCCTGCCGGAAGGCTGGGAAACCGTAGGCACAACCTTCGATCTTGCACACCTTGCCGCAACACCCGTTGGCATGAAGGTGCGCGTGGTAACAGAGGTGACAGAGGTGAAGGGCAAGATGCTGACCTACTCTGTAAAGGCGTATGACGAAGTGGATAAAATCTGCGAAGGCACACATGGCCGTGCCATCATCGAGCTGGATAAATTCCTGAGCCGTGTAAACAAAAAAGGCACAAAATAAGAAGCAAGGCAAACGAAGGTCTGGAGTGCGTCCCGTACTGCAGGCCTTTTTCTTCGAGAGAAAAAGGAGAGGCATTATGGCAAAGAAAATTCTGGCGGCGGCCAATAATAAAGAGCAGAAATATTTTATGGAGGAGGAATTTAAATTCCTGCCCGATACGATTAAAGAGGATTTGAAGCGCATCTGCGTTTATATGGCAGAAAAGCTGAACTGCACTTTTCTGGTAGGCTTTGATGACAACGGGGATGTGTATTTTGAAACCATAAAGCATGAGGGTGATTTTGATTTTGACGAAATCGGTGCAGAGCTGGAAATCAAACGCCTGCAAAAGGAAGAGTTGGAGCTGTTCCGTGCAATGGAGCTGTGGTATGTGCTTTTTTGCACAAAAGAGGGCGCACCTGCGAAGGAAGAATTGATGCGCAGAGCGGCAGCAGAGGGGAAAACCTTATAGGATTGTGTAAAAAATAACAAGAAAATCAAAAAAAATATTGTAAAATCCGCAGTTGCTGTTATAATGGATTTGGTTGTGTATCAACGGCGGAGAAAAGGGGAAATAGCATGACCCGTTTCGGGCAGGCATAGAAACACCCCTTGCCGTAAGGCACAGAAAAATATGATTCCAAGTCATCTTGTATCCTGCGAGAATGAGAATGAAAGGAGCTTTTCAAATGAGCGAAACAGCAAACACACAGGCAGAAACAGGCAAAAAGGGAAAAATGTCGGCAAGAGAGCTGACCACATTGGGCCTTCTGACAGGGGTACTGCTTCTGATGAGCGTAACCCCCTTGGGATATTTCCATACCTTCGGGTTAGATATTTCTCTGATGATGGTTCCCGTTGCAATCGGCGCGATGCTGATGGGCCCCAAGGCGGGGGCATGGCTGGGGCTGATTTTCGGCGCAACCAGCTTTTATCAGGCGGTGACAGGCTCCTCTGCGTTCAGCACGATGCTGTTTAACATTAACCCGATCTATGCGTTCCTGCTTTGCATCCCTACCCGCGTGCTGATGGGCTTTCTGACAGGTGTGATTTTTAAAGCGGCGCAGAAGGTGGATAAAAAGAAAACAGTCTGCTATTTTGTCGGCGGCTTTTTTGCGGCATTTCTGAATACATTGTTCTTCATGGGCGTGCTGCTTATTTGCTACTGGAATACAGAATTTATTCAGGGTATCAATGAAACATTGGGCGGTCTGAATCCTCTGATGTTCGTGGTTGCGTTTGTCGGCGTGAACGGCGCATTGGAAATGCCCTCCAGCTGTATTGTCGGCGGGATTGTTTCCAAGGCAGTCAACAGAGCATTGTATACGAAAAAGGAAGCATAAGTTTTACATAAATAAGAAAATGTAAATGCATACGGCGCAGGATGGATTTCCTGCGCTGTTCTTCATATAAAATCCCGAATAGGAGAAGGTTTTATGTTATTGGTAATTGATGTGAGCAATACAAATATGGTTTTGGGCGTATTTAATGGGGAGAACCTTGTGGCGAACTGGCGGCTCTCTACGAAAAGCGGACGCACTGCGGATGAAACAGGGCTTCTGATTTGCAGCCTGTTTGAATATTCTGATGTTTCTGTATGCGATATTGAGGCAATCATTGTTTCCTCTGTTGTGCCGGATGTGATGTATTCCACACTCAATGGCATTAAAAAATTTTTGAAAAAAGACCCGATTGTGGTGCGTGCCGGTCTGAAAACAGGTATCAACCTGCGGATGGAAAACCCGAAGGAAATGGGGACAGACCGTATTGTCAACCTTGTGGCGGCGTATGAGCTGTATGGCGGCCCTGCCATTGTGGTGGATTATGAAACCGCAACCACATTTGATGTTGTCAGCGAGAAGGGCGAATTTTTGACAGGCATAACGGCACCCGGACTGCAAACCTGCGCAGATGCGCTGTATCAAAGGGCGGCAAATCTGCCGAAGTTTGAAATTGTGAACCCTGAAAGCGTGATTACGAAAAACACCGTAGAGAGCATGCAGGCAGGCTTGGTGGTCGGGCATATCGGTGAAGCAAAATTCATCATTCAGAAAATCAAGGAGCATTTCAACTGCCCCAATATGAAGGTCATTGCCACAGGCGGCTTGGGCAAGGTGATTTATGAAGAGGAAAATGGCATTTTTGATGTCTATGACCCTGTTCTTTCCTTGCATGGACTGCGGCTGATTTACGGGAAGAATAGGAACAAACGATAATGAAAAAGCATTACCGGCTTTTTCGGTCAATTAGGAGGAAAGCAGATGCTTTTGGTAATCGATGTTGGAAACACCAACTTTGTTTTGGGCTTATATAAAAAAGAAAAATTGGTAAAGTGTTGGAGAATGACAACCGGCGGCAATCGCACAGCAGATGAAACCGGCATTTTTATTCATGGTCTCTTTGATGCGGTAGGGATAGATGCAGGGAAGGTCGAGGCGGTTATCATTTCCTCTGTTGTCCCCGATATTATGTATTCTCTCACGCAGGGGATTCGCAAATATTTCAATATCGAACCGATGATTGTCGGCGTTGGGATGAAAACGGGGATTGTGATTAAACGGGATGATCCGAAATCCGTCGGCTCTGACCGTATCGTTGACCTTGTGGCGGCAAATGAGATTTACGGTGGCCCTGCCATTGTCATTGATTACGGCACAGCAAACACCTTTGATGTCATCAATGAAAAAAGCGAATTTATCACAGGCTTTATCACGCCCGGCATTTCCTCCTGCGCAGAGGCTTTGTATCAGAAGGCGGCACAGCTGCCGAAAATCGAGATTAAGGCACCGAAGACCATTATTGCGAAAAACACTGTGGACAGCTTTCAGGCAGGCTTGGTGCTTGGGCATATCGGGCAGACCAAGCATATCATTGAGCAGTTCAAGGAAAAGCTGCATATGCCCAATATGAAGGTCATTGCCACAGGCGGCTTGGCAAGGGTGATTGATCCCAAGGGCGAAATCTTTGATGTGCTTGACCCCGTATTGACGCTGAAGGGTCTGCGCATTTTATACGAAAAAAATAAATGATAAGTCAAAAAACAGGTGTTTTGCCTGTTTTTTCTTTCATGGAAAGCTTGAAAAAGAAGGAAGGTGACGGTTATGAAAATCGGAAATGTAGCGCTGGAAAATAATGTATTCCTTGCGCCCATGGCAGGCGTGACGGATTTGCCCTTCCGCATCCTCTGCAAGGAGATGGGCTGCGGTCTGGTGTATTCCGAAATGGTGAGCGCAAAAGGGATTTTATATGATAATAAAAACACAACAGAGCTGCTTGAGGTTGACCCGAAGGAACGCCCGGTTGCGGTGCAGCTGTTCGGCTCCGACCCCGAAATTCTGGGGGCAATGGCGAAGAAAATCGAGGAGTATCCCATTGATATCATTGATGTGAACATGGGATGCCCTGCGCCGAAAATCGTGAAAAACGGGGAAGGCTCGTGTCTGATGAAAACGCCCGAATTGGTCGGAAAAATCGTGCGTTCTCTGGTGGAAAGCCAGAAAAAGCCTGTGACGATTAAGTTCCGTAAGGGCTTTGATGAGGAACACATCAACGCGGTGGAGATTGCGAAGATTGCCGAGGCAAACGGCGCGTCCGCGGTGGCAGTGCATGGCAGAACTAGAGAGCAGTATTACAGCGGCAAGGCGGATTGGGATATCATCAAGGAAGTGAAGGCGGCGGTGCAGATTCCCGTCATTGGCAACGGCGATATCTTCACACCACAGGATGCCAAAAATCTGTTGGAGCATACAGGCTGCGATGCCATCATGGTTGGGCGCGGCGCACAGGGCAATCCATGGATTTTCAAGAGGATTCTGCATTATCTCAAAACGGGGGAGCTTCTGCCCGAACCGACCGCACAGGAGCGCGTAGAGAAGGCACTGCGCCATTCTCAGATGCTGATTGCCTATAAGGGCGAATATATCGGGATTCGGGAAATGCGCAAGCACATGGCGTGGTATATGAAGGGACTGCCCGGTGCGGCGGAGCTGCGCGGTAAGCTGAATTATGCGGAAACCATGGCGGAAATGGAAGCGTTATTAAACGAATATTTGAAGAATCATCAGTAAATTTAGGCTCTCTGTGGGAGATTTTGGTACAAAATTTCCTGCGGAGAGTTTTTTAATGCAAAAATGGAAAGCATGCTTGACATTTGAAAGCGAAGGGTATATACTGACGGAAAGTAAGCTTTACATTTTGGAGGAAAACGAAATGAAAAACAGATTGGAGGAAATCCGAAAGGAGCGCGGCATCCGACAGGAGGAACTGGCGCGGGCATTGGAGGTTTCGCGTCAGACCATCGGCTCTCTGGAAAACGGGAGATATAACCCGTCTATCCTGTTGGCATTTAAGATTGCGCGCTATTTCGGCATGGCGATTGAGGATATTTTTATTTATGAGGAGGGAACGGAATGAGAGACAGAAAAAAAGGCGGTTTTCTGTTGGCGGCAGGGGTCATATTTGCTGCGGTATCCGTATTCGTGAAGGACAGCTATTATGCGAATATTCTGCGTTCATGGGGAATAGCATGGGCAGTAATCGGTCTTTTGCGGCTGAGAGAATATTTTTATTATAAAAAGCCGGAGCATCAGGCGGAATATGAAGAAAAAGAAACGGCGGCGCGCATCAATCGGACGGATGAGCGGAAGGTGCTTCTGCGGCAGATGGCAGGGCATAAGGCATATCAGGTGATGTTTTTCGTACTGATTGCGGTCAGCTTTCTGTTTGCCCTCCTGCGTGTGGAATGGTGGGTGACAGGGGTGCTGTGCCTGCTGTGGGTATTGCAGTATCTTCTGGGGATTGCCTTTATGAGATATTATGAAAAGCGGCTGTAAAAAAGGAGAAAAAGAAAAAACAGTAACCGAAACGCAAAAAAATACCACTGTCCTTATAAAAAGACAGCGGTATTTTTTATTTGCCTTACTGAATATCTACAACCTCATAGCCTGCATCAGTGACAGCCTTTACCAGTGCTTCATCGCTGATATCCTTCGTCAGCTCTACCTCTGCGGATTTGCCCTCCAGAGAAACGGTTGCCTTTACGCCGTCCATATCGTTCAGCGCCTTGTCTACTCTGCCTGTGCAGTGGCTGCACATCATACCTTCGATTTTCAATACCTTTTTCATTTTTACGTCCTCCTCATTTGGAATGTTTTTCTCGTCTTTTTGCTCTATCACCTGCGCCGTTTTTTCGGCGGAATGTGCCTGATGGGTGGGGGTAAACAGCCTTAATCTGAGGGCATTGCCGACAACGAAGGCGGAGCTGAAGCTCATTGCCGCCGCGGCGAACATCGGGTTCAGCTTCCATCCCAGAACGGAATAGAACACGCCTGCCGCAAGGGGAATCCCACAGCAGTTATAGAAGAATGCCCAGAACAAATTCTGCTTGATATTTTTAATGGTTGCGTGGCTCAGCTGAACGGCTGTGACCGCATCCAGAAGGTCGCTTTTCATCAGCACGATATCTGCCGATTCCATGGCAACATCTGTACCTGCGCCGATGGCAATGCCGACATCCGCGCGGGTCAGTGCGGGCGCATCGTTAATGCCGTCGCCGATCATGGCAACCTTTTTGCCGCTTTCCTGCAAACGGCGCACTTCCATTTCCTTATCCTGCGGCAGAACCTCCGCAATCGCCTGAATCCCAAGCTGGCTTGCAATGGTGTTTGCCGTACGTTTATTATCCCCTGTCAGCATGACAACGTCAATCCCCATCTGATGAAAGCTGTCCACGGCTTCCTTACTTGTGGGCTTCAGCGGATCAGCCAGACCGAGGATGCCGAGGAGCTTTTCTCCCTCCGCAAAGAACAGCGGTGTTTTGCCCTGTTCCGCAAGCTCTGCCGCTTTTTCGGCGAAATCTCCGAGGTCGATTTTTCTTTCCTGCATCATTTTCAGATTGCCGCCTAGGATATGCTTGCCATTCACATCCGCTTCAATGCCCTGTCCTGCGGTCGCTGAGAGGTTTTCTGCCTTCTGTGGCACAATTTCCTTCTCCTTGGCATAATTCATCACAGCTTCGGCGAGAGGGTGTTCAGAGAGTGCCTCAATGGAAGCTGCCGCACGCAGGAAGGGATTTTTCAGCACACCGGGCGCAGGCAGAACATCCGTCACAACGGGATGACCCTCTGTCAGCGTGCCTGTTTTATCCAGAACAACGGTATCAATTTTATGTGCAATTTCCAGACTTTCTGCGGATTTTACCAGAATCCCGTATTCCGCACCCTTGCCTGTGCCGACCATGATTGCCGTAGGCGTTGCCAGACCCAATGCGCAGGGGCAGGAGATCACCAGAACTGCAATACCAATCGAAAGGGCAAAGGAGAAGGGCTGACCGACAAGCATCCACACGACCGTTGCGATAATGGCAATCGTGATGACGGTCGGGACGAAAATGCCGCTGACCTGATCTGCCAGCTTGGCAATGGGGGCCTTAGAGGCACTCGCTTCCTCAACTAAGGTGATGATATGGGAAAGGGTAGTATCACTGCCGATATGGGTTGCTTCCATACGGAAGAAACCGCTTTTATTGACGGTTGCGCCAATGACGCTGTCGCCAACCTGTTTATCCACGGGGATGGATTCGCCTGTAATCGCGCTTTCATCCACGGCGGAGGAGCCTTCGACGATTTTGCCGTCTACGGGGATACTCTGCCCGGGGCGCACCACGATGATATCCCCAACGGCAACCTGCTCCACGGGAATTTCAACTTCCTTGCCATCCTTCATGACGGTTGCCATCTTGGGTGCCAGATCCATCAGCTTGCTGATTGCTTCGGAGGTTTTGCCCTTGGAGCGTGTCTCCATATATTTCCCGACCGTAATCAGCGTCAGAATCATTGCTGCGCCCTCCAGATACAGCTCCATGGCGTAATGATGCGCCGTCATAAGGTCGCCATGCCCCATATAATACGCCATGGCGTAAATCGCAAAGATGCTGTAGATATAGGATGCGGCAGAGCCGAGCGCTACCAGAGAGTCCATGTTGGGAGCTCTGTTCCAAAGCGCCTGAAAGCCGACAACGAAAAATTTCTTATTGATGATTAAAACGGGCGTTGCCAGCAAAAGCTGTGTCAATGCAAAAATCATCATATTTTCATGCCCAAGAAGAATCGAGGGCAGGGGCGCACCGACCATGTGCCCCATGGAAACATAGAACAGAGGAATCAGAAAGCAGAAGGAAGAAACCAGACGCTTCTTCATAACCTTCATTTCCTCTAATGCTACGTTTTTGGGCGGCTCCTGTGTGGCGCTGTTGGTTGCGCCCTGCACGCTTGCACCATAGCCGCCGCTTTTTACGGCGTTGATAATGTCATCTGCTGAGAGGGCAGTATCGTCATATTCCACGACCATGCTGTTCTGCAGCAGATTTACGTTTACAGTCTGAATCCCCTCCAGCTTGCTGACTGCTTTTTCCACATGAGCAGAGCAGGCGGAGCAGGTCATCCCGGTTACGTCAAATTTTTGTTTCAAAGGGGAGCACCTCCTTTTTCTTTTGAATATAAAAAATTCTTATTTGATTACTTTACCCATAATTTCAATTAACTCATCAATTTTTTCATCCCGTTCCGCAGCCGTTTCGGCATTGCGGACGCAGGTTTTCAGATGTGCGGAAAGCACTTCCTTATTGGCTTTATTGAGAATCGCCATGGTTGCCATCAGCTGATGGGAAATATCAATGCAGTAGCGATCCTCCTCAATCATGTTGAGGATGCCGTCAATCTGCCCTCTGGCGGTTTTCAGCAGCGTGCTTACCTTTTTTTTATCTGCCTGCATGTGTCTCTCTCCTCTCTCTTAAGCACCCCCACCCCCTGGGGGAGGGTATGGATGTATTATAGTATTCCTTTCGGAAAAAGACAAGACTCTATTTGATAAAAAATTCTCTTTTTATTTTGAAAAGTATGCGGGCAAATAAAAAAGAGTAAATCCGGTTGGATTTACTCTTTGCGCTCTCTTTTATTTCAGAACATAAACGGTTGCATTTCTGACACCCCATCCGTAAGCCTCGGATTTGGAGCCGTAGCAAACGTCT
>OLOV01002247.1_pt1 | contig 13396 bp, 16 predicted proteins | sample 1672931 | NCBI WGS metagenome assembly OLOV01 (sample SAMEA3136738, study PRJEB25190) | human gut metagenome | biome: human gut; feature: human-associated habitat; material: faeces | place: Austria | collected 2013
AAAGTTCATAATTGCGCACTTGATACTGTTCGTTCAAACGGCTATAATATATACAGTACACTTTAGGAGGTACAGCTATGTTTGAGTATATGACAGCACAAGAAGCCGCCGAAATATGGAATGTATCACTCCGATGGGTACAGCGACTTTGTAAGGCAGAGCGCATCGATGGTGCTCTGTATGTAGGGCGTGTCTGGCTTATTCCTAAAAATGCTCAAAAGCCTGCTGATGGAAGATACAAAGAAAACAGAAAGAGTGTTTGATTTTTTGGGCTTTTCGTCTGAAAAGTCATAAAAACGGACAACGCAACCTGTAGTTGACAAAGTGCATTTTCAGAGCGATATTTTAATCGCTATGCTTGTTCGTTACGGTGCGGAGCCGGAGCATAGGAAACAGAGCTAAGCAATTTGCGGAGAGAAATATGGAAAACTATACATATATCAAATTGAGAGAGCGTCCGGAACTGAAACAAACCGCCGCCGAGTGGTTTCACAGCAAATGGGGCGTTCCGACTAAAGCGCATCTTGACTGTATGAATGCCTATCTTGCAGAAGAAACAGAATATGGTTGATATCTTTGCTTGGATAATGACAAGATTATAGGCGGTATGGGCGTCATTGAAAACGACTTTCACGACCAAAAAGACCTTGCGCCAAATGTCTGCGCAGTCTATACGGAAAAAGACTATCGTTGCAAAGGAATTGCGGGGCATCTGCTCGGTATGGTCGTGGAAGATATGAAGTCCAAAGGAATTACCCCGATTTATCTGCTTACAGACCATACGGGCTTCTACAAAAGATACGGTTGGGAGTTATTGTGTATGGTACAAGGCAACGGCGAACCCGATATGTCCAGAATGTATATCCACCGATGAAACGGTATATCAATATGCGTTATTCTTTGCTTTAATCTACCACCTATGAGCAAATAACTACCGCCTATCGTGAAACAGTGGAAGTTGTTTTCCCAATTTCTTATAATATAGTCGTGGAAAGGAGATAATCGGATGAAGATTGAAATCAAAATCGACGAGGGCTGCGCCGAGCCGAAAATTATCGTTGTGACGAACAAGGTAACAGATGAAATCAACGAAATTGTGAAAAGGCTTTCGGGAGAGCAGTCTCAAGTGACAGCGGGTTTTCGTGATGAACAAGTGATTGTGTTAGAGCCAAATCAAATCGTCCGAATCTACGCATCAAACGGAAAAGTGTATGCCGAAGCTGAAAACGGCACATACCTTCTCCGGCTGCGGCTATATGAAATGGAACAGCGCCTTGCAAACCAATCCTTCGTGCGAATATCCAACTCGGAAATCATCAATCTGAAAAAAGTCAGGGGCTTTGATTTGAGCTTTGCGGGAACGATTTGCGTTTCTCTCTTAAACGGAACGGTTACTTATGTTTCAAGACGCTATGTCGCCAAAATCAAACAATTATTAGGAATATGAGGTGGTCAAGATGAAAAAACAAATTATAAAACGGGGATTATTCGGATTCCCGGTAGGCATTGCAATCGGGTTTGTAATTACTATATTGATTTCAGCCTGCGTTGGGAACGGATCCTTTTACCCCGTCACGCCGGAACTTATCAACACAATGGGAAACGAACTGAATGCGGTCATTTTGCAGACTGTTCTATGCGGTATCATGGGGACGGGCTTTGCAATGGCATCCGTTATCTGGGAGCTTGATTCGTGGAGCCTTGCAAAGCAAAGCGGCATATACTTTCTGATTGCGTGTATCCTTATGCTGCCGATTGCTTATATTGCGGGCTGGATGGAGCATTCCATCGGCGGCTTCCTCTCCTATGTGGGAATCTTCGTGGCGATTTTTATTGCCGTCTGGCTTGCGCAGTACCTAAGCTGGAAGCGGAAAATAAAGAAAATGAACGAACTTGTCAACAAAGAGGACGGGAAACAATAGATGTAATGAGCACAGAGCCACATTGTTTTCTTTTGAACCGAATAAATGTCATACTGCCGCTTGGTTTTGAAATAATCAGGCGGCTGTTTCTCTATTTTCGGAAACCCTATTGACAAACATAGATGACAAGAGTATAATGCAATCTGACAATGATAATTGTCAATAGGACAAAGCAGATTGTCATTTGGAGGTGCTGTATGATATTGCGAAACCGTTTGAAAGAACGCAGAGCCGCACTGAATGTCAATCAACAGGAAATGGGGCGCTTATGCGGCGTTTCAAGGCAGACAATCAGCCTGATTGAACGGGGCGACTATTCGCCGTCTGTCACCCTTGCCCTGACGATTGCAAAGGTATGCGGCGTTACGGTAGAAGAAGTCTTCTATTTACAGGAGGAAACTGAAAATGAAAAATGACGAAATCAAACAGGCAAATCGAAAAGCTCTGCCTAAATTTTTGCTTTTTGCGGTCGTATGTACGATTGTCGGCGGCGTGGTCGGTTATTATTCCGGTCACAGTGCAGCAAAAGGCGGGTTGGATCAACTGGTTGGCACGATGAAAGAAGCGGGAGCGTTCTTCGGAACGCACATCGCTCCGTGGCTGATGCTGGCGTTGGCGGTCATCGTGCCGGTGGTCTGCATCCCAATTTATCGGAGTGCAAAGAAACTGGTTGCTGCGTGGGATGGCGAGGATGAGGAAATATCGGATACGATTGACCAAAAACTTTCTATCGTGATTTGGGTTACAAGCGCAGCTTTGATTCTCTCTTATTTCCTCATTGCGGCATCTTATGCCGAAGGATTTGCAACTTTTGAAAAAGAAAACAGTATTATTCCGTTTTTTGTAGGTATTGCCGGCTTTTTCGCCATTATGATTGAAGCGGTTATCCTCCAGCAGAAATGCGTCGATTCAGCCAAGAAAACGAATCCCGAAAAAACGGCGTCCGTCTATGATACGAAGTTCCACAAGAAATGGATGGACAGCTGCGACGAAGCCGAGAAAATAATGATTGGCAAGTGTGCGTTTAAGGCTTATGCCGCCACGAATGCAGTCTGTACGGTTCTATCCATTGTGCTTGCCATATGTGCCCTTATTCTCGGAATAGGCTTTTTACCGTCTCTTACAGTATGCCTTATTTGGATTGTCAATCAGTCGGTATATTGCAAGGAAGCGTTAAAGTATTCTAAGGCTGGAAACAAGATTTCCTGATAGAAAAGCAGGAGGACAGGCAATGACAAATTATTTGTGGATTGTTGTTATTCTGATTATCTTTTTGTGTATCAGGAAAAAGCGACGAACAGCGGCGGCTGTGTGGCAAGTACAAAACCGAAGAAAACAAAACAAGGAGATATTGGTTATGAAAGAACTTGCAAAGCAATTTATCGGTGAAGAGTGCATCATTTATACGATTACTTCAAATGACGGTAGTGTACAGGGAGTTATAAAGGAAATTGATGACGGCGGTATGATAATTGAAAGAAATTCCGGTGAACGGGAAATTGTAAATCTCGATTTTGTCACTCGTATCAGAGAGTATCCGAGAAATAAAAAAGGAAAGAAAAAGTCTGTAATAGATATTGCTTTTGGTGAATAAGTATAGATGTTACACTCTGCAAGACGAAAAATCTTGCAGGGTGTTTTCTTACGTTCTGATATATGTAAGACCGCAAGGCAGGTCGCCCTGCGGTGTTGATTTCCTATGTCGTGATTATCTGTCCCTGTCTTGGGATTTCTTTCTCTGCTTCAGTTGAGAGTTTGGATAAAGTTGGTAATGGAAACATAAGCCTTATTGACATAGGAGACTGTCAGAGCTGGAATATTATTGTTACTGGTGAAGAAAGAGGACATATGTAGTTTTTTACTGATGTTGGAATTCAGCCATGTGTACCTAATCGAGGTTTTTTATCTTGGTTTGAATATTGGTTAGATGGAAATGAGAATTATTTCGGAGAATTTTGAGTAATTGTCGAGTTTGTCAGAAACTAGTACATTGAATAATACCCGCCGCCCATGCAGCGGCACACCGAGCAGGAAATCTTTTGACAGGGGCCCTGCTCTTTTTTGCCCCGGCACCGGGGAGAACGGAGTACCACCCTTGCCGTGCGACATAAAAATCATACAGCGCAACAAAGGTCAGTCTGCCGTTCCCTCCGCCGCATACCAGAGCGGGGAACGGTAACATTCAGTATAGCACACACAGACCTCAATGGCAAGCGATCCGCAAGGAGATACCGGCCATGATATAATTCCTGATGGGAGCTACTCTTTATGAATTACATTATGACGGCATCCAATGAGATTTTTCCCCAGCCTATCACATTGCACGGAAAAAGTCCACTTGACAGCCACCCCTTTTTTCAGTAGAATAAGGGTCGGCAGAGCATGTCCCAGTAGCTCAGCTGGATAGAGCGTCCGCCTCCTAAGCGGCAGATGGTTCGATTCCTTTGAGCCTTGAAAATTGCATAAAACTTATAAATGTCTCAGTAGCTCAGCTGGATAGAGCACACGCCTCCTAAGCGTGGGGTCGGAGGTTCAAATCCTCTCTGGGACGCCAGAAAGCACCGCTGCAAGCCTTTTTTCGGGGTTTGCAGCGTTTTTTTGTTCCTCCTTCTCCCGGTAATTTCACTTCCGTTACCGGGAGATTTTTATGCGCCGCATGATGTATATTTGCTAATTGGACTCGAACGCTTTTCAGAAATTTGCTAAGAAAATTCTGCGTTTTGCTAATTCGATTTTTCGGATCACTTTGCCGGGGCTTGCGCCGCTATCAGGGCTGCGAGCGCACTTGCAAGCTCCGGCGACTTCTGAAGCTGCTCCACAAGACTTTCAAGGTTCAGGGTCGCAGGTTCCGATTTTGCCGGTTCCTCCGGCGGACGGACATTGCGAAGATCAGGCTTGGCATAGAAGGCTGTCTCAAATTTCTGAGCATTGACCTTTCTATCCTCGTCCAGAATGTGAGCATAGATACTGGTTATCATGTCGATCTCGGCATGACCCGTATCGCCCTGAGTGGCTTTCAGATCGCCGTGGTTCAGTTTCAGTTTGTAGGTGGTACTGGAATGACGGAGAGAATGAAAGACCACCTTCGGCAGCCCTGCGTCCTCACGGAGCTTTGCAAACTCTTTGAGGATGATCCGATCCTCGCAGGGCCGTCCATTGGGAAGTGCCACCACCAGATCGAAGTCCTGATACTCGTCGCCCAGGAAACCTTTCAGCTCGTCCTGGGATTTCTTCCACTCCCGCAGAATGTAGGCCAGCGTTTTCGGCAGCCACACCTTACGGATGCTGGAATCGGTTTTCGGCTTTTTCAGAATAATTCTTGTGCTGGTGTTCGGCATAAGCGGAGTGAAGATGTAATAGATATCCTTCTCACCCAGCGTTTCAATCGCCCGTTTGGAAGCCCTCGTCAGCTCCTTGTCGATGTAGACATAGGCATTATCCGCCGCAATATCTTCATCGGAAATATGGACGTTCTCCCAGGTCAGCCCCAGGATTTCACCCATGCGCAGAGAGCAGGCAAAGGAAAGGTTCATTGCTACATAGAGCTTGCTGTCCGTGCATTTGTCCAGGGCAAGACGGATCATATCCGCTGTCCAGATATCCCGTTTCGCATACTCCGTTTTCGGGAGGATCACATTGTCAAAGGGATTTCTTGCAATGATTTCCCATCGTACCGCCTGCTTAAACGCACACCGCAGGAGCTTGATGATCTTTTCAATGGTCTTGTCGCTGACATAGGTGGTAACAGCCTTTCGGGTCTTGGTAGACACCGACTTGGTTTTCTGCAAGGTCTGGATATAACCGTCAACCGCACGGGGAGTAACCGCCTGTACCTCCATATCACCGATGATCGGATTGATATAGTTGGCAATCAGCGCCGTTTGGCTGTCATACATAGACACGCCCCATTTCTTTTCTCCGTAAAGAGATACGAAGTCATAAAGGAACTCGGTGATCGTCTGATTGCTTGGCGGGAGAAAAGTTCCCGTGTGCTGCTGATTTTCGATTTCCGCCTTGCGCTTTAAGGCCTCTTTGTGGGTATGCCAGGTTTCCCACTTCTGTTTGGTTTCTCCGTTTTCGTCCACATAGTTGTAAACAACGGAATAGTTTTTCTTTCGCTTGATTATAGATGCCATATCGTTCTTCCTTTCTTGGATCACAGGTCGAGGGAGTCAAGCCACTCGTCAAATGACCGCTTGGAAATGCGTATGGCGTTACCAATTCGCACGATTTTGAAGTGCCCTTCTTTTACAAGGATATATGCGGAAGTTCTTCCGATGCCCAGAATTTGAGCAATATCGTCAACCGTATATGTCCTTCTTTCAGGGGTTTCTTTCTTCGTGCCGTTCCATGTTTGAGACATGAGAACCCCCTTTCAGTTATGAAAAGGAACAGCACGAATATGTGTGGGTAATATAACTTCCACCATCATTTTACCGTGCTGCTCCGTGTTTGTCTGCTGCTAATTGAAAAGTTTACGATCTATCCATAAACTTTCAAAAAAGAAAAGTAGGCTTACGGACGGCTGCTGGCACAGCTCCACGGGAGTCTAACCCCGGCCCATGCTGATGGGTGCGGCGCACAATGCTTTGTGGGCGTTCAATGCGCGAGTATCTTTGACCCTGCCCGTGTGTCATCGCCCGCAAGCCGCCACGCTTGCTTTGCGGTCTGGTGCTGTTCGCTCGCCCGTTACAGTGGTCCCGTCCTGCGGACTTGAAACGAGGTCATGGCGCACCGGCCGTATGGCTCGGCACAAACAGGAATGTATCCGTTTGCCTTATACTGCGGCGTTGGCCTCCCAACGGGCTTTCTTTGTCAAGGTGCTGCCTTCGGCCACGAAAGAGAGAAACAGGGAAAGGGTAAGCTGTTTCCGCTTTCAGACCGGGCTTGTCAGCTCATGCTGACAATGGAATGAATGAGCTTGATCTCCAATCGGCGCTTCATGTACTCGTCCACCCGAACATGGGGCTGACCGTCAGGATCGTAAAGCGTCCGGGTGCAGAGCTTATTGATATAGCCCTCATAATACCGGAGTACCTGATCCACAGCCTGAGCGTCCCCGTCACGGGCGGCGTCAATCACCGAAAGAGGAAGAAGCTCCTTGCCCTTGTAAGTGGGTTTCTTCATACCTTCAACCTCCCTTCGGCATGAGTGCGGCCAACTTGATCCGCAGCTCGGTCAATGATTTTGCCCTTCGCCGCTGCACGGCGCTGCGGGACATTCCCACAAGGCGGCCGACCTCCTGATCTGGCAGGTCCAGAACAAAATGCAGGATCAAAATACTCTGCTCCTGAACGGACAAACCGGCGAAGGCATCAGCCACAAGCTCATTTTCAATATGTAGGTCATACCCGTGGGACGAGAATGTAAATCTGTCACTGGGGTAATGATCTACAACGCAGAGCTTGTCCATCTCCATTTGCGGAAGGTCGCTGAATGACAGTTCCCTGTCACGGCGCCTTTGCATTTCCCGGAGGTAGTCGATTGCCTCATGGTAGAGTACCAGCTTGCAGTAAGCATCGAACTGGCACCGCTCGCCATAGTCATTGCGGGGGATCATATCCATCTTTTCACCCCCTTTCCTGGGGGAATGAGGTGGGTTTCTCCCTTTCCGCTAACAAGGCGAACGCAAAGCCGCTCGCTACCCGCTAAAAGCCTCCTTTTTGAAAATTTCTTAAAAAATTTTTTCGAGGCGGGCTTGTCATCGGAAAACAGCAAAAAGCGCCCAGCAAGTCGCAACGGACCTGCAGGGCGCAGAAATGTTTTATGAAGAAGATTGCTTACATGGTATAGTTCATATCCAAAGCCGGACTGCTCCGATGGAGGGGCTATGCTTTTTTTAGCTGGTGCAGATCATGGATACTGCGAAAAAGAGAAAAGGACACGGCAAAATAACCTCCAATCGGCTACCGCGTCCCTGCAAGTCGTTATAGGTTTGTGTAAACGCAAAGAAACGGCGGCTCTGATTTCTCAAAGCCACCGTTACAAAGTGCATAACAATATAGTCGCTGTACGATGGCTTTTTTTCTTTTGCTATCGTGCGGCAACTTTTTCACTTTTCTTTTATCTTAACAGGCAATCCTCACAGAAATGTCACGGACATACGCCATTTCGACAAAATAACAAGCTGAAATCTCACCAATCTGTGAGATTTCAAATTTTTTGAGGAAAGCCGAGAGGAAATGCCTCCTCCCGGCTTTCAATAGGTTTATGATTATTTATTGTAGCAATCTCTGCCGTTACTCCGAAGTCCTCAGCCGTTCCACCACAGTTCCCTTGTTAAAGAAGTGGAGAACAATCAGCGGAATGACCGCAGCCAGCAGCAGATAAAGCACACCAATGACCAGAACAGGAACCAATGTAATGTTCAGGGTAAAGAACCACATGGAGGGGCCATTTAATGCGCTCTTTAGCACCGTGACTGCCAGGATCGCTGCGGCTGCTCCGCCAATAATGTCTGCGCCGGCGGCATAATAGATGCCCTCATAGACCATCAGGCGGCGAAGCTGCTTGCCGGTCATACCGATGCTTTGCATGGTAGCGAACTCATGGCGGCGGGTGATGATGTTGGTAATAATCATGTTGGTAAAGTTGATCAGTCCCGCAAAGGCCATGATGCAGCCAATCAAACCGCCGATAACCAGAATCATGCTGCGGACCGAATCAAGTTGCTCTTTCAACAGCTTGGTGGAAGTATAGGCAACCGAAGTATTTTCGCTCACATAGCTGCTCAGGAATTCTTCCATCTGCGGCTGCAAGGCTTCCTCCACATTGAATCCATAAGTCAGAAGCGTGGGAGCGTCATAGATTTCCTTGAATACAGTGTCCGGCAGATATACAAAAGGAGCATCACCGGCGATGTGTGCCTGAGCGGTAGTGCCTGTGGGCGTTTCTGTTTCTGTTCCCACGAGAATCGCTTTTGCAAGGATGGTGCTGGTTTTGACCAGTTCCCCATCCTTGTAGAAGGAAATGCTCTCCCCGACCTGTAACTGATCGGTCAGCGGAGTGTTATTTGGTTCCTCTGTCAATTTGTCGATGGGGCAACCAATAATGACATATTCTCCGGTAGCCATTTTCTGCGTTAAGGTTTCGGCATCTTTTTCGCCTTCAAAAATACGCATATCCGCCCAGAAATTCTCGGAGGCTCCCATCACATTACCAAAATAGCGCCTTTCGGTATCAGAACTTGTGTACAGGCTATATCCCTGATAGCTTTGATTTACGACGCCTTCTTCCTCATGGAATAGCTCTATGCCGCTTAAATCTTCAAACCCATAGTCAACCAACACATTTCTATCGTCTTTTGTATTTCGGTAAAGATAGCGTTCATCCTCAACTCCGGGCTGTCCGGCAATCAGATCCACCGCCTGCTGTGAGAGCGTATCTTCATGGTGCTGAACGCTTTCCATTACATTAAATGCGGCGGAGTTATAGACATTAAAATCTGTTCTGGTAACACGGTTTACCCACTTTTCTTCATCAAGACTTTGCGTCACAATGATGATAGAATTAAACAGGACGATGCACAGAAGCAGGGAAATAATGATAAACGCTGAACGCCTGCGGTTGCGCCCTAAGTTGGAAAAGGCCATACGGGACAGCTTTACCCCATTGGTTTGTTTGGCACTTCTCTTTTTATAGGCGTTCTGCTCGGTGTAGCGGATCGCCTCCAGAGGAGAAATCTTTGCCGCTTTTTTTGCAGGCTTCCGGGTGCTGATAAACACGGTCAGGATTGTAAAGAGGGCAGCGATAACAAAGATCAGAGGCGAAGTAGATACGGATGTACCCACCATAGAGTATTCAAGGTTAATGATCTCTGTCACGATAGGAAGCAGCACCCAACCGGCAAAGAAACCGGCAATCAGACCAATAGGCAGTCCGATCAGCGTGAGCCAGACCGCCTGACGGTTCACAATGCTCTTGATCTGCCGTGTGGAAGTTCCAATCGTCCGCAGCAGACCGTATTGACGAACATCCTGCATCACGGAAATATCAAAGATATTGTAGATCAGCAGGTATCCGCACACGACAAACATCAGGATAAATACAACAGCAGGCACGATGGACTCTGATGAAGTCAATCCCTGGGACATTTGATTTTCGGAGGCGAGAATGAAATTGTCTGCGCCCATATCCTCTGGATTGCCGCCAATGGAGTAAACGAACTCATTCAACTGCTGCTGAACATTTGCTTTATTCTTCAGCACGACATCGGAAAAAGTAACGCCGGACATTACATGGTCTACCGCATAAGTGTTCTGAACCACATCGGGATTTTCTTTTATAAACTGCTCTGAAACAGTCGCAACGCTCACAGAGTCATTGCTTGCTTCCCACCAGCCGGAAAGCACCATATCGTAATGATAAGTTTTCCCCCGCAGTTCAAATTCTAACGGAACCTCTGCGCCGATCTCAGGTTCTACACCCAGCGCCTTCAGCGCCAAATCCGTAGTAGCGATCTCATTCGCTTTCTCCGGTGCAGCTCCGTGGGTAGGCACACAGAAGGTCAGTTCCTGCTGCACACTATCTTCATAATTGATTTCAATGGAATGGCTGGAAGTGTTGCTTGCATAGCCAATGATACGCCGGTGTCCTGCCTGGTCCACAAAATCGCTGTTTACAAGCTGCTCGTACTGTTTCTCCGTCATATACCCCAAAGTGCCATCCGCCTTGCTGCCTTTCTGCATTTGCAGAGAGAGTTGGATGGAGGACGCCATATTGAACGCCAGGGAAGTGATAGAGGTAAACAGGAAAGCAGTCAGGATAATTGCCAGCAGTGCAGCCAGATTGCGTACCTTATTCTTCTTGAAATAGCGTTTGGATAGCTTGGTAATTACTTTGGAATTATTGTTGCCAAATAGAATGTCATTCATAGTCCCGCCCCCCTTTACTGCACGATCTTACCATCCTCGATCCGAATAATGCGGTCGGCAAGCTGGGCGATCTCACTGTTATGGGTAATCATTACGAGGGTCTGGTGGAATTTCTGGCTGGTAGTTTTCAGAAGCCCCAGCACATCGGCGCTGGTCTTGCTGTCCAGGTTGCCGGTGGGTTCATCAGCCAAGACAATAGCGGGCTTTGACACCAAGGCGCGGGCAATGGCTACGCGCTGCTGCTGGCCGCCGGAGAGGTTATTGGGCATATTGTTCAGCTTATCCTCAAGCCCCAGCATCTGCACTACTTCGTTCATAAACTTCTTGTCTACCTTGTTTCCGTCCAGCTCCACAGGCAACACAATATTTTCAAAGACATTCAGCACCGGTACCAGATTGTAGTTCTGGAAGATAAAGCCGATCTTTCTTCTGCGGAAAACGGTCAGTTCCTCGTCTTTGAGTTTGGACAGCTCCTTGCCATCCACGACCACCTGGCCGGAGGTGGGCACATCCAATCCGCCGATCATGTTCAGCAGCGTGGATTTACCACTGCCGGAGGTTCCTACGATAGCTACAAATTCTCCTTTTTCAATAGAGAGGGTCACACCATCCAAGGCTCTGGTAATGTTCGGCTCTGCGCCATAATATTTTTTCAGTTCAGTCGTTTGCAAAATGCTCATAGAGAACACCATCCTTTCTTTTTGATAAACCCATTGTAACGACCAAACCTCACAGAAATGTCACGAGCCACAAAAAATTTCCGCTAAATTCAGCCCCAAATGTCACGAATCTGTGACATTTCAATTTTCGGGGTGTGCTTACTCTACTTTCGGAGCAGGAAAACAGAAAAGGTTGAGCCTTTCCCAACCTCAGACGCTACCCGGATATAACCGCCCTGCAAGGTCACAATCTCACGGGCCAGATACAGACCGATTCCAATACCGTCCACATCATGCACCACATCTTCCCGATAAAACCGCTTGAAAATCGTCCCCTGGTGCTGCTCTGAAATGCCGATGCCGGTATCGGCAATGTCGATCTTCACATACATTTCCCAGCCTTCCACCGACACACGGATCTGCCCGCCTGCCGGGGTGTATTTCACAGCATTATCCAGAATGTTGAACAGGGCTTCGCTTGTCCATTTTCTATCATGGCGTGCATCCAAATGCTCCGGGCATTCCACCTGCACATCTATCTTTTTCTTTTCGGCATTGAGCAAAATCCCGCCTAGGGCAGCGGCAAGGGTATCGTAAATCGGCTGCTGTCTCTGCTCCAGCGAAATGACTCCCGTTTCCAGTCGGGAGGTTTTAATCATGGCTTGCATGAGGAAGTCCAGCTTATCAAGCTGGCTGGCCTGGGCTGTCAGAAATTCCTTTTGCTTCTGCGGAGGAACCTCATTTTCAAGCAGCGTGTTGTTGATCATTTTCAAGTTGGCAATCGGGGTCTTGACCTGATGAGAGATGTCAGAGATCAGCTCTTGCAGGTCAGTCCGTTCCTTTGCGATGCTGTTTTTATTTTCCTGCATGACTTCATATAGCCGCCCCAGCCGATAGTTGATTTTGTAGAACAGGCTTTCTTCGCAGGTCGTCTGCTTCGGCTGCATATTTTCGGAGAGCATATCATCCATCTGACCACAAAAGGCATCGGAGAACTGAACCAGCTTCCAGCGGATCAGCGCCACAAAGAAGATGACGCAGAGCAGCACAAAGAGGCTGAACAGGAACACACACCGGACAGCGATTATATTCCGGGTCAGTAGATAAACAGTGGTGCAGACTGCGCCCACTGCCAGCAGCAAAAGCGTTCCCAAAAGAACGCAGGCTTTATTGATGGAGAGTTTTCGCATATTCATTTGAGCGCCCCTCCGATCCACATATAGCCCATGCCGTACACCGTCTTGATGTACTGGCGTCCATCCGTTTCAATTTTATTCCGCACCCGGCTGATAGCCGCGGTCAGGGCGTGTTCATCCACAAAGTTCCCATCGGCATCCCACAGCTTTTCAAGCAGCACCTGCCTTGTCAAAACATTCTGCGGATTTTTGGTCAGGATTTTCAACAGCCGGTATTCCAGCGGAGTGAACACCAGCGCCTTACCGGACAGGGAAGCCGTCATCTCCGAGAAATTGATGGACAGCGCACCGTCCTCATAGCTATCACCGCCGCCAGACTGTTTCGCCAGCCGCCCCAGCACTACGGACAGCTTTTTTTGAAAGACGCTCATAGGAAATGGCTTGGTCACATAGTCCTCTGCGCCCAGCTCATAGCCTTTGAGCATATCGCTCTCCATATCATTTGCGGTCAGGAAGATTACCGCCGTATCCGGCCGGCGTTCTTTTACCTCACGGCAGAAATCAAAGCCGTTCCCATCCGGCAGGTTTACATCCAGCACGATCAGATCATAGTCCTGCTTGGTCAGAAAATCACTGGCTGCTGATTTTGTCAGGGCAGAGTCCACAACATAGCCCGCAGTATTCAAGTTATAGCATAAAGTATTATTCAAAAGCCGATCATCCTCGACTACTAAAATTCGCATGGTATCACACTCCTTCAATTTCAGTGTAGCACCCAAATGTCACAGAAACCTCACTGAGATTTG
>OLOV01002250.1_pt1 | contig 13382 bp, 6 predicted proteins | sample 1672931 | NCBI WGS metagenome assembly OLOV01 (sample SAMEA3136738, study PRJEB25190) | human gut metagenome | biome: human gut; feature: human-associated habitat; material: faeces | place: Austria | collected 2013
CATCTTCCATCTCCTGAGATCCCAGAAATTGTGGTTTTCGAGGTAGAATTCGATCTGCCTCTCCTGACGGACGATGTCCCTGAGGAGGGACTGGTCCAGGGTCTTCCCCGCGATGGTCTCCCACGACTCCTCCACGGAAGGGATCCCGGCCCTTTCCCTGACCTTGTTCAGGTAGGTCTTTGCCGTGGCGAGATCTCCGGTCTCGACGCAGGCCTCCGCATAGCCGAGATAGAGCTCGGCAACCCTTATCAGCGGCCACGGATAGTCAACAGGGTAGTTGAGCCAGGTAGCGACTGCATAGCCTGGATTAACGCCCTTTTTGTTGAGGTAGCCCGAAGGGGAGTAGTTGTTGGTCCTTAGTCCGCCGTAGTCCCTTGAGCAGTTGCCGCCAAGGACGAAGTCGCAGACAAGCTTGCCTCTGTCCGTCCCGGAATGCCTCTGGTAGGACGGGTCGTTGGTGTACGCTCCGTTGGAGGCCGCCGAGAGAATCTCGTAGTAACCACCCTGGAACGCCACCCAGGCGTAGAAGCGCGGCTCCCTGTCCAGATTGAGCCTGATGGTCTGGGCTCCCACCTCGGCCTCGGAGGCATGTGCCTCATCGACGGTCACGACATCGTACATGCTCGACGGGGAGAACAGGTTCTTGTCCTCGCTCAGAGGAAGTCCGTTCTTTGTGTAGAACCGCTTCACCATCGCGAGGGTCGGAGCGACCCCGTTCCATGCCGAGCCGCTGCTGTAAGGCGTGGATTTGTTCTGGAGGCCGTAGGCTCCCTCGCTGCGGGAGTCCGCCCAGATGATCTCCTCGTTGAGCGGCTCCATTATGTTGTAGCGAAGCCTGTGCTGCACAGGGTCTGCCGGCTCAAGGTTCCCGTTGAAGAAGCTGTCGTTCATGTAAAGCTTGTGGCCGGCCTCCTCCGCGACCCTGATGGCCTCGGCGAAAGCCTCCTTCGCCCTCTGCCATTTCGCAGGATCGTACTGTAAAGGCATCAGCGGTGTCCCGTCCTTGCCCTTGAAATCAGAGTAGAACTCGGAATTGCCGTTGAACAGAGGTGAGGCCGCGGTAAGCAGCATCCTGGCCTTCAGGGCTTTGGCGACCACGCTTGTCGCAAGTCCGTAGTACAGCACGGGACGCTTGGCAGGGAGACCTGCCGCCGCTTCGTCCAGTTTGTCGCAGATGAAATCGACGCACTGGTCGTACGATGTCCTGGCCTTGTAGTCCGAGGCCACTGTCAGGATGTTCGGCTCCTCGTCGATGATGATGATCGGGCCGTAGCACCTTGAAAGCAGGAAATGATAGTAGCCGATGAGGAAGGTCGCCTGCGCCTTGTAGTCCGCGAGTGTGCCTGCGGGTAGATTAGGAACCTTGTCCACATTGTTGAGGAATATGTAAGTCTGCCTCAAGCCCTGGAACAGGGTGTTCCAGTACGATATGACAGGCGAGGAGGCGGTGAAGTTGCCTTTCGGGAACGAGGCGAATGTCTCGTGCTCGAAAGCGGTGATCACCTCGTCTCCCGTCATGAAATCCAGAGAGGTAGGCCCCTCGCGCGGATTCGGGAGGTAGCTGTAGCAGGAATACAGATACCGTTCGGCGGCCCTGACATCCTCGAACGCATCCTCGGCCTTCTCCTTCTCGTCGGGAACAATGTCCAGAAAGTCGCAGGAGACAACGCCAGCACAAAGGCAGGCAAGAAAGACTATTTTACTGAATGTTTTCATCGCTGTTATCATTTAAATGTCACTTGCAGACCAAGATTGAATGTCCTCTGGGTAGGGTACTGCATGCCTGCCCCGCCTCCCATCTCCGGATCCCAATGCTTGAACCTGGAGAAGGTCAGGACGTTGACGGCGTTGGCGTAGACTCTTACGTTGCGGATTCTCCAACCCACCTCCACGTTCTTCAGCTTGAGGAACGAAGCGTCCCTGAGCCAGAAGTCAGAAGCTCTGGAGTTGTGGTTGTTCTCGTACTTTGTAAGGCGCGGGTAGGCCGCCCTTATGTTCTGGTTGGTAGGACTCCAATGGTCATCAGCCACGAACTGAAGCACGTTCCTGTTGTACTGCGCTCCGAAAGGATGGAAGCCGGACATCATCAGCGATGTCCTCGCCGCCCCCTGAAGGAAGAACGAGAAGTCAACGTTCCTGTACGTCATCGTCGGCCCGAAACCGTAGACAATCTCCGGGACGGTAGGGTACCCCATCGCCACCACGTCGTCCGTGGTGATCTTCCCGTCAAGCTTGCCGTCCTTGTCGGGCTGGTCGATGTACTTGATGTCACCAGGGGCTATCGCTATGTTGCCCAGAGTGGATTCCGGACTGCGGTCCAGATCCGCCTGGTCGATGTAGAGACCGTCGCTGATGAAACCGTAGATCGTGTTGACAGGATGTCCGATCCTGGAGTTCGCCGGACGCGTGCCGGGGGCTTCGTCATATTCAAGAACCTTGTTGCGCGCGTAGGTGAACGTGCCGAGGAACTGCACGTAGAAGTCCTTGGAGAAAGACTTGCCGAACTCGGCGGAGATGTCGAATCCGTAGTTCTTAACCTTGGCGAGGTTGCCGTAGATGACGGTGTTTGCCGTTCCGAGATAGTTGGGAATCGATAGTTTCTGCTGGAATATGTTGCTCCGGATCTCCCTGAAAGCCTCCATCGTGAGGCTGAGCGACCCGAACAGCTCCATCTCGACCCCTGCGTTCACCTTCCGTCCGATCTCCCAGGTGATGTCATTGTTCTGGAAGCGGTTGTAGGTAGGACCCCGGAGGCTTTGGGTCTGTCCTGTACCATAGCCGGTAGTGAACCACGGTGAGGCCTCAAGGTTCACATCCGCCAGATAGATGAACCGCGTCCCTCCGATCTGGTCGTTGCCGACAAGTCCGTAAGAGCCTCTGAGCTTGAGTCTTGAGATGACCGGCTTGACAGGAGCCCAGAACTTTTCCGAGCTGACGTTCCAGCCCAGGGCGACTGAAGGGAAGAATCCGTACCTGTGGCCTTTTGCGAAGTTCTCGGAGCCATTGTAGCCGGCGTTGAACTCAAGCAGGTAGCGGTGGTCGTAGTCGTAGGACAGCCTGGCCGCGTAGCCGACCTTTCTCCTCGGCAGCGAGCTGATGAGGTCTCCGCCGCTGTTGAACGACAGTTCGTCCATGTTGAACAGAAGCATCGCGCTGGCCGAGTGCTTTCCGAAGGTTCTGTTCCAGTCCAAGAAGGTCTGGAAATATATCCGGTGGTCTCCCTCCATTATTCTGTTGGTGGAGAGCACCGGCTTGCCCGGTGTGCCGATCGGCGCCACTTTCAGGTCATAGGTTCCGTCAGGGTTGACAGTGTAGCCTTCAAGGGAGTAGCGGTTGACACCCTGCGAACGGTTCGTGGTGGTCTTGCTCCAGTTTTTGAACGAGAGCATCGCCTTGAACCTCAATCCTTTGGTCAGCACGTCGAGTTTCTGCTCGAAGTCAAGGTTGGCGATGACCGTGCTGGCGAAACTGGTGCCGTAGCCTCTGGTGGCCTGCGCCAACGGGTTCGTCGCCCCCTGGTCGTTGCCGCCGCTGAACGCTCCCCACTTTATCCATTTCTCCTCTCCCGCAGGGAAGTAGACAGGGAAGTCCACCGGATTGCAGTCCATTATGGAGGAGTAGATCCTGTTCATCTGTCCGGCGGGACTCGTGTCATTGTTGTTGATTGCCGGAGCGGTGATGTCATTGACCTGCGCGTTGAGGTGAAGCGAGATTGTGGAACTCTTGGACATGTGAAAGTCGATGTTGTTCTGGAAGGCGTACTTCATCACGTTGATTCCGTTGCTGAACGAGAAGAAGTCCTTGCTCCTGTCGCGGAGCATACCCGTCTCGTGATTCACGGTCAGGTTCATGAAGTAGGTGATCTTGCCGGTTCCGCCGCGGATGTTGAAGTTGACCTTCTGGTTGAAGGCGTGGTTGCGGAAGATCTCGTCGTACCAGTTCACGTCCGGGTAGACGTAAGGGTTGAGCCTCTTCCTTGTGCCTTCGATCCTCTCCTTGGAGAAGAGCACGTCGCCTGTACCCTGGTTTGTCACGGCCTCGTTGAAGAGTTCCATGTACCTGGCTCCGTCAACGAATTTCGGCAGCCTGGTAGGGGTCGTGACGTTGGTCTCGATCCTGAATCCGATGATCGGCCTGTCAAGGTCGCGCCCGCTCTTGGTCGTGATGATCATCACACCGTTGGCCCCTCTTGTGCCGTACATCGCCGTGGCCGTCGCGTCCTTGAGGATGGAAAAGCCCTCGATGATCTCCGGGTCGATGGCGTTGAGGTCTCCTGCCGAGATCTCCACTCCGTCAAGGATGATCAGAGGTGACGTGACTCCGCTGATGGTGGAGATTCCCCTGATGTAGAAGTCAGACCCGTTCTGTCCCGGCATTCCGCTTCTCTGGAAGGAGACCACTCCGGCGAGTCTTCCCGCGAACGCCGTGGAGAGGTTGGCGGAAGGAACGATCAGGGACTCCGGCCGCACCAGCTGCACGGCTCCCACGACGCTCTCCTTCTTCTGTCCCACGCCGAACGCGGTGACAACCACATCCTCGAGAACCTCTGAATCAGGCTCAAGGAGAATCCTGATGTTGTCCCGGGTTCCGACATTCAAAGACTGGGAACGGTAGCCGAGCGATGTGACGGTGATGACCGCCCCGGACGGGACATCGATGGTGAACATTCCGTCAAGGTCGGTGATCTCCCCGCCCTAACGGCCGCGCACCTGGACCGCCGCCCCGATCACGGGTTCGTTCGTGACGGCGTCCAGAACGGTTCCCGACAGGATTCGGGTCTTCGGTTGCTACTGTTGCGTCGCCGAGCCACCGGAGTGCGCCACCGCCGCCTTGAGGCCTGTCGAGGATAACAAGAGTATAGCGAGGGCAATACCACCCCCTATGCTCTTGACAATCATTGTTTTAAACATAATGAAATCAGTTTGTAAATGGTTTGTGAAACTTCTGTGCGACTCCTCAGGAGACCCACGTTTTGGGGACACCGGACTCGGTGTCTGTTTGGTCAGAAGCCGCATAAGCCACTCCTCCCGCAATCAGAGCAAGGAGCAGCCTTGAGGCGGGAAAAGTCGACGTGAAAGGGAAGGCCGGCAGAATTGCCAATGCCGCACCGGACCAGTGATGGTCAGGGAATATTACGGCACAGTCTGCACCCGCTACTGGAGCCAGCATCAAAACTGTTGAATATGTTCATGGCATCAATCGGTTTTTATGTTAAACTTCAGTTTGTATGTAAGTGGGACGCTTCTGAAAGGATGTCACCTTGTCGAAAGAATCCTCGGTCTGCCAGTCATATCATCCGCAATGATATCAATAATTATTCTAATTTGCAAATATATTCCCCTCCGCCCAGAACAATTTGATTCATTGTGCGTTGCGCAAACGATTTTGTTCAAAAAAGAAAAAAAGACATGAAGTTCTCTGTCCTGATCCGCCAGCATATCCTGCACGAAATAGGTTTGCACTAATGATTGCCACTTTTTTATTTGCCTTATTATGGTTTGCAAGCCTAAGTAAAGCTGTTGGCGCTGGTCTTGGTCACGGCGGGGGCATTATCCGCAAAGAATGCCAATCATTTACAAACCACGGACACGATAAAACGCCACCAACGGTATTCAATCCGCTATCACTGTGGCTGACCCTCCCTCGGGATATGGGGGTCAGCCACACACTATGGCCTCCCAGCATTACCAGAGCCATTCCTGCGTGCCTGCGGTTTGCACAGGGTTTGCACAAGGCTCAAAAAAATCAAAACAACAGAGCCGTTATATAATGTTCAGGGTGATTCTATGTATTCAATTTTATCGATTGATGCAATTTTAACGCTTACTTATTTTTTCAACATTACTAAAGTGCACAAAACTTCAATTATCATCATTCCAAAGTGCACAAAACACAAGAAACATCAATTCTTAAATAAATCATCAAGCGTCACAACACTCTGGACTTCACTTGAATATTCATTGGTCGCAAGTCCGTCTGACGCGATCATCGTGAGATGCAAGGCGGCGTTGGTTTTCACCGTGTCGCGGAAATCCTCCATCCGTTCAAACATCTCCTGAAGATATTTTCCGGTCACGACGTAGGGCCTGTTGGAAAATTTTGCCTCGCAGACATTTATCACCTGGTCCCGGCGTTCTATAAGGATGTCGATCTGATGCCCTTTTATTCCCTTTTCACTGTCCCCTTTCTTGTACCAGGAGCAGACATTGCTAAGGATGCCACGGATGCCCAAGGCTTCCTTGATTTGAGGAATATGACTGAGGCAGAGCTGTTCAAAAGCATATCCTGACCAAGCCCGTCTCGCCGGATCGTCAACAGAGTTCGACCAGAAGGCCTCGTCCTTTCCGCCACCATTCTTGACGAACTTGAGATAGAACAGAATGAACATATCCCCAAGCTGATACATCGTGTCCCTGTCCTTCTTCCCGAACGCTGAATATGACCGTATGAAATCGCAATTCCTCAAGTTTTCAAGAATGGTAGTGAACGCTCCGCCATCGGAAAACTTCAGTTCTTCGCACATCTCCTTTCTGGTCATGCCTTTGGAGCGCTTGGCAAGAAGCTCAATCACACGCCTGTAGGTCTGCGAGTCCTTGAACAAGGATTTCAGCAAAACATCATATTCACCGTCAAGCTCGGCGTTGTTCCGAAAGAACAGGAAATCGACATTCTGAGGCAGACTATAGCCTTTGCGGAGCAGATCGAGATAGTACGGGGTGCCGCCAAGAACCATATAGCACTCCGCGATCTGGTGGTTTGTCCATTTGATGCCTTTCTTGGCCAGGAAAAGAGAAGTCTCGTGAAGATTGAACTGAGACAACTTTATCTTCCGTGTGACCCGATTGTGCAACCCGCCTTTCTGAGAGATGACATTGTCATTCATCCACGTTGTGGCCGAACCGCAGATGATCACCATAAGTTCGCTCCGCGAAGAGGCCCAATCATTCCAGAAATATTCAAAAGCACTGACAAACTTCGACTTAGGAGTGTCCAGCCACGGCATCTCATCTATGAATATCACGACTCTCTTTTTCGCGATCGTGCCGAGATAGTGCTTCAGCTGCTCAAACGCCTCATTCCAATCGCGCGGCATAGGGTAGAAGTTTCCGGAGCACTCCACGAGTTTCCTGTTCCACAAATACAGTTCGTCCCGAAGTTTCCCCTCGTATTGCCCCGTGACAAAGAAGTCAAACCTATCCTGAAACAGGTTTTTTACCAGATAGGTTTTCCCGACCCGTCTTCTGCCATACACCGCAACCAATTCAGCCTTACCTGATTGATAGCATTCTTCGAGCAGTTTGATCTCCTCTTCCCTTCCTATGATCTCATTTGCCATATTCATTATCGCTTTGCGACAAAGGTAAAAAAAATCGAGTTACCGCACAAGAATAAATTTTATTGCCTTGCGACAAGTACTGATTTCAGGCGGTTATCGCAAAGGTATAATGTAAAAATATTCCTACGATAGACAGTCCCGGGCAATACATAACCGTGTTTATCGGCTATGAGCACGATCAGAGGAGCATAAACAGGCAATATCGCTCTTGTCAAGGGCAAAAACACATACAACGGTGGCATTTTCCGCATATAATGCCACCGTCATGATCAACAAAGTCTCTCGGGCGACATTTTTGAGCGATTTCATTGCCGAAGAGGGTCAAGAGGCGCTCTTCGGTGACATTTCGGGGCGGAAACGTTCCCCGGGAGGTATGCTCACATATTCAAACCTGTCCCGTTTTGGTAAAATTCGGAAAAATGACTATTTTTGATTTTTAGTGAAATCAGCTTCATTACTATGGGTAATATGACACTGAAACAACTTCTTTTGACGGCGGCGATGCTCATCGGCTTGCCTTTGGTGGCCTTCGGGGCGCGGAATAATTGGTCGCTTTCTTCTCCGGACGGGAAGATCGTGGCGGAAATCTCTACTGGGGACGGACTGAGATATTCAATAAGCCGCGATGGGGTTGCGCTCCTGACACCATCTGAGATCTCGATGACATTTGAGGACGGGACGGTCTTCGGAGGAGCGGACAAGGTTCGCAGGAGCAGGAAAGGGAGCCACGATGTGAAGGGTATTCCGGCGATGAACTACAAGAAGGCGACCGTGGATGACGTTTACAATTTCCTGACGCTGGAGTTCAAGGGGTACAATGTGGAGTTCAGGGCGTTCGACAACGGGGTGGCCTACAGGTTCATATCGACGGTGAAGTCCGGGGAATTCACTGTGACTGACGAGCTTACGGAGTTCAATTTCGCAGAGGACTGGACGGCGTGGGTGCCTTACGTCAAGAGTGATGACGGAAAGACATTCAAGCAGCAGTTCGTCAACTCGTTCGAGAACACCTACGAGCATATTCATTTGTCCCGGATGAATCCCGCGAAGCTGGCGTTCCTGCCGATGACGGTGGACGCTGCCGATGGGGTTAAGATTGTCATCACCGAGTCAGATCTGTCCGGTTATCCGGGAATGTTCCTCAACGGGCAGGGCAGCAAAGGGTTGAAGAGCGTGCGCGCGCCTTATCCTATCGGACTTCGCCCGAACGGAGTGTACGTCTATCAGGATATGGACTACGCCGACTACATCGCCAAGGTCGAGGCCGGACAGAAGTTCCCGTGGAAGGTCATCGGGATCGCTCAGGATGCCAAGTCGCTGATGGAGATGGATCTGGTCTGGCAGCTTGCCACTCCGGCGGACGAGAACACTGACTGGAGCTGGGTAAAACCTGGGAAGGTGGCCTGGGACTGGTGGAACGACTGGAATCTTTACGGAGTCGATTTCCGGGCTGGAATCAACACGGAGACCTACAAGTACTACATCGACTTCGCTGCCGCGCACGGCATCGAGTACATCATTATGGACGAGGGATGGGCGCAGAGAGCGAAGGCGAACCTGTTCTTGATCAACCCGGACATCAATCTTGAGGAACTCGTCTCCTACGCCAACGGCAAGAATGTCGGCATCATCCTCTGGGCCAGCTACAACAGCATCGTGAAGAACCCGGAGAAGGCGATGAGCCACTACGCCAAGATGGGCTTCAAGGGATTCAAGATCGATTTCATCAACAGGGACGACCAGCAGGCCGTGAAGTTCTGCGAAAGGATGGCGAGGATCGCCGCCGAGAACCATCTGCTGATTGATTTCCACGGGGTTTACAAGCCGGCGGGAATCCAGAGGACTTACCCGAATGTACTTAATTTCGAGGGAGTCGCCGGACTGGAGCAGTTGAAATGGAGTCCGGAAGGCTACGACGAGGTCACCTACGATGTGACGATTCCTTTCGTCAGGATGGTGGCCGGCCCGATGGATTACACCCAAGGGGCGATGCGCAACGCAATAAGGAAGAACTACCACCCTATCGGATCCGAGGCGATGAGCCAGGGTACCCGCTGCCGTCAGCTCGCGGAATATGCCGTCTTCGAGGCGCCGCTGACAATGCTCTGCGACTCGCCGTCCAACTATATGGCCGAACCGGAGTGCACGGAGTTCATCGCAGGCTTCCCTACCGTCTGGGATGAGACAGTTCCGATTTGCGGAGAGATCGGTGAATATGTCGCCGTGGCCCGCCGCAGCGGAGACATCTGGTACATCGGGGCGCTGACGAATTGGGATGCGCGCGACCTTACCCTTGACCTGAACTTCATCGGAGACGGGAATATGACCGTCTTCCAGGACGGAATCAACGCCGACAGGGCAGCCAGAGACTATAAGAAAACTTCCGCGAAGATCCCGGCGGACGGGATCGTGAAAATCCATCTTGCTCCTGGCGGAGGCTGGGTGGCAAGAATCACCCGCTAAGCGACACAAAAATATTCACGCCATCGCGGCGGCATATTTTTTAACGCTTGAAAAAGAAGTTTTTGGTTTATGAGAAGAATATTATTGTTAGTGACCGCTGTCATCACTGTTTTGGCGCTGTCCGGAATCAAGGCGGAGGCCAAGAGTGAGAAAGCCAGCGTGATGTCGTTCAACATCCGGATCCAGTTCCCGGCGGACACCGGAAAGTACAATTGGGAAAGCAGGAAGGCCGGATGCGTCAAGGCGATCAGGAAATATCTTCCAGACATTATCGGTCTCCAAGAGGCGGCACCAGGACAGAAGTCCTTCTTGATGAACGAGTTGAAGAAGTACATTATGATCGACGGCAACGGAAAACCCGGAACCGTCAACCAGGATTCCGAGTTCGGCTTCAACCCGATCTTCTTCCTTGCCGACAGGTTCGAGCTGCTGGACTACGGCACATTCTGGCTCAACGAGGACCAAACTCCCGAAAAAAAAGGTTGGGACGCTGAATATGTAAGGACGACCAACTGGGTCAAGCTCCGTTTCAGGAAATCCGGACAGATAATATTCCTTTTCAACACGCATTTTGACAACACGGGGGTGAAGGCGCGGCAGGGGAGCGCTGCCCTGATGGTGGAAAAGATCAAGGAGATCGCCGGGGACAATGCGGTCGTGTTCATGACCGGTGACCTCAACACCACCAGCGAGGACAAGGCTCTCAAGCCGCTGGCCACCTATTTGAAAGAATCCGGGAAAACCGTGAAAAAGGCGGACAAAACCCCTTCTTTCAATGATTTCGGCCGAAACGGAGCCAGACCTCAAATGATAGACCACATCTTCTACCGCAACGCCGAGGCGCGGACTTTCAACGTCATTGATGAGCAGAAATTCGGTGTCAAATACATTTCCGACCACTATCCGGTGATTTCGGGGTTTGTCATCGAACTTCCAAAAAACTAAGAAGTAGTCTTATCAATGCCTCTTGACTGAAAAAAACAATAGAACCATAAGAATCTACGAATATGGAATCCCAGCTCAAGCAAAAGGAACTGTACAAAGAAAGCATTCTGAATCAAGTGAATGAGATCCGCGCGTCTTCCGATGACATCGGATGTCCACACTGTGGGCAGCCGGTGAAGAAAAGCTGGGAATGGTGCCCGTCCTGCGGGCATTCGCTTGTGGACTGGTGCACGTTCTGCGGGGCGGACATTCCTCGCGGAGAGGATGAATGTCCGGAGTGCGGGATGAGCAGAAGCGGGGTCGTCTGCCCGAAATGTGGAACCAGGAACGCCGGTGGATTCTGCCGGAAATGCAATGAGCCGTTGACGCTTGCGGCGAAGAAGGAACAGGAAAGGGCATTGAAGGATCCACAGTTTGTCAAGGCGGCGGAACTGGCGGTACAGGCGGCGGAGTTGTTGGCGAGGATTGAGGCTGAGGAGCAGGAGGTTACTGGACAGGAAAGCAAGGAGATTGAGTTGCCGGAGGATGTGTTGAGGCTCAAGGAACTGTTGGGAAAGACCACGCTTCGACAGAGCGGGTCGGTTGCTGAGCCTGTCGAAGCACCGGCCCTTCGACAAGCTCAGGGACCGGACGGAAAGCAAGCCCAGCCACTGGACGGAAAACAACAACAGGCACAACGACCGAAGAGCAAGGCCGAGCTGCGGGCTGAATATTCAAAAATCCAGGAGGAACTGAACAAGGCTCTGGAAGGAATGCTTCCGCCGGTGGGTTCCACTCCGCAAGAGCAACGGAACTATTTCTCGGCCAGAAAGCTGCCTGTGGAAAAGGTCATCCTGACAAAGGGCAGAGAAGCTTGGGTCTGCAACTTCTGCGGATGCTGGCACAACTGCCCGAGCGAGTGCTGCGAACCGTGGCACGGCGGGAAATGGGTCTATGAATATAAGGAAGAAAAGATACTGGATTTCAAATAGAAACGACAAGGTCAGCATAGGATAACAGCTTACAATAAAAAGAATTATGGCAGGAACCATAGCAGACAGCGGCACAGCCGTAGCGGACATCACCGCGACAAGCGCGTGCAGAACCGAATCTGATTCTGAATATTCAGGAACCGTGACCGCAAAGGCAACTTTCACTTGCGGGACAACCGGTACGGCAGTCTCTGACGGAACATCAGACAAAGCCGCGGATATCCAGACCAAAGAAGAGATCACCCTCAGAGGCAACCGTTACAGTGTTGACAGACTGATCGGCAACGGAGGCGAGGCCGAGGTCTATGTGGTCAGTTCGGCGAAGGGAAACTTCGCCCTGAAACTGTACCGCCGGGGCAATGGCGTGAGCAAGGATATTCTTAAAAGATTGGAGCGGCTGAAAGGGAAGGCGGCGATCGTGGATATTCTTGAAAGCGGGACGGTCAGGATCGATGCCACCGACAGAGGCTACGTCCTGATGCCGTTGTGCAAGGATGGCTCCGTGGCGGGCTACGATCTCAGGAAAGACGCTGCCGCCATCCTCCAGATCACTGCGATGACCGCCAGAAACCTCAGCGAGCTGCACAGGGTCGGGCTGCTGCACAAGGACATCAAGCCTGAGAACATACTCTACACCGACAAGGCCTCAGGTATGGTCGTGCTTTCGGATTTCGGGATCGCAGACGTTCTCGGGGACGACGGAAGCGTCAACACTCCGCAGTCCAGGACTGTGATCTATGCCGCGCCGGAACTCTACGCCAACACAACCCGCATCGGAGATGTCACCTATGCCATAATGACGGCGGCCTCGGACTACTATGCCCTCGGAATGTCGGTCCTCTCCATGTGGATGGGAGACAGCGAGTTCCGAAAGAAGGAGCCGGAGTTGGTGAAGCTCAAGATCCAAGGCAAGCTGCCAGTGCCGGACGATATGCCGGAGCCTCTGCGGACAATAACCCGAGGGCTTCTTATCGGCAAGCCGGAAAACCGCTGGAGTTACGAGGAAATCCGCAGAACACTTGAGGGCGAGAATATTCCCGTGGTGGAAGACGCCGAGATTCTGCGCATTGTCTTCGATTCAGGTAAGAACAAGATCGCGCACACGGCCAAGGAGCTGGCTCAGTTCATGATGGAGGATCAGGCTCTCGGAACGGCCTACCTGTACAAAGGCAAGATCAGCGGCTGGATAAGCAGGGTGATGCCGGAGATGGAGGTGAAACTGAACGACATCGTGGAGAGAATCTACCCGAAGAACCAGTTGGCCGGTCTCTATGCCGCCGCCCTCGCTCTTGACCCGCAGCTGCCGTTCTACAACCGAAAAGGAAATGTCTGCGTGAATGTCAACAAACTCCTCAACGGCGACGGCGGTTTCGGTTCAAGTCTGGGCGACAGAAGCAACCCTGTCTATCTCTACAGCGAGGTGCGTCTTGGGAAAAAGGAGACTGACGGAATATATTCAAGAACCTGCGCCGCCCTGAAAGACAGCTTCGGCTACGCCAAGAGCGTGATAGTCTGGGGAATATACGACCGGAAATATTTCCGCACCCTGCAAGGCAAGAAGACCGGCAAGGAGGAAAAATTCACCGAGGTGGACTGCTACAACATCACGGACGTGGTGAGATTCTGCTCTGAATATAGGGTTGTGGCGGATGAGGACAAGCAGTTCC
>OLOV01002260.1_pt1 | contig 13351 bp, 9 predicted proteins | sample 1672931 | NCBI WGS metagenome assembly OLOV01 (sample SAMEA3136738, study PRJEB25190) | human gut metagenome | biome: human gut; feature: human-associated habitat; material: faeces | place: Austria | collected 2013
ACGCCCGTGTCGCACTGCAGCAGGCCATCGGGGATAAGCATACGGTCCTCGCCGGCAATCTTGCGCTTCTTGTCCACGTAGCCGATCTCCATGGTACTCGCGCGCACGATGGCATAGCTTGGCACCTTTTGCGAGGGGTTCGGCAGAATGGCGTAGTGGCGCGCGATATCGTTGCGCACCTCCCCCTCCTCGCGGCCCACTTCGTGCATAAAAGCCTGCTTGGAGCCCAGCAGCATCACGGCAAACCAGCGGGCATCCTCATCGTCGTCAAAATCGGCCACGAGCACGTCAGTGGACTCGGCTTTCTCGGCTTTGTTGAGCTCGGAGGAAATAAACTCCGCAATCTGCTGTGACAGGTCCACGAACTCGCGCTCGCCAAAGAAATAGCCCTTGAGCTCGCCACCAAACGCAGAGTTCTCGGCAAACGTGGCGCGCTTGTTATCGGCCGAAGTGCGCGCGCGACGCAGATGTGTGGTCACGAAGTTGCGGACGGTACGGCTCTCGATATCGAGCTCGCGCTGGCTCATGACGTTGACGGCAGAGTCAAAGTCCAGGATATGCAGAATCGCATGATTGATTTTCATATACGGCATTCCGTTCTAGATCGATTTCGGCACGAACCAGTATAGCGGTCGAGCCCACCCCAGGCGCATCGAAGATTGGTGCATCGGGGACAGGTTGCTTTGCGCCAATGGCTAGCGCAGGAGCTCGGACTGCCAAGCCTCGAGCTGTTCTGCCAAACTCTTGCCGGCAGCGGGCATGTCGATCTGAGGGCGTTTGGGCAGCAGTGCGCATTTAAGGATTGCCACGATGGTCTGCGAGACAAAGCGTCGTGTATCCTTGTCAAAGCCTTGCGCAGCCTGGAGCATCACGGGCAGGCTCTCGCGCAGATTCCCAGCGATATCCGCAAACCGCTCAGCACCCGTTGCCTCAAACACGGAGAACAACGCATCTACAAAACGCTCGCGCTCGCCAGGCGACACTGCAAGCAGCATCTCGCGAATGGAGCCATCAACATATCGAGCACCGGCGGACAGGCGCTCACAGTACACGAAGTCGCGACCATCAACCACCCAGCTAAAGGGATTGTGCTGCAGCAGGCTGAACTCGGTGCTCTCAACGATGGCATAGTCCTCCTGTGTCTCGAACATCATGCCAAAGATCGACGACCGAGGTAGCGTCTTGTCGATTCGACCGGAAAGATCGGCAAAGGCGTTGCCGTTCAGAAACTCCTCGACGAACCCTGGACCATCATGGGAATACGCCCGTTCGATTCGCTCACGGGCCACATCGGAGCACATCGCCGCACCGTACACCGCAAGGTTTCCACCCTTGGAATGACCTCCGCACAAAAGCGGCCCGTCAATCGCATCCGCCGCCTCGTCCACATAACGTGCCGCGGATTCCTGGGCCGGCACAGGACACCGGAACGCCATGTTAAAGTCCTCTTTCCAGCCCACAATCGTGCTGTCGGTCCCCCGGAAGGAAAGATAGCTAAACCCCGCCGGAAACCGGAACGCCATGGCTGCAAACTGCTCCGTCGCCACCACATCGCTCACGGCACGATAGCCGCAAACGTGCACGCCACGGTAGCGAGGACTTGCTGCCACGGCCTCCAACAAGGCCCTGCTCCCCTCCGGGTCCCACAAGTCGTCAATCATGTCCCGGTAGCACTCGGCACGCAGCAGCTCGCGTACGTCTAGGCCCTGCCAGTTCGTCAGCTCCGCCATATCACCCGGCAAACGCAAATAGGACAACCACGCAAAGACCAGGCTGTCCACCGCGCAGAACGGCCGCTCCTCAAACGGATCAAACGCGGTCTGGGCATAGGTCAAAAAATTAGGCGAATCCGACATGGCCCTCCCATCAACTATGGTGCATTGGGATGGTGCATTGGGGTCAGGTTACTTTGCACCAAAAGGCGCCCGGGCCGTGTGGACCCGGACGCCTTCATTGTAGCTTTTCGCTCTAGCGAGCTTGATTTAGCAGGAGAAGTCGACGCTGTCGATGATGTCCTTGAGGGCCTTGGCGGAGACGGTGAGCTCATGCTGCTCGTCATCGTCCAGCGGCACGGGGACGCGGCAGACAACGCCGTCGCGGCCAACGACGGTCGGCATGGAGATGGCAAGATCGGACAGGCCATACTCGCCCACCATGAGCGAGGAGACGGGCAGAACGGTCTGCTCATCGCGCATAACGGCGGTGCAGATGCGCTTGACGGCCATGGCGACGCCATAGTAGGTGGCGTGCTTCTTCTCGATGATGGTGTAGGCAGAGTTCTTGACGTCCTCAGCGATGCGCTTCTCGGCAGCCTCATGCTCCAGGTGGCCGTGAAGCTCACAGAAGGTGTTCAGCGGAACGCCGGCAACCTGAGCGCTGGACCAAGCGACAAACTCGGAGTCACCGTGCTCGCCCATGACATAGGCCTGGACATCGCGCGGGTCAACCTCGACGTGGGCACCAAGCATCTGCTGCAGACGGCCAGTGTCGAGCACGGTGCCGGAGCCGATGACATGGCCCTCGGGCAGGCCGGACATCTTGATGGCGGCATAGGTCAGAACATCAACCGGGTTGGAGACGATGAGCAGAATGCCTTCGAAGCCGGACTTCTTAATCTCGGGGATAATGGACTTAAAGATGTTAACGTTCTTGTTGACCAGGTCCAGGCGAGTCTCACCGGGCTTTTGGGCAGCGCCAGCGGTGACGACGATCATGGCGGCGTCGGCGACATCGGAATAATCGCCGGCGTAGATCTTCATCGGCTCGGCAAACGTCATGCCGTGCGCGATATCCAGGGCCTCACCCTCGGCACGATTCTTGTCCACGTCGATGAGGACCATCTCGGAGAACAGACCACTCTGCATCAGCGCGAACGCCGAAGACGAACCGACGAAACCGCAGCCGACAATAGCGACCTTCTTCTCGTTAACCATTAGAAACTCCCATCTCTCTCCACAAACAAGCCGCCCGGGAACGACCCGAGCGGCTTGCCGTAATCCCAATACATCCAATCGGGACTTTGATTATGCTCCTATTCGCAGCCAAAAATCGACCGTTTACCGAAATTGTTTGCAGAATTCGTAAAATAACTGCACGAAATCGGTTTCGAGCTATTGACGAGTCGAAATAGCCTTCTAATACAGGCCCGCTTCGCGAATGGCCTCGACAGCCAAAGCAATCTGATCAGGCGGCAGAACCAGCGCCATGCGCACGTGCCCCTCGCCCGAAGGGCCAAAGCTCGCGCCCGGCGTTACCACAACGCCGGCCTTCTCCATAAGCTCCTCGCAAAACGCCATAGAATCGGTGCGACCACCGGGAAGCTTGGCCCACACAAACATAGAGCCATGCGCGTTGGGACGCTCCCAGCCCAGGCCCTCAAGACCGTCGCACAGGGCATCACGGCGCTCCTGGTACTTCAGACGCTGCGCCTCGACCTCATCGCGCGGACCGTTCAGGCAGGCGATAGCAGCCTTCTGGATCGGGAAGAACATGCCAAAGTCGATCTGGCCGCGCAGCTTGGCAAAGGCAGAGACCACGTCCTCGCGGCCGACCAGAAAGCCGATACGCGCACCGGTGACGTTAAACGACTTGGAGAGCGAGAAGAACTCCACGCCCACCTCGAGCGCACCGGGATACTGCAAGAAGCTGCCGCCGGGCTCGCCGTCAAACACGATGTCGGAGTACGCGTTGTCATGAACGATCAACAGATCATGCTCGCGGGCAAAGGCGATAATCTCCTCGTAGACCTCGGGCGTGCCCACCGAGCCGACCGGGTTCGCGGGCAGCGACACGATCATATACTTGGCACGATCGGCCACCTCGGGATCGATACCCGCCACATAGGGCAGGTAATTATGCTCGGCAACCAGCGGATAGTATTCGAGCTTGGCATCGGCGATCTTGGCACCCGCCTCAAAGACCGGGTAGCACGGATCGGGAACCAGAATGGTGTCACCCGGATCGAGCAGGGCCAGGCCCAAATGGCCCACGCCCTCCTGCGTGCCGTTGCACGACTGCACCATAGACGGCGTAATGCCCGAAACGCCAAAGCGACGTTCATAGTAATCGCACACGGCCTGCTTGAGTTCGGGCAGGTCACGCAGGGCATACTTCCACATCTCGGGATCTTGGGCTGCTTGCGTGAGCGCCTCGACCACATGGTCGTACGGCTTAAAGTCGGGCGTGCCCACGCTCATGTTGTAAATGGTCTTGCCCTGAGCCTTCAGCGCGAGAAGCTTGTTGTTGAGCGAGGCGAAGACCTCCGCGCCAAAGCGGTCGAGACGCTGCGATGCCTGCATGGTGCCACCTTTCGATATAAAAAACGCGGCGCTCCGACAAGAGCGCCGCGCGATACGGGCCATCAGATTGCAAAAGTGTAACGCTTGCAACCCCCGTATTGGTTCAATTTAGCCAACCTTAGTCAACTGGATTGAGCGCGTCGATCTGCGCAAGCCACAGACGCGAGCTAGCGTCACTCGGCATACGCCAATCGCCGCGCGGGCTGAGCGTCACCGAGCCCACCTTGGGACCATCGGGCAGGCAGCTGCGCTTAAACTGCTGGGCAAAGAAGCGACGGTAGAACGTACGTAGCCACGTGTGGACGGTCTTGGCGTCGTAGACGCCCTCGAAGCTCTTGAGCGCCATGCGGTAGATCTTGCCCGGCTCAAAGCCAAAACGCAGCAGGTAGTAGAGGAAGTAGTCGTGCAGCTCGTACGGGCCCACCAAATCCTCGGTCTTCTGCGCAATCTCGCCGTCGCCCGTGGGCGGCAGAAGCTCGGGGGACACCGGCGTATCGAGGATATCGAGCAAGACCTCGGCAATGCGCCCGCCAAAGACATCGGCGGCATAGCGCACCAGATGGCGCACAAGCGTCTTGGGCACGCTCGCGTTGACGGCGTACATGCTCATGTGGTCGCCGTTATAGGTAGCCCAGCCGAGCGCCAGCTCCGACAGGTCGCCCGTGCCAATGACAAAACCGCCAGCCTGGTTGGCCAAATCCATCAGAATCTGCGTACGCTCGCGCGCCTGGCTGTTCTCGTAGGTCACGTCCTGCACGGTCGGATCATGCTCGATATCCTTAAAGTGCTGCTCCACGGCAGCATGGATCGAGACCTCGCGAAAGCTCACGCCTAGGTCGCGAGCGAGCGACTCGGCATTGGACTTGGTGCGGTGCGTCGTGCCAAAGCCGGGCATGGACACGGCCGTGATACCGGTGCGCGGCAGGCCCAAGGCGTCGAACGCACGCACGGTCACGAGGAGCGCCAGCGTGGAATCGAGGCCGCCCGAAAGGCCGATGACGGCCGCCTTGGTACCCGTGTGGGCAAGGCGGGTCTTGAGGCCCGCAGTCTGCAGATCGAGGATCGTCTCGCAGCGCTCGGCCAAGTCGCCATGGTCGGCCGGCACAAAGGGCGCGCGCGGGAAAACGCGGTCGATATCGCAGGCATCGCGCAGGACAGGTTCTTCGGCCAGCACGCCCTCAAACGAGAACTCGACGGTCACGGCCTCCGGCGCATCGTCCGAGCGCGTCCATGTCGTCGGGCGACGGCGCTCGGCAACCAACCGGTCAAGATCGACATCGGCCACCGCCATATCGCAGGTAAGCAGTTTGGTCGCGGCGAGCTTGGAGCCGTTTTCGTAGACGAGGTTCTCGCCCGCAAAGACCATATCGGTCGTGGACTCGCCCTCGCTCGCGTCTGCATAGGCATAGGCACAGTACAGGCGCGCACTCTGATTGGAGATGAGGCTGCGGCGATAGTCTGCCTTACCGATAATCTCGTCCGAGGCCGACGGGTTGAGAATCACCGTCGCACCGGCAAGCGCCATCTCGGTCGAAGGGGGCGCCGGCACCCACAGGTCCTCACAAACCTCAACGCCCAACACCAGGTCCTCGGCGCCCTCATCACAGCAGCGGTAGACAAGCCCCGAACCCAGCGGAACCGGACCCTGACCGGCAAACTCGACCCACACAGGATCTGCGGGCGCCGGAGCAAACCAGCGGCGCTCGTAGAACTCGCCATAGTTGGGCAGATACTTCTTGGCCGTGAGCCCCAAAAGCTCGCCCGCGCAGCACACGGCGGCGCAGTTGTAGATATTCTCGGCAACCGCAACGGGAAGACCGATGGTAAAGACGATCGGCAGCTCACGGGTTTCATCGAGGATATGCACCAGAGCAGCCTCGCAGGCATGCAGCAGCGTGCGATTATGGAACAGGTCGGCCGCGGTATAGCCGGTCAGGTTAAGCTCGGGCAGCACCAGCGCGCGAACGCCGTGCTCGGTAGCCTCGCGAACAGCCGCCAGCGCAACCTCGGCATTGCCCTCGACATCGGCCACGCGAATCCGCGGCGAGGCCGCCGCCACACGCAAAAAGCCATCAGACTGAGAAAGGTGAAGATTCATAAGAATGCTCCCGTGCGTAGACGCCATTCAACACAATTAGCAAGCCCTATTGTAGTTCAACCGCCGGGCGCAACCGCATCCCACCAACTTGGTGAGCTATTGATGAGTTGATGGTATCTGTTAAATGTCACGTACGATTCACATCTGGTGGGTACCCTGATGGCTACACGAAACGAAGCAGATTTACACCGGGAGGACCCCGTATGACAACCAAGTACACCGACGCGCCGCGCACGCGCGTCATGACGCCGGCATCGCTCAACAACGGCGTGCACGAGAACCATTCCATCGGACAGACCATGGCCATCGCGCCCAAAAAGGGCCTGTTTGACGACATTTCCATTCCCCAGATCATCGCCGGCGCCGCAGCTGCCGCCACGAGCGTGGCGCTTGCTTCAAAGATCGGCATTGCCGGCTCGGTGATTGGTGCCGCTGTGAGCTCAGTCATCACTGTTGTGTCCTCGCAGGTCTATCGCCACTTTATCTCCGCCAGCGCCGAAGCAATCAAGGGCACGCATGCCGCTGTCGACTACCCTGCCGGCGCCTACGAGCCCGTTGAGCCCGATGTCGAGGAGCACCTAGGTGGCGCCGCGACCACGCAGGAGATGCGCCAGGTTGCGGGACGCGCGACCACGGCGCGCGTCGCCCCCAACAGCCTGCGCGCCAAGGCGGCGGCAGAGCGCAGCCAGACACAAAAGAAGGTCATCGTCTTCTCGATCGCCATCGCCATCGTCGCGGTCATCGCCTGCGCCGGCGCCATCCTTATCACCACTGCCGGTGAGGGTCTGGGCGAGCGTCCCGAGCCAATCCTGTCGTCGCGCACGACCGAGAGCGATGCAAATGGCGACACCCAGTCGCAAGATCAGCAGGCACAGGCGGACGGCACGCAAGACAGTCCTACCTCTGCCAATTCGTCCTCGAACACCCAAAACCAATCGCAGGGCACCGATTCCTCTACGGCCAACAGCAGCACGCCGTCCGGCACGACCGACTCAAGCCAAACGACTGACGGTTCGCAGCCGAGCACGGGCGGCCAGACGAGCGACACCACGTCGGGAACGGGCACAACAGACAGCAGCAACACCAACAGCTCGAACAGCTCGAGCGGAACCGCGTCCGGCACGGCATCTGACAACTCGAGCCAAGGCACGGCATCGGGCAACTAAGCACATTTGTCTCTCATAGATAACCGACCTGTACAACGGGCGCGAATCGAAAGCGGTTCGCGCCCGTTTGCCTTGGGCGCCGCCATGGCGAACGCCATGCGATGGTAAGATGCTTTACATGTGTAAAGAGGAGATTTGCCATGAGCAAGACAATAGTTAGGCCCACGCTTTCGCTGGGCAACCACATCTATCTGTATCGCCTGCTACGCGATGCGATTGGATGCGGCAAGCAAACGTTTATGACGCAGGTCGAGGAGGCGCTCGCCGCAGGCGACATGACCGCTTATGACCTGGGCTTTGAGTCCACGCGCGAGTTGCTCGAGGAACTCGACGACTGCATTAAACTGACTGTCTTTAAGGGCGGCCGCCTGTACGCCACCGTCATCGCCAACGAGGCTTGGGATGCCGCCCTTGCCAAGGGCGAGGACAAGCCCAAGGCAGCCAAGGGCGCTAAGCAGTCCTACAAAAAGAAAAAGCGCGGTGAGAAGGACCTCAAGGCCGTGCGCCCCAAGCACGTTAAGCGTCCCGAGCCCGAAGCCATGGTTGAAGCCGCGCCGGAACCCGAGCCCGAGACAGAGATCGAAGTCGCTATTGAGGTAACGGCAGAAGCCGAAACCGAAATCGCCGCCACGACCGATTCCGAAGTCATATCCGAGCAGGAAGCCACTGTGGAGCTCAACGAGGCTCCCAAGTCGACAACCGAAGAAGCTGCTGACCAAACCGAGACGTCTGCGTTCCAAAACAGCGATGTCTTTGGCAACGAGGCCGAAGACGATCAGTCCGACGAGCCCGCAGATCAAGACGCTACCGAGTCGGCGCCGGAGCCCGAGACGCCGCAGCCCGCCATCTCGCTCACGGTCGTCTATGACCCCGAGAACGCCAACGCCGGCATCACCACCATGGCATCCACGCCCATCGAGGCAAAGTCGAGCGTCGAGAACGAGAACGCGACGCAGGTTGAGGTTGAAACCGCAGTTGCAGACGCGCCCGTCACCGTGAAGCCCGCAGATTCCACAACCAAGCCGAAGACGACGCTGGAGCCCGCAGATTCCACGATCAAGCCGGAAGCGACGCCGGAGCCCGCACCCGTCATCGAATCCGTGCCCGCCGCTGTTTGCGACCAAATTCCCGCACCGGCACCGTCTCCGGCCCCCGCTGCAGCACCGGCCCCCGCACCCGCAGCACCGACCATCCCCAAGGACTTTCCCATCGATTTCGCAACCGAGGTCTTCTGCCCCGGCCCGCTTCTGCACCAGCTGTCGACCTATCTCCCCTACGGCGCCGATACCCTCGGCATCGTCGGCGAGTACTACTGGATCGCCCGCGAGCGCGGTACCATCGAGGCCGCGCGAAACCGCGCAAGCTTCCCCCTGCACTACACGCAGGCCGGCGAGCGCCACGAAGTCACCGTGCGCATCCGCCGCAACACCACCGGCGGCCTCGGAGCCACCTGGGCTATCGACAAAGTCGAGCCTTCCACCAAGTAACAAAAAGGGACGATAACCCTCAAGGTTATCGTCCCTTTCTCATTAGGTCACCTGAGCTCGACTAATCGCGCGTCAGCTTGCGGTGGATACGATGCGGCTGGGCTGCGTCCTCGCCCAGGCGCTCGATGCGGTTGGCCTGATAGGCCTCAAAGTTGCCCTCAAACCAATACCAGTTGCCCGGGTTCTCGTCGGTGCCTTCCCACGCCAGGATGTGCGTGGCGACGCGGTCCAGGAACATACGGTCGTGGCTAATGACCACCGAACAGCCCGGGAACTCGAGCAGCGCCGCCTCGAGCGAGGACAGCGTCTCGACGTCGAGGTCGTTCGTGGGCTCGTCAAGGAGCAGCAGGTTGCCGCCCTGCTTGAGCGTAAGCGCCAAGTTCAGACGGTTGCGCTCGCCACCGGAGAGTATGCCGGCGCGCTTCTGCTGGTCCTGGCCCTTAAAGCCAAAGCTCGCCACATAAGCGCGGCTGGGGACCTCGGTCTCGCCCACCATCATGTGGTCCAGGCCATCCGAGACGACCTCCCACAGGTTCTTATCGGGGTCGATGCCAGAACGGTTCTGGTCGACGTAAGAAATCTTGACGGTCTCGCCCACCTCGAGCTCGCCCGAAGTCAGCGGCTCCAGACCCACAATCGTCTTGAACAGCGTGGTCTTACCGACACCGTTGGGGCCGATGACGCCCACGATGCCGTTGCGTGGCAAGGTGAACGAAAGGTCGTCGATGAGCACACGGCCATCGAACTCCTTGTGCAGGTGATGGGCCTCGAGCACCTTGTTGCCCAGACGCGGGCCCACAGGGATGCGGATGTCGGTCCAGTCGAGCTTCTGGCTTGCGCGGGCCTCGGCCTCCATCTCCTCGTAGCGAGCCAGACGGGCCTTGTTCTTGGCCTGGCGGGCCTTGGGCGAGCTGCGTACCCACTCGAGCTCGGCCTCCATGCGCTTGGCGAGCTTGGCGTCGCGGTTGCCCTGCGCCTCGATACGGGCGGCCTTGGTCTCCAGATACGTGGAGTAGTTGCCCTTGTAGGGATAAAGGTGACCGCGGTCGACCTCGCAGATCCACTCGGCAACGTTATCCAGGAAGTAGCGATCGTGCGTGACGGCAAGCAGCGCGGCCTGGTAGTTGTGCAGGAAGTGCTCGAGCCACAGGATCGACTCGGCGTCCAGGTGGTTCGTGGGCTCGTCGAGCAGCAGCAGGTCGGGAGCCTCGAGCAGCAGCTTGCACAGGGCCACGCGACGGCGCTCGCCGCCGGAAAGCACGTTGACCGGCATGTCGGAATCGGGCAGCTGCAGGGCGTCCATGGCCTGGCCGAGCTTGGAATCGATATCCCAGCCGTCGGCGGCGTCGATCTCGTCCTGGAGCTTGCCCATCTCGGCCATGAGGGCGTCCATGTCGCAATCCGGGTCGCACATCTCCTCGCCGATCATATTGAAGCGATCGACCTTGGCGATCATTTCGCCAAACGCCATGCGCACGTTCTCGATGACGGTCTTGTCGTCGTCGAGCGGCGGCTCCTGCTGCAGGATACCCACAGTGTAGCCGGGGGTGAGCCTGGCATCGCCGTTGGAGACCTCCTCGATGCCGGCCATAATCTTGAGCAGGGTCGACTTACCCATGCCGTTGGGACCCACGACGCCGATCTTGGCACCGGGGTAGAAGCTCAGGGTCACGTCGTCAAGGATTACCTTGTCGCCATGGGCCTTGCGAGCCTGATACATCTGGTAGATAAACTCCGCCATATGTCTGTTCTATCCTTTCTACCTGCTGTTTCCCTATTCTTGATTCGCTTTAGTGGAAACGAAATGAGGGAACCAGCTCTGAAACGTAACGAAAAAGGGGCATGGTTGCCCACACCCCCTAATACTACCTGGGAAAAGTCCCCCGGAACATACTATGAACTGCGTACGCTAGTTTTCCGCAACCTTAACGAGCGGCTCGCTGCGATTTGCGCCACAACAGATACGAGTAGACGTAGACGGCTCCAACCGAACCAAACGCCAGAACCGCAATCACCGCGGCGACGACTTCACTCGAAAGCACGCTGCCTGCCACGCCCATCACAATCAGGCCAATACCCAGCACCATAAAGCAGGCGCCGCCAAAACGCTGCGTACGGCGCCAGTTCTCGGGATCGGCAAGCGCCCAAGGCGTCTTGATACCGAGCGTATAGTTCTGCTTCACGCGCGGCGAGTAGTTGCCTACGCCGATGAACAGCAAACCGACAACACCGGAAATCAGCACGTTAACCGAACCGGCCGCCGGCACCACGCCCCAGACCGTAAGCTCTCCCAGCCAGCTTATGGCGCACATGAACAAGGTGAAGGCGATTACGAAGCCCTGGTAGAACTTGCCCGAGGTTCGATATGCCTCACCTTTGGGGTCGATGCGCGGCACCACGCAGAACATTGCGAGAAGCGCCAGAGGCAGCACGCCGAGCGCGGAGGCCATCCAGCTAGGACCCCAACCGTCGACGGCGCCGTTCGCGCCCCAGTGCGTGGGAATCTGCGCAGGCAAGCTCGGCATCACCATGAGGTGCGCTACGACATTGGCGACGCACAGAGCGACCAGCGCAATCCACACGCGCGACGATACCCCCGTGGGGTGAATGCCCTTGTTTTCGTTATTCATCCTTATCACCTTCAGTGTTTGTAAAGCCCATAAACCAGCCAATTAAATCCTGCATGACGGTGGTGTTTAAGCTGTATACGATGTTTTGGCCATGGCGCTCGTCGGTCACCAACCCGGCGTTTTTGAGCGTCGCCAAGTGATGGCTCAGCGACGGCTTACTGATATCAAAATGCTCGGCAAGCTCCCCCGCCGTGCAATTGCCCTCGCGCAGCAACTCCAAAATGCGCCGTCGCGTTGGATCGGCAAGCGCCTTAAAACCCTCTCCCGGCATAAGACCTCCTCTCATCATCTCTCATGACGTGCACACTATACTCGATATTTAGATGTTTGTCTAATTATCTAATCTAACACTCAAAAAAATAGCCGCCATCGCGTAATGTGAAGACGGCCACTTCTCACGCTACAAACGTGTTTCGGAGTTGGCTAACCCGCTGCAACGGGTGCCATCTGCTTCAATCTTATGCGAATCCCGATTCCATTTCAACAAACCCCAAGGGCTCAAATGAAATCGCGATAATACCTATAATGACGATAGCTAAAACACGATTCGCTTCCCCATCGGAGGATGTCTATGACCGAAAACGCTACTGCTCTCGTCGAGACACGCGATACCAAGCTCGAAATCATCATGGGCCGCGAGGCACTCGACAAGCTCGCCGATGCTACGGTACTGGTGCTCGGCTGCGGAGGCGTGGGCTCCAACTGCTGCGAGGCACTCGCCCGCGGCGGCATCGGTCATTTCGTCATTCTGGATAAGGACATCATCGCGCCCAGCAATATCAATCGCCAGGCCATCGCCTTTCACAGCACCGTCGGCAAGCGCAAGGTTGACGTGATGGAGGCCATGATCCACGATATCAATCCTGCCGTCACCGTCATCAAGCGAACTGAATACCTGTTGAGCGATAACATCGACGGGTTCTTTGCGAGCGTTTTGGAGCAGACGGACGGCAAGCTCGACTACGTCGTCGACGCCATCGACACCATCTCGGCCAAGCTCACCATTGCCAAATATGCTCAGGACCACGACATTCGTTTGGTTAGCTCCATGGGCGGGGCCAACAAGCTCCATCCCGAGTGCCTCCGCTTTGCCGACATCTTCGATACGGTACGTGACCCCATGAGCCGCATCATGCGCAAAGAATGCAAGAAGCGCGGAATCAAGAGCCTGCATGTACTGTTTAGCTGCGAGGAATCGGTTAAGACCCAACCCCGCGACCCGTCCAATATCCACGAGCGTACCGAGTTGGGCACCGCCAGCTTTATGCCGCCCATCATGGGCCAGATGATCGCCGGCGAGGTTATCCGCCAGATCAGCGGCCGCGGCACTGAGCGCGTACGCTCCGATGGCCAACGTCTGGACTAGCGGAGCGCACCGAGATGGAGCCCCGGTTATTTGATGCACACTGCCATCTTGATTTAATGGCTCACCCGGACGCCGTTGCCGATGAGGCGACGGCGCTGGGCTTGGGTCTATTTGACTGCGGCGTCAATCCGCGCGACTTTTCGGCCGCAAACGAGCGCGCCTGTCGCCAACCAGGCATCATCGCCGGCGTTGGGCTTCACCCCTGGTGGCTCGCCGATGGCCACTGCGGTTTTGTCGAAGTCAATCTGCTTTGCGAAGTTGCTGCCCAAGAACGCTACATCGGCGAAGTCGGACTCGACTTTTCCG
>OLOV01002266.1_pt1 | contig 13336 bp, 11 predicted proteins | sample 1672931 | NCBI WGS metagenome assembly OLOV01 (sample SAMEA3136738, study PRJEB25190) | human gut metagenome | biome: human gut; feature: human-associated habitat; material: faeces | place: Austria | collected 2013
CGCGTCATCAAAGAGGCCCAGGCCGCTGGCCACGAAGTCAGCGTCATCGCTGTTGGCCGCAAAGTGAACGAGTATTTCACCAAACATGGTGTCCCTGTCGATGTGGCCTATCTGGACACCCACGATATTCCGGATCCGTACGACAGCGAAGTCATCGCTAAGGAGATCCGCTCCGCCTATGAAACAGGGAAATACGATAAAGTCAGCATAGTGTATCCGTTGTTCCGCTCCGTCATGAGCCAGGTGCCAACCGTTGTGCCGCTCCTGCCAATCGCCGGAGAGACGCTCGGCCAGGATGAAGATAAAGACGCAAGCAAGTACAGCGTCGACTACATCTTCGAACCAGACGCCGCGTCTATCCTCAGCCAGCTTCTGCCAATGTATCTGTCCAATCAGATCCATGGCTGCATGGCCGATGCGAAGACCGGGGAGCATGGCGCGCGTATGACCGCCATGACCGCAGCGACGGATAACGCTACCGAGCTCTTGAGCAAGCTGGAGATCAGCTACAACCGTGCACGTCAGGCTGCGATCACCAACGAGATCACGGAGATCGTCGCTGGCGCGAACGCGCTCAGCTAATGCACGCATAAGGAGGAAGATCCGTCTTGAATAATCAAGGTAAAATCATAAAAGTCGTTGGTCCTGTCGTTGACGTCGAGTTCGCGGCAGACCAGCTTCCAGAAATCAACTACGCCCTCCACGTCTCCGACGAAGGGCAGGAAATCGAACTCGAATCCAAGATCGACGTTACCCTCGAAGTCGCCGAGCATCTCGGCGGCAACATCGTTCGTACCGTCGCTATGAGCTCCACCGACGGGCTCGTGCGCGGGCTCACCGTTGAAAACACCGGCAGCCCAATCACCGTGCCAGTCGGCGACGCCACCCTCGGCCGCCTCTTCAACGTCACCGGTCAGCCAATCGACGAAGCCGGCCCAGTTGCAGCTGAAGAACGCTGGTCCATCCATCGTGAAGCACCAAGCTTCGCAGAACAGAGCCCTGAAAAGGAAATCCTCGAAACCGGTATCAAAGTCATCGACCTGCTCTGCCCTTATGTTAAGGGTGGTAAGATCGGTCTCTTGGGTGGTGCCGGTGTAGGTAAGACCGTCCTTATCCAGGAGCTCATCCGTAACATCGCTTACGAACACGGTGGCTATTCCGTATTCGCAGGCGTCGGCGAGCGTACCCGTGAAGGGAAAGACCTGCTCGTTGAAATGAAGGAAAGTGGCGTTATCGACAAGACCAGCCTCGTGTTTGGTCAGATGAACGAACCACCAGGCGCACGTATGCGAATCGCCCTCACCGGCCTCACCATCGCAGAATACTTCCGCGATGTGCAGCATCAGGACGTGCTCCTCTTCATCGATAACATCTTCCGTTTCACCCAGGCCGGCTCCGAAGTATCCGCTCTCCTCGGGCGCATGCCTTCCGCCGTTGGTTACCAGCCAACCCTCGCCACCGAAATGGGCCAGATGCAGGAACGTATCACCTCCACTGACAAAGGTTCCATCACCTCCGTCCAGGCCGTCTACGTCCCTGCCGATGACTTGACCGACCCAGCGCCAGCAACCACCTTCGCACACTTGGATGCAACCACCGTTTTGGACCGTGGTATCTCCGAAAAAGGTATCTACCCAGCCGTAGACCCACTCGGTTCCACCTCCCGCATCCTCGACCCACTCGTCGTCGGCGAAGAACACTACAACATCGCCCGCGGTGTGCAGGAAGTGCTGCAGCGCTACAAAGACCTGCAGGACATCATCTCCATCCTCGGTATGGATGAATTGTCCGATGAAGAAAAACTCATCGTTGCCCGCGCCCGTAAGATCGAGCGTTTCCTCAGCCAGTGCTTCTTCGTTGCTGAACAGTTCACCGGCAACCCAGGCCAGTACATCCCGCTCAAGGAAACCCTGCGCGGCTTCAAAGAAATCCTCGAAGGCAAGCACGACGATCTGCCTGAGCAGGCCTTCCTCATGGTCGGCACCATCGACGATGCCGTCGCCAAAGCAGAGGCAATGAAGAAAAGCGGCAGCGTAATGTAAGGAGGCGTTTACCATGGCAGAAAAACTGCTGAAGCTGGAAGTGGTCGCCCCCGACCATCAAGCGCTATCCGTAGAAGCAAAGAGCGTCGTCGTTCGCACTCCAGAGGGTGAGATCGGCTTCCTGCCGAACCACGCCGCCCTCATCGCAGCTCTCAAGCCGGAGATCGTGCGCTACGAAGACGCCGCAGGCAAAAAAGGCTACATCTTCATCGGCGGTGGCTTCGTGGAAGTCAATGACAACCACGTCACCATCCTCTCGCCAAGCGCAGAGACCGCCGACCAGATCGACTTCGACCGTGCTGCTCGCGCCAAACAGCGCGCTGAAGAGCGCCTCGCTCACAGACGCGAAGGCAATGTCGACGTCGTTCGCGCCGAAGCAGCCCTCTATCGCTCCATCGAGCGTCTGAAGATGAAACAGTATCTTTGATTCCAAAAGCTCCCTCAACCGGGGAGCTTTTTTACGCCCTTTTTCGCCCCTAAAGGACAGGCTTTGTGACGAAAAACAAGCCAATAGGCGTAGTTTGATCGCTTGCAAGCTACCGCGCGTGGGCGCTTGACAGTTGGTTGCCCCTTGTATTACAATGTATGACAGGAGGCGATGACCATGACTCTTTCTGTACGATTAAATGATGAGGACACCAAACTTTTCAAGCAATACGCCGCCATGCTGGGGGTCTCTGTGTCTGAGATGGTGCGCCAGTCTGTGCTTGCGCGCATCGAGGAGGAATACGACCTGAGCTGTTATGAGGATGCGTTGAAAGCCTACGAGAAAGATCCTGTGACGTATTCGCTGGATGAAGTGGAAAGAGAGCTGGGGCTGAGATGAAGGCCTATCGTGTGGATTTTACAAAAGCCGCGCTGAAATCGTTAAAAAAGCTCGACAAACCGACCGCCGCGCTCATTTTGGGCTGGGTGCGAAAAAATCTCGAAGGCACCGACGATCCGCGCCGCCACGGCAAACCGCTGACAGGCAACCACGCCGGAAGCTGGCGCTATCGTGTGGGAAATTTTCGCCTGCTTGCGGAGATTCGCGATGAAGAAATCGTGATAATGATCGTTGGCATCGGCCACCGGCGCGAGGTGTACAGGTGATGGGGGCTGTCGCATGAACGAAAAAATTCGTTTGTGCGACAGTCCTTTTTTGTTGCCTGGTTTCCCTCCCAGCCCCGCCGCACCCGCTGTTTTAAGCCCCTTCGTGCCAATTTTCCGATAAAACATGATACACTGGGAAAAATGAACAGAGAGAGGGGACCGCCCATGACCACCACACTCACCACCACCGACCTTGCTGCTTACGCCGCCCACCTGGAAAATGAAGAACGCAGCCCCGCAACCATCGAAAAATATCTGCGGGACACCGCCTCCTTCGCCCGCTGGCTGGGCGGCGCCATCGTCACAAAAGAGCGCGTCAGCGCCTGGAAAGCCCAACTGATCGCCAGCGGCTACGCTCCGGCCACCATCAATGCCATGCTCTCTGCCGTCAACAGCCTGCTTCGCTTTCTCGGCTGGGAGGAGTGCCGGGTGAAATTTCTCAAAGTCCAGCGCTGCGCCTTTCGCGATGACCGCCGTGAACTCTCACGCTCGGAGTACGAACGCCTTGTTGCGACTGCCCGGGCTCAGGGTCGGGAACGCCTGGCGCTGCTGATGGAAGCCATCTGCTCCACTGGCGTTCGCGTCAGCGAAGTGCAGTATCTCACCGTCGAAGCCGCCAAAATCGGCCAGGCCGAGATTCGCCTGAAAGGCAAGATTCGCGTGGTCCTCCTGCCGCGAAAATTGTGCCGCAAGCTGCTGAAATTTGCTGCAAAAAATAAAACCGCTTCCGGTGAGATCTTTCTCACCAAAAGCGGCAAAGGCTTGTCCCGACGGCAAATCTGGGCAGAGATGAAACGGCTCTGCCAGGCAGCAGGCGTCGCACCCGCCAAAGTCTTTCCTCATAACCTGCGCCATCTGTTCGCTCGCACCTTTTATCAGGTCTGTCGGGACGTCGTCAAGCTTGCCGACTTCCTGGGGCACAGCTCCATCGATACCACCCGAATCTATCTCCTGTCCACCGGCACAGAGCACACCCGCGTGCTCGAACAAATGCACCTGAACCTATGAACAGAATATGCATTCCGTGATCTGTCGGAGTATGTGTCGGTCAGAAAGCTTTGCTGCCGTTCCAAACAGTGGCACTTAAAATTTGTTCAGCACACAAAAAGCGCGCAAAAACCACAGCCTGCACGGTTTTGGTCATCGTGCGGCTGGTTTTGCGCGTCCAATTTTGCGGAAGTGGATTGAAGATTTTGGATTTTCATGCTATAATTTATTTGAATCATAGCTGATTTTTAGAAATAGCTCTCCGTCGTGCCAACTTGAGCAGACGGAATGCATATTATGTTGATAGCCGGGGAGGTGGAGAACGTATTGGGATTGAAGTTTATAGTCTAGCGCAATAAAAGATTTAATTTAACTAAAGAAGGGAGAGTACAGTACATGATAAAACAGATTTTTACATCAGCGTTGAAAAACAGCAGGAAAGAAAATCGTATGACTAGAACAAAGTTTAGACGTGTGATCAGCAGTTTCTTAGTGATCGCTTTTGTTGCGACACTTTTTCCGGTGTCTGCATTTGCTGAATTCGATAGTAATGCGCGGATTTATGCGACCCATCTTGTAGATGGCCAAAGTGCATCCAAATATATATGAAAAGTTAACTCCTGCCGCGAATCTCGACCCACAAACAGAACCTCAGTGGAGTGCTTCGGAAGAGAGCATAGATTTGTGGGCTTATTCCTTGGATATGACTCAGGATGGAAATGATGATGGCAAGTTCGTCCCCTATGTGAAAGATAACGAGGGAAATACATATTATTTACAGAAAATAGAATGGAGAAACTCGACTTCTAGCAATGAGGCAACAGTAGGTACCATCATGGATTCTGATGATATTATCCATGATGCAAACGAGGGAAATAAGAACTATAGTTTTAATCCGTCTACGATCACGGCTGATCCGTATAGTGGAAGCTATGAACTGTGGGCACCAGATTATTCTAGTGTTGAATACATCAATTATACAGTCTACTATATCTATTACCACTGGACTTCTACGCCACCCGATCAGTGGGGCGGAACAGAGACACCTTTGCAAATATATTCTATTGAGTATGACCTAAATCTGCCAAATGATCTGACGAACCAGAAAATATACCCAGTACGTACAGATGGAAGTATGGATATCGGAAATACTGGTCTTACCGAGAATGGTTTGAAAGAAGAGATTAATAAGTACCAGAAATCTGTAAAAGAAAACCTGAACTTTACCATTGCCCAGGGAGGACAGTATAAAGACTATCTCGTTTTTGGTGACGAGGGGTATTATGCCTTTGCTGGCTGGAAGGACGAGTGTGAGTATGTGCACGAGACTCAAGACGAAACGTGCACAGTTCAAGCTACTGCTGCGTTGGCGGGTGAGGATAACAAGATTACGCTGACAGCCCAATGGGAGTTATTTTATCCTACCAATAGCGAGCAACCGACAGAGGCTCAAAAAGATGCTGCTGGAAAGATTCGACAGGCTGAAGAAGCTTTAGTGAATGATGAAAACTCATTCAAAATCGGTGTGCTCGAGAGAGACAAAGAAGCGACCAATGAAAACGTTTTACTTACTCAGTGGAGCAGCGTAGATGGTGAGCCGGATCGTGGAGAATATTCTGGCGATACGATATATCTCGACAAAACTGAAACGATCCATTATCGAGTATCTGCTACCGTGGATTCATCGCTAACCAGTTTTGCGCAGGATAGCGAGGTCAAAAACTTTGCTCAATTCAAAATTGCTTTGACGGTGGATAAAAATCTGGAGTTTGCAAATGTGACAGACGGTAAGGCTAGTTTTATTTTCAACTGCCCATTTCTGATGCCAACAGAAACGAATATTAGTGATGCAACAATTTCGGATACCACTGACGAGAATGGTAATTACACGATTACGTTTTCTCCTAGCGATGTTCAGAAGGATGCATCTGGTAATACATACATTACAGTAACAGCGCAATGGATTCCGAAAACGTATCCGTCTACGGAAACTACGCTGCGACAGCCTATGACGCTGGATAATCTGGTTTTTCAGTTAAAAGATGCGGTGCAGACGCAAGATTCGCAGCTTCAAACGAGTGCTGACGTTACTGCGAATATTGACCTTACGAAAACAGGTGAGTTCCGTACCCTGTATCAGAAAGCGCGTAGTCTGCTCACAACATCGCCGAATGATGCTTGGTCGAATATATTTGGCGAACCTGGTGATCCAGTTGCCGTTGCACTCGCCGCAGAATTCCTCAACAGCAAACTGGAAAACTATAATTTGAGCCAGGATACCAAAGCTGTATTAGACGCCAATACAGCCACCGCTACGGTTATTCAAAGTGAGCCTGTCAAAGTAAAACCTGCTGACATCACGGTTTACGAGGGCGGCAATGGTGGCTATGATGCGGTAGTGGACGGTACAGAAACCACTATCAGCAATTCGCTGCCACATCCTATGTTCCACATCACCGCACCTGACGGTGTCGATCCTAAGGACCTCACTTTCATCAACGGCGATAAGTCCTGGACGGTTATCTCTGATGGCAATGATTACTATCACTTCTCCGAAGGGGACGATCAGGACAAGGTGCGCGTCACCTATAGCTACGAAGACAAAGATGGTGTGACGCACACCGTGACAGAGGATGCTTTCGACCCAGCCACTATGGGCGACGTTTATGGCAAACTGACGATTGAGCTCTACCCTGGCGAGAATAATTTGAGCCAAGTGACAGCTCAAACAGCCGATGGCAGGATTTACAGGCTCTCGGTTGGTACTGGCACGCTCACCGTTCGTGCGGTGCAGGAGGATGATGCAACCAGTGCCATTGAAGAAACTGCTCCAGCGCAGAAAGTATCTTCCGGCAACGCGGTAGCGGTTGCGCCTGCGGGCACTACCTACACCTTGAATAATACTGGCGTGAAACTGCCTGAGGGGCATTGTGCGTCCCTGCTGTTCGATGATATTATTTCTTCCGATGACAAGGGCGATGAGCGGATTAGCAAATTGCAAGAAGCAGTGGATACTAAACTCGGCGGAGCAAACGAAAATCGCAAATACCAGATTAAGTATTTAGACCTGGTGGATGCCAACAACGGCAACGCCTGGATCAAGGCTAGCAATCCTGTGACCATCTACTGGGGCTATCCGGAAGGTACCGGCCAGAGCACTGACTTTAAGCTGCTGCACTTTAAGGACCTGCATCGAGATACCTCTGGTGGCGGCAATACCGGCTTTGACCCTGATGATATAGCTGACAGTACGATTGAGGAGATTACTGTTAATAACAACGCCAATGGCATTTCCTTCACTGTGGGCTCCGGCGGTTTCTCGCCATTCGTGCTGGTCTGGACGGAAGCATCTGCGCCAGGTCCTGACCCAACCCCAGATCCTGATCCGGAACCAACGCCGGACCCAGATGAGCCGGGGATTGCTGACCCGGACGACACGGGTGTGGCAGATTGGCTGAACACCGAGGACCATGAGGTCTTCCTGAACGGCTATCCGGATGGCAGCTTTGGGCCGGACCGCAGCATGACGCGCGCCGAAGTGGCGGCGATGTTCTCGAACCTGCTGCTGGATAAGAATGTGCCGATCACCACCAGCTTCAGCGATGTGGCAGAAGATGCGTGGTACGCAGATGCTGTGAACATGTTGGCAAGTCTGGATATGATCGCTGGTTATGAGGACGGCACCTTCCGTCCGGATGCGCCGATCACGCGCGCAGAATTTACGGCGATCGCGATGCGCTTTGCCGATGCGACGCCGGAGGGCGAGAACATTTTCAGCGATGTTCATGCAGGGGACTGGTTCTATGATGTGGTCGTCGGCAGCATCCAGTATGGCTGGATCGGCGGCTACGAAGACGGCACCTTCCGTCCGCAGAACACCATCACCCGTGCGGAAGTGACGGCGATCACCAATCGCATGCTGGGCCGCGTGGCCGATGAAGCGTTCATCGACGCTGCCGACGAACTGCGCAGCTTTGGCGATCTCAGCGACGCCCACTGGGCATACTACAGCATCATGGAAGCGACCAACGCCCACGACTACACCACCAGCGACGGTGTGGAAGAATGGGAAGCGCTCCATTGAGCAGCGTGCGCCGATCGCACATAGAAACATGACCCATAACAGCCGGGCGGCGAAGTTCTGCGTGAACGAGCGCTGCTTCGCCTGCGCCGTCTGAGCGACGAGCGTTCCTTCGCGTTTTGCGAGGGAGCGCTCGTTTTTTGCGCGCGCTGGCTGGAAGCGTGATGGGCGTGTAAGGCTGTAGTTAAAGGGAAGTTGAATTTGCAAATTATTATGATAATTTAGCGGAGAGTCCTTGCCAATCGGTCGGGAATTTGTTACTGTAAAAATGTAATGTTGCTTTTCACCGGCGCAGGCCGGAATCTGACAACGAAGAAAGGACGATTACAGTAATGAAGAAACGTGCAAGTAAGGTGCTTGCGGGCCTTTTGGCGGCGAGCATGCTGTGGAGTCTGAGCGTGCCGGCGCTGGCCGACGAAAATGTGGAAGCGCAGGATGACATCGTCGTGCTCTATACCAACGACATTCACTGCACTTCTGACGACGGCATGTCTTATGCGGCCATTGCCGGCTACAAAGGCGAGATGGAAGCGGCTTATGGCGCTGACCGTGTGACGCTTGTGGACAATGGTGACGCCATTCAGGGGGCGGTGCTCGGCACGCTTTCTGACGGCGAATGGATCGTGGATATCATGAACCAGGTTGGTTACGATCTTGCCATTCCGGGCAACCATGAATTTGATTTTGGGATGGACCAGTTTTTGGACATCGTGGACAATCAGGCGGACTACCAGTATCTGAGCTGCAACTTTGTCGATGCAGAGGGGCAGGCCGTGCTTGATCCATACACGATGGTGTCTTATGGCGATACCGACATTGCCTATGTGGGTATTTCCACGCCGGAAACCCTTTCTAAATCCACGCCGGCTTTCTTCCAGGATGAGAACGGCAATTATATCTATGGGTTCTGCCAGGATGCCGATGGTCAGGCGCTCTACGACCGCGTGCAGGACACTGTGGATGCGGCGCGGGCAGCCGGTGCGGATTATGTGGTAGCGCTGGCCCATCTGGGGGAAGATCCGCAGAGCAGTCCCTGGATGAGCACCGAAGTCATCGCCAATACCACTGGCATTGACGTTGTGCTCGATGGGCACTCTCATACCACCGAACCGGAAAAGATCGTCGAGAACGAAGCCGGGGAGGACGTGCTCCTGAGCCAGACTGGCACCAAGGCAGAATCCATTGGCCAGCTTGTCATTGATCCGGAAAGCGGCGAGATGAGCACGCAGCTGGTTGCGCTGGCTGACGTTGCCACCGATACGCCGGCTTACACGGCCACGCAAACTTACGTGCAGGGCATTCAGGATATGTATCAGTCGGTGACTGAAGAAGTGGTCGCGCATTCGGACGTTGATCTGACCACGCTGGACCCTGCCACCGGCGAACGCCGCGTGCGTTCTGCGGAAACCAACATGGGGGACTTCTGTGCGGATGCCTATCGCGAAGTGCTCGGTGCTGATATCGGCTTCGTCAACGGTGGTGGCGTGCGCGCCGACATCGCAGCCGGAGATGTCACCTACGGCGACATTATTGCGGTGCATCCGTTCGGCAACATGGCTTGTCTGGCAGAGGTCAGCGGTCAGCAGATCCTCGATGCGCTGGAGCTTGGCGCCATGTATGTGGGCACCGCTGAAAGCGGCGGTTTCCTGCAGGTGAGTGGGCTGACCTACACGATCAACACGGCTGTACCGTCGAGCGTTGTTCTGGATGAGACGGGTGCTTTCGTCGAAGTCGCAGGCGCGCGCCGTGTCAGCGATGTGCAGGTGGAGAATCGTGAAACCGGTGCTTATGAACCGCTCGATCCAGATGCCACCTACACCCTGGCCAGCCACAACTACATGCTCAAGCAGGGTGGCGATGGCTTCACCATGTTCGGCGCCGATAACATCAATCTGCTGCTCGATGAAACCATGGTCGATAACGAAGTGCTGATCACCTATCTGGAAGACCATCTCGGCGGCGTTGTTGGCGAAGCGTACGCCGATCCATACGGTCAGGGCCGCATTCTGATCAACGAAGAAGCGGTGCCGGAAGACCCTGCCGGTGATCTGCCATTTAACGATGTTGCGGACAGCGACTGGTTCTATGGCGCGGTGGAATATGTGTACGACAATAACATTATGAACGGTGTAGCAGACGATCAGTTCGCACCGCAGACCAGCCTCACGCGCGCCATGATGGCCGCCGTGCTGGCAAATCTTGAAAACGCCAGCGCCAGCAGCGACGCGCAGTTCAGCGATGTTGACGGCGATGCCTGGTATGCCGACGCCGTGAACTGGGCGGCGGAAAACGGCATCGTCAACGGCTACGAAGACGGCACCTATCATCCGAACGACAATCTGACCCGCGAACAGATGGCGGCCATGCTCTATAACTACGCGGCTTACAAAGGCTATGACCTGAGCGCGACCGACGATCTCAGCGCTTTCGCTGATGCGGATGCAGTCAGCAGCTGGGCACAGGAGGTCGTGGCGTGGGCAGTTGGTGCTGACCTGCTCCATGGTGTCAGCGCAGACACGCTGAATCCGGTTGGCACCGCCAGTCGCGCCGAAGTTGCTGCAATCCTCGCAAACTTCTGCAATACCATCGCCAGCGAACCGGCGGAAGCCGCCTGAACACGCGATTTTTCCACACCTGCACGAGAGAACGGTCTTGTGCAGGTGCTTTTTTATGCCGCTGGCTGCGAAGGAATGGCAATGTTTGCTGTGGTAATTTTTTGACAGTTCCGACGACGCTGGCGGCTGAAAGCCGCTGTGTATTGCAGTTTTTCGTGGGCGGAAAGCGGCTGCTTACACGGGCGTTTTTGAGTGATTGTATAAATTGGAATTGTGTGATCTGGTAAAACACGGGGCTTAATGTGAGTGAGCGTGGTTGGTTTTAAATATAGGAAAAAGGCTTAACATAGCCACTGGATAGACTTTTTGTGCAGGCGGACGGTGGTCCCTGATTGATAAAAATTTATCATGGTTCTGTAAATCGTTCGCTTGAGAATTGTATTTATATGAAAGAAGCCTTTAATCAAATCAAGAGATATAAAAGGCATTCTTATGCCCAAAATTCTGTCTGTGCGTTTTCTCACAGATGGGAAGGAAATTATTTATAGGGGAGGTTTTATGGTGAATGATGGATTATGGATCATCCTGCTGTTCGTGGCGTTGGCGTTGGTTCTGACCTGTGCCGGTATTGGCGTGAGCTTGCTTTTGAGCCCGCACTACTATCACAGCAAGGAACAGCGTGAAACGTTTGAATGCGGGATCGATACGGAAGGGACCGCCTGGGTCAACTTCCGTGTTGGCTACTACATGTATGCACTTGTATTCCTATTGTTTGACATTGAAACTGTATTCTTCTTTCCTCTGGCCCTTGCGTTCAAGAGCGTGGGAATGTTCCCGGTGCTTGCGGGAACACTTTTCCTGGTGCTGTTGTGCATCGGTCTGTGGTATGAATGGAAGGAGGGCGCGCTCGAATGGAAATAGATAAAGTGCGTTTTGACGAGGAGCACATGCCTACCTCCGAAGGGTGGAGCCCTTCGACAAGAATCTCGCCTGTTACGGACTATCTGCGTAACACCCAGCCGACTCAGGCTGAGCTTGACCGCTGCGTTGTGCTGACGACGGTCGACAAGGTGCTCAATTATGGCCGTAGCTGGTCGTTCTGGCCGGTGACCTTTGGTCTGGCCTGCTGCGCGATCGAAATGATGTGCTCCGGTGGGGCGCGTTTCGACCTGGCGCGTTTTGGCTACGAAGTTTTCCGTCCATCGCCACGTCACGCGGACCTGATGATCGTTGCCGGTACGGTAACGAAAAAGATGGCGCCGCTCATCAAGCGCATCTACGAAGAAATGGCAGAACCAAAATACGTCATCGCGATGGGCAACTGCGCGGTCAGCGGCGGTCCTTTTGCCGGCGGCTATTCGATGGTCAGCGGCGTGAAGGAATTTTTGCCGGTCGACGTATTCCTGCCTGGTTGCCCACCACGCCCAGAGGCGCTCTTCGATGCCTGCCTGAAGCTGAAGGATCGTGTCAACGATCCAACGATCGTTGAGAGAGAGAGGTGAAGGCTGTGCTCAAAGAACAGATCATGAATGTGATCCCTGCGCTTAAAGAGGAGGAAGATCCTCGTGTCACAGCGTTCACTGTGGAACGCGACGATTTTGTGCAGGCGATCATGGATCTTGCCAATAAATGCGGCTATGATGCGCTGTTGGATCTCTGCGCTGTGGAATATCCAGAGGATATGGTCGGCGTGTACAACCTGATGAACTTCGAGGACATGGATATGATCCGCGTTTCTGTGCACATTCCGAAGGATGATCTTTGGCTGCCATCGTTGGATAGTGTGTTCAAGGCGGCCTATGTGCTGGAGCGCGAAAGCTATGACCTCATGGGCATCGACTACAAGGGCCATCCGGACCTGCGCCGTATCTTCCTGGCAGATGACTTTGTCGGTCATCCACTGCGCAAGGATTACGAGAACCACGTGAGAAAGTAAGGGAGGGGGAAAACGATGAGTATCTATGAACCACAAGGTCGTTATGCGAACTCTGAAGCGCAGACGATCGATGAACTGATGCAAAAGCAGCAGGAAATGCAGAATCTGCAGACAGACAAAGACCCATCCCAGACCTATATCATGAATATGGGCCCTCAGCATCCTTCGACCCACGGGGTTTTCCGTGCCAAGCTCACGATGAACGGTGAAAAAGTCGTCGGCTGCGAAAACGTTTGCGGTTATCTCCATCGCGGCATTGAAAAGCTGTCCGAAGATCGCACCTGGGCACAGGTCGTGCCATACGCCGACCGTCTCGACTACCTCTCCTGCATCCTCAATGAATGGGGCTATTGTATGGCAGTTGAACAGCTCCTGGGTGTCGAAGTGCCGGAACGCGGCGAATATGTGCGCGTCATCATCGGTGAATTGCAGCGTATCGCGCACCATCTCGTTTATCTCGCCTGCATGGCGCTCGACTTCAACGGCTATACCGTCTGGATGTACATGTTCCGTGAACGTGAAAAAGTCTTCGACCTGCTCGAAGCCTACAGCGGCAGCCGCATGAACAACCACGCTTTCCGTATCGGCGGGGCACCAACACCACTGCCAGAGGGCTTCAAAGAAAAGCTCTCAAAATGGCTGG
>OLOV01002267.1_pt1 | contig 13335 bp, 15 predicted proteins | sample 1672931 | NCBI WGS metagenome assembly OLOV01 (sample SAMEA3136738, study PRJEB25190) | human gut metagenome | biome: human gut; feature: human-associated habitat; material: faeces | place: Austria | collected 2013
GGGTTGCTTACGGTATCTCACAAGGCAGGCTGGCGGTGGCTTCTGGTATCACAAGAGAATATCTCAATAAGATAAGGGATGTTGATATAGACGCATTTATCGTATCAGACCCCGGTGTAATAGAAATTTTAAAGGAGATAATACCAAAGGCAGAGCTTCATCTAAGCACACAGGCAAATACCACCAACTATGCCACTGCCCGCTTCTGGTACAGACAGGGAGTCAAGAGAGTGGTGCTTGCAAGAGAGCTTACCTTTAAAGAAATCATAGAGATGAGAAAAAACATACCTGTAGGTATGGATATTGAGGCTTTCGTACAGGGTGCAATGTGTATATCGTATTCTGGCAGATGCCTTCTCAGCAACTATATGATTGAACGCGATGCCAACAGAGGACAATGCGCTCACCCATGCAGATGGAAGTACAGACTTGTTGAAGAAAAACGCCCTGATGAGTTCTATCCCGTTGAGGAGGACGGCAGAGGCACATATATATTGAATTCGAGAGATTTATGTATGATAGAGCATATCCCCGAGCTGATAGAGGCAGGCGTTTCATCAGCCAAAATCGAGGGACGTATGAAAAGCATATTCTATGTTGCCAACATAGTAAGAGCTTACCGAAAAGCAATTGATGCATATTATGAGAATCCTGCAGAATATCAGTATAAGGATGAGTGGATGCGTGATCTCAAGATGGCAAGCCACAGAGAATTCACTACAGGTTTTTATTTTGACAAGCCTACCAACAAGGATCAGAACTACCAGACCAGTGAATATACCAGAGAATACAGCTTTACAGGTATTGTTCTGGAATATGACGAAAGTACCGGTATTGCTGTTGTAGAGCAGCGAAACAAGATGAATATCGGAGACGAGATAGAGGTGTTCGGTCCTGACTGTGATACTTTTGCAATGCAGCTTTCATATATGCACAATGAGGAAGATGAGCCTATAGAGTCGGCGCCTCACCCGCAGCAGATACTGAGAATAAAGTTCCCGAAAAAGGTTAAGAAAAACTATATGCTCTGTAAAAGAAAATAACCGTATTAATGAGAGAAAGGAAATAATTATGGCCCCCAGATGGTTTTCAAAACACAAAAATGATGTAGAAGAAGAAGTTATGTCTATTCTTGAAGAAGGACAGGGAAACGGAGAAATCAGAGAAGAAGGCAAGAAGATGATAAATGCTATATTTGCATTTGATGATAAGCTTGCCCACGAAATCATGACTCCGAGAACAGATGTATTTATGATAGACATTCAGGACCCTATAGATGAATTTATAGAGGATCTGATGAGGCTTCAGTATTCAAGAATACCTGTATGTGACGGGGACAGTGACAATATTATAGGAATACTTCACGTCAAAGATTATATGATAAAGGCATATCAGGACGGGTTTGAAAATGTGGATATACGCAGTATACTCCGTAAAGCATATTTTGTGCCTGAAACCAAAAAGATAGATACACTGTTTTTTGAGCTTCAGAAAACCAAGCAGCATATTGCAATTCTAATAGATGAATATGGCGGATTTGCAGGCATTGTTACTATGGAGGATATAATCGAGGAGGTTATGGGCGATATAGACGATGAATATGACGAAGAAGAAACTGAAATAGTCAAGGTTGATGAAAACACCTATATGATAGACGGTAATACGGATCTTGATGATATAAATGATGAACTGGGGCTTGAACTTGTTTCAGAAAACAGTGAAACTCTGGGAGGATTTATCATTGAGCTTCTGGGCGATTTACCTGATGAAGAAGAAAAAGAGGACAAGGTCATAGAATATGAAAACCTTGTGTTCAAGATAGAATCTGTCAAGGACAGACGTATCGAAAAGGTTAAGCTTTATATTACTCCTGAGAGCAGCAATGGAAGTGAGGAGTAATAAAAAAACAAGTTAGTGATAAAATTTTTCATATAGATACTCCTTTCATGGTTATATTTTCTCGCAAAAAAACAATACCATAAAAGGAGTTTAAAAGGAGTAGTTCTAATGAGAATTATTCCTTTTTTTATGCTTTGTACAGTAAAATGTACAGAACACCCATAAAGTTAAAGGGTGGTCTGTACCACTAAAAAAGTTAAAGAGCCATAATATACCAGACCCATACAGGCGAGAGCCTGTATATTTTTTTGTAATATTACCTGTCCACAGCACATATAGTGTATTGAAAGGACGGACAAGGTATGAGAAATCTTGAGTGTATATTTAAAAAACTCCCTATGAACATAGGTGAAAGTATCAGAGCTCTGCCCTCAGAAATTATAACCTCTCTGGAGGAAATACGCATCAGAACCGGCAGCAGCATATGCATCATATCAGGCGGCAGAGAATTTGTAATAGACAGTATTCCCATAGACTATGACATAATGAACAGGATTTTAAACAGCCTGCTCAATCATTCCTATTATGCCTATGAAGAAGAGCTTGCTAAGGGATACATAACAATAGAGGGCGGACACAGAGTTGGTATATGCGGCAGGGCTGTCCTTGATAGAGGGAGAGTTAACTTAATTAAGGATATTTCATCTGTCAACATCCGATGCAGCAGGGAAATTATCGGCATTGCAGAGCCTCTTAGAAGCGATATAACGGACAGAAATGTGCTTGTGATATCTCCGCCAGGCTGCGGAAAAACCACGCTGCTGAGGGATATTACAAGGCTTTTGAGCAGCAGCGGCAGGCAGGTATCAGTATGTGATGAACGCTCTGAAATAGCAGGGACATATCTGGGCCAAAGCGCATATGATTTAGGACCCAGAACCGATATCCTTGACGGCTGTCCCAAAGCAGAGGGCATGATGATGCTGATACGCTCAATGGGGCCTGATGTCATAGTTACAGACGAAATAGGCAGGACGGAAGATGCAGCGGCGATAGAAGCCGCAGTATGCGCAGGCATCAATATTGTAGCTTCCATTCACGGCAGCTCCTATGAGGAAGCTGCGGCCTCCCGCATAGGAGATATGATAAAAAACGGTATATTCTCAAGGCTGATATTTCTTACAAACAATCCCCGGACAGGGACAGTAAAAGAGGTAATGAAAATTGATTAAATTTATTCTGGCAGCAGCAGTGGGAGGCTCCTGCCTTATATGTGGGATTATCAAAAGCAGCGGATACAGGTTAAGAGTATCGGAGCTTGTTCATTTCAGAGATATGATGCTTTCCATGGCAAGAGAAATCGCCTACAGAAAAGACCCTGTGGTATTATCTCTTGCCAGAATTAAAAATCAGACCGCAGGACTTGCAACAGACTTTATAGCAGAAATCATATCAGATGAAATTACGGATTTTAAACAAAGCTGGGAGATTGCCGCAGACAATATATATGGTGATAGCATACTTACGGAGCAGGATATTGAAATATTAAAAGAAGCAGGCGCAGAGCTTGGCGCAAGCGGCATTATGCAGCAGCAGTCTATGATTGAAATGATAACCGCAAAGCTTGATATGCAGATACAAAATGCTGATGAGGAATACAGAACAAAAGGCAGAATGTACAAGGCGATAGGCGGCTTTTGCGGAGCCTGCGCAGTAATATTACTTATTTAAAGAGGAGAAAAAATGACAGCGGATATTGATATTATATTTAAAATAGCAGGAATAGGCATTGCCATAGCGGTGCTTAATCAGGTGCTTGTAAAAGCGGGCAGAGAGGAGCAGGCAATGCTTGTAACCCTTGCAGGAGTAGTGATTGTACTGCTTATGGTAGTAAACCTTATCAGCGATTTCTTCGGAGTTATAAGGGAGCTGTTTTCACTGTAATGGAAATATTAAAGATAATAATGGTTGCGCTGGTGGGAGTCACAGCAGCCTCACTTGTTAAAAGCGTGCGGGCAGAGGTTTCACTTTACATAGTTTTGGCAACGGGAATTATCATACTTATTATGATATTAAACAGTCTGACAGGCATATTCAGATACTTTGAGGCCATTTACAACAAGGTGGAATACGGGCGTGAATACTTTCCTGTAATAATCAAGGTGCTTGTAATTGCCTATCTGTCTGATTTCACATCACAGCTGTGCAGGGATGCAGGGCAGGCAGCAATAGGCACAAAGGTTGAACTGGCAGGCAAGCTGATAATTTTTTTCATATCAATACCGATACTTGCCTCTGTCATAAGCCTTATAGACAAACTTTTGTAGGTGACTGCTATGGACAAAGATGTAATATTAAGACAGGAGCTTTCGGAGCTTGACACGCAGGACATTCAGCAGCTTATGGACGAAAGCGGCGCTTTCGGAGACACTACTATTGACGACATCATAAATTCAGCGGCAGACGGCAGCAGTATATTTGAGGCAGATAACATTATTGGTTCTTTAAAAGACCTGCTTATATATGAAATCAAGGATACGCTTATGCTGGGCGTGGAAATTACGGCAATCTGCATAATACTTGGACTTCTCAAAAGCATTTCAGGTTCCTTTGGAGAAAAATCAGTATCAAAGGTTGCGCTTCTTGTATGCAGCAGCGCTATTGCGGCAATAACTATGGTAAATCTGGGTATTGTCTATGATCTGGCCTCCGGCGCGATGGATACAATGGTTCATACGATGGAGATACTTCTTCCGGTTATGATCCCGCTCCTTATAGCCTCCGGCGGCATGACTTCCGCAGGTATGCTCAGTCCTCTGGTTTCCGGCATAGTGACATCATTTGCGGCAATCATATCAAATATCATATTTCCTGTGATGTTTCTGTCCTCAGTAATGTTTGTAATAGACAGCCTCCTTGAAAAAAAGTACATATCATCAATAGGTAAATTTTTAAGAAACGCCGCAGCCTTTGCAACAGGACTTCTTGTAACCATATTCGGAGGCATTACCGTAATACAGAGCATAGTAACCAAAGCTGCGGACGGAGCGGCATTTGAGGGAGCCAAATATACAGCGGGAAATTTCATTCCAATCATAGGGGGATTTGCTTCAGACAGCCTTGACCTTGCAATAACCTGCGTCAGAGTAATCAAAAGCACTGTGGGAGTTGTGGGGATAATAATTCTGATTTTAGCGCTTTTGACCCCGGTTATAAAGCTTACTGCAATTGCCGTAATCTATAAGCTTACGGCAATAATATCACAGCTGCTCGGAGAGAACAGAATATCAGACTCACTGAATGATACAGGAACTTCAATCATACTTACCGGAGTCATTATATCGCTGACCTGTTTTATGTTCCTTATATTCCTTGCAGTTATAATTTCCATAGGGGGCAATCAGATATGAGTCAGTTAAGTGAATTTATAAGGGATATTATTATTATTGCTGTTGCGCTGTCATTTACGGAGATACTGCTTCCGGCATCAGATATGGGCAGATATGTCAAATTCATATTTTCGCTGATACTTCTTGCCGCAATTGTAAAGCCTGTAGCAGAATTTCTGTCATAACCTGAAAATTAATAAATATATTATAGGAGTGAATATGTTTGATAAGTTTTTTAAAGAGGGCAAATCCAAAGATATAATCATAAAACTTATAACCATTGCAGTCATTGCCGCGGTTTTGCTGGTGGCCTTTGATGTGCTTACACAGGACAGGGACAGCCGCAGACAGATAATAGATGAGGACGGCGGCAGTGAAATGACTCTGAGCGAGATACTTACAGACATTGACGGCGTGGGCGCTGTTGATGTTATGATAAGGCAGGGTGAAGATAATGCTATATCAGGTGTGATAATAACGGCAGAGGGTGCGGGAGATCCTGTTATCAGAGATAATATAACGAGGGCGGTTGCGGCAGTCTACAACATACCTGCATCAAATGTGGTTGTTTTTGAAAAAAGAAATGGGGGAAAATGATTAATGAAAAAGCTAAAGGGAATAAAGAGCATACATATCGGTAAAAAAGGGCGAATAGCAGGAGCTGTTGTTCTCACACTGGTGGTATGCGCAGCAGCGGTAATGCAGGTAAAACCTGACCTTGTTGCCACACTGACAGGAAATGAAATACCTCCGCACGACGGAGATGTGCTTGTTGACAGCCTCAATGTATCAAAGGATGAAGTCAAGGCCGAAAAAAACGAAACTGAAAGTGTAGCCTCAGATGACGGAGTCGAAAAAAACACAGACAAAACCTTTGCAGAGGAGCGGGCAAATATAAATCTTGACAGAAATGAAGTAATAGCAATGCTGACAGATACAATCGCACAGGCAGACAATGAAGCCGAAAAGAAAAACGCCACAGAGCAGAAGCTGAAAATTATAAAGTATATGGATCAGGAACAGATAATCGAAAAACTGATAAAAACAAAAGACCTGCCGGAAGCGCTGGTTATAATAACGGATAATTCGGTTAATGTAACGGTGAACACACAGGAACTGCTGCGGTCGGATGTTGCCAAGATATATGATATAGTAATGCGCGAAACAGGCAGAGATGCGGGAGAAATAGTAGTGCAGAATAAAACAAAATAGCGCAAAAAAACTAGTGTTTTTCTATCAAAGGAACAGAGAGTGGGAAAATTTTTCTCACTCTCTATATGTTTATATTACCACAAAATCGTTCATTTGTCAAGACTTGTAATTGTATTCGTATAGGTGTATTAAGAATACGGAGGTGATAATATGAACAAAAATATGACTGCACTTGTGAGCTGCTTTGCAAGGTGCTACCATACAAAAAACAGTATAGTGAAAATCTATAACGATGAGCTTGCGGGAAAGCTTCTGAGTAAGCAGGAATATGACGGCATTGCTGCAAATATGGCGGGAGGAATATCGTTTTTTAACCCCGGATACAGCGGAGATAACCCGCTTGAATGGATTGTAAACAACCAGCTTGCTCCATCAGTTCTTGCAAGGTCTGCCTTTAACGAAAGACACCTGAACAACGAAATCAGACTGGGGCTTTGCCAGTATGTAATTATGGCGTCAGGCTATGACACGTCAGGATATATGGTAAATGATAGGGTTAAGGTATTTGAGCTTGATATGCCTGAGATGATAGAGGATAAAATCATGAGAGTGGAAGCGGCGGGAATAGACAGCAGCAATGTGTCATATGTAGGCTGTGACTTTAACGGCAGCTGGATAGACAAGCTTCTTGATGCTGAATTTGATGCGGGCTGCAAGACCTACTGCAGCCTTATGGGAATAAGCTATTATCTTAGCAAAGAAACCTTTGGGGATACTGTCAGAATTTTAGCAGAGCATATGCCGCAGGGAAGCTGCATAGCCTTTGATTATCCTGATATAAGCAGGAGCCGGAACAAAGAAATAAACAAAGAACTGGCAAAGGCCGCAGATGAAACAATGCAGGCAGAATACTCCTTAGACGATATAGAAGCTATTGCGGATAATGCAGGGCTTCTCATCTACGAAAATTCGGATTACAGTGAGCTTGATGATATGTATTTTGCAAATTACAACCTGATGAATAAGGGACACGAGATAACTGCGCCCCAAGGCATATGCTGCTGCCTGCTGGTAAAGAAACAGCCGGGTTAAGGGAGAGATTTTATTTGAACTTTTCAAACATTGTACTGCTGGTGCTGTCTTTGTCGCGCAGGTATCTTTTCAGCTGATACAGACATTCCTTATCGCTGAAAGTGATATAGTTTACGCCCTCGCTGCAGCTTAGAGTAGCCTTAAAGCCCAGCTCTTTTACAAGTTCCTCCTCATAATCACTGTAAATGCCGAAAGGATATGTGAAAGTATCGGGAGCCTTGCCGGTATAATGCTTTATTTCCCGCTGGAGTCTGACAAGGTCATCGGTGAGAATTTTTCTGTACTGGGTTTTGCTTTCCCCCTGCTTTCTGGCGCTTCCGCGTCTTTCGCCTATTTCGTGCATATTATAGGTGTGGCTTTGTATTTCCACAAGGCCCGAGTCAGTCATTTCATTAATCTGCTTCCATGTGATATGGGAGTAGGCGGCGTTGTTTTCATCGACTCTGCTGAACTTGTCGGTATAAAGTCCGATTATGGATATGACTGCTTTCATATTGTATTCTTTAAGCAAGGGATAGGCGTAGCAGTAGTTATTGTAATATCCGTCGTCAAAGGAGAGCACAACAGGCTTTTCGGGCAGGGGCTTGTTTTCGTAGACAAAGTCGATAAGGTCGGACATAAACACAGGAGTATAGCCGTTTTCCTTTATGTATTTCAGATCCTCTTCGAATCTGTCGGGACTGATGAAGTATTCTGTCTGTAAACTGGAATCCTTAATCAGTCCGTGATACATTATAATCGGAACCTTTACGGTTTCGCTGTAATCGGCGTTTATATCCTGCACCTTTTCCTGAGATACCCATGAATAGGTATATGCTGCGGCAATGAGAAGCACAGGAACAAGGGTGAAAAAAATAATCTTCTTTATATCGCTCATATTTGCCTCCGGAGAATAATTAGCTGATGATAATATATGCAATGTATGGTACAATAATGTTTGTACAGACAAAACTTGAATTGAGGTAACTAATGAAAATAGCATTTCACACATTAGGCTGCAAGGTCAATCAGTATGAAACCGAGGGTCTCAAAGAAAACTTCAAAAAAGCGGGGCACGAGGTAGTGCCTGATACGGAGTTTGCCGATGCGTATGTAATCAACACCTGCACCGTAACAAACCTTGCCGACCGCAAATCCAGACAGTTTATAAGGCGCGCCAGAGCCATAAACCCTGATGCCGCCATTGCTGTTACAGGCTGCTATGTACAGGTGGCGCCGGAGGAGGTTGCGGCAATAGAGGGCGTGGATATAATTGCGGGCACCAACGAGAAATCAGCTATGGTATCTCTTGTTGAGGAATATATCAAAGACGGCAGCAAAATCAGACAGGTGAAATCCTATGAGGAGCTTGATACATATGAGGAGATAGGCACGATAACCTCAATGGAGTCAAGGACCAGAGCATATATTAAAATACAGGAGGGCTGCGACAGGTTCTGCTCCTACTGCATTATACCTTTTGCAAGAGGCAGCGTCAGGTCAAGAAGACCTTCAGAAATCCTCAAAGAAGCAGAGAGCCTTGTCAGAGCAGGCTTTAAGGAACTGATACTTACAGGCATCAATGCAGCTCTGTACGGTACGGAGCAGGGATTTGTATGCGATATTGATGACACTGATATCGAGAATATGCACGGCATCGAAATCATAATACATCTGCTTGACAAAATGCCGGGAGATTTCCGCATCAGACTTAGCTCGCTTGAGCCTACGGCAGTAAACAGCGACTATGTAAAGAGACTTCTTGAATATGACAGGCTGTGTCATCATCTGCATCTGTCAATTCAGAGCGGAAGCAGCAGTATAATCTCTGCAATGAACAGAAACTATACGAGAGAGGATTACCTTGATATAGTTAAGGTACTGAGAGATAAGGATCTGTATTACGGAATTACCACAGACATCATAGTCGGTTTTCCGGGAGAAACCGATGAGGATTTTGCAGACAGTATGAATATGGTTCGCGAGGCTGACTTCCTCAAAGTACACGCCTTTCAGTATTCAAAGCGAAAGGGTACTGCGGCGGCTCTTATGGACAATCAGATTGAGCCTCAGATTAAAAAGAGCAGAAGCGCGGCTCTGATTGCAGAGGCAGACAAGGTTTCAAAGGAATTTATGACAGCCTGCACAGGAGAGATACGGCAGGTATTGTTTGAAGAAACAGATAAAGATAAAATTACAGGCTATACCGACAATTACATCAAGGCTTACGCAGAGGCAGACGGGAAGTATCTCAATACTCTGTGCAATGTGAAAATAACCGGGTTAATGTATGACGGTGTTTCCTGTGAAATATTAGAGGAGGAACTATAGATATGAGTGATTGTATTTTCTGCAAGATAGCAGACAAGGAAATACCGGGAAATATCGCTTACGAAGATGATAAAATTCTGGCATTTCACGATCTTGATCCGCAGGCTCCTGTTCATGTGCTGATTATACCTAAGAAGCATATAGCATCACTTGATGATGTGACAGAGGAGGACAGGGCTCTTTTAGGCTATATTATGATGAAAGTCAAGGATATAGCGGCGCAGCTTGGTCTTGAGAACGGATACAGGCTTGTCAACAACTGCGGCGAGGACGGTTTGCAGACTGTAAAGCATCTGCATTTCCATCTTCTCGGCAAGAGAAAAATGACATGGCCTCCGGGCTGATAACACAGCATATAAATCACCTCAGCAGATGGGGTGATTTTTTACTTGTGTTTTACCTGAGGCGGTTATTACAGACAGCAGGCTGGAGATAAAATATCATAAATAAGGTACAAATACAGCAGTTAAAGGGGTATTTTTATTAAAAAAATAAAAAATTACCCCGTTAAATTGAATGTTTTTATATTTCATTGTATAATAATAGGCATAGGAATAAAAGGGAGGGTTTACATCATGGAATTATATAGGCGGGAGAATTATTTGAAAAAAATCAGAGGCTTCTATCATGATTCAGAAATGATAAAAGTAATAACAGGTGTTCGCAGATGCGGGAAATCATCGCTGATGCAAACCATTGTAGAGGAACTTAAAGAGCAGGGAGTGCCGGAAGCCAATCTTGTTTTTTTAGATTTGGACTCAAAAAAACACAAATCAATAAAAAAACCGGAGCAATTGGAACAAGAAATAGACAAGCTATGCAGCGCAGAAGGAATGAAGTATTTATTCATAGACGAAATACAGAATATTATAGGCTTTGAAGAAATAATAAATGCTTATCGTGGTGAAAAAGAGTATTCAGTATTTATAACAGGGTCTAATTCATATTTACTAAGCGGGGAGCTTATTACTAAGCTTACAGGACGTTATATTGAAATTGAAATGCTGCCGCTTTCGTTTGAGGAATACATTGATATGAAACAATATTATGGCAAGAATGTCAGTCCTAACCCTACAGAAGAATTAGATAAATATATCAATGAAGGGGGATTTCCAAAGACTATTTTTTATGATAACCCTGAGGATAAAAGAACATATATAAAAAATATAGTAAATGAAATCTTTGAAAAAGATATTAAACGCAGAGTGAAAATCCGAAACACATCGGTATTTGAAAAAGTACAGACATATATCATTAACAATTTTGGATCAGAAACAAGCCTTACGAATATGTTAAAGGAGCTTCATAAAGCCGGAATGGATATAAAAAGAGAAACTTTAAACCGATATATTCAGATTCTCATTGACGCAAAGATTTTATATGAGTGCAAAAGATTTGACCTGAAATCAAAGAAATCTGTAAGTAAAGAACAGAAATACTATTTATCAGATTTAGGATTTTATTTTGCAACTAATACTGACAACAGAATCAATTATGGACCTGCCCTAGAAAATATCGTGTATTGTTATGCAAAATCAAAAGGCTATGAAATAAGTGTAGGGAGAGTAGGGAAACTGGAATGCGATTTTATATTGAGAAGCAATTATATGGATTATAGCTATGTGCAGGTTTGTATGACAATAATGGCAAGCAGAGAAACAGAAGAAAGAGAATATGCGCCATTAGAAGCGATACCTGACAATTACCCTAAATATGTTCTTACACGAAATGATAATATCCAAAAGCGCAATGGAATTAAACATAGAAATATTCCGGAGTTTATGCAAAATGGCAGTTTGTTTGATTAGACGTGAAGGATAAGTAGGGGAGAGCAAATTTAAATCTCTCCGCTACCAGTTTCATTAGCTGCTGCATATCTTCGTGACGGTCTGTAAATCATCAGCGCAATAAAGATAAGGAGCGCTGTGGTAAACAGACTTACAGGGTAGGCTATCATAATGGAAGTAAAGGTTCTGTGGGTCTGAAAAACAGTGTAAATCCACGTAATTCTGACTGCGCATACACCTATGACCGTAAGTACTGCGGGGATAAGGGAGTCGCCGAAGCCTCTCAGATATCCCGACATATTCTCATACAGCATACTGAATGTATAGGCCGACAGTATTATGAGGAGCCTTGTATATCCTATCTCAATAACCCCCGGATTGCTGTTGAATACCGAAAGCAGCACTCTGCCCGAAAGCAGTACCAGTGAGATTACGGCAGCGGAAACTATAGCATCTTCTAATATGCAAAGCAGCAGTATTTTTTTACAGCGCTTAATCTGTCCTGCACCGTAATTCTGTCCCACAAATGTAGTGCAGGCCTGACTGAAAGAATTAAGCACATAATATGCGAATATTTCAATGTTAAAGGCTGCGCTTGATGCGGCGATAACAATGGTTCCGAGGCTGTTGATGGCAGCCTGTATCACGATATTTGCAAAGGCGAACACCGCGCTTTGAAGCCCTGCGGGAAGTCCTATTTTAATTATCTTTACAAAGCATTCCTTATCAAAGCGGATTTCCTTAATATCTATATGTATGGATTTATCTGTCTTAAGAAGCAGCACAAACAGTATCGCCGCAGACACGATGTTTGAAATAACCGTTGCAATGGCAACGCCGTCTACAGTCATATCAAGTACAATTACAAAAAACAGGTTTAAAGCCACGTTAAGTATGCCCGATACCGCAAGAACTCCCAGAGGAACCTTGGTATCTCCGATGCTTCTGAAAATAGCGGCCTCAAAGTTATACAGAAGTATAGCTGGCATTCCCAGCAGATATATCCTTATATACAAAAGGGCATAGGGGAACACATCGCCCGGAATATTGAGCCACCTGAGCAGGGTTTCAATCCCCAGCTCTCCTAAAACCGCAATGGCGATACCTCCTGCCAGCGCCATTATTACCGAAGTGCTTACAGAGCGGCGTATTGTTTTTTCGTCACCTCTGCCTACGGCGTGGGCAATTACAATATTAGCACCCAGCGCAATCCCTATAAAAAAGTTGAGTATGAGTCCTATGACCGGACTGTTTGCTCCGACTGCCGCAACGGCAACCGTACTGTCTGATCCCGTAAAATTTCCCACGATGGCAAGGTCCGAGGCATTAAAAAGCTGTCCTAAAATACCTGTTGCAGCCACCGGAAGCGCATAGCGGGGGAGCTTGTTCCATATGGAGCCGTTCAGCATATCCATTTTTTCTTTCAAAATCTAATCACCTCTTTACAGTATTATTTTAGTGCTTTTTTCATACAAGCTCAATACCCCGAAAGGTAATTAGACATATTTATAATGGAAAAAAATAGTTTTAAATTTTCTAAAAATTTAATTAAAAAATTATTTTGCTACTTGCAAATCTGAAAAAATATGATATTATATTGACTGTAACTAGTTTCATACTACAAAATTTTAAAGAATTATGTAAATTAGTGGTAAAAACATATAAAAGGGAGGAATTTTAAATTGAGTAAGGTTATAAAAACTGATTACATTGCTGAAGCTGTAGCAGGATTCACACACAGAACTGCTATCGAAGAGGCAGCAAGA
>OLOV01002268.1_pt1 | contig 13330 bp, 7 predicted proteins | sample 1672931 | NCBI WGS metagenome assembly OLOV01 (sample SAMEA3136738, study PRJEB25190) | human gut metagenome | biome: human gut; feature: human-associated habitat; material: faeces | place: Austria | collected 2013
CGGCATTGTTCAGTTGGAAAAGTATTGATATCTTTTCCAATGTGCAAAAGAAAGCAATGATTTTGACTCATTTATAAAATTAGCAGTGTAGTTTTGTGCAATTTTTCAAATTTGCTCATTTATAGTTCCATAGGTAAAATGCAGGAAATCCTAAGAATAAGTATAACTCTCTCTTATTGGAATTGTCAATTTTTAGCAGTTGCTTAAGTGAAATGGTTTATGAAACAGGATGTGAAATCATTTACAAAAAATTTAAATTTTTACAAAAAATACTTCAGGTATTCTTCTGCTTTGGCAGATCGGAATACCTGAAGTATAAATGAAATTTGTATTTTGTTTTGTGGTTACTTATTATTTGCCTTCATTTTATAGGTTTTGTGGTTTTTAAAATACGTATTATAGTATCTTATATATGCAGCTTTGGATACTCTCTTTGCACTGCTGTCTGTCCTGCCATAGTAATAGGAATCTCCTCTGCTGTGCGCTTCTCTTGCATGATATTTTAATACCAGCTTCTTAGCGGACATTCCATACATATTTGCCCATGTTCCACCTATGAAGTTTGTCCAGCCATCTGCATACAGACATTTATATTTGGATACGTAGGAAATTGTAGGTGGAGACATACTGATTCCTTTCGCACCATAGCTTCCAGCCAGAACTACCTTGCTGCCGGAAATTGTATAAACATTGTAGCTTGTTGTTCCACCTCCTGAAGAAGTGGTAATCATCTCCGGTGCACCTGTCTTATCCACATTCAGAATATAATACCATCTGATATCTTTATGATGAGATGCCAGATATTTGTAATAGATCTGATTGTAATCTGGAGTGACTGTTACGTTGCATTTATAATTTTTCTTTCCAACTTTCGCTGTGATCGTTGCCTTTCCTGTCCTCCGTGCGGTAACTTTTCCACCTGAAGACACAGATGCAATGCGAGTGTTGCTGCTCTTCCATGTTGGTTTCTGCTTTGTTCCCTGTAACTTTAATGTGTAGTTCTTTCCTGTAGCAAGGGTAACTGATGTCTTGTTCAGTTTCACTGCTGCTGCCTGAATTTTTGTCGGTATAAACGCAGTCTGGAACATCACTATGCACATCAGACATACCAATATTCTTTTTAAGGTCTTTTTCATGCGTACCCTCCTCTTAATATGATACCTTCATTATATGATACACAAAGCTGTAAAATTACTTTATGTTCAGGAAGAGAATTCATTACTGTTCTCTCTGTAACGAGAATTCTCTTTTATCTGTTCAGATCCTGTGATCCATCCATGCGATTACATCTGCAATGACTTCGTCACGGCAGTATTCGTTGAGGATCTCGTGGAAAAGTCCTCCGTAGATCTTCATCTGGCGGTCTTTGGATGCTGCTGTTGCGAAGAAATCCATGGTATCCTGAACACTTACCAGGCCGTCTTTTTCGCCGTGCATCATAAGAACCGGATATGCAAAGTCTTTCATCTTGTCAGCAAACCAGTCCAGACCGTCGCAGATGCTGTAGCAGAGTCCTGTTGTAAAAGTGCTGGTGTTGTATGGATCTTTGCCGTACCAGTCTACGACTTCCCTGACTGAGCACACCCCTGAGCCCAGTTCATTCGGCAGTTTCGTATGTGGATCCAGATTTCGGTCTACGGATGTGATCAGTTTGCCGTTGTCCTTAACCAGCGCACCGCTGGTGATGATACCGCGGAGTTTTTTGTCCGGATATTTGGCTCCGTAGAGAGAAACGGTGTAGCCGCCCATGCTGTGACCGAGGAGAAATACCGGGATATCCGGATTTTCTTTGATGGCAAGGTCTACGAATACATTGGTGTCGTCGAGGATTTCGTTAAAATCGCTGTAATAGGTTCTCTCGCCCTCGGATCTGCCGTGTCCTCTGTGGTCAAAGCGATAAGTGCTGATCCCTGCCTGATGAAGTTTCTCCGCAAAGTAATCATAACGCCCCTGGTGCTCGCAAAGACCGTGAACAATGACGATCGCAGCTCTGGCATTCTCGACCAGTTCCCTGTTGAAGAATAATTTTGTTCCGTCAAAAGATTCAACAAATACTTCCTGCATAGCAAAAACCTCCCTGTTTTTTTATAAATCCAGTATAGCGGTTTTGTCTGATAAAAGCTACTGGTTATTGGAAGTTTGCTAATAATTTTTGTAGCTTTACGTTACCGTTTACAGGGTATAACAGTCGTAGCGGATGGCTTTGCCGTTAAGGGTATAGGAAGGTTTCCTTCCGGCGAGAAATTCGCTCTTCAGGGGGCGTTTAACGATGATCTTGTCCGGGGCAGCTTTGATGGCTGCGTCGAAGAGATCTGTTTCTTCGGAGCACGGCGGCTCCAGTTTCTGGATAAGCTGGAGTTTCTTGTTGATGAGGCTGGATTTCTGTCGTGCCGGGAACATAGGATCGAGATAGATCACGTCTAGCGGGTCCAGAAGTCTGGACATGCATTCTACGCTGTCACCCTCTACAAGTTTCATCCGGGCGGCGATATCCTTTAACACTGGATGTTTCTTTGCACGGCGCAGTGCATCTTTCAGAAGAACTGCAACTACAGGATTCTGTTCGTATAATGTCACCTCATAACCCTGTGCTGCCAGAAGGAAGGCATCCTCTCCCATACCGGCAGTAGCATCGATAGCCTTGCGTCCTTCTTTCTCTGATTTGGCGGCGCGGACCAGCATTTCATGCTGAAGCCGTCCGTTTGTAACACGGTGGAGCATGTTCTCAAAATCTCCCTGATAAGTCAGTCCATATCCGGTCAGGGAAACGCCCTTCGAATCAAACAGTACCGTCAGTTCCTTCCCCGGCTTGTCAGCGATCACACTCCCCGCCCGCCGCGCAAAAGACTCCGCCTGATCCCGCTGCCCGCCTTTTTGTATGCATATTACTATTTTGTCGTTCATGTTGGTTGTTCTCTTTCTGCTATTTCACTGTTACCGTTATTACACATTTCTTTGTTCCTGCTTTTACAGTAATTCTGGCATTGCCTTTTTTCATACCTTTTATCACACCTTTGGAGGTTACTGACACCATTTTTTTATTAGATGACTGGTATACAACTTTTTCCACTGATGTAAACGGCATTAATACAGGTTTTAATATCTGTTTCTGACCTTTTTTCAATGTAAGTTTCCTAGGCAACCCTGTAATCTTTGTTGTTTTAACAGTACCTCTTTGAACCTTAACTTTGATCTGTTTTTTGAGTCCACTTTTCAAAGTTATGGTTACTTTTGCAGTTCCCACCTTTTTCTGTGCCATCAATTTACCCTTTGAAGATACCTTCACGATTTTGGTATTGCTGGACTTCCAGGAAACGATTCTGTCACCTTTTCCAAAAGTAACTTTTAAACCACTTGTAGACTGTCCTGCTTTCAATGTCACACTGCTGGCATTTACCTTAAGAACCGGCGTCAGTTTCGGAATAGAAGTATTTTCTTTTTTTCTGCAAACAGTACATATTCTGGTCTTTGTTCCCTTTGCAAGTACTGTTGCCGCTTTTGTTATTGTATATTTTCCAAAACTGTGTTTTCCCGTTGCAGGAATCGCCTCACTCCTGGTTGCTCCGCATATCTGACAAGTGTACTGTTTTAGTCCTGCCTTTACACAGGTTGCCTTTGTACGGATAACACCTTTTCCGTAGCTGTGCTTACCTGTTGCGGGGATTGTCTCATCTCTAGTTTCCCGACAAATCGTACATGTATAGCGTTTTGTACCATTTTCTGCACAGGTAGGTTTCTTGACAATCACTCCATCATCATACTCATGGTTATGGTTCCTATCCACTAGCTTACTTTCATCTACAGTTGCTCCTACTGTTACATCCATCTGACTGGATATTTTCGTTCCCATCAGCGAAATATTTAATGCTGTTTGACCAATGTTGATTCCATCCAGATAAACTTCAAACTGACCATTCGTATCCGGCTGTGTGATTTGATAGACTTTTGCAATACTGTAGGAATCTGTATCTACCTCAAGCTTTGCCTGTCCGGAATAATTTTCTATTTTTCCTTTTACAATGATGCAATCGCCGCTTCTAAGTTCCAGTTTACCTTCTTCCATCATAATTGTAGGAAGTCCCTTATTGCTGACAGAAACTGTTTGTGCTTTTACTTTTGTTCCATTGTAGGAAGTAAGTCCATCTGGAATCTGAATGTTTACCTGCTTCGATAAAATAGCGTCATCATAAAGCAGTCTACAGGAACGTACCAGAATCTTTCCATCTGGATCTGTCACCTCATTCTGATTCTGCACTGTATAAGAAATGTTATTTCCATTTTCATCTGTCAGCTGAATCGCATTCAGCGTATCTGCAAATACCAACTGGGTAAAAGTAAGTTCCACATAAGTTTCCGTCATATATGAAAAATCAATAGCCACATCCTGATCCGCCTGCATATTCAGATGAATATCTGTCTGTTCCGGTGGAACTGTATAAACATCACTCCACATCGACTTATAGCCTTGGCATTCTACCTTTACTTTCCACTGTCCTTCAGGAACATCCCACGCAAACACACCGTCCGAATCTGTTATAACCGGATTCTTCTGGGAATATTCAGATGCATCCCAAATTTCCCATTTACCCGTTTCTTCATTTAGATAATACAACGTAACCGTCGCACCTTTCAGTGGATTTGAAAGACTTCCTACATAAACACATCCTGACGGGTCTATGATCCACTTAAACAAAGCAGCCTGGAATGGACACATTGTCGGGTACAGTTCCATACCCAATCTGAACATTCTGATGCAGACCGTCTCCATATAATCTGCAAAACCAAATCCACAGTTGCCTTCCTGGATTGCTTTCTTCCACTGCGTAAAATAATCCTGGGCAACATAGTCTACTACATAATATGCAATTTTTACTGACGGACCTGCCCAAAGTGTAACACATATTCCTACCAATCCGGTAAGTCCCTGATAAATGTTGCATGCCACTTCGTAATCACTGACATCTTTCAGCATTTTCTGTTTCATGCTGCTGGTCATATCAGAACTGTTGATCTTCGTACGGATTTCACTGGCAAAATTTATATTACCCAAAATTTTACCGGTCGTTTTTGCAACCTTTCCGACTACACTCATACCCTTGAAATAATTGTCAGCGCTAATTCCCCTGTCTGTAACAACCGCTAATTTTGTAACTGTATTATCCAGAGAATTACCAATGAGAATCAGCAATCCGGATTGTGTACCTGTAGAAGTCGGATCATGTACCCAGTTATCAATAACTGTAAGATAGTAATTATCACTTGTATAGTCAAAATAATGATCATAAATCTTATATCCATCTATGATTTCTTTAACTGTTGAATCTTTTGTTTCTGCATTTAAGACCTGACCTGCAAGAGTCAGCTCTTTATTGTCTCCAAAATATTTCTGGTATTTATCACCAACCTCTATAACAATGTTGTCCATTCCTGTCTGTACATCATAGCTCTGAGATTTTACTGTCAGGGCTTCAGCTGTACCTGCATACATCTTTTCAACATTTTTAAGAAGAAGATCTACATCTTTCTGGTTTTCAATATCATAGTTGGTATTATCGTCTGTCTCATATGTAATACTCAGCGTTCCCGGTACATAACCAGATCTGTTATCAAAGAATCCACTTGCAACATAATTCTTTGAGACCTCATCATATACCGTGTCCATGTAAGCTATTTCATTTTTCTTGGTACTCTTGATCCGTACCTTTTTGACATTTTCCACATTGTCAAATCCAACTACAAACGTAAATGGATATGCAGGATTAAATGAAACCGCACTTCCATTAAGACTCTCCTGCATCAGGTCAAGTTTTGCTTCCTGGTGGTTGTTATAATACATGTCAAACTTTGTAACAGACGGACGTTCTGCCAGATAACTTACACCTGTTTTTGTTTCAACAGAATTATTATTCTTATCTGTAGCCTGTGCACCGATTATATAATATTCTCCACTGTGTGCTTCCGGAATTGTAATCGTAGCAGAATAATTTCCTGATCTGCGTGCATAGGTTGTTGCTACCTGTTGTCCATCTACCGACAGATTTACGACCTGCCCTGCAGGTGCCACACCACTGACCACCACATCCTTGGTAGATGTAATTTCATTTGCCTTTAAAGTCAGATCCGGAATCTTCGCTGAAACTGTATCAATGATCTCATACTGTTCTGCCTGGTTTCGTGTAAAATCCAGTTCTGCAAAGGTATAATAGCTCTTGCTTGTTTCCGGTGTTAATGTAAATTTAAGGATTCCTGATTGCTTTGTAACCGGAACAACCAGAGAATTATTCTCCGTTTCATATCCCGTTTCCACTCCGTCTAATGTTACAGATGTCAGATCCAGCTTGATATTTGACGGGAATTTTACTTTAAGGGAGATATCAGAAATTTCCCTAAACAGATTTTCTCTTACTGTATATTTTACAGAGGCATCAATATATCCCTTTGACATGGCATTATCAACAGAAAATGTATACCATGAATTATCATCGTCAAGTACCTCATGAGATTTCTGTAGATCATCTTCCATAAACACAATATTCAATTCATTACTGATCGCATAACGTGATGCAACTGTATTATTATGACAGTAAATCACTACATCAGGGCAGTTTGCAAAAACATTTTTTCCAATCTGTGTCAGTGAATCAGGAAGATATACTTCTGATAATTCTTTATTATTTGCAAATGCTTCATCTGAAAGTATCTGAACACCTTCCTGTATCTGGACTGTATTAAGATTCTCATTATTATAAAATGCTCTTTTTCCAACAGTAGATACACTTCCCGGAATTTCCAGATTGACCAGACCCGCACAGCCCTCAAATGAAGATTCCCCGATTGTCTTAAGCTCATACGGAAAATCTATATAAGGAAGTCCTGCACATTCTTTAAAATCTTCTTTTCCAATTGTTTCCAGTGTAGACGGGAATGTTACATATCTTAATTTGTCAGTTTTTTCAAATGCATAATCAGGAACAGAAGTGATTCCTTCCGGAATCGTGATCCTAGTTAGTTTTGTACAGCCTTCAAAAATGCATCCATAACGGGTCGGATAAGCGGAATAGCCGGAGCATTCTGTCCAGTTTATCGGATAATTCACACTTGTCAAGCTGCCACACTTATAAAAAGTACGATATCCCATAGTCTTTATGCTGTCCGGAAGTTCTACGCTCTTCAGACTACTGTCTTCCGTGAATGCATAAGCCCCGATTTCTTCCAAGTTTTCTTCTTTGAATGTCAAATCCGAGAGATCAAGCATTCTTGCAATTCCAAACTCCCCGATCTTCACCACATTTGCAGGGATCACCAGCTCTTTCACACTGCTGCAGCTGTTAAATGCATTTGCACCGATCTCCTCCAGGCTTTCCGGAAGGGTAAATGTCTTTATGCTGCTGCATCCTTCAAAGGCATGATCCGGGAGCCTCCTCACTCCTTCCGGCACTTCGATATCTGACAGGTTCGTACAGCCCTCAAAGATATGCCCGTAACGGGTCGGATAGGAAGAATAGCCTGTACATTCTGTCCATGAGGACGGATAGTTGATCTTTTTTAATCCTTCACAGTTATAAAAAGCACGATAGCCGATCTTTTCCAGTGCAGACGGCAGTCTGACCTCTGTGAACCCCTTACAGCCGCTGAATGCAAACGCACCGATCTCCACAGCCGCATCCGGAAGAACGATATCTTTCAATGCACTGCAGTTCTCAAAGGCAGAATTCTCCACTTTTTTCACGCTCTCCGGGATTGCTATCGTCTCAATACCCGTACAGTCCTTAAACGCAAATTCACTGATCTTTTCCAGTGTAGACGGCAGTCTGATCTCTTTCAGATCGCTGCATCCTTCAAAAGCGCATGACGGCAGTTCCGTGATTCCCTCCGGCACAGTGATATTTGTCAGACCCGTACATCCCTCAAAGATGTGCCCATAATAAGTCGGGTAAGCAGAATAGCCTGCACACTTTGTCCAGCCTACCGGATATGACATGGATGTGATACCTGTACAGTTATAAAAAACACGGTAACCGATCGCGTTCACACTGTCCGGGATTTCTACAGTCGGCAAAGCAATACATCCACTGAATGCATAAGAATCGATCTTTTTCAATCCATTCGGCAGTATCACCTCTGTAAGTCCTGTACAGCCCTGAAATGCTTTAACTCCAATGTTCTCAAGTCCTGATGACAAAACGATTTCCGTAAGTTTCCCACAGTTTTCAAATGCAGACTCACCTACCGACTCAACGCTCTCCGGCAGGATGACACTCTGGATATTCTTATTATTCTTAAACGCATTGTTACCGATCTTCTGCACTGTATAACCATTGATCTCTTCCGGTATCCGGATACGGTCCGCACTTCCTGTATAGGAATCTATCGAAATATAGCTTCCGTTAAGCACGCTGTAGGTGACATCCTCCGCTCCGATTTCCGTATTCCCTGTGCTCCTTAAGGTTCCTGTCACTTTATCCACAGTTACCTTATCTGCCGCATTCGCTACTTCTGACCTGCCCGGTGTGAAGCGATAAGACGGATGGTAATAACTGATCCTGTAGGTATTCCCCTGGGTTCCATCGTCACAGGTCCACTGTCCATCTGCATCTGTCTTATAAGTTCCTGCTGTTTTCTTCTGTGTGCAGTCATAGACAAATACATTGACACCTTCGATCCCATTTCTTTTTTCGTCTTCGACCGTTCCACTTATGACGGAAAGTCCGTCTCTGTAATCCCCTTTCACAAACGTAATGTTATGTGCTGCCGCATATGTCTCTGCATAGCTTCCCTGCGGTCCATAGATCGTCAGTTCAGCCGTACAGTTCCTGAAACTGTTGTCACCAATCGAACTTACATTGCTTCCTATGTAAATACGTTTCAGGCCGCTGCATCCGCTGAATGCATAATCTTCTACGGTCTGCACGCTGTCCGGTAGAACAATACGCTCCACCCCTGTCCACGTCTCAAATGCAGAACGCGGGATTGTCTGAACCCCCTCCGGGATCGTGATCCTGCTTAATTTTGTACAGCCCTCAAAGATGCATCCATAACGGGTCGGATAAGCGGAATAGCCGGAACATTCCTTCCAGTTCACCGGATAGTTTACACTTTCCAGAGAAATGCACTTATAAAAGACATGATAGCCCATAGTCTTTATGCTGTCCGGTAACTCCACACTTTTCAGCCCGCTGTCTTCCGAAAATACACAAGTCCCGATCTCTTCCAGCTTTTCTCCATCAAATCTCACTTTTGTAAGTCCCGGATTATTCGCAAGTCCATACTCCCCAATCTTCACCACATTTGCAGGGATCACCAGCTCTTTCACACTGCTGCAGCTGTTAAATGCATTTGCACCGATCTCCTCCAGGCTTTCCGGAAGGGTAAATGTCTTTATGCTGCTGCATCCTTCAAAGGCATGATCCGGGAGCCTCCTCACTCCTTCCGGCACTTCGATATCTGACAGGTTCGTACAGCCCTCAAAGATATGCCCGTAACGGGTCGGATAGGAAGAATAGCCTGTACATTCTGTCCATGAGGACGGATAGTTGATCTTTTTTAATCCTTCACAGTTATAAAAAGCACGATAGCCGATCTTTTCCAGTGCAGACGGCAGTCTGACCTCTGTGAACCCCTTACAGCCGCTGAATGCAAACGCACCGATCTCCACAGCCGCATCCGGAAGAACGATATCTTTCAATGCACTGCAGTTCTCAAAGGCAGAATTCTCCACTTTTTTCACGCTCTCCGGGATTGCTATCGTCTCAATACCCGTACAGTCCTTAAACGCAAATTCACTGATCTTTTCCAGTGTAGACGGCAGTCTGATCTCTTTCAGATCGCTGCATCCTTCAAAAGCGCATGACGGCAGTTCCGTGATTCCCTCCGGCACAGTGATATTTGTCAGACCCGTACATCCCTCAAAGATGTGCCCATAATAAGTCGGGTAAGCAGAATAGCCTGCACACTTTGTCCAGCCTACCGGATATGACATGGATGTGATGCCGGTACAGTTATAGAAAGTACGGTAGCCGATCGCTGTCACGCTGTCCGGGATCTCCACAGTCGGAAGACCCGTACATCCACTGAATGCATAGGAATCAAGCTTTTTCAAACCCTTTGCTAATGTGACAGTTTCAAGGCCTGTGCAGTCCTGAAATGCCTGAACTCCTACGCTTTCTACTGATGCAGGCACGCTGATCTTTGTAAGTGACATACATCCACGAAATGTAGATTCTCCAATCTCCCTTACACCCGATCCAATCTTTACAGTTGCAAGAAATTTACAGTTTTTAAAAGCAGCTTTTCCAATAGAAGTAACAGTATCTGGAATTGTAACCGATGTGATCTCGGAATTTTCAAATGCACTCTCTCCAATCTGCTGTACTGTGAATCCGTTAATTTCTTTCGGTATTATTACTTCTTCATCGCTTCCAGTATATTTTGTGATCTTAACAAAACTTCCATTTAATTCTTCATAGGAAAAATCACCTGACACTTCGCCCACTACATCTGGTACTTCTTCCATTTCAACATCAGAACTGAAATCTGCCTCGGCAGTGTTATCTGGCTGTTCCTCGTCAACAACTATATCCATTTCCTGATCTGCATCATCCTGAAACTCCAGGTCTGCCGCATCAAATTCAGACACCTCCGCATCTGACTCATCTTCTTCTATCTGAACTTCAGCACCACCATCATCAAAGTCCATAGCATATACGGCTACACTCTGCATAGTTAATGTACTCGCCAATACAAATGCAACCATACTGTTTAAATACTTTTTCTTAATCATACGCTTCTCCTTTGTTAGATTTCCATAAGTTACCTTTCTTTATTTTTATGATACTTATACAATATCATTCATCATCTCAAAACTCCATAATATGTCTGAAATTAATTATCAAAATCTATTTTTCTCAGTTATCCCCACACGCTGGTGCGTTAAAAACTCCTCCTATTTTATCAAACTTTACCCATAATTCTGCTCTAGAACCTGTTATCTGGCAATCTCTATCTGGCACATTTCCATGGCCTTCAGGGCATTCTCGTGGCTTTCCGGGGTCACGCCTGCACAGCATGAAGCATCTACTGTGATCGGCACTTCCGGAAGAGCTGCTTTCGCCAGAAGTGCATTGGAGATCACGCAGATATCTGTGCAGAGACCAACAAATGTAATACTTCCTATCTCATCATCAATGTTCATTGCCACCAGATCAGCTGCCAGATCTGTAGAGCCAAAGGTTTCCTTATCAATCGGTTCTGTTTTTCGCAAATCGTCCAATTCTCTTCTGATCTGCCAGCCTTCTGTATCCCGGATGCAGTGTGGTATCGGAAGCTTCTTTCCTTCCTGGGTATCCAGGTACCATGTTTCATGGGTATCTCGTGTAAAAAGAACTGTTCCTTTGAAATTTCGAATCTTCTCTTCTACTTTGGGAACGATTGCGACAGCCTCTTTTGTTCCAAGAGCGCCATCGATAAAATCATTCTGCATGTCTACTACAACTAAAATATCCTGCATGAATTTCCTCCTTCTCTTTTATCCGTGCTATTTTTTATTGTTCGATGAAGTGTATTCTTTCCGGCGCAAATCGATTCTGCTGAGGTCTTGTTTCTGCCGGATAGCCCAGTGCAAACATGGAAAATACTTTTACATTTTCTGGAAGATCCAGCAGTCTGTGTACTTCTTCCATGCGGTCTTCCACCGGTGCAATGCCAAACCATACGCCTCCAAGCCCCTGGGCATCTGTTTCCAGCCAGATATTCTGCTGCGCGATCGCCATGTCGATCTGTGCAAAAGATGGTGCTATAAGCCCTTCTGTATGATACACAGGGACGATAACTACAGGCGCTCCTGCTGCACAGCCGGTATATGGTGTTACTTTGGATAGTTTCTGGATCTTTTCTTTATCCGTAACCACATAAAATTCCCATGGCTGCTGATTACAAGCACTCGGTGCCTGCATTCCCGCTCTCAGAATCTCCATGATCTTTTCCTTTTCTACTGGTCTGTCTTCATATTTTCTTACACTGATCCTGTGAAAAATACTATTCATAATTTATGCTCCCTTGCTCGTTATTTAAGATAGACTCATTATACCACAGGGCAAAAAAATAAGACACAGCTTAATGCTGTGTCTTATCTTTATTAGCGTGCGTTAGAGGTTGCTGCGTGCCAGTGGCACGCGCTTAGCAACGACCGAAGCGAAGCGTAGATCGAACCCGTTCGAGTCCGACCCGGACTCGAACAAAAAATAAGACACAGCTTAATGCTGTGTCTTATTTTTTATTAGCGTGCGTTAGAGGATTCGAACCCCCGACCTTTTGGTCCGTAGCCAAACGCTCTATCCAGCTGAGCTAAACGCACATCTCTTTTGTTTTGTGAGTACTTGTCGCTCACAACAAAATGTATTCTATAGTATAAATGTCATTTTGTCAACACTTTTTTTGAAAAAAATTTATTTTTTTATTTTTATAGTTTCGACTATGTGTTAATGATATAATATACCTAACAAAAACACCACAGCCACAGGAGGATGATATAAGTAACTAAATGTATTGCAAAAAAGATGCTAAATGTGTTTAAATATGCTTATAGGGGGACATATTATGAACACATCAAATATCACAAATTATAAACCAAAAGATTTTGCTACGTTATTGGGTGTTTCTGTAAAAACACTTCAGAGATGGGACCGGGAGGGAATCTTAAAAGCAAACCGAACTCCAACAGACAGGCGTTATTACACATATGACCAGTATCTTCAATTTAAAGGTATAAATATACAACATGATGAACGGAAAGTTGTTATTTATGCAAGAGTATCTACAAAAAATCAAAAGGACGACCTTAAAAATCAGGTAGCGTTTCTGCGTCAGTTCTGTAATGCCAGAGGAATGATCGTAGATCAGTGCATTGAAGATTATGGAAGCGGACTTAATTATAACCGTAAAAAATGGAATGGATTACTGGATGAGGTTATGGATCAGAAAGTCAAAACTATAGTGATCACACATAAAGACAGATTTATCCGTTTTGGATACGACTGGTTTGAAAGATTCTGCATGCATTTTCCTGTAGATTATATGGCCTTCGTAAATATAAAAAGCAGATAGAAAAGGATGAGGAGATTGCTGAAGAGCTTCAAGACAGAAATCAATCCTACAGAAGAGCAGAAGATCAAAATACATAAGACAATCGGTACATGCAGATACATTTATAATTTTTACCTGTTTCATAATAAAGAACGTTATGATGCCGGTGAAAAGTTTATGAGCGGCAAGTCATTCAGTGTATGGCTGAATAATGAATATCTTCCAAAACATCCGGAATATTCCTGGATCA
>OLOV01002269.1_pt1 | contig 13329 bp, 8 predicted proteins | sample 1672931 | NCBI WGS metagenome assembly OLOV01 (sample SAMEA3136738, study PRJEB25190) | human gut metagenome | biome: human gut; feature: human-associated habitat; material: faeces | place: Austria | collected 2013
ATCGATATACTCGTCAAGCTCCTTTGCCGACTGCATCGGGTCGCCGACGAGGTTGAAGGTGTAGAAATAGGTGTGATCCGCCCCGATAATATCGACTATCCTCTGCATGGGGACCATTCTGTAGACCCAGTTGACCTCATCCTCGGTCATCTGGGAGAGAGGGTAATTCCATCTCTGAGTCTTGAGGTTGTTGACATAGTTGCCCTCGTCGTCGCACTTCTGGATCGAGAATGCGGTCGCGGCGGCTTCATAAGCAACCTTGTCGAGCAGGATATTATGCTGAGTCGCTATGGTCGCGAGCAGTGAGAAAAGAGCCTTGGGCAGGATCTTCTTGAGCAGATCGTCTGTGTTGAGTATGAGCAGCGTGCCGCCGATCTGCTTCTCGCCCTTGGAGTCCATTACGGGCTTATCGTTCTCGTCATAGAGATATGTAGGCGAATGGTTGATGCCGGGGAGCACTATGAGCGGGCAATGGCCGCAGTTGCACTTGTCTTCCGCCGCGTAGCAGGTAACGGCGGTCGCGCCTGCGAGCATTGCGAGGCACAGGATAAGGCTTATCGCCCTTTTGAAACCTTTTTTCATTTTAAGACACTCTCCTTGAAATTTTAACTAACGGTACTTTTCCGTTATTGATACAGAGTATTTTAACATATTATTTATATAATTTCAATAATTTAGACATAAAATTTCTCAGGAATATGTGACAGTTGCTCGCATTTGACTGATTTGGGCGCAGAAAAGGGATTTTGTGATTTTCACCTTGACCCAACGTGGCTTAAAGTGGTATCATATAATGTAAAGCAAATCGAATATAATTAATTGCCACGGAGAAAATCAATGATAAAAAACATAATTTTTGACATGGGCGGAGTGCTGATAGACTACGACCCGGAGCGCGTCGCAGCCGAGCTTTTTGACGGTGAGACCGCCGAGATCGTGCTCAAAAAGCTGCTCAGGAGCGACCTTTGGGCGATGAAGGACAGGGGCACGATCACGCCCGACGAAATTATCGAGCGAATAAAAGATGATATCCCGCCCGAGGCGCTGCCGAAGGTAACGGAGCTTGCGAATAATCTTTACCCTTATATGCCCCCGTTTGAGGACACATACGAGCTTGTGCGGGATCTGAAAAGCGGCGGCTACGGAGTTTATCTGCTCTCAAACGCTTCAATGGATTTCTATGAGCGCAAGAGCGGCATTCCGGCTCTCGCCCTCTTTGACGGCTATATAATCTCCGCCGAATACCATCTGCTCAAGCCCGAAAAAGAGATCTATCTGACCCTGTTTGACAAATTCGGGCTGAAGCCCGAGGAATGCTTCTTTATCGACGACGTGCAGGCGAATATCGACGGCGCCGCCGCCGTAGGTATGCGGGGCTTCCGCTACTCAAAGGGTCATATCGCTCAGCTTCGGGCTGCGCTGGGGGAAGCAGGCGTTAAGATATGAACTGTTACACCGAAATTGCAAAAAACATACCCGAATTCCTGTCGCTTGCAGCGGCCGTCCGCAAGGACCGCCTCCCCTGCGGAGCGACGGGGCTTTCGCATATACACAAGGCTCACATGATATCCTCGCTGTGCATGAGCCTTGAGCGCCGCGCGCTTGTCATAACCCCCGACGAGGCAGAGGCGACCAAGCTCTGCGCCGATATGCAGGGCTTCGGGATAAGAGCCTTCGTATTCCCCGCAAGGGATTTTTCGTTCCGCACGGATGAAATAGCCTCAAGGGAATATGAGCACAAGCGGCTCAAAATACTCGGCAAGATGCTCGGCGGCGATTACGACGCGGTCGTGCTTTCCGCGGAGGCGGCGCTGCAATTCACCGTGCCGCCCGCAATGCTGATGAATAACAGCTTCTCCGTCGCCGTCGGCGAGGACTGCGACACCGCCGAGCTGATAACGACCCTGCTGCGCTGCGGCTATGTCAGGAGCGAGCAGGTCGACGGCCCGGGGCAATTCGCCTCAAGAGGCGGCATTCTCGACTTTTTCCCGCCCGACGCGGAGCACCCATACAGAATTGAATTTTGGGGCGACAGCGTTGATTCGATAGCGACCTTTGACGGCGAGAGCCAACGCAGGCTCGAGAGCGTTGACGAGGTGGAGATAACCCCCGCAAGAGAGGTGCTGATAACCGACGAAGCGCTCTGCGCACTGATAGAAGCTCACGCCTCCTCAATACGCGCGAGGGGCTCGGCGCTCAAAAATCTGAATTCTGATATCGACAGGCTGAGGGGCGGCGTACGACTTAACTCGGCCGACAAGTATATGCCGCTGATTTACCCCGACCCGGCGAGCATTTTCAGCTACGCCGCCGACTGTATGCTCTTCGTTTGCGAGAGCTTCGGGGTGCGCGACAAGATAAATTCCTGCGCTCAGCTCAACAACGAGACGATAAAGGGGCTTTTCAGCGACGGGATACTCTGTAAAGGCCTTGACCGTTACACCTTGCAGCCTCACGAAATGCTGAAGCAATACGAGGAGCAGGGCGCAATATACCTCGATCACCTGCCAAGGGGCAGCTTTGACACGCCCGTAAAGGAGCTTGTCAACTTCACGGCGAACCAAATAGCCCCGTGGAATGGCTCGCTCTCCGCCGTGGTGGACGACCTCGACGCCATACGCCGCAAGGGGCATTCCTGCGCTGTGCTTGCGGGCACGGATAAGGCGGCAAAAACTCTCGCCGACGACCTGAACGCTGAGGGCATAGACGCCCTTTGGTGCCCCGTGCCCCCCGCCAAGCTGCCGTCAAAGACGGTCTGCGTGCTCACGGGCAGCTTCACCGCCGGATTTGAATACCCGAGCGCCAAATTTACCCTCATCACCTACCGCAGCCGCCCAACGGGCGAGAAGCGCCGCAGCGCCTCAAAGAAACCCGCGAGGAACGCTTTCAACAATCTCGACGAGCTGCGCCGAGGCGAATATGTCGTCCACGCAACGCACGGTATCGGCATATTCGAGGGCATCACGAGCCTTGAGACCTCGGGCACTGTCAAGGATTATATCAAAATCAGATACGACAAGGGCGACAACCTCTATCTGCCCGTCACTCAGCTCGACCAGGTGTCGAAATATATCGGCCCTCACAGCGACGACAAGCCGCTCAAGCTCAGCAAGCTCGGCGGCAAGGACTGGCAAAAGACCCGTTCGAGGGTCAAAAGCGCCGTCAAGGATATGGCGAAGGAGCTTATCGAGCTGTATTCAAAAAGACTGAGTGTAAAGGGGCACGCCTTTTCACCAGACATTGATATGCAGAACGATTTTGAGCGCCGTTTTGAGTTCATCGAGACGGACGATCAGCTCCGCTGCATAAATGAAATTAAAAAGGATATGGAGAAGCCCTATCCCATGGACAGACTTCTCTGCGGCGACGTCGGATTCGGCAAAACCGAGGTCGCGCTGAGAGCGGTATTCAAGTGCGTTGCCGACGGCAAGCAATGCGCCATCCTCGTGCCGACCACCATTCTTGCGTTGCAGCATTATCAGACTATTCTGCGCCGCTTTGAGGGCTTCCCTGTCGAGGCCGCAATGCTGTCGAGATTCTGCACCAAAAAGGAGAACGACGCAGCAATTACAGGGCTTCGCAGGGGCTCAATAGACATTGCCGTGGGCACTCACCGCCTTATATCAAAGGACGTTACCTTCCGCGACCTCGGGCTGATAATAATCGACGAGGAGCAGCGCTTCGGCGTGGCACAGAAGGAGAAATTAAAGACCCTTTACCCCGCCGTCGACGTGCTGACCTTAACGGCAACACCCATCCCGAGGACGCTCAACATGGCTATGACGGGCATAAGGGATATGTCCGTTATCGAGGAGGCTCCGACCGACAGATTGCCCGTCCAGACCTTCGTTATCGAGCACAATATGGGCGTGCTCGTGCAGGCTATGGAGCAGGAGCTCCGCCGAGGGGGTCAAGTATATTACCTTTACAACAATGTCGAGAATATCGAACGAAAAGCAGCCGAAATAAAGGCGCTTTTGCCCGACGCGGTGGTCGCGATAGGCCACGGCAAGATGAGCGAGGATGAGCTGAGCGAGGTTTGGCGCAGGCTGCTCGAGGGCGAGATAGATATCCTCGTATGCACCACGATAATAGAGACCGGCGTTGACGTGCCGAATGTCAACACGCTGATAATCGAGAACGCCGACCGCATGGGTCTGGCGCAGCTCCATCAGATAAGGGGCAGGGTCGGCCGCTCCTCACGCCGCGCAAGCGCATATTTCACCTTCACGAGGGGCAAGCAGCTCTCCGAGATAGCGAGCAGGCGGCTTGACGCCATCAGGGAATTCACCGAATTCGGCTCGGGCTTCCATATTGCGATGCGCGACCTTGAGCTTAGAGGTGCGGGCAACGTGCTCGGCGCAAATCAGCACGGCCACATGGAATCCGTCGGTTACGATATGTATATAAAGCTGCTTGAGCAAGCTATCAGCGAGGAGAAGGGCGAGATAACCGAGCAGACAGAGGAAAAGGACTGCCTCATCGACCTGCCGATAGACGCACATATCCCCGAGGACTATATCGAGAGCGTGCCGCAGAGGCTTCAGATATACCGCCGCATTGCGGATATTAAAACCGACGACGACGCTTCGGACGTTATCGACGAGCTGGTCGACCGCTTCGGCGACCCGCCTGCCTCGGTGGAGGGGCTTATCCGCATCGCCCTGCTCAGAGGCAAGGCGAGCGCCAACGACGTTTATGAGATAACGCGCCAAAATGACTGCGTGCTGCTCAAGCTCAGCGCCATGAATATGGAGAAGATCGCCCGCGCCGCAGGGCATTTCAAGGGCAGATTCGTCGTGAAAGCCGGCAGAGACGTGCCGCATATCGAGGTGCGCCTGCTAAAAGGCGAAAAACAGCTCTCACTCATTGAGCGCATATTCGACTATATGGAAGAATCGGATAAGTAATAAGGAAAACTGCCTTGTCGAGCGACAGGGCAGTTTTTTTGTAGCCGCAAATGATACTGCGTTCGTTTTATTTCCGTTCATTTTTGCTCATTTTGAGCCGAAAACGGATGAAAATCGCATGATTTTTAAGCGAGGCGGGGATTTTTTTGCATTTTTTCGATTTTTTCGCTTATTTGATAGATTTTTTAACATTTATATGTTACAATGGAACATATTATTTTTTTGAAAGGCGGCGATACGGGCTTGAACAAGGATCTAATCTTCAAAAACAGATCGGCGCTCACCGAGAAGGTCAAGGAATCCGTCAGCTCGGTGCTGCCGATAATACTCATTGTGGCGTTCCTGTGCATGACTGTCGCGCCCATCTCCTCCGACCTGCTGCTGAGCTTCCTTATCGGCGCGGTGATGGTGGTGACGGGCATGGGCTTCTTCTCGCTCGGGGCGGAGATGTCGATGACCCCGATAGGCAGCAAGATCGGCACGGATCTGACAAAAACTAAAAATCTGCCGCTGATTCTTGCGGTCAGCTTTGCTCTCGGCTTCGCCGTGACGGTCGCCGAGCCTGACCTGCAGGTGCTCGCCGAATCCGTGCCGCATATCAACAACTCCGTGCTGCTTGTGACGGTCGGTGTTGGGGTGGGATTTTTCCTCTCGGTATGTATGCTGCGAATGATAACAGGCATACGCCTGCGCTGGCTGCTGATATTCTTTTATATTATCGTATTCGTGCTCGCGGCGTTCACCGACGATAACTATCTGAGCATCGCTTTCGACTCCGGCGGCGTTACGACTGGGCCGATGACCGTGCCGTTCATACTCGCATTCGGCATGGGCGTATCACATATCAGAAGCGACCGCCGCGCCGAGGCGGACAGCTTCGGCCTGGTCTCCCTTTGCTCGATAGGGCCGATACTCGCCGTGCTGATTCTCGGCTTCTTCTACCCAGGCAAGGATACGACGGTCGTGCTCGAGCGCGCGTCATACGCAACGACCCGCGACATAGGCGTGACTTATCTTGAAGAGATACCGAAATGTCTCGGTGAGATAGCGCTTTCGCTGCTGCCGATAGCCGTGATATTCCTGCTGTTTCAGCTCTTTTCGCTGCATCTCGGCAAACGCAGCATCGCAAAAATTACAGTCGGTATACTTTATACATACATAGGTCTCGTGCTTTTCCTGACCGGCGTCAATGTCGGCTTCGCTTCGCTCGGAGCGGTGCTCGGCGAGGAGCTTGCCGAGGGCGGCACAAAATGGCTGCTCATTCCCCTCTCGATGCTGCTGGGCTGGTTCGTCATATCGGCGGAGCCTGCCGTGGCGGTGCTCGAGAAGCAGATAGAGGAGGTCAGCGCGGGGGCGATACCCGGCAAGACAATAAAGCTCAGCCTCTCGGTCGCGATCTCACTGGCAATGGGCATATCAATGCTGCGCGTCGTGACGGGCATATCCATACTCTGGTTCCTGGTGCCCGGCTATGCGGCGGCGCTGATAATGTCCTTCTTCGTGCCGGATATCTACACAGCCATTGCGTTTGACTCGGGCGGAGTCGCCTCAGGCCCGATGACGGCAACATTCCTGTTGCAATTCATGATAGGCGCGAGCATGGCGCTCGGCGGCAACGCCCTGAGAGACGCATTCGGCGTGGTCGCAACGGTCGCAATGATGCCGCTCATCTCGATACAGGCAATCGGCCTTATCTACAAATTCAAAGATAAGCGAGGCCCGGCAAGCGAGCCGGAGGAATACGGCGATCTTGATATCGTCGAGATATGGGAGGCGGAGAGCATATGAATTACATCATCTCCATCTGCGACCCGAAGGCGGCGCCCAAGCTGACCGAGATTTGCTCGGAGCTGGGGCTCAGGATTGCCGTATCGCTCCACGGCAGAGGCACGGCGGTGCGCAGTATGCTCGACATTCTCGGCATCGAGGATAACGAGAAGCGGGTCATACTGACTATCGCAAACCGTAAAAAGACAAAGGAATTTATCAGAGAGCAGAAAAGGCGGCTGTTCATCGGCGTCCCCGGGCACGGGGTGGCGGTAGCGGTCCCGATAAAAAGCATAGGAGGAGGCAAAACCGTGGCTTTTCTTAACGGCGAGCAGCAAATCGCAAAATACACGCCCGAGCTTAATTACTCATATGAATTGATAACCGTCATCGCAAACGAGGGCAGAAGCGACCTTGTGATGAACGCCGCACGCAGCGCAGGCGCAAAGGGCGGCACTGTGCTCCACGGCAAAAGCACCGGCGCAAAGGACTCCGAAAAATTCTACAATATCTCGATCTCCGGTGAGAAAGAGGTCATTCTGATAGTTGCCGAGGCGGCGCAGAAGTCCGAGATAATGCGTTCGATACTCAAAAACGCAGGCCCCGACAGCGAAGCGGGCGCAATAGTATTCTCCATGCCCGTCAGCGAAGTCGCGGGATTCGGTATGTTTGATAGCTGACCGACCTCGCTACTGCAGATGAGTTATCGGTTGGATTATAGCAAAAACTCCCTCAAGAGGGAGCCTAAGAGGCGAGGGCAGTTTGACGTGTCAATCCCTCAGCCTTTACACAAGGGTGCCTTAAATCTCAGGACTTAAAGCGCTAATTAATAAAGAAGCGGCAATTATCATGAAAAAGAATGACCGTCAGATTAAAAATCTTCTTTATCGAGCTAAGCTGTCCTTGAAATCAAAACTTGAAAAGGAGGGCTTTGATTATGAAAAATTGTGATGAAATGGTGAGCAGTCTGCTCGAACGCAGAGAGCGGTATGTTTGCGAACAAAAAAAGAAAAGAAGAATAGTCTGCGGCACTGCGGCATCCTTATGCTGCGTATGCCTTACAGCGCTGTTTGCGGTCGGCGTACGGAACAACGGTATTTTCACTTCTCCGACATCGCTCGGAAAAACGTCCGCCGATGCCGTTTATCCCGGCATTAAGGATACCTTTGACGAGAGAAACGGCGAGTTTCCCGACAGCACTGCGTCAAACAATAAAATCGTCATAAACCCGATGAAGAACAATCCGTTCGACAGGGCGAAGATGAATATTTGTCTGACAGGTGATGATTTTGTCGAAATGTCGCTTGAGGAAATGCTTCAATACTACGGTCTGAATTTTGTTCCCGACGTCCCCGCCGACATAAAGCCGTGGGAAGAAGAAAAGTACGGTATTTACAAAAGAGACGGCGGGACGGGTGCAGTATATTGGGATGCCGTTATCCTGAACTATTCAAATTCGGACTTCACGAGAAACGTAAATCTTGAAATTAACAACGACAGACGTGTTTTGCGCGACTACGGCTTCTTCGACGGAACGGAGCAAAAATCCGTTATAAATAACATCGAGCTGCTCATAGGCGTTACCGACAGCGGCTTTTACTATGCCGAGTTTATGCACAAGGGCGCAGGCTTTATGATTAACGCTGACGGCTTGACACAGAAGGAATTCATTTCCGTAATTTCGTCCGTACTTGCATAAAAACCAACAAATCCGACAAACACAAATTTTCGGGGGCTGTAAAAAACGAAAGTTTTTTACAGCCCCCGTTTATGAGTATACAAAAAAAGATGAAAAGCGGACAAGTCGGGCAAAGCCCCTGAAAGCGCCGTCCGCGGAAAAGAAAACGGGAACGGATCTGCGAAATGAACGTCGGACTTCTTAAACGGCAAACTGAATTAAATACATTTTCTTTCGATATTGTTTTCATTTTTCACGGTTGATATACATCGGGCTTTGTGATAGAATAATAGCGAAAAACTCGATTTTTTGCAATTGAGAAAAAACAAAAGGGGGCAGCGGCTTGTTTGTTCTTGAACGAACATATGATATTGACGAGCTTGTTCGTCATAATATGCACACACATTCGATACTATCTTCCTGCGCAAAGAAGGAAATGACGCTTGAAGCTATGATACGCACGGCGGAGGAAAAGGGACTTAAAACACTGGCGATTACCGACCACTCCGATCCCGGCGACGGTATTGACACCTACAAGGGATTTCTTGAATACAAGAAGCAGCTGGAAAGCATTGACACAAAGGTACGGGTTTTGATAGGCGCAGAGCTTTCGGCATACGGCGTCGGACTGTTCGGCGAGCCTTATGAGGTTGACAAAGCACTCGATTTTGCGTCATATTCCCACGTTCATTATCATCTTGATTTTTGGGAACAGCCTGAGGACAGAAGTCCGAGAGGGTATGCCGAGCATGAATTAAAGGTTCTCAACGCACTTTTTGAAACGGATCGAGCGGACAATATAGCGCATCCATTTTCGCCGGGTAAAATGAAATTTTTCAACGATGAGCAAAAAGCGGCAACTCTTTCCGCACTGACGGACAACGAGCTTGGCGATATTTTTGAAAAGGGTGAACGTGCGCAATGCAGCTGGGAGCTTCATTCCTCCACGCTTTTGTGTTTCCCCGAATTTGCGTACAGATTTTTCAATATCGGCAGAGAGACAGGCGTTCATTTCTGTGTCGGTACTGATGCGCACAGTCTTGCAGCCCTCGCGCCGGAAGGACTCGCCGAACGGCTGAAGGAAGTCCTTTTGTGAGTCAAGTCTGTCGAAGATGTTTATCTCGGTGATAAGAAAATCGGCAAAAAAAGAAAAGAATCCGTGATATTTTCACAAAGCAATGCAGTTACAGATATATTTAGGAAAAAACAGCCTTTATGTCCGTAAGGCTGTTTTTTTACGGATCTTCGGCAAAAAAACGATATGTACCGAGGGAACACATCGTCATTAGCTGTCAATTTCGCAGGTTAGAACAATCTAAATGGAGAAAACAACCGATCAAAATGCCGCATAAGAAACGAAAATTGCCTACTATTGCCGACGAAAAAACTTATTCTTTTGGTAAGTGTTTCCTAATATAACAACACTTATTTTTGCTCCCAAAACTCGCTTAATTGTTTTGATTTAGCTGACTAAACTTGACCATGCGTTATAATTATAAAACTTCCAACGAAACCAAATTTCCGTTGGGTATAACTGTTTCTAATACACAAAAACGGCTGCTGAAGCTCAAGCCTCGGCAGCCGTTATTATTATACGCTTTTTGCTTTTGAAACTCTCGGCGGGATGCTGACCTTTGCCTTTTTGCGGTTCGGGTCGCGCTCAATTATCGGCTCTGCGCCGTCATTGACGCAGGCGGCGGTAATGCAGACACGTTCGACCGTCGGGTCGGAGGGAACATCATACATTATCGGCATAAGCACGCCCTCCATGATGGAGCGCAGGCCTCTGGCGCCTGTCTTTTTCTCCAGCGTTTTCTCCGCAATAGCTTCGAGAGCGCCCGCGTCGAAATCCAGCTCCACGTTATCGAAGCCGAAGAGCGCTTTATACTGCTTGGTGATAGCGTTCTTAGGCTCGGTAAGTATCCTGACAAGGGCGTCCTTATCAAGCTCTTTGAGGGTGGTTATTACGGGCAGCCTGCCCACAAGCTCCGGGATAATGCCGAAGCGCACCAGATCCTGCTGGATGGTCTTGCCGATGAGATTCTCTCTCGAAAATTCGGACTTGCTCTTTATCTGAGCGCCGAAGCCGAGCGCACTGCCGGCCACACGCTTCTCGATTATCTTCTCTATCCCGTCAAACGCACCGCCGCAGATGAAGAGGATATTCGAGGTGTCTATCTCGATGAATTCCTGCTGCGGGTGCTTCCTGCCGCCCTGAGGGGGGACGTTGGCGACGGTGCCCTCGATTATCTTGAGCAGCGCCTGCTGAACACCCTCGCCGCTGACATCCCTTGTTATCGAGGGATTCTCGCTCTTGCGGGCGATCTTGTCTATCTCGTCGACATAGATGATGCCCCTCTCGGCACGCTCGATATCGAAATTCGCCGCCTGGATTATGCGGAGCAGGATATTCTCGACATCCTCGCCCACATAACCCGCCTCGGTGAGAGTGGTGGCGTCCGCAATGGCAAAGGGCACGTCGAGGATCTTGGCGAGTGTCTGCGCGAGCATTGTTTTGCCCACGCCCGTGGGGCCGAGCATGAGGATATTGCTCTTTTGTATCTCGACCTTGGCGGCGCCTGTGCTGCCGATGCGCTTATAGTGGTTATAGACCGCAACGCTCAGCGCTATCTTCGCTTCCTCCTGCCCGATGACGTATTCATCGAGCTGAGCCTTTATCTCATGCGGCTTCGGGAGCGAGGCGATATCCAGACCCGGCACGGGGCCCGAGGGCTGCTCCTCCATTATGGAGTGGCACAACTCAACGCACTCGTTGCAAATATACACGCCGTCGCCCGCTATTATCTTCTGCACCTGATCCTGGGTCTTGTGGCAGAACGAGCAGGAAACCCGTGATTTTTCTTTTCTGTCGTCGTCCATGGGCATTTTGTGCCTCCTGTTATCTCTTATCTATTACCTTATCGACAAGGCCGTATTCGCAGGCCTCCTGCGCGGTGAGATAATTATCTCTGTCGGTGTCCCTTGCGATCTCCTCAATGCTTCTGCCGGTATTCTCGGCAAGGATGCGGTTAAGTCTTTCCTTGGTCTTGATTATCTGATCGGCGACGATCTTGATATCGGTCGCCTGGCCTCTTGCGCCGCCGAGGGGCTGATGGATCATTATTTCGCTGTTGGGCAGGGCATATCTCTTGCCCTTTGCGCCGGAGGAGAGCAGGAATGCGCCCATTGAAGCAGCGAGACCCATGCAGATGGTGGAGACATCGCACTTGATATACTGCATGGTATCATAGATAGCCATGCCTGCGGTGACCGAGCCGCCGGGGCTGTTGATATAAAGGCTGATATCCTTATCCGGATCCTGTGCTTCCAAAAACAGAAGCTGTGCCACCACGAGCGAAGCCGTGGTATCATTCACTTCATCGGAGAGAAAAATAATTCTGTCATTGAGCAGGCGGGAATAAATGTCATAGGAGCGTTCCCCTCTGCCTGTTTGCTCAATCACCATTGGGACAAGTGCCATGTTGTTGCCTCCTTTTCATGCACTGCGCTAAGGATTTATATATCAAGTGGGCAAATGCTCCGCTGAGAAGATTTGCCCACTTTGATTTGTCTTTTATTCTGCGGCTTTTTCAGCGGCCTTCTTTGTCTTGGCAGTTTTGGTTGCCTTTTCGGTTTTTTCTGCTTTCTCAGCCTTCTCGGTCTTTTCGCCTTTGTCCGCTGCCTTTGCCGTCTTTGTTGTTTTGGTTGCCTTTGCGGGTTTTTCTGCTTTTTCAGCCTTTTCAGCCTTATCCGTGATCTTGGCGGAATCTCTGATGAGCTTCATTGCCTTTTGCACGGTGATATCCTGCGTCAGAGCGGCAGGCTCAAGGAAGGATCTGATCTGCTCAGCTTCCATGTGGTAAGCCTGGGCAAGCTTATCGATCTCTTCGTTGATCTCTTCTTCGGTGGCGGTGATGCCTTCAGCCTTGACGACAGCTTCCAGCGCCAAACGTGCCTTGACCTGCTTTTCCGCCATGGGCTTGAACTGCTCACGCATGGAATCCAGCGTCATACCGGAATATTTCAGATACATGGAAAGCTCCATGCCCTGCTGACGCAGACGGTTGTCAAAATCTCTGACCTGGTTTTCCACTTCGCTGTCGATCATGACCTGCGGGATATCCGCTTCAAGCCCCTTGATGAGCTCCTCGATCAGTGCCTCTTCAATTTCGTGCTCGGCGTGATGCGCATTTGCATCTTCCATTTTAGCCCGAACGTCCGCACGGTATTCAGCAATGGTATCAAATTCGGAAACATCCTTTGCAAAGTCGTCATCGGCATCGGGCAGCTGATCAAACTTCAGCGCATTGAGCTTGCAATGGAACACGGCCGCTTTGCCTGCAAGCGCTTCGGCATGATATTCCGTGGGGAAGGTGACGTTTACATCAAACTCTTCGCCGATCTTTTTGCCGACAATCTGCTCTTCAAAGCCGGGAATAAATTGACCGGAGCCGAGTTTGAGGTCATGCCCCTCGTCCTTGCCGCCTTCAAAGGGAACGCCGTCCACCGTGCCTTCATAATCGATGTTGGCAACATCGCCGAGCTGCGCAGCGATATGGAAAAAGTGCTTTCGTATGTTCCCGGCGCGAAGAAGGTGAACCTGCACGCCAATTATCTCGACAGCAGCAAGCCCGTCGCGCGCGACGAGCTGGAACCGAAGCATTTTGAAACCTGGGTGGAATGGGCCAACGCGCTGGGCATCGGCCTGGATTTCAATACGACCTTCTTTTCTTCCCCGCTGAGCGAAAAAGGTTCTCTGACCAATCCGGACGAGGGCCTGCGCGCTTTCTGGATCCGTCACGCCAAGTGCGTGCGCGATATCGCGGAATATTTCGGGCGCAGCACCGGCAAGACCTGCGTGACGAATCACTGGATTCATGACGGCGAGAAGGAAGTGCCGATCGACACCGTCGGCCCGCGTATGCGGCTGATCGACAGTCTGAATCAGATTTTCGCCGAGAAGAAAAACCTTGA
>OLOV01002272.1_pt1 | contig 13311 bp, 10 predicted proteins | sample 1672931 | NCBI WGS metagenome assembly OLOV01 (sample SAMEA3136738, study PRJEB25190) | human gut metagenome | biome: human gut; feature: human-associated habitat; material: faeces | place: Austria | collected 2013
AAAAAAGCGAGTGTCCTCACAGCTTTTCAAATGCTGTAAGAACACTCGCCATGGTGCCGGTGGTGGGACTCGAACCCACACGGTATTGCTACCAACGGATTTTGAGTCCGTCACGTCTGCCAATTCCATCACACCGGCGAATATGTTCAAATTTTGTACATATATCAGTTTAACACATTTTTTAAACGGATTCAAGAGGGAGAATCACATTATATTAAAAATTTGATTCACTGTTTTCCTGCGGCGGCTGTGTGTCCGTTAAATTGATGCAGGGGTAAAAAAACATTGCCGCAACCGGTCAACGATTGCGGCAATGCAGGCTCTATGCCCTGCACCGATTTTCCGAACGACTTTGCAAAAATGGAGTCAGGATGCAAAGGACAGAAAGGATGATGACAGTCTTTTGTTCGGAAATCGATGCAGGGTTGCTGAAAGGCTGTTACCGTTCGTGCCATGATAACGGCCGTCAGCAGCAAATCAGATAACAGCGCGGAGGATAAGCAGCGCGTCGATAAGCTCAACAACGCCGTTGCCGTTAAAGTCGGCAGCCTCAAGCTGTTCGGGGGTCAGCTCCGCAAGGTCGCTGCAATAACGCATAACGAGCAGAGCATCTGCGGCGGTCACAATGCCGTCGCCGTCAACATCACCCACAAGGATTCCGCTTGCGGGTTCATATTGTGCAACAAGGACGGTGTTTGCCGTGATTCCGGTGAAGCTTCCGCTCCAGCCGATGAAATCATAGCCTTCACGCACGGGGTCGGCAGGTGCTTCCGCATCCATGCCGTAGCCGACTGTCTGAACTCTGATCGTTGTGCCGTCCCAGTCAACGAAATAAACATTAAAGTAGTTATCGCTTGCGAACACAGCTTCAATCGTGTGGTTTGCAATCACGCAGTCGAAGGTGTATTCATTTGCGGCACCGACTGATTCGCCGTCAACAATGATATCCGCAACATGCCAGCCCTCATTCGGAGTAATCGTGTACGATGCAGAACCGAGAGAATCAACAGTGGTTGTTCCGTCGGGCGATATTGTTCCGCCGAGTCCTGCCGAAGCGGAGATGTCGTAGTTTTCGGCAACAACGTTAATCGTGCAGGTCATCTCCTTAAGGAAGCCGTTTGTAAGCTTCAGCGTGGTGCTGCCGATTTCGTTTGCGGTTATCGTTGCGGAGAAAACATCACCCTCGTTCGGGGCAACCGATGCAACGGACTCATCCTCAACGCTCCATGTAAAGTCGAAATCCGTGAACAAATCCCAGATATCGGAATGTGCGCTGACGGTGTAAGTCTCGCCGGGGCGGAGATTTACAACACTGTCGGAAAGCTCGCCGGAGTTGTAGATTCCGGGGCGATCATCGCGCTCGATGCGAATAAACAAGCCGTTGCCCGCATAATCGCTTAGCATGCATTCAAGGAAGAGGAAACTGTTGATGTCGCTCAGATCGTCCGGACCGAGACCGAGCCTTGTCGTTCCGTTCACGGTACCGGGTTCAACGGAATTGTGGAACACTTTGCTTGAGCTGGCGCCGCTGACATATGCAGCCCTGCCGCAGTTCCAGTCCATGTACTGATTCTCGCTGTAGTCAATGACGATAGTGGGAACGTGGTAGTATTCACCCGTGCCGACATAGTCGTCTTCCTCATCGCTCCATTCTTCATATTCCCATTCATAGCTGACCATGGAAACATTCTTGATGGGGCTTTCGGTGTCGATCGTGAGCGGCATCTCCCACTTTTCGGTGCGCTCCCTGCCATTATAAGCCAGTTCCGCGCAAAATGCAACAGTAAGTTTTGTGTTGTTGGGCAGGGGGTTGCCTTCAAGGTCGGTATAATCCCAGTCAAACTCCTCGTTATCATAGGCTCCGACGTAAAGTGCCTGACCCGCATTGTCATTATAATACGTCTTCGGCACAAAACCGAGATCCTTGCGGTAGTATTCAACGCCCGTTTCTGCATTTGCAACGCTGTAATAAAAATTATCAACATTGCGGTTCAATCCGATTACGATCGCATCGATCGCATCGCGGATGCTGTCCCCGTTGGGAGAGATCGCGTTGCGGTTTGCAACATAGCGCATCGTGCCGAGTTCCTCCGTGGGGTAAATGCTGTTGTTCGGCCAAGCCATGCTTGTTCCGAGACCGATATATTCATCGTAATTTGCATCATAGGTATATACGCCGTTGACAACATGGGTTGCATCGCATTCACCGGTTTCAATTTCGGTGAAATCATAGTAGCTGCTCTGCTCAATTGCGGGCAGTGCAAGCCAGTCGCCGTAGAATGCAAGGAACGGAGCGGAAAGATCAACGCCGTTCTCCTCACCTGCGGTGAGAGTCACGAAACCTTCAACATATATGCCGTTCGGGAAGTACTTTTCGATATAAGCGATATCTTCCTCGGTGAGCGTAATCGTTACGGAAACTTCGGTTGAACCGCCCGCAGGAACCGTGATCGCGCCGTTGCCCGCAATTTCGGAATTCAGCATGTGCGGGGTCTGGGTCATGAGATAACGGCGGGTGCCGTCCGCATTGATTCGGCCCGTCTCCGCACTTTCCGTCTGAACGGAAGCATCAACAGTATAGGTCTTGTCCGCATCGGTCATGTTCACAACGGTGAAATTAAGGTTATAAACACCTGTTTTCTGCGGGTCATCGCCGAGTTCAAGCTTTGCCCTGCCGCATTCGGTGGTGATGTAGGCACCGGCGGTCATTGCTGCACGGATGTTCTCAAATCCCGCGCCCTGATAACGGGGGGAATAGGTAAGTCCGTCGGGATTGAGCACCGGAGTTGCGGCACTCATGAGCAGGTTGTTCACAATTTCCGGAAGTTCCGCCGCAGGAATATCGAAATTATTCATCAGGTACTGACGAACAAGCAGTGCGCTGCCCGCCGTCATCGGAGAGGACATGGACGTGCCGCTTGAAAGTGCGTATGCGCCGCTGCCGTTATATGCGGAGAAAACATTGCCGCCGATGGCCGTTATCTCGGGCTTGATTGTCAGTCCGCCGGTTGTGCCCCAGCTTGAGAATGAGGACATGTAACCGCCCTGATCGTCAATATCCCAATAGGGGTTGATATGAATCGTCGCCGGGTGGGACGGTTCAAGAGCTTTGGTCAGCGAATCGTATTTGTATGCCGCAACGGGATAGGTCCAATCCTCTCTCGTTGTGTCAACAAAGGTGGTTTCTCTTGAAGAGTCAAAGATAAACAGTGCAGCCGCACCCGCCTCGCGTGCAAACGCCGCATGTTCATCGATCGTCAGTTCGGAGTTATAATCAACAAACAGAAGCTTGCCGGAAACATCGGAAAGATCCGCATTGTCGATGGTGGTATGAAAAATGCTGTACTCGTAGCTGTGTCCGCCGATGCGGGTTGCAACTTTGTACTCATAAACCGCCTTGTCGTCGTAGCGGGATTTCCATGAGCCGCCGTATTCGGGATATGCATCATCGAACAGCAGCGCATCCTTAGTCTGAATCGCAACGAAGTATTCGGGGTTGTTAAGACTTGCAACCGTCAAAACGGAATTGAAGCTTCCGGGCATGCCGACCATGCCGATATCGGGATTGTCCGTAAGGCCGAGATCCGCTTCCCAAAGGCTGTGGTAAGTGGAAGAGGCGGAGTTGCCCGCAGAAGCAACAACATTGATGCCGTTGGCAAGTGCCGCATCAAAAACTTCTGTATAGTCCTCGTAATACACGGGACCGCCGACAGCACCGAGACTGAGGTTTATCGCGTCCGCACCGAGAACGATCGCATCCTCCATTGCGGCTGCAACGCTGCCGAGAGTTGCGGAAGCGTCGCGGTTGCTGAACACCTTGAGCGGCAGGATCTGCGCCTTGGGTGCAACGCCGAGTGAGGTCAGTCCGAAGCTTGTACCCGCGCTTTCGACCGCCTGCCCCGCTGCGATGCCCGCAACATGCGTGCCGTGTGCGGAAGCCTGTCCGCCGTGGTTAACATCGCAGTCCTTATCCGCATAGTCAAATGCGAACGGAATCTTATCGTTGATATAAACCTGTTCCGCAGTCGTTCCGGGACGGAGCGCAAGCATGTTCATATCCGGATTTTCGGCGATTATGCGGCTGACATCCTCCTGCGCCAGTTTGACTGTTTCAAGCCCGGGAGCAAAGCATTCGTTATCGGTATCGATGCCTGTATCGATAATTGCAATAACCATGCCGCTGCCGTCAATGCCGAGATCCCACGCGTAGCGGGATTCAATAACATCGTTCGCAATCGTCATCTTTGTGTCGCCGGGACGAACGATTTCATAGCTTTCCGTGGGAATTTCAAACACGGGCATGTATTCAACGCTTTCAACGCCCGCAACCGCCGCAATGCGCGAAACCTCGTTGAAAGGTACGCTTGCCGCAAAGCCGTTGCAGAGCAGGGTGAAATCATATTCAAAAGAGATTGCCGAAGCGGCGCACTCAATGCGCTTTTTAATGATTTCGTGTTCCGCTGCAAGCTTTTCGCGTGCGGCGGACTGCTGTTTGGTAAGTCCTTCGCCGAGAACCGCGCCGCCGTTTTCGAGCACGGCATCGCCGGAAAGTTTGATAATGACGTCAATCATGCCTTCATCATCAATTTTGTACCTTTCAACAAGGGTTCGTTCGGGTTTTTTCGTTTCTTTGCCGAGCATGCGGTTGAGTGCTGCAACAACCGTTGCCTGGGAATACATTGAAACGGTGTAGGTCTCGCCGTTTTCATCGGTCAATGTCTGAACATTGTCGGGCGTGATGCCGTCGAAAACAGCTTCGTCAATCGTGTTCCCGCTCTTCTGACGCATAATCCAGCTTTCGCTTTCAAAGCAATAGCTTGAGTCGTCATCAAAACGCAGTTCCTCGCCTGCATCGGCGTGGTACCATGTTGCGCCCGCCGCATCAACAACGGACTTTTCGGGCTTTTGTGTTCCTTCCGCCGCAAGCTTCGAAAGCCCCGTCGCGGAAGCTGCGGTCAATGTCATCATAACCGCGAGCACAAGTGCCGCCAAACGTTTGAGTTTCATGTTTATCCTCCTTCTCCAACCACAGTTATAGGATTGGTATCCTATGCATTGTACAATGCCCAACAATATCTTGTCAACAGGAAATTCTGTACTTGACATATTTTTTTAAATGCATTAGAATAAAAGAGTATAAAACAAAAATACGAAAGGTTGGTCTCCCGTATGATAAACATCAATCCCCTCTTTGAAGCTCTTCAATACTTCCACCGCAGAGCCGAAGGTCGTCTCGTTCGCATCGAACTCGACAGGTTGTGCACAAGATTTCCTTCAAAAACAAACGAATTTTTAAGGCTACTCTCTCCGGTTGCAGACCTTCAGGATCGCCTTGACTACCTTGTTCGTGTGGGTAAGCGCGAGCTTAGTCAGCTGTTGACTCCTGTTTGCAGCAGTCCCACACCCTTCGCATGCAGCAACAGCATTATGTACATGATGGTCTTCCCCGCAATTCGCGACGGTATTGATCCGGAGAATTTCACTGAATATATTTATTCAAAAACCGATGAAGACATCATGGTTGACATTCTGAGCGTTCTTGAATCCCCCGGCACCGCAACCGTGACCGAGGAGATCACTTCCGATGTCTTCTATGAGCGGCTTGAAAACACCGGCCTTGATGAGCAGGCCCGACTCGGCGTAATGAAGCTCCTGTTCAAATACAAGAGCTATTCCGAACGCGTATCCCTGCTTATTGACGGGTTCCTCAATGCAATGCGCCGTGAACGCGAAAACGTTGCATCAATCTGCTCCGCATTTTCCAAACGCTATCCCGAAGGCAGCGGCGTCCTCAAAAAGGTTAACGACTGCTACGGAATGGGACTTCCCGACGATATCGAAATGACTCCCTACTGCTCCATCTTCATGTATGACCATATTGCTGCTTTCGTCAAGCAGTATCAGGACGATACCGGAAAGGACAGCGGCATGGTTCTCATGGGCATCGGTTATGACCTTGTTTCAAGCGTTCGCGACATTATCTCTTCCCCCGAGGAACTCGCAATGCTGTTCAAAGCCCTTTCCGAGCCGAGCCGTTTGGACATTATCAATCTGCTTCGCGAAAGCCCCGCCTACGGACAGGAGCTTTCCGAAAAGACCGCGCTGCACCCCACCACCATTTCCCATCATATGGCGCGCCTTGTTGCGGCAAACCTTGTGGAATGCGATCTGCGCACCGCAAAAACCTATTACACGCTCAACAAAGAATATATAATCGATATTCTTGACAGGCTCAGGGCTGTGTTCTCCGAGTGCGGCGATTCAAAGGACGCAAAATAACGGATCCTTCGGCCGTCGGTTGAGTTAACGTTTCGTGTTTTGTGAAAAAAGCTGTTAAACAAACCGTTTTCGCAAAAGCGACTTTCCGAGACTCTTCCCGCAAGAACAACAAAAAGCAGAGTTCGCCGCAGCGGCTCTGCTTTTTTGTTGTTATAAACGGATTCGCAGCCGCTGTTAATTGCCTGCATCTTCCGCAGCAGTTTTTTCCTTATTGTTCACAGCTTCATGTTGTTCACAGCTTCTGCACAGCTTCATACCGGTGAAAAGCGCACACGCCGCCGCGGCAAATGCCGGCGGATTGAACGCATTGATGATTCCGCTTTTGTAAACGGACGGATGCCGCTGCCCCATTGCCACAATCGCCGCAAGCAGAACAACCGCGCACGCCGCCGAAGCAAGCCCGAGACCGAACAGCAGATATTCCGCCCGCTGCAGCCGTATTTCCGCCCTGCCGCCGTTCGGCTCCGCAGAAAGCTGACTTCGAACATTTCCGAACATGCGGAACAAAAAGCATTCAAGTGTGCACAGCGCAGCATTTATCCCGCCCGCAGTAATTATTATCGCCGCAATGCGCATCGGAGTAAACACGGGCGGAGGCGTTGCAATGATGTTAAGTACGGTTTTGCGAAAAACGATTATATCTTGCTCCAGTTCCGCCGCACAGACGACAAGCAGGCACAGCGTCACGGCTGCGGCAATTCCGATGACAACCTGCACCGCAAGCGTCATTCGAAGCAGCGGAATTCCCGAACCCTCCGCAAGCTGTCCCCGCCGTGCATCGCAATGCACCGCCGCAAATGCCGCCGCCGCCGCAATCGGCAAAATGCATTCAAGTATGCAGTAAATTCCCGCCGTGACTCTGAAAGTATATATCAGGTCGGAAGTCAGCTCCGCAAATCGCTGCATTTCCTCTCCGGAATAAATCGGAAGCGCATCCCGAACGCGCTTAAGCAAATCGGAATAAACGGCATACATGTTCACTGCATGGAACACCGCCCAGGCACAGCAGCACAGCACAATTGCAAGAAAACGTTTTGAGCCTATCGCCTGCGCAATGCGCTCGACCGTCGCCGTTTTCTTTCTTTTCGGTGCTGTTTGTCCTTTCCCGATTTTTTCGGTTCGTTCGGTTTTCTTTTTTTTCACGTTTATCATATCGGTTTTCGCCTCGATATTTTTTGAGTTTCCCGCCCTTCATGCGTAAACTCCCGCATTCTTTAATTATACAATATACGCGCTTTTCCGACAATCATCTCCGGCAGATATATTATTTTTGTTCCGCCGTTGCATTTCTCCGCGGTCTCATGTATAATTATTTCAAACGCAGTCGGCATTCCGACAGACTAAAGCACGGCCGAATCACCCGCACGGGCTTCGCCGTGTACACGGAGGAAAACACAATGTATGATTTGCACACACACTCCCGCTGTTCCGACGGAAGCGAATCCCCGGAACATGTTGCCGAGCTTGCAAAAGCCGCCGGAATTGAGCTGCTCGCGTTGACTGACCACGATTGTGTGCGCGGAGTTCCCGCCGCGCTGTCCCGTGCCGCACAGCTTGGGCTTCGGATGCTTCCCGGAGTTGAGGCCGAAGCGGACTATGCCGACAAGCTTCACATTCTCGGCATCGGGCAGGATATCGACGCGCCGTGTTTTCAAAAACTGCTTGCGGAACAAACCGCTCTTCGCGAGGAGCGCAACCGTCTGCTTGAAATCAAGCTGCGCAAAATGGGCATGGATGTTTCGGATTATCTTATCCGCAGCGAATCCACGACCCGCGCAAACTATGCTGCCGCGCTCACCGCAGCAGGCCACGCCGAAAACACAGCCGATGCCTTCCGCCGCATACTGAACAACGACGCTCTTGCGGATATAAAGCAAAAACACCCCTCTCCGCAGGCTGTCATCGATGCCGTTACGGGCGCGGGCGGAGCTGCAATACTTGCCCACCCGATGCTGATGAAAAAATGCGATCCGCATGAGCTTGTCCGCGACCTTGCCGACAAGGGAATATGGGGTATTGAAGCTTTTTACGGTGCCGCAACGGAAGGTGAAACGCGGCTTTTCTCTTCCCTTTCCCGTGAATTCGGACTGTTTGCAACCTGCGGAAGCGATTTTCACGGAAAAAGCCGTCCGAACGCACCTATCGGAAGCGGCTGGCGCAGCTGTGCGCAGCTCGAGGCCGCGTTTTCGGAGCTTTGCAGGCGGTTCTTCCGAACCTGAGCCTCCGTACTTTCGGACATCGGTCGATGCACCGTGCATTCTGCATTATAATTCAATATTAACAACCGAATTCAAAACTCCCGCCTGTTTTGCGGATTCGATTCCGTTTGCAAAATCACCGACACGGGAGCTGACGTGAGCATCACTGCCGATAATAAGCCCCGCGCCGTGTTCGTGTATCGTTTTTATCTCCTCCGGGGTCAGGCTTACATGCGAGGAGTTTATTTCCAGCAAAATGCCAAGCTGCCTTGCACAGTCCGCAAGATACGGAATGTCCAGAGTCAAATAAAGGTTCGGGTGCGAAATAATGTCTGCATGACCCTTTTCCGCCGCCGCCATGAGCGATTCGGTGTTGCGCCGCGGAGTCGATTTTCCGCCGAAACTTTCGAAAAGGATATGCCGCGCGAATCTGTTCACCGGCGGAATTCCCTTGTGGTACCCAAGAATAATGACATCATATTCGCTGCGGTCCTTCGGGATATCGCTTTCACCGAAATTCATTACGTTGCATTCCAAACCGCGCAGCACGCGGATACGTCCGTCAAACTCCCGACGCAGTTCCGCAAGCTCCGCGTTCAGCCGCTCCAGTTTTTTCCCGCGGACACCGTAATACATGTTGCCGCCCGCATGTTCGCTGACCGCAACCGCCTCAAGTCCGAGCTCCAACGCCCGAAGCACATTGTCGCGCGGGCCGTTTTTGCCGTGGCTGTAATATGTATGTGTATGCAAATCCTCAATGATTCTCATTTTGTTTATATTCCCTTTCAGCTGTTCACTGCATTCTTCCCCGGTATGCGTTCTCCGGAATTTTTCCCGCATATCGCGCCGTGAGCGCGAGTAAAGCTTCCGTAAACGCAACAAGCGATGCCGATGTTGCATAGCCCAAAAGTCTGCGAATATCGCTTTCGCATGTTGTGCAAATGCTGCAATCCGCTTCACTCTCCGCCGAAATGCAAGGCTCATTGCAAACAAAAACAGTGTACGCACCACCCTTTTTTGCCGTTCGAATGCATTCCGTCAGTTGCTGCGCGCTTTCCCTGCTTCCTTCGGAACGGATGCAGAACAGAGTGTCTCCTTCACCGAGCAATGCGGAATATGCCGCCCGGGTTTCGGGTTTTTGCGGGCAAACCGCACGGATTCCGAGTTCGACAAGTGCGCTGCCCGCACTTTCGGCAATCCCCGCCGCTGCTCCCGCACCGCACAGCAGCACACACCCCGTGCTCGTCACAAGCCGTTTGGCAAGTGCGCAAATTCTTTCCTCATCCGCAGCCTTAAGTGCTGCCTCTACAGAACGCATCTGGCCGAGCATCAATTTGCTGAAAAACTCGCCGTCATCATCGCCCGATGCAACCGGTTTGTTTTTGGTAAAACTTCCGGCAAGCGCAATTCGCAGCTCCGTAAAACCGCTGTAGCCCGCCCGCCGTACAAGCCGCGTCACGGTCGGCATACTGACCCCCGCCCGCGCCGCAATCTGCTTTATCGAAAGATGCGGAACCGCATCCGGATCGGAAAGGATAAAGTCCGCCGCCTGCCGCTCCGCAGGTGAAAGCGATGGGTACGCCGCAATGATTTTTGTCCTCGCCGGCATGTTTTGCACCTCCTTAAACACTTTTGTGTCCTTTGTCCAATATTCTACCATTTCTTTTTCTATTTTCAAGAGGAACCCGATTTTTCTCCTCAAAAGCAGAAATTTGCACCCCGGGCTGCCGTCTTTTTCGGCTGCCGTCCGAAAAACATCAGTACCCGGCGCCGTCTCCAAGATATATTTCACCCCGCCCGCATAAAGTGATTGACTCTTTCTTAAAAATAAGATAGAATAATTGTTGGTAAATGTCTCCGTAGCTCAGCAGGATAGAGCGTCCGCCTCCTAAGCGGAAGGTCGCGCGTTCGAATCGCGCCGGGGATGCCAAAACAGCCGTCATGCGACGGCTGTTCAGTCTGTCGAAAATCCCTGCTATTGCGTTAAGCAGCAGCAGGGATTTTCATATTTTGCCTGAGAAGTTTTAAATACAACAGAAACAAAGCTTCTGGATGGGTGTCCTTCCACCTATGATTTGCATACTTTTTCAGATTCATGGCAGCAAACTTAAGGAACCTCTGATTTAATCCGCACTACCAAAGAGCTTCCGGATATGGTATAATAACATCATCAAAACGATGGTGGTGCAGGAAATGAAGCAGGAAACATTCACAGACATCGAGTACAGCTGCCGCAAGAAGAAAACGAAGCGGGAAGAGTTTCCGGAAATCATGGACGAAATCATTCCGTGGGACGAGTGGGTCAGTGTCATCAGACCCTGCTATCCCATGGGAAAGCGCGGCCGTCCGCCCATGGGGATCGAAAAGATGCTGCGGATGTATCTGCTTCAGATCTGGTTCAACCTGTCCGATCCGGCTGCCGAGGATGCGATCTACGACAGCTATGCCATGCGGAAATTCACGGGCATTGACTTCATGGCGGAAGCAGTGCCGGACGAAACGACCCTGTGCAAGTTCCGCCATCTTCTGGAAGAAAACGGCCTGAACAAGCTGTTTTTTGACGCGATCAACCGGGTAATGGTGCAAACCGGGCACATGATGAAGGGCGGAACCATCGTGGATGCAACAATCATCAACGCCCCCAGCTCTACGAAAAACGCGGAGAAGAAGCGCGACCCGGAAATGCATCAGACGAAAAAGGGCAATGAGTGGAAATTCGGGATGAAATGCCACATCGGTGTGGATGCTGGCAGCGGGCTGGTTCATACCATGACGGTCACGGCGGCAAATACGCATGACATCACGCAGGCAGCCGCGTTGATTCGCGAAGACGATGAAGTGGTATATGGGGATGCCGGGTATCTGGGAATCCAGAAGCGTCCCGAAATAGCCTGTGACGAGCATTTATCCAGCATAGACTACCGCATGAACCGCCGTCCCGGAAAGCTGCCTCATGTATCTGACAATGCAATTGACTGGGAACGATATATTGAGAACCGCAAATCCTCGGTGCGCTGTAAGGTGGAGCATGTGTTTCGAATTATTAAGTGCCAGTTCGGTTATAAAAAGACGGCGTATCGCGGCTTGAAGAAAAACGAGAATCGCCTGTACGCAATGTTCGCCTGCGCCAATCTATACGCCCTTGCGATCGCCGGGCGAAAACTCTCTGCAACCTGATATAGAGGCAGCCTGCCCTTTTTCGGGAAACAGAGCAGAAAAGATAAGTTATAGTGGCTATTTTGCACCAAAATCGCCTTAACTAAGCCCAAAAGCGGCTAATAGCCCGAATGGGGACAGAAATAACCCGATTTATTCAGAGGTTCCCTAGTATTGATGTTAACTGAAGCTATCCTAATGAAAAGAGGTCTTTAAATATGATAATTATCGAAATGCTCGGGGATGATCGGCTCTATGCTGATAGAATTGTAGCTGAGGCAGAAATGGCCACCATGGCTGTGGCACCAAAATCCTTTAGCAGTGAGTTGAATGATATTATTCAAGTAGGCATCCAATTGGCGTCATACGCAATTCCGGCTGTCGCACTGATTCTCGTTGAATTGATCAAAAACAAGAGAAACTTAAAAGTCAAAATCTCAAAGAATTCCTTAGAAGCTGATGGACGTGAAGAGGCGGTTCTTGCTCTTGCAGCTGAGTTTGTACGCGAAAAGAAGGAAGACGAGGCTGTAAAGACTGTCAGCAAGCTTTTAGCGATGGATTCGGAGAAGCCCACGGAAATTGATGATGGAAAGCAGAAATAACTATTCGCCCGAAGAATCTTTTGTCTTGCAATTCGTTAATTCGTTGCGAGTCCATATTGAGTGCCCGGATGTTTCAGAGAGCTATGTGAAACAAATAGAGCTTTTATTTAAAAAAGTCCTGTCCTATGTGGTGACCACCAGCGAACATGATCCTATTAGCATGATCATCTGTCAATCGTGCACAAAATACAGTCAGATCGTTCCAATACAGACTCGTCAAGAGCGCATGCACTATTATTTGGTTTTTGACAAGCATCTGAGCAATATTAATAGATTGATATCATCGTTGTATTATTCAAACGAAGATCCCGAGCATGACATTTGGAAGCTTTCATATGAGCTATTTACAGAGGAAGCAATTGTCGCAGGAGAAGAACTGTTTGCTACGTACTTTGGTTTGAACAAAATTGCTCTCGGGCCATTCAATATCGAAAATGAAGAGCCTGGTTATGATTCGGATTTTGTCGGTTTAATTCAGGATTTATACATTCTTGGTCATGAAGTTGGGCATTTCTTTTACGATTTATACACCGATGACCGAACAAGCGATACTCTCAATATTTCTACAATGCTCGACAAAATGGCAGTCAAAGTCAAAGCCATGCTTGATGATATATACGATTATTATAAGATTCGGTTCAAAGATAAAGAATACAATGTGCTGATTGCTGAACAGGAGGACGTTATCCAAAACAAATCCCGTATTATTGACGAATGCTTAGCTGACGCGCTCTCTTACGCAATCATATTTGCAATTGTTGACGAGGAATACCCAAACGATTCCGGAAAGAAAATACAGGCAACCCAAGCAATCTTTTTGGAATTGATGAACTTACAGTTGCTTGCGATGCACCATATGACCGTCTCTGAAGAAAGCTTTGAAAACAGCACCTCCATTCGGCTTTCTTTTTTCCGTAACTATGCAGCAGCCTATTTTGAAGACGATCCAGCGTCATTCTCGAAAATTCTTCAGGAAACTGTTGTACGCTACGAGGAGAGGATTACAAACAGGATGCTGGAATGCTTTTCTGTATTGGAAAGACGAAGTGACTATTTGTTCGATACGATTACCAATC
>OLOV01002279.1_pt1 | contig 13270 bp, 10 predicted proteins | sample 1672931 | NCBI WGS metagenome assembly OLOV01 (sample SAMEA3136738, study PRJEB25190) | human gut metagenome | biome: human gut; feature: human-associated habitat; material: faeces | place: Austria | collected 2013
CTGCACGCTTTCCCCTACCGCCTTGAAGCCGGCGAAGTGAATGATCGCATCAACATCGTGCTCGGAGAAGATGGCTTCCATCGCGTCGCGGTCGAGCACGTTCGCCTCGTGGAACGCGCATCGATCGGCGCCGACTCCGGCAATCTTGCGCACGCGTTCGACGGCGACTTCGCTCGAGTTGCTCAAATCGTCGACGATGACGACGTTGAAGCCTTTCGCAAGCAGCTCGACGCAGGTGTGCGAGCCGATGAATCCAGCGCCGCCGGTGACCAAGATCGTAAGCTCGGTGGGCGACTTCGCCAGAGATTTGTTTGCCATAATCACTCTTTTCTCGGAGGGTCCAAGCTTTCGCCATGATACCGCACCTCAAAGCTGTGCGCATGCCCTCCAACAACATCGCAAAACAGCAACGAAAATAGAAGAGGCCTTGTGAAAAGAAGCATTTCGTCGCTATAATGGCATCATTCTATTAGTGGCATCTGTCTATCTCTAAAGTGCGCGACGCGCAGCGGGTAGACCGACGAAAGGAGCACCCCATGGAAACGTATTACGACCCGGCAGATCTCGCAAAGTTCTCCGCCGAGGGCATTGGCGAAGGCGCCCCTGAGTTGTGGGACCTCTTCATGGCGTACTACGGCAAGGTGTTCGAAGAGGGCGCGCTGACCGCCCGCGAGAAGTCCATCATCGCGCTCGCCGTGGCAGCCGCCGTGCAGTGCCCGTACTGCATCGACGCCTACGCCAACTCCTGCCTGCAGAAAGGCGTCACCGAAGAGCAGATGACCGAGGCATTCCACGTAGCGAACGCGATCCGCGGCGGCGCGGCGCTCGCACATGGCGTGCAGATGAAGAAAATCGTAGAGAACCTGGAGATGTAGTCTCATCGCTTATCCTTCGAGGGCTCGGTTGTTTGGCGCGCCGGGCCCTCGCTTTGCGAGAAAGACGAGAGGACGGTCATGGGATACATCGAAGAGGTGAACGAGGCGCTCGCCGCCTTCCCACCCTTCTGGCAGCGCGTGGGGGAATATCGCTTCACCGAGAACGCGCTCGACACGCTTCAGATCAACATCGGACTCAAGTGCAACCTGGCGTGCAAACACTGCCACGTGGAATCGAGCCCCGCGCGCACCGAGGAGATGTCGCGCGAGACGCTCGAGCAGTGCCTTGCCGTCTTCTGCGACCGCGGTTTCAAGACAATCGACATCACGGGCGGAGCTCCCGAGATGAACCCGAACTACGAGTGGTTCCTGCGCGAAGCTGTCGGCGCGGGCGCAAGCGTGATGACGCGCTCGAACTTGAGCATCTGCAAGGAGCCAGGCTACGAGAGCATTCCCGAGCTGTGGGCAGAGCTGGGCATCACCGTCATCGCGTCGCTTCCCCACTACGTGAAGAAAACATCCGAGAAACAGCGCGGCGCGGGCACCTTCGACCCGACGATCGAGATGCTCCAGCACCTGTGCGCGCTCGGATATGGGAAAGGCGAAGGCGCCGGGCTTGGCGGCAAAAGGCTCGAGCTCGACCTGGTGTTCAACCCGCTCGGCGCGTTTCTTCCACCCGAGCAGGGGGCGCTCGAGGCCGAGTACAAAGCGAAGCTGAAAGCTGATTTCGACATCGATTTCGACAACCTCTTCGCCATCACCAACGCGCCCGGCGGGCGTTTCGGCGAGCGGCTGCTCAAGACGAACAACATGGACCGCTACATGAACACGCTGATCGGGGCATTCAACGAGGAAACCGTCCCGGCGATGATGTGCCGCACGCAGCTTTCGGTGTCGTGGGACGGCACCTTATACGACTGCGACTTCAACCAGGCGGTCGGCATGCCATGCAAAAACGACCTCACCATCGCCGACATGGCAGCAGACCCGTCGATTCCCCTTGCGCGCGAAATCCACTTCGGGAATCACTGCTATGCCTGTTGCGCAGGATCGGGGTCGAGTTGAGGCGGCTCAACGGCGTAGGTCTTGCGCCGCTCAACCGCAGAAAGCCCTTGGCCGGCCTGCAACAATGCAAGCCGCCGAGGGCTTTCTCGTATGAAATGTCAGCCGCTGTTGACTTATACTCTCTTCAAGAGCATCATTTCACGCTGGCACAACGAAAGGAGCCTTCCCTATGAAGAAGCACACGTTTTGGGCATATGCCGCGATCGCATGCATGGTCATGTGCGTCTGGACGGGCAAAGCCCACCGCTAAGGGTATTGAGCGCGGGCGGCTTCCGCAAGCTAAAAGTCGCCCTTACGCCGTTCGCCCAGATAGATCCGCTTTTTCGCGGCTCTCATAGCGAATTGAGGCAACGCTATTTCTCGTCGTATTGCGGAATCTCGGTGTCGTCGACTTCCTCCAAATTGCCATCGTAGACATAGTGCTTGGTCTCGCGCGCGATAACGGCAGACAGGCCGAGGACCGCGATGCAGTTCGGAATGGCCATGAGCGCGTTCATCACGTCAGCGAAATCCCACACCGTAGAGCTCAAATTGGAAACCGCGGCGCTGTTCGACGCATCGCCGACCATCATGCAGCCCCAGAACACGAACAGCAGGAACACGATGTAGTACGGAAGCACCGCCTTCTTCCCGAGCAGATAGCTGATCGCGCGGTTGCCGTACTGGCTCCACCCAAGGATGGTGGAATAGGTGAAGGTGAGCAGGCCCACCAGCAGTACCAACGGTCCGAATACGGGGATTTTCTCGAAGGCGGCGGTCGCAAGGCCCGCGCCGGAGGAGATGGTGCCGTTGGCGACGGCGGTGGAAAGCTCCGGGTTCGCGATCAGGGTGGTCATCAACATGAGGCCGGTGATGAGACACACGACGACGGTGTCCCAAAAGGTGCCGGTCATGGAAACGAGAGCCTGACGTGCGGGGTTTTTCGTGGTAGCGGAAGCGGCAACGAGCGGCGCAGAGCCCATGCCGGACTCGTTGGAGAAGATGCCGCGCTTGAAGCCGAACTGCAAAGCGAGCGTCACCGTCGAGCCGACAGCGCCGCCGGCAGCACCAGCGGGGGTGAACGCGCCTTCGATGATCTGGCGGACCGCCTCGCCGAGGTATTGACCGTTGATGCCGATGATGATCAGGCAGCACACCACATAGAAGAGCGCCATGACGGGGACAAGCTTCTCGCACACCCTCGAGATAGACTTGATGCCGCCTAAGATGACGACGGCGACGAGCACCACGACGACCGCGCCCACAAGCCACTGCGGGATGGCCTTGCCGTCGACGAGCGAGGTGTTGTAGAGGGCGTCGGCAAGCGAGTTCGACTGCGTGGAAGCGCCGATGCCGAAGGCTGCCAGGGCCGCAAAGATACAGAAGATGGCACCCAGCCACTTCCAGTTCTTGCCGAGGCCGTTCTTGATGTAATACATGGGGCCGCCGACCCAGTCGCCGTCCTTGTTCCGTTCGCGGAACTTGACGGCCAGCAGGACCTCGGAGTACTTGGTCGCCATGCCGATCAGGGCGGTGATCCACAGCCATAATATGGTACCAGGGCCGCCCAGCGTGATGGCGGTGGTGATACCGGCGATGTTACCGGTACCGACGGTACCAGCCAGCGCCGTACTCATGGCCTGGAAGGGCGTCATTTCGCCTTCCTTGGCTTCGGCCTTGGTGAAGACCTTGCCCAGGGTGTTCTTCATGGCGTAGCCGAACTTGCGGAACTGCACGCCGAAGGTCCGGATGGTCAGCAGGATACCGGCACCCACCAACAGGACGAGCATGGGGACGCCCCACACGACGCCGTTGATGGCACTGTTGATGGTCTCAATGATTGCCATACAGATCTCTCCTTTTCTCGATTTGCTCTTTTTCTCTTTGCAACCAACCCATCAGAAACCGACAAACACAAACGGAGCGCCACAAGACCGTGGTGCTCCGTCAAAAAGCGTTCTCTGATAGGTCCGGCTGCACCTTGGAATGGGTGCGGCCTGCAATCCCCTAAAAAAGATCTGTCCTTTTGCCTGAGAGTCTGGTCTTGCCCCTTCGGCCCCCGCGTTCATGCGGATGTCTCCAGATTGTCATCCTCTCCCGGTGGCGTCAACCTTTGTGCCATTTGTTGGAAATCCACGTAAAGTCAACTTAACATCGGGAAAATCATCTGACGAGTTTGATCACTGACCTCATTCTAGGCTCATTTCGTCGGAAAAGCAAGTCTATTTGTCCAAAAAAATTTGCCAAATGGGAGGATATGCCTTTTTTTGTGAATTTGCTCCGATTTTTCCTTCCCTTGCTCTCCGGTTTTTATTGGAATCCACGCTGTTATTTTGTCAATTTTTAAGCAGGTGTCAATCACTTTTGGTTATTTTTTACATAACAAGAAAAAGAAAGAAATTCAGAGGACTGCGATGCAAGTCGTGGTCCTCTGAATTTCATATCATTCTTCTGAAGAAGTCAGCTCAGGCTTTTTTCTTTTGCCGGTCGAAATATTCTCTCGTCGTTCTTGCAATGACACCGGACAGAGCCAGCAAAGCAACGATGTTCGGGATGGCCATAAGTCCGTTGAAAATATCGGCGATGGTCCACACAGCGGAAACCGTCAGGTAGGGGCCGACGAACACGGCGGCGATATAGATCCAGCGATAGATCTTCACGGCCAGGTTGCTGCCGTTGGAGAGGTACTCCATGCAGCGCTCGGCGTAGTAGTTCCAGCCCAGGATGGTGGTAAAGGCGAAGAACACCAGGGACATCATCAGGATGAAGCCGCCCACAGCTGCCGGGAAGGGCAGGCAGTTCTCAAAGGCGTACATGGTGATGCTGGCACCCTCCAGGCCCAGGTCAGGCTGCCAGCCACCGGAAATGACGATGGACAGGCCGGTCATGGTGCAGATGATGATGGTGTCGATGAAGGTACCGGTCATGGTGACCAGGCCCTGGCGGACCGGCTCGTTGGTCTTAGCAGCGGCAGCGGCGATAGGTGCGGAGCCTAAGCCGGCCTCGTTGGAGAAAATGCCGCGGGCAACGCCCTTCTGCAAAGCGACCTTGAAGCAGACGCCCACGATGCCGCCGGCCACAGCCTCAGGATGAAAGGCACCGTAAACGATCTGGTAAATGGCGTGAGGAACCGCAGAGAGGTTGGTCAGCAGCAGGATCACGGCGAACAGCACATAGGCCACAGCCATGAAGGGAACCACGATCTCGGAGACCTTGGCGATCCGCTTGATGCCGCCGATGATGACCAGACCGGCACAGACGGTGACGATCAGGCCCACGACGATAGTGGTCATGGTGATGGGCGTCTCGCTGCTGGTCCCGGCAGCCAGGGTGAAGACCACATGGGCCTTGTCGGGGTCAAAGAAGTTCTGGGCAGCGGAGGTGATGCCGTTGATCTGGGTGATGGTGCCGATGCCCAGGGCGCCGGCCAGGACGCCGAACAGGGCGAAGAGCTTGCCCATCCACTTCCAGTTCTTGCCCATGCCCTTCTCAATATAGTAGAAGGGGCCGCCCAGGACGTGGCCGTCGGCATCGACTTCACGATACTTGATGGCCAGCAGGCCCTCGGAATACTTGGTGGCCATGCCGAAGAAGGCTGCGACCAGCATCCAGAACAGAGCGCCGGGGCCGCCGGCGGCAATGGCGGAGGCCACGCCGACGATGTTGCCGGTGCCGATGGTGGCGGAGAGGGCGGTACACAGAGCGCCGAAGCTCGTGACCTCACCTTCACCCCCCTCTTCGTTCTTGACCATGAACTTCAGGGCCTTGCCCAGGTGCCTCACCTGGAGGAATCGGACCCGGAAGGTCAGCCACACGCCGCAGGCGATGATCAAAACGATCAGCGGTACGCCCCAGACGGCGCCGTCAATGGCTTCTAAGATTGCATTGATGTCCATAACATACTCTTCCTTTCTCTCTTGTTTTCCCGCTGGGAAGGCGGGAATCTTTTGCTCACCTGCATCATAGTCCTCTCTCTGCAAGAATGCAAGCATTTTTTACATCACTTTCATATTTTCAGAACATAGTCTAAAATATGTCGATTATTTCTCCACTTTTTGCGAAGGAGTTCACGAAAAATGCAATTTATATTGCAATTCTTTCGATTAGAATAGTTGTATGCTCGCTTTTTCCCACAAAAAAATACCAGCCGACGCAACTACGTCGGCTGGTATCGAAAAGGATGGGGCAAATTCTAAGGGATCTTTGTGCACTATTTTTCTTATTTTTTGCTGGGCACTTCGGAGAAATGCCGCTTGGTCTCCTTGACCACCACGCCGGACAGGGCGAACAGGGCGATCAGGTTGGGGATGGCCATGAGGCCGTTGAGGGTGTCGGCGATGGCCCAGGCCAGGTCCAGCTTCATGGTCGCGCCCACAAAGATGACCACCAGGAAGAGGATCTGATAGGGCCGGATGGCCTTCACGCCGAAGAGGAACTCGCAGCAACGGGTGCCGTACAGCGCCCAGCCCAGCACGGTGGAGTAAGCGAACAGCGCCAGGCCCACGGCGATGATGATGGCGCCGCCCTTCTGGGTGAAAACGGAACCCAAAGCTTGGGCGTTCAAGGCGGTGGTGCCCTCGTGGCCGATGTTCAGGTCCAGAGCGCCGCCCTTCCAGGCGCACAGCACGGTCAGGCCGGACAGGGTGCAGATGACGATGGTATCGACGAACACTTCAAAGATGCCGTAGAGGCCCTGCTTCACGCAGTCGGTCTCGGAGGTGGAGGCGTGGGCCATCGGCGCAGAACCTAAGCCGGCCTCGTTGGAGAACACGCCACGCTTCACGCCCCAGGTGATGACCAGAATGACGGAACCGACGGCCCCGCCGGTGACGCCGCTGGGAGAGAACGCACCCTCAAAGATGGAGGCGAACACGGCGGGCAGGGTCTTGGCGTAATAAACCACGACCACGAGACAAGCCACGATGTAAATGACGGCCATGAAAGGCACCAGTTTTTCGGTGACAGCGCCCAGGCGCTTGATGCCGCCGAAGAGAACGATCGCAGTCAGGATGACCAGGATGATGCCCAAAACGCTGTTGACCATCTTCTGCCCGGCAAAGTCAGGGCTGAAGGAGGTGATGACAGTGTTGATGGATGAGGTGATGTTGCCGACCTGGACGGCGTTGCCGATACCGAAGGCCGCCAGGGCCGCGAAGATACAGAAGATGGCACCCAGCCACTTCCAGTTCTTTCCCAGGCCATTCTTGATGTAGTACATGGGGCCGCCGACCCAGTCGCCGTCCTTGTTCCGTTCGCGGAACTTGACGGCCAGCAGGACCTCGGAGTACTTGGTCGCCATGCCGATCAGGGCCGTGATCCACAGCCAGAACATGCTGCCGGGGCCGCCCAGGGTCAGGGCCGTGGTGACACCGGCGATGTTACCGGTGCCGACGGTCCCGGCCAGGGCGGTGCTCATCGCTTGGAAGGGCGTGATCTCGCCCTCCTTGGCCTCGCCCTTCTTGAAGATCTTCCCGGCGGTGTTCTTCATGGCGTAGCCAAATTTTCGGAACTGCACGCCGCACGTCCGGCAGGTCAGCAGGATACCCGCACCCACCAGAAGGACCAGCATCGGGACGCCCCAAACGAGGCTGTTGATGGCGCTGTTGATGGTTTCAATGATTGCCATACAGATCTCTCCTTTTTCTCGTTGTTTTCCTTTCTTGGATAAAATTGGGTTTTCTGCATTTGTATTGTAATCCTTTTTTTGGAAAAGTGCAACCGAGAAAAAGAAAATTTTGCAGGGAAAACAGTAGCTTTTTGCAATTTTTTCTGTCATCGAAAAAAGTAAGGCAACAGGCCGTATCTTTTTGCAAGCAAAAAGAGTCAGAGCGTCAAGGCATAAAAAAGCAGACAGCCGAGAAGCGCTCTGCGGCTGTCTGCTTTTCCTCCAGAAGAATGGACGATTTATAAGGTCAGGGCCTGCTTGAGGGTCAGGGCCTGGCGGACTTTGTCTGCGATGCCCGCATGGGTCAGGTGATAGGCCTCCAGGACCTTCTGGGCGGCACCGGAACGGCCGAACTCGTCCTCCACGCCGTGGCGGATGACGGGCACGGGGCAGACGGAGGTCAGGTACTCGGAGACGGCACTGCCCAGGCCGCCGACGATGTTCGCCTCTTCGCTGGTGACGATGCAGCCGGTGTCACGGGCGGCGGCCAGCAGGATCTCCGTGTCCAGGGGCTTGATGGTGTGCATGTCGATGACCCGGACGGAGATGCCCTCCTCGGCCAGAATGTCGGCGGCAGTGAGAGCCATTTGGACCATCATGCCCACGGCGACCACGGTCACGTCCTGGCCGTCCCGCAGGAGGACGCCCTTGCCGATCTGGAACTCATAGCCCTCCACCTGGTCGGTGACGGTCTCCACAGCCAGACGGCCCAGGCGCAGATAGGCGGGGCCATCGTAAGCCAGCAGGGCCTTCACGGCCTGCTTCATCTCGTTGCCGTCGCAGGGACACAGGACGGTCATGTTGGGGATGGCCCGCATGATGGCCAGATCCTCGATGCACTGGTGGGTGGCGCCGTCCTCGCCCACGGACAGGCCGCCGTGGGAACCAACGACCTTGACGTTCAGGCCGGGGTAAGCCACGCTGTTGCGGACCTGCTCCCAGGCCCGCCCGGCGGCGAACATGGCGAAGGAGTTGACAAAGGGCTTCTTGCCGCAGGTGGCCAGGCCGGCGGCGACGCCGACCATGTTGGCCTCGGCGATGCCCATGTCAAAGAAACGGTCGGGGTGCTCGGCCCCGAAGCCCTTGGTCATGGTGGAGCCGGACAGGTCGGCGTCCAGGACCACCAGGTTCGGCTCCTGGGCAGCCAGTTCTTCCAGGGCCTTGCCGTAAGCGGCCCGTGTCGCGATCTTCTCTGCCATGTTACTTGCCCTCCTTCTCTGCCAGGGCGGCCACCAGCTCCTGACGTGCCTGTTGATACTGCTCTTCGTTGGGAGCCTTGCCGTGCCAGCCGGCCTGGTTCTCCATGAAGGAGACGCCCTTGCCCTTGACGGTCTTGGCCAGGATCATGGTGGGGGCACCCTTATAGTCCTGGGCCAGCTTGAAGGCGTCCTCCAGGGCGGCCAGGTCGTGGCCATCCACCTTGATGACGTGCCAGCCGAAGGCTTCCAGCTTCTTGTCCAGGGGTTCCGTCGGCATCACGTCAGCAGTCGCGCCGTCGATCTGTAAGCCGTTGACGTCGATGACGGCGCAGAGGTTGTCCAGCTTGTACTTGGCAGCGGCCATGAAAGCCTCCCAGACCTGCCCCTCTTCGATCTCGCCGTCGCCCAGCAGGCTGTAAACGCGGTAGTCTTTTTTGTCCAGCTTACCAGCCAGGGCCATGCCCACGGCGGCAGAGATGCCCTGTCCCAGGGAGCCGGTGGACATATCCACACCCTTCACATGGTGCATCTCGGCGTGGCCGGACATGTGGCCCTCCACGCTGCGGAACATCTGCAGCTCCTCCTCAGGGAAATAGCCCCGCTGCGCCAGGATGGGATACAGCGCAGGGGTGCAGTGGCCCTTGGACAGGACGAAGCGGTCCCGGTCCGGGTCCTTGGGGTCCTTGGGATCCACCCGCATCACATCGAAATACAAAACAGTCAGAATGTCCATGGCCGAGAACGAGCCGCCCAGATGCCCGGACGCACAGTGGTAGACCATGTCCAGGCCCAGAAGCCGCCCCTTGGCCGCGACGACTTCCAGCCCACGCATATCATTGTTCATATCGTTGCCTCCTCCAGCAGTTGCGTGCGTATGCAAATCAGATACAGTGTAACACGGAAATTTTCTAAGGTCAATTCTCTTTCGCCCTTGCAATTTGATTTCCGATGCTTTATAATGGGGTGCGTTCCCTTCGGTGGGGAGCGTAACCGCATATCGCAAACATATCCGGGTGTAGCCCAGTTGGTAGGGCGCCACATTTGGGATGTGGAAGCCGCGCGTTCGAGTCGCGCCACTCGGACCAAAATCCCTCTGAAATCGTTGATTTCAGAGGGATTTTTCTTATTCTTTGTCTATTGCGGCGCAGGGGGTGATTGGTGCTCTCAAATATAGGTCTTGACATTTTCGATCAAAACGCCTATAATTTAGTCATCAACTCCTGAGGAGGTGCAGTATGCACACGAACATCATTTCCTTTTCTCCTGACCTGATTGTCAAAATCGTTCGTTGCGTGGAAGATGCTGTCGGCGACGACATTCAAGCTGATATTCAGCGCAATGATCTCCAAACTCGGAACAGCGTTCCCGCTCGTATCTGGGATTTGCTGAACACCAATGTTATTAAGACACTGGATACAGAGGATTGCACTATCGCAAAAGCGCATCGTGGTCCGTGGGAGATGTTGGTGATTTTTGAAAAATCCAGTCAATGCATACTCACCTTCATGCGGGAAAAACGATTCACAGAATTATGCAAGCGACAGCGGCAGCGCAAACGGATGCACTACATCGATATGATGGCTCGCCAGTTCAACCAGGATCTTTTGGCAGATCAACAGCAGCTTTGTCTCATTCCTCATGAGTTCTCCGACGAAGAACGACTTGCGGAATTAGTTCAGACGCTGTTGCGAGATTTAGGAAGCAACGTCGACATCGTTCGCCACCATGTCCTGGTGTTATTTGACACAGTGGGATATCGGTTAACAAATATCCGTGCCGTTATGGTCACTCCCTCCCTGGACATTGCCCAGGGAAGCGAGCACGACTGGTCTATGTATATTAACGCCGACGAGAGTATTGTTGTAGAGAAAGTTTCCGATCCTGCAGCACCGGAGAACAATCCCGGACGCGGGCTTTCCCTTACAGCCAAAGCTATGGCTCGCAAGAAAGGCAAACCCGAAAGACGGACTTTGGAAACTTCCGCTCAAAAAGACGGCTAATAGATTGGCCATATAAGGATCGCCAGAGTGGCGGTCCTTATATGGCTTCCCGAAGGTACAGATAACGAGTCAATCAACAATTATTATTTGAAGAGGAGCGCCCCATATGAAAACCCAGTTTAATGGTGAACGCTTGAAAAAAGCACGTATATATAGAGGTTTAACCGTTGCCGAATTAGCAGAACAAGTTGGTTGCCAACGCCAAACACTGTCAATGTATGAGATTTCTAAAAGTCAGCCAACCGACAAAGAGCTTGTTGACCGTTTATCCCGTGCGCTTAGTTTTCCTGTTAAATTCTTTTACGAACATCCTGCATCTAATACAGAAGGTACAGTTTATTTTCGTTCACTTCTTACCACCAACAAGAAATATCGTAGCGAACAAATTGTGAAAATGGACTTTCTTGCGCAGGTATATTCGTTATTGCAGGATTATATTTCTTTCCCCGTGTATGAACCACTTGATCTCCCCGAAGATGTTACCCCTGAAGAAGCTGCTTATGCATTAAGAGATGCATGGGGACTTGGGCGTGACCCAATTGATAATATCATATCTGTTGTTGAGCAACATGGTATTTTGGTCACTTCTTTTTCTACAAGTACAGATGATGTCGATGCATTTAGTCAGTTTGTGGGAACGGCAGATATGCCAACTTATCTCATCGCATATTCTAACAATAAAACATCTGCTGCACGTATTCATTTCGATATAGCCCATGAGCTCGGACATATTTGCTTGCATGAATGGAGCGAAGACATTGAAGAACTCTCAAAAGAGGAATTCAAGCGTAGGGAGCGTGAAGCCAATGACTTTGCTGCAGCCTTTTTGCTTCCGGAAGAGACTTTCAGAAGAGATGCAGAAGCTGGCCCACAGACAATCATTTACTACAAGCAACTTAAGAAGAAATGGAAAGTTTCTATTGCCGCAATGATTCGAAGAGCCGAAAGGCTTGATATAATCACAAAAGAGGACTACCAATCGTTGATTAGAATCATGCAAAGACGCGGTCAAAGGAAAGAAGAGCCCCTGGATGATGTACTCATTACAGCTGCGCCGGCGCTGTTGAAGGCATCTGTTATGATGTTACTTCAGGAAAATGTTTTTACAGCTAAAGAGTTTATGGATGAATTATCCAATGAGTATAAACTAAGTATCAGCCCTGAAGAGGTCGAATATTTGCTTGACCTTCCCGTTGGCACATTAGCTGTCTCAAAGATAATCGACTTTAATGCAATCCAAATTAAGAGGAGCAAATAATTACATTCAAATATAGGAATATAGGGGAAGGTGGTGTATTACTTATGGCTCGTATCTATATGGAGCGACTTATAAAAACTGTAATTGAATTATCGCACGGCAATGACTGGGATACTGCGGTAGTAGAATGGGAAATTATTGACTGTGAAGAGGATAGTACTCTTAGTGAATCTTGCATCTGTGGCAAGGAACATCTATTCTATTTGTTCACTATCAAAAATATCATAACCGGAAGCACTCTATTCCCTATCGGTAGTTCTTGTATTAAAAAATTTGGTCGAGATGATTTGAATGATGAGGCATCTGTTCGTGAAAAAATGTTCAAGCTATATCACGCAGTTGAAAACAACCAATTCATTTCGCTTTCGCCAGAGTTCTTTTCCCGGAAACTCCTTAAAAAGCTATTTGAAGATGGTGCATTTGATTGTGAATACAATGATTACGACGGATTGGATGACTATGAGTTCATTGTAAAAATGTTTAATAAGCGAGATAAATCGTCTATCACCTTCGGGCAACAAAAAAAGATTCGGGCTATTATTGTTGCATCAATCCGTCCTTATTTGCAGAACCAACTGGCCGAAAAAATAAACCACTGAATCACTCCTCATATTCCTCATCCTATAAGTCACAAACGCCGCCCTAAGTACCGAGCAAGGCACTTAGGGCGGCACCTTATTCTCCCTTCTTTCCCCGCTTTCCCTTCTTCTCCTCCGGTGGTCGCCCATCGCCCTCGCCCAAATCCATCAGCCGCTGTGCTTCCGCAATTTCGTCCTTCATCTCCACGATCAGCACCCTGAGCTTCTCCTCGCACTCCTCGCGGGTATGGGCGTAGACGTTGCGGGAATGTTTCTTGCCGTCGGGCCATTTGGGGGAGTAGCGTCCTTCAAACAGGTGGTCGTTGATCTCGCTGACACAGCCGGTACCGGACCTGCGCTTGCGGCCCACATAGGGCTTGAAATCGGTCATACTTGGCTTTTCCGCCTGGGCTGGGGCAGTTTCCTGCCCCGGCTCTGAAGTGTCCCCCTGCGGTGCCGCCTTGCCGATGCCGCGGTCAATGTTGACGGCGGCTGCCCGCTGCATATCATCGGTAATGTGGGTGTAGATGTCCAGCGTGGTGGCCGCCGACACATGACCCAGCATGGCGGAGAGCGTTTTCACATCCATGCCGTTTTCCAGCGCCAGCGTCGCGAATGTATGGCGCAGATCATGAAATCTAACATGCTTGC